>ERZ869921.1400-NODE-1400-length-10202-cov-4.048389_pt1 | contig 10202 bp, 9 predicted proteins | sample MGYA00579310_ERZ869921 | MGnify/ENA primary metagenome ERZ869921 (study PRJEB32216, sample SAMN09231816) | wastewater metagenome | place: USA: Maryland | collected 2016-06-21 | study: EMG produced TPA metagenomics assembly of the PRJNA472060 data set (Reclaimed...
GGAGCCAGAAGAGCAGTCAGGATGAAACTGATCGCAAATAGGATCAGGTCGTCAATGATCATCATGTCAGTGATCCTTGGAAAGGATTGTCACTGGGAATATACAGGAAGCCACCGAACCTTCTTCCATTGCTGAACTTGGCACGGCAAGTCGCAATAGAGTGATCGCAACCAACCATGAGTTCTACGGTGTCACCAACAAGCAAACGTGAGAATGGAAAGAAGATCTTTATGACATTGTCGATATTGGAAAGAATGAGACGACGCTCGCTCACGCCAGGAATGCGGATCACGCCTGCCTTCAGGAAGTTGTTCGCATAGCCATCATCGTCAACAGTGACTTCTTGGCCATCAATGTCGGTGACAGTTGCAGTTACAGTGAAGTCATTTTTGTTTAATCCACAGAACTGGCCGTAGAGGGTATGATTGCAGGACTGTTGGAAATAGAAATTCGGCAGATTGCCGGCGAACACATTCTCGAGGATCGAAGGAATGCGAACTTTGGCATTATCGCCTTCAATGGAAAAGCCAGTCACAGGGCCTTGCCAGAAGACGATGGGATTCACGGAAAAATTAAGGCCAATGTGACAACGATAAACAGTAACGTCAAGGTCGGGTGGAGACACATTGAAGGCATAGTCCTGGATAAGCTGCGCGGTCTGTGGCATATCCAATGTCATCTCGACGCCATCTTGGGCTTGGTCTCCATAGACAGCTTCTTCACGTGTGATCGGCAAAGGCTCATACCACTCGCCGAAAAAGTGGATACGACGATCCGCATTCACATAACGATAAGTTTGATAAGTTCCAATGAATTCATAAGCCTCAACCGGCAGGCCACTTTCACGTGACTGATCAACTGTGAGGTAACTCATGCCCGAATGGTCCTGGTGCTAAGTGAAAGATTGGTGGTGCGCGAAAAGTGTTGCAATTCCACCTTATCATCATTTAGGCGGGAAAGCAGCAGGAAACTGCACTTGATCGAAGTTGTTCTCCACTTTGGAAGATCTGTCAATGGGCTGTCAATTGTCAACACAAGATTGTCACCGTCGATCTCAGAGTCAGTGATACTACGATAAAGTATGCTGCCATCTGTGGCCATGAATTGGATCGACGAGAACTCTGCTTTTCCTTCGTAGGTTGTTTTCCAACCGTTGTCAATCATAATGATTTGATCAGTATCATCTGGCTCCTCGGCCAGAACAAAGTCCTCGCGCCAAGTTGGAATGTAGAATGAGCCACGCTGCCCTTTGATCAAATCAAATAGACCGCGCCAATAATCCATAACGCCGGGTTCATCATAACGATTAATTTTGAAATCGACTTTGCCAATTACCATTGGATAGCCGCGATATTTTACGACTTCAAACACACCGACATCATTGTCGATGATCTTGTTCTCCATGGCAAACTTTTCATCCACTGAACCATTGACAATGGAACGTTTGCTGAACACCGGCAGACCATTGAAAGTTATGATGGTCGGTGCGGCATCCGGACGTGTGAAAAGCAACTGCGTTCCAGAAAGGATCGTGGCAAAGTCCACCTGGCCATTGGTGTTCTTCATAGCGAAACCGGAGCCATCCTGGATATAGCTTTCATGGGCTGGCACGACAAAGCTGCCTTTGGCATGATCCTCGGTCAAGTCAGTGTTTAGAAATACCCCATCTGTCATAAGAATGCTGATCTGGTAGCCAGCAAAGCGGCGCAAAGAACTGTCATAGATAAGAACCATGTTCCCAACACGAGCATCACAAAGAGCCATGTTGAAGTAGATCCGATTCTGGGCCGATATGGCTGTTTCCGTCAATGGTGCAGCATACTGAAAATAGGGAACCATTTTCATGCTTTGAATTTCAGAAAACAATTTACGATAGTTTTGCTGGCGTTCCTCCTCATTAAAGACAAGAGCGCTATAGCCCAGGGAGATGCGAGGTGAAATTCTCAGGCCGATCCGATGTTCTTCGTGCGCATCCAAAGAAGTTAGAATGTCGGTCTTCCAATCCCACGTTTCGATGATGGGATTTTCTGGTAGAATCTCAGCAATGGCGGAAACAGGAATAGCGCCAATAAATAGACCATCAGACTCTTTGATCTCCAAACAGAACGTTTCCCAGTTTGACGTAGCGCCAGTGGTCAGCACAGAATCGCCATCCCAGTCATCTACCGTTTTGGTAGTTCTGTGAAGAGCAATTTCGCATGTTCCCGAGAGAACATAATTTAGAATATTGAGCATCCCTGTTGGGGGAGTTTCCAGCGTGACATTGGTGTTTCTATGAGCGGCAAAAGCCAAAACGCTGCTGGTGAAATCTTCATTATCGAGATCAATGCCAAGATAATCAATAGTCGAAGAAGTGCCAATGCTGAGACCACTATTGGCTCCAATCGTTAAAGTGCCAGTTCCAGTGATCACCGCTGCCACAGTCAAAGTTGCATTGGTCCAGGTGCCGCTTACTTCTTCTTCTGATTCTGCGACTTTGTAAGCAACTCGCAAACTCTGGACTTCTCCAGGTCCAGCAAATATATCCGTAAAGCCAGCCGCCAAAGACGGTGGAGTTACAAAAGTTTCGCGATAAGCGAAAATGACAATCAAGTCACCCGGCTGATGAGGCTCGAGAATCGCTGAGGTTGTTCCGAAAGATGGCTTGACAGTGATCATTACCGGAGCAGTCTCTTGATGGTGCCAGCATCGCTCTTAATGGCATTGATGATTGCTTTGCGGCCTTCATTGGAGTTCATAGCATGAATAGTGCGAGTGGGATCATCCTCATTGATGATAGTCACTTTCGGGGTGACCTCCACCACTTGGGTTCCACCACCGCCGCCACTGCCGCCGTTCACAGCATTTTCCATGGCGCGACGCTGCTCGGGAGTTTGAACCATAACCCGTTCATCAGGAGAAGCACGGAAAGCCACAATCTGGCTGTCTACACCACCAGAACCACCGACTTTGAAGTCAGCCCCGTGGGCGTGTCCCAATAGCCCAGAGAGAAGATTGGTTCCTAGACCTCCGCCAACGCCAGCACCACCACCACCGAACCCGCCGAGAATACCACCGATCAGACTGGAGAATAGTTGGTTGGTTGCCAGCTTGAGAAGATTGGCAAAGATTTCACCAAATAGATCCCTAAGGCTGAACTTGCCGGTCTTGGCGAACTCCACAATCGCATCGCTGGCTGCATCAAACGAACCAGTGACCCAATCACGAATACCAGCCCCAAAGTCCTTCGTCTGGGCTGCGACTTGGTTCAAACCAGCTTTCAGGCCACCGATGAAGTTGTTGTTCTCGGGAGTCATCTCACTGCGAAGTTTCGCCAGTTCTAGGCGATACTCAGCAACATCAATTCGACCATTCTTGAAAAGGTTGTTGATGGCTTCCTGACGGAACATAAAGTCTTCTTGTGGCTGACGAAGATCAGTCAGGATTTGGTTCTCTTGTTTCGCAACCAGCAGGCGCTTTGTGATCTCGCCAACAAGACCTTTCTCAGCCTCGGTCAAAGCCCGTTTGAGGGTTTTCTCGGCATCGTCAATGTTGGCTTGCTTTTCCTTCTCAAAACCGATCAGACGCAGTAGATTGAGTTCTTTCTCTTTTTCAGCCATCCAGGCCGCGAAGTCTTTCCGTTGAGAACCACCACCACCGCCACCAGTTCCTCCTGGAGGAAGAGTTGGGGTAGTCGGCCCATTGAGTTGTTGCGCTTTAGCGATCAAAGCAGCATCGGCAGCACGATTCTGGGCGCGAGCCAGAGCATCACCCTGCACTGATGTCACGACTGCATCAATAGCAGCCCCTGGGGCGGCAGCACCTTCCTTGAAGCCACGAATGAATTCAGAGGCTACGGCCCTTCCAGCTGCGGCAGCTTTTCCATCAGATTGCAAAGTTGTGATAGTCGGGGCAACCAACAAGGTCACAGCGTCGCCAAGACCTGCCAACTGTGTAAGACTATTCAAAGCGCTGAAAACAACGTTCAACTTTGCGACAGCTTGATCAAGCAACCATTGGATCGCAGCAATGGCCAGGTTCGCAGCATTGATGAAAATATCTTGCAATGCACCGGGCACAATAGAAAATGCTGCGTTGATTGCGAAAGCCGTTCCGGTAAATGCACCGAGTAGACCTTCTGCAATAGTGACAGCACCAAGAAGAATCGTTTCAAATCCAACAGTGAAAGCAGTCCAGATATAGGAAGCTGCCCCAATGACTTTGTTGATTGCAAAGATAAAGGCATTACCAAGAAAATCGGTTACAGGGCTGATGATATTGAGAATATCCTGGAAGATCACAACGGCGTAATCTTTTAGAGTCACTAGCGAACCAGTGGCAACATGGATCTTATCACCAAAGGCTGTGATGCCCAGAATGAGAGCAGAAAGGCCAGCAAGAATTGCCGTAAAGGGGTTCCGTGCAAGCAAGCTGAAGAGACCACGAAATAGGCCAGTAAACTTTGTGACTCCGGCTGCCATAAGCGGAAATTGCAGGGCAAACTTGCCCCAACGGGTGGAGGCAGCGGCCTGGACGGCTGCCTGCTCGGCTGCCCGTGCCGTGCCTGCCGCCTGTGCGGCATTGGCTGCCAGTGTAGCCTCGGCCAGCCTAGCCTCGCTGGCGGTTAGACTGTTTGTCGTAATCTGCAATGCATTGAGCGCTGTATTGTAATTCGTGGCGGCGGAGGCACCACTAATGAATTGACCAGTCAGCACACTGCGAGCACGGCCATTCGCCACAGTGTATTCCGTATCAAGAACCTGCTGAGCCGCAGCAGCTTGGCTGATCCTCAGATTGGCGACCCTCGCCTGGGCATTAGCCAGAGTCATCGCGGTGTTGGCTTGATAGGCAGCCGCCTGAGCAGCCAGAGCCTCGGTGCGAGCCAACTCTGCCTGAAGTGAACCAGCGACTGCATAGGTTCCATTCTTGATCGCCTCATAATAGGAGATCAAGTTTGCAACAGCCGTTGCGATTTGATTGGCTTTGAAGATCGCATAGTAAACGGCAAGAGCCTCAGCCGCTCCAACAGCAGCACGAACGATATTGTCTAGATTCCGGGCAATCCAATCAATTCCTTCAGCGATCTTGGTGCTGACGTTGTAGGTATCATCAAACTGATCCAGCAACTGAAGGAACGAAGTTTTCAGATTGATGATGGATTGTTCGATCGTGATATTGGTGCGGCCGAATTCTGTATCAATGCCAGTTTTGGCAAACTTGAAAGCTTCGACGATGACTTGTGCAGTGATCTTACCTTCCTTACCCAGAGCGCGCAATTCACCACGACCCACCTGTCCGAACTTGCCGGTCTGAGTGAGATACTTCGCGATGACGTCAGCGACATAAGGCAGTTGTTCCAAGATGGAACGAAGTTCGTCGCCGCCCAAACGGTTGGACGCCAAACCTTGTGACAGTTGAACAAGAGCAGCATTTGCTTCTCGGGAATTCGCGCCAGAGAGGATAGCAGCTTTGCTGAGGCTTTCGGTGATGTCCAGGACCTCTTGTTGGCTCAAGCCAAGATTGCGAGCCGACAGGGCGGTTCGGCTGTAGATATCGGCCACCGCTGTAAATTCAGTTCGAGATCGTCTCGCAACCTCGAATAGCCTGCGCTGAACACCTTCCACATTCGCTGCGGAAGTGGCAGTCAGCCGCAAGCGATTCTCATAGTTTGTCAGTGTGTCCAACAGGTTCGCCAGGCCACGAACGAGGCCAGCCGAGCCCAGGACGAAGAGAGCTCGTTGGATCAGATAAAGACTGCGGGTGGCCCGATCAGCCGCTGCACCGATGGCATCAAGGTTGCGTTTGACGACACGGCTGCCGCTCTCGATGATGTTGATGTTGACGACTTCAGTAACCATTATTCGTCACCCTCACCATCACCGCCACGGGTAAAGATCCTGAAGTTGCTGATCACTTCTCTAGCAACTGAAACAGAATCGTTGACCCAACCCCTGTTTTGAGGCGAATAACCAGCTTCCAATCTTTCAATATAAGGTGCGTTGTTTGTGATATACAGAGACGATCCCAGTGGGTTTCCCCTTCCTGGGCGAAGTTCATCAATCTTGCGAAAGCCCACTTCGATCGTAGCATTCGCATTGGCACGTTCAGCAATGCCTAGGTGACGACCCGGAGCGTAGGCAGGAATCTTGGCATATGTTTGGGCACCGATCGACACGCGCCAATTGGAACGAGCCACACCTTTATCAACCGGAGTTCCATAAACCAATTTCTTGAGGACAGCACGAGCGGTTCTGCGAACCAAACGGGCACCAGCGTTCTCCACTTCGGTTCCGCGCTTCCGAATGTTCTGTGAGAATTGAGCGATCGTGGCCATCAGGTAGCTGTTTTCTTTGCGTGATGTTTCAAGTAGAGGGTATCTAGATTCTTGATATGATAGTGCATATCCTCTTCTTGAAGACCGACGATCCCATGGACTTCACAATATTGGTGAACTGTTATCCACCATATCGGCCCCATCCCAAAACCGACTTGTCTAGAAGCCATAAGGTCCATGAACCCTATGTAGTATAGGTCCAAACCCGGCAAAAGGCTAGGGGCATTTTCAATTCGCTGAGGGAGAGGAACCCCCTCCCTCATGCACATTTCAATCAGCTTTTGTTCTGTTGGTCCCTGCTCTAGCTGATAGATCAGGAACTCTTCGAGTTTTTTCCGTCTGCCTCCAGGTCGGCAAGCCGGTAATTCGAAGAGCCGTTTGCGACCGTGACAAAGTCGATGAACAGATTCGGCAGTGCCTCCAGGGTCAGCAGCACGTTGGCCTCGTTGAAGGGAATGATTTTGCCGTCACGCCCTTCGATGCCGGGAGTCCAGATCGTCTCACCGGCTTCGTTCTTCTCTCCGCTGTTGGTTTCCCAATCGGCGATGATTGTCTTGGCGTAGACCTTGGCCATCGAAGCGCGGTTGGGGTCCTCCGGAAAAGAGCCTTGCTCGATCGCCCGGCGGAACGGCTTGCTGACGAACTCCAGAAACTTCTGGTAGGACTTGTTCGCACCACCAGCGTAGCGAATCTTCGCACGGAAGGGGCCGTAGTCATACCAGATCCCGTTTTGTTCCAGAGCGGGATCGCTTTCGAATTGTGCGTAAAGTCCAGTCATTGTTGACCTCTTGGGTGTGAAGGGAAACCGCCGCTGTTAAGCGGCGACTGTTGGCAGATAGTTGAAGAGCGTGATCATCACGGTATAGTCCAGGTTCGGATTGATCTCGACCGCCGTGGCTGCATCCATTTTCAGGGGCAACATGATGGACTTGTCCTGTTCGACCTTCAGGCGAGCATCGCCCAGGGAGATCAGAGGCAGGTCGATCACGAGGCCTTTGTTATTACCACCGATGATGAAGTCGACGGTGACATCGGCGCCGTCACGAACGGCTTTCACGGCTTCCACCGTGGAGAAATAAGCCGTGGCCGAACCGCCGACTTCAAAGGTGCCAGTCGTCAAGTCAAAGCCGCCGAACACCCCGACGGCCTTGTCTGTCGTAATGTTGTTGTTCAGCGTGATGGTGCCCTCGGTGATGAAAGCGAACAGGGCCGATGGATTCGCGATGGTATCGCTGATGATGGACATACGCATCCGCGGAACGTCAGACGTGGAATTGAACACATCGGATTCCTTGGGACGAACGACGCTCGTTTGCAGCGGACCATCCGTGGACAAACGTTGCTCGTTGTCGATCGCCATGAACTTGAAGTCCACGTTGATCAGGTCGGCTTGAGGAATGTTGATGGTGACTTCATTCACGGCGGCGCCGGTCAGAACTTCAGACTGGATATCCATGGGAGCGCTCAGTTCGTCGGCGCCAAGCGTCCGTTCCACATGGTAGGTGCGGCGAACGATCAGATCATCGAGTTCGTTCTTCAGCACGTCTCCGATCCACATCTGAACCGTCTTCGTGGTATTGACCTCGGTGACCATAGTGGTGCCGGACTTGTCGATCACCAGTTGATTGGCCGAGATCGAACGGATCCGCTTGAAGCCGTTGTTCGCGGCATTGGTGAAGTTCATTGGGCTGGCATCGCCGCCGAGATAGATCCATTGACCGGGCACAAGGCCGAGGGTGGTGAAGTCCAGAGCGGTGGAGTTGATCACAGGAAACGAAGTGCCGGAGTTGACCACGTCCAGATCGCCGGCAGCCGATTGATATCCGACGACTCGAACATAAGCAGCCGCAGGCGGCGAAGCTTCGTCGACGAGTTCGGCCGTGGTAACGACCGAGTCATCACCTGAAACGCTTTCCACGACGAAGATGCCATTGTTGCCATTGTTGGCGAAGCCACCAGCCAAGATCAGATGGTTCTCCAGGAAGCCAGAAGGCAGAGAGTCGGTCGCAACGAAACCGTCGGTGCTGGCCGAGACACTGGTGAAAGCCACCGGATCATCATTCAGGGGTTTGCTTGTGACCTGCTCTCGAACCGAAGCGAACAAAGCGCCCTGCATCAGCTTCGTGAGATTGTAGAAGGTCAAGTTGTGATTGAACCCGCCTGCCGTGTCGATGTCGACCGGCTTGCCTTTGCGGCGTTGACGATTCGGGTTGATGGGATTGGGAGCGACAGTCTTGATGTCGCCACCGAAATCCGAATAGCTGTTCGGTTCGAGACGATTCCAGACCGGGGAACCGGGCAGGACACCGAGCGACTCTTCTTCAGCGAAGGCGAGCGCCGTGATGTTTGAGTCGATCTTGTTGGCCTGAGCCATGGTTAGCTTCCTCTATTTGACTTCATCATATTCAAAGAAAACGGCGATGTCATCAATTCTGAACAGGCCGTTCCGTCCGATATCTACTATGTTGATCGAGCGGAACCAAACTCCCCCTGGAGAATGCTTACCTTCGAACGAGTCTACCACAACCTTAGCCAATCTGCGAGATTCTAGCAACCCCTTTCCGGCCAGAGTATGGATTTGGCAGCGGAAATCTCCATGACGTTGAAACATACGAAGACCACCTTCGCCACCACCAAAGCCGCGTTGACTTCCATTTCGGAAATTCACCTGCACTGAAGCGAAGGCGGCGTTGTCTGTGAGTCTTTCCTTGGGCACGTCCTCGTAATAGACATCAAGAGGGGTTGGATCTCCAGTCGCTGCCCAACCTTCAACGAACATGGCAATAATTTCGTCTTCGGCTTGTTCGAATGTGAGAGTGCTCATCTGCGAACCCCCACAAAGCCCAGGAGAGCGAGAGCTCCGGGGCGAAGGATCTGGATCGCTTTGATGCCCCAATCGACACCACGATCTGTGATCTTGTCGAACTGTCGCAGGTCTGTCTCGGTTCCTGGCACGATCACGATCTGCTGGCTGAGGGTCATCATGTCAACCCATTCGGTGCCTTCACCCAGCGAAGTGATGCCGAACTCACGAACGGTGTTCGGCGGCACGAAAACACCCTTGGTCGCAAGAACAACAGGGGTGCCTCCATCTGCCTCCAGTTTCGGACCACGCCAAGGCTTGTCCGGATCTTTGGACGTGCGATCCTCACGATTGAAAATGATGTCTCGGCCGTTCTTTGAGATCAGCTTGTTGACAGTGACAAGGAGTTTCGCATAGTCCATTACCTGGACACGCCTCCACCGCCGCCGAGCAAGGGCTTCAGCAAGCGATCGGCAAAGGGATATGAACCCATTGCGTTCTCAATCGCAGCGAAGCCGGAATATTTGGTGGTGTCCTCGATCGGTCCGACCTTCTCGGTTTTCAGCACCACGATCCGGCTGGTATCGTCCTGGACAGGATCCTGCATAAGGATCGCATCCAAGGCCCGCAGCGCGTATTCGTAGATGGCGAACTTCACCAGTGTCGGAACACCACGAACTCGCACACCTTCAACGTAGAGATCACAGCGAGGAAAAGAAAGGGATTGCGGCAGACCAACTTCGTTGCCACCATGAAGGGTTGCGAAATTGAAGACCAGATTGTCGCCGTTGGTCGTGGACGCGATGTCATTGCCATCTTCTCCGGTATAGCGGGCGGTAAGCAAGACCTTGCGACCTTCCAGCAGTTCGGCTTCGACGTTCTCGTTTTGAACTGTCGAGGGATGGTAGTCGCCGGTTCCTTGGTTGATTGCCCCAATGAAATTGTCAACAGTCTCGGACACGCGGCTGCTGATCAGGACATCGTTGGGCGAGGCCAGCGTATTCACGAACGTGTAGACATCAGTTCCGATTGTGACCGTATCACCATCGGCCGGAGTGCCCAAGAAGGAGAGGGTTGACTCGGCGA
>ERZ869921.1402-NODE-1402-length-10192-cov-5.370820_pt1 | contig 10192 bp, 15 predicted proteins | sample MGYA00579310_ERZ869921 | MGnify/ENA primary metagenome ERZ869921 (study PRJEB32216, sample SAMN09231816) | wastewater metagenome | place: USA: Maryland | collected 2016-06-21 | study: EMG produced TPA metagenomics assembly of the PRJNA472060 data set (Reclaimed...
TTCCTGGAGCCAGATGTCAAGGATCTTCTCAGCATTATTCTCATTAACCTTAGCCATCCGCCCATAGTCAATCTGCACTGACTTGTCCTTCTTCGGTAGAACGCTGATAGTCCACCGCCGGTTTAACCGGAACCGTTCCTGAGCAATCCCAAGGAACTCTGAAGGGACGCGGATACGAACGTAGTTGTTGTGGTTCTCAAAGAGGGAAGCTATTTCCGCAGGACTCTGTAGCTCGTAGGTCTTGTAACGGGGAAACAGTTCCACCCCCTCTAGTTCAACGTTAACTAGTGCAAGGCTAGGGAGACTGGCATCAACCACCCAGACGCCCTGGTCTGGCACATCACCGTGGGTAAGAGGAATGGGACAACCCATATATCTAACGCGAGAGTTAAGCTGCTGGCCGATGTGATAATCGGAAAGCAACACTGCGTTGTAACACTCAGAATGCAGATGTTCGACTCGGGTTTTCTGGTTGACTGTATACGTGTTACTTGGTGAGACAGTCCCCTCTGAGAGTCCGATATGGCTAAACAATAAACGTTTGCTCGCCCAAGTAGTGTTTCGCGCCTGATCGGCTGCAAGTTTACAGTATTCAATCCACTCCTCCGCTGGATACCACGGTATAAACCAGATGGCAGTATAGAGTTCCGGTAGGAACAAATGTTGTGGGGTGTTGATAATATGAATGTTGGGGTGTAGACCAATGAAGAGTTCCACCAGGGACTTCTCCGCGTGGGACTTGATGCTGACTTCGTGGTTCCCCCGGATGTAGTAGACAGTTACCTTGTCTGCCCACCGAAGTATCCACTTCTTAATCAACATCAGCACCTCATAGTTCACACCGTGCTTCTCATCCCAAAAGTCCCCGTTGATGATGATGCAGTTACAGGCTTCCCTGATAGCGGTCTGAAGTAAGGACTTGAGCAACATCTCCCCAGTCCTGAACTCGTTGGTAGGGCCCACTTTGATGTGCAGGTCCCCTGTCGCTAGGGCTCTGATGACGCACCACCACAAGACAAGTGAATAAAAATAGCAGCCATTGCATCACACCAACTAGTAAGTAACACATTACCTGGATGGTCTGCTGCCTTAGAGCACCCACCATTCCAGGCTTTTGCTAATTCAATCCCATCACTAAAGCCATATACATAGTTGCAGTTCGGGCATCTACACATACCTCAGTTCCTCCTGATGAAGGGGTTGGTAACGTGGGTCGGAGAAGACTTGTCAATGTAATCCCCGACCCCAGACATCACAATCTGCTGCAAGGATTCGAAGTCCAAATCATTGGGCTCCTCGTTACACATCATCACCATACACTGGATGCCAGCCTGGTAACGTAGCTGGAACAGGATTTCAGTGGCAGCCTTCTGACCGGCCTTGTCCGGGTCCATCCAGATGAAGACCGGCAAGTTGTTGTTCCCCTTGACCCTCTCCTTCAGCCAGTCAAGCTGAGCCGGGTAGAGCTTGGTCCCGAGCAGGGAAACAGCCGTTGCCCACGGACAGAGGGACAGTGCATCAAACACCCCCTCCACCAGGTAGATGATTTCTCCTTGGGGGAACCGATACTTTCCCGGGGCACAGAACAGGTGGTTGGCTTTCTCAATCCCCGCGTCTGCAAACCAACCCTTCCGGTCAATACTCCTTCTCATCCAGGTAGCAGGTCCTGAGTTCCACCCTAACACGTTGTATAACTGCACACCCACCTCACGAGTGGTAGGGGAGTAGCAGACATACTCATCGACAATGCTGGGGAGGAGGTGCTTGTCAGCCATCAGGAAGCAGCGGGCTTCAATCTGCTCCGCGTTCCCGTGGGCCATTCGCTCGAAATCATACTTGGGTTTCTTCGGCTCGGCCTTGCCCGCTTCCAGGTCAACGTTCATATCCTCAGCGTAACCACGGATGTAGTTGATGGTGGTGATACGGCGGATACTCAGATCGTTGTAACCCTTGTCACAGTAGAAGCACTGTCCAAAGTGTCTGATCACATTCCACCCCAGCTTAGGCTTCTGACAGAGGGGGCAGATGTAGGTGACTTCGTTGTTCTGTTCCCTACCTACCTGGGGAAGGTTGAGGTAAAGCTTACGTGACATTCTTCTGTTCCAACTTCCTTTCTAAGTCTGTGATGCGCCGGTCCATATCCCTGATAACCTGGAGCAGGTGTCTTGGGTCTACCTTAACCATAGTTACGTTACGCTCCACAGGAACATCTTTAATCACTTCTTCATAGCTAATCTCTTTCGCCATTAGTAGTTCGCCTCCAGTATCTGTTGCATTGTGTCACACCAAACCCACTGCGTGTTCCCATCATAAGACTGCTCTATGAGGGACTCCACCTGGTATCCCATCTCCACTGGGAATATCCACAGCTTCCCACCCTTGTTCCACCCCCGACCGAACGCAGGGTCCCTGGCGCTGTATGGTAGTTGCTTGAAGGATTGGATAGCGAGTTCATTGTAGGGGAACTTGAAGTAGATAAGTTCCCCATCCTCAAACACGTGGATGGTTGTAATCTTGTTACTCACCACATCTCCTTGAACGGTTTGTCTAACAGTTCCTTATCTTGTTGCCACTCTTGATAAGTCTTATAGACCTTCTCAGGGTAGTGGTTCCCCATACACTGTTTGGCAATACACTGCCCCGCCCAGTCAACGATGATGAAACCACACCCTTCACAAAGCTCTGGGTATCCTTCATCATCTCCCAGAGTGTCTTCTTTGTTATCCCTATAACCCTGGTCCAGGTCTGCCACAGGGAACGTATTCCTTAAAGCACATTGCCTACAAAAATCAGCCATAACAATCTCCTTATCCGAATGGACTAATAGCTCCAGCCACCCTAGCCTTCTGGGGTCTAGGTTCTTTGTTCTCTTGTTCCGCTGCTGGGAGGATGTTCTTCGCGTGGTGGGGGTTCATCCGTGCCCACTCGGTGTGAATGTTCCCATCCTCAAACGTCACCCCAGCCTGCTCATTGAAACTCAGGCTCATCGTCTTCTTGTGCATATACATATGCACTACGAAGTCATTGTGTTCATCACGAGCCTTACTGTGGAACAAGCGGACTCGACTATGCACCTTATCCTGTTTGTTCCTGGCCAGGTTGTAAAAGAAGCTGGCGTGGTGTTTGATGCCGTGGTGTTCTCCAACGTGGTCATCTGATAGGGTGTCCGCGAAGTTACCCCCACGGTTCGCTTGACAGCCGGTGTGGACGAGCTTGTTCTCATCCTCCGCCCAGCTTGTCAGGTCGATGCACACCTCATCCACCCCCATCCTCTTCTCTTTGTAGTGGGCCTTGGGTTTGATAACGTTCAGGTAGTCTGGGTAGATGGCATCCACCAACCCGGCCTGGTCCTCATCATAACCCCTCTCCAGGTCCAGCGGCCGGCACTTATCCTCATACCGTCTGACCGCATCACGTAGGTCTGACACGGTCTTCTTACCACGAGCGTAGCGGAAGATAGCGAACCGGTCAGGGAACCTATCCCCCACCCCTCTCCGCAGCCTGTCCAGGTATATCTCCTTGTTCAGGTCTGGGTTGTAACCCAGCGGTAAGTTGGCAATCTTGGCACGAAGCCTGGCATACATCTCCTTACGCTTAACATCCATTGCGAAAAAAACGGTTCGGATGTGATCAGTTTTAAGAAACCCGTTGATCGCCTGGTCACCAAGAACAAGTGTTTTACCGTCCCCGGAACGCCCGTGACAAACGACGAACGTCCCCAAGGGCCAACCACCACCAAGCATCCAATCCCACACATCGTGCCCTGTGGTGATGCGCTCTGACCGTAACTCATCCAAGTCCTCCCAGGCTGTTGCTATAGCTTCCGGTGAGAAGGGCATATGAGGTTCCTCACTGTCCTCATTACCAATCCGCTCAGGCTCAAGGAGAACTTCAAAGAACTCCTTGTTCCTACCATACTTCTCAATGATGTCCCGGTGTTTAGACCAGTCTGTGAACTGTAGCTCCATCATCATCTTGAAGTGTTCACGCTCAAAGAAGTATCCCATCACTGCATCACGGTTTACTTCAACGGGGTTCTGTCGCATCTCATCCAGGATGTTCAGGATGTTGTGCTTCAGAGATTCAGGGATGCCCTGGTGGTGTTGAGTCGCGTAGTAGAACCAGGGGTAAGTAGGGCTCCTGTCATTAGCTCTGTAGTGTAAGTCCCACCACTCCCACAAAGCTTTGAGAGCGGGGATTTCAAACTCCACCCCCAGTTCAGCTATCTTGTATTGCATCCGTTTGTATAGCTTGGGGTTCTGGAGAAGGTAGCGAAAGACTTCTACCTCTGTAGTCAAGGCTTAGTCCTCCGAACCGTGCAGAAGTGTCTTACCTTTGTATAAAGATTTAGCCACATATGCGTGTTTGAACAACTCCCGCAGGTAATATTCCCATTGATGGTTACCACGGATAGTGTCGAGCCAGTCAACGTAGGTCTTGGATTCCTCACCGATGGTGTAACGACCTGAACCGTTACCTGGGATGATGTCCTTGTCACATAGCCACGCGAACATACTCAGCACATCATCCAACCCGTAGTGCCCGAACCACGCTGACCGTGCCTGCCTACCACCAGGGCCCACATCGTTCTTGGTGATGCGTTGGTGGATGCAGTAGCCCACCTCAAACTCAGAGTCAAGCTCCTTCTCCATCGTGGAGTTAAGGAACGGGCCGATGGAGGCGCGGTCCACTTCAATACGGATGCTGATGTTGTGCTTGATAGCCCAACCCCCTGGGGAGTTGCTTGACTTGGGACCGTAGGAAAAGAAGTCCACGTTGTCACGTAGCTGGTTGATGAGGATGAGGTAGAAGTTCAGGTCCGCCATCCGCTTGTATTCTTCTGACTTGAAGAACCTATCCCAGTAAGCGGGAGCGGACATCGGCTGGTTCTTTTCCTTCACACCCTTCTTGTTCTTGTCCCAGGTTACCAGGTCTTCGATACCAAAGCTGGCCACCGAGTTCACTACACACACGGTGGGAGTCTGGATAGGTTCAGCCGGTGCGTGAGTCAGGGACTGGATGAGGAACTTAAACTCATCCATCAACTGCTGCAGGTGCATCGGGGTCTTGATGATAAGGGAATCAGGGTCCGTGTTCATTCCGGTGAGATTGAACAACCCATCTCCGATACGCTTCTCACCCTTGAACCACACCACGCGACCACCCTGTTCTTGGGCGGAGGCACCGATGAGGGAGGCAACGATGTCCTTGCCCGCGTTCTCTGGGCCACGGATCATAATCGCTCTACCCCCAGGGATGCCCCTCCCACCGGAGATGGCACAGTCCAAGGGGGTCTGCTTCGTCGGCAACCAATGCTGGACTCCTGAGAAGGGCTCACTACCCCAGGACTTCAGCCGGTCAGCTAGGGATAAAGAGGAATCAACCGATTGCTTCCTAGCCACGGTTAATACGCCGAGAAGTCGTTCAGGTCAAACCCATAGGTGGTCATCAGCTTCTGTCCCCACCAAGTGCCCAACGCCATTGCCTTACAGTAATCGTAGCTCTGCTTGAGAGACTTCTTGTAACCACCACTCCCACCACTCCCACATCCCCAGGTGCGCAGTCCTGCAGGATACTTCTCGTAGATGAGGTTGAAGTTCTGGATGGTGTGATAGAGGGAAGACGTAGCCTCCATATTACCAACGGAATATGAATTGCCTGCCTTCATAATGTTGAACCAACTACCGTGGGTTGGGTCATTGAGGTATTGGTTCTGGCTAGCGAGTTGTTGGATCAACTGGATGAGGGGGGTTGTAGTCTTGCCCAGTCCATCCCGCTCACGCACCTTGAGGATACAGGGTTGGATAGAGTTGTAATCCGGCATCGGATTCTCATACTCCCCGACCTTGACCATACGCGCCTTGAGCAGAGCAGGGAACAGGTAGCTCCGGTTAGACCAAGCGTTGAACCCATACTCAATCTCACCCTTGGCATTCACACCACAGATGGCGTTATACATAGAGGGGTCGGTGCGGAAGATGGTGTTGAGCAGGTCATCCTCATCCAGTGCTGCCATCACCTCACACCAGAAGCACGGCTGCTTGATGAGGGACCCATCGTAGTCTCGTCTCACATCCTCATAGCTCTCGGTGCAGAGAACCTTTACCGGGTCCTTGCCAGGCTGAGTCTGGATGAGGTGGACGGTGTAAACGTGGAAGCCCCCAGGCAGGTGGGTGGGGTGGTTCATCAGGCGGACGCTGTAGGTCTGGTCCTTCTCGAACTTCCAACAGTCGATGGTGGGGAAGAAGCTGCCCTTGCTTTCCTGCTGCTTGCGTTCCTTCTGCTTCTCCCAGCGTGGGTCGCCGGCCCATCCTGATAGGTTCAATGAATTCATATTCCCCATTCCCATTTGTTGTGGAGGTGGTGCTTGAAGTTGGTTCCCTAAACTGGGAACCGGAGGTTGACCAAAACTATTCATTATAATTTCCCTTCCTTCTACTGTTCATCTTACAAGTTTTACAGTCCCTACCGAACTTAGGGTTACCTTGTTTATCAAAACCCTTTTTCCTAATTTGAGTATTCTCTGGAGTGTATTCGTGACCGGCGGGACAGTGGGTCTTCCTACGATTCCTTATCCCACTACCTTCCCCAGTTAAAATTTTGTTCCGGTGATAGGATTCGAAACTTTGTTCTCTGGAACAGATAACACACTCTGTAGAATTCCTTGTGGTCCTCTTTCTTCTTAGCTCTAATGGGTGTCCGTTTATACAAGAACCTCTTAAAGTCATTGTAGATTCAATAGTTCTCCTAGCATGGTCCGCTGGGGTAAGAGGTTCAAGGTGTTGAGGATTACAACAAGGAGGGTTTCTGCACAGGTGATCGAGATGATACCCTGATGGTATGGTCCCACCATAAATCTCATAGACAACTCTATGAACAGGTGCAGTCTTTCCTATGTTGACCTGTCCGTAACCCTCTGGTTTCTTATACCCCATCCAAATCCAGCACGGCGTTCCGTTGAAGAATTGAGTTGTTGATAACTGAACCTTCTTCATAACTCGATCCGCATAGGGTGGTATCATCACTCCTCCGTCATATCGTTGTATTGAATGGTGCGATTCACACGGCCCTGGGCACCGGGGATGAAGTCAGCCTTGCCGTCAAGCGATTGCACGTAGGCTAAGACCTGTCTCTTCTCCACCTCCAGCTTCACCCATTCTAAGTGGATCGCGTTGTAGTCTGGAGCCTGGCGAGCAAGTGCCTTCCCAGCCTCCATCCCATAGGGTTTCTTCGTAACAGGGTTTTCCATACTGGCATACTGCACCCCCCAATAGTTCTCCGATTGCTTGAGGTAGTTCTTGAGGAGGACACAACGTCCCCAGAGGATAGCGTGTTTCTGTGCATACTCATTCCTTAACCAGTTGATTGAGTGTTTGTCCCCATCCAGGTTGGCGTCATCATTGAGCAAGAACTCAACGTGGTCCGGTGGGATGACACTGGGAAAGTTAAAGGAGTCCACTACTCTTCAACCCACTCAACACTATCGAATTCACTGCTGGAAAAATTGGATGCTACATAGACTGAAGCTTCACTTACAATCTTATGTATATCGTTACCTGTCCACCTCAAAACAAGTAGTAGCTCATCTTCACACCCATCCGGTGGACTTAATAGGCGGAAGGTTACTCTAGCCTGCATTCTCTCTATCCCTCCTCAGTGCAATCATCTTCTCGTGGTTGTTGACTCGTGCCATCAGCACCTTAATCTTATCCCGTTCGTCACGGTCAAAGTAGACTCCGATCTGTAGCTCATCCAACACCAGGTCAATCTCCCCGGCGAGTAACCAGGGTAGTAGGGTTTGGTTGATACCTAAGTGACTACTCACGTTCCACCTCCAGCTTTCATCTTCTCGGGGTAGTAGCGCCCCTTACGTAGCTCTGCCTCCATCGTCCAGACTACCAGGTGTAGTCTGGCCAATTCATACTCCGCTCTAATCTTGGGGGTAGGGGAGAAGGTGATCTCCATAATGGTAAGCACCTTACGCAACCACCAACAGTAGGGCTCCATCCAATCGTTCAGTTCCTCATCCATTGGCAACTCACAACCAACCAGAAGCACTGGGAGTGTGGTGCAGTCAATGGTGAGATGCCCGTTCCAGTGTGGATAGAACTTGTTGAAGTAGTCAGTGACTGACATCGGGACGTAGAGGTATCTACCTTCCACCACGTTCCTCCGGTGGTTGCTGCATCCACGTTTCCCAGAATTGTTTGGGAGTTAGGGTGGGGTTGGTAATGATGAGGTGCTTGGGTCCTGGTGTGATAGGTCCACCAAGAATCTTGTCCAGTGCATCCCAATCCATCTGTGCTATCAAGTCATCATCGGTCGGGCCTATCACCTTAGTGTTCCTTTGGCTGAGGTAGCCTACATAGGGCGTGTTCCTGGAGGCGTCTGCAATTGGCCTTAGCAAACTCCTTCTCCAGCATACCCACCAGTCCACCGGCTGATACAGGTGCTTGCTTAGGGTAAACCAATCCAGGGTATTGATACACAATCCTGTCAACCAGGCCCATTGCTTGTTCGGGTGTCATCATACTCTCTTCCAACTGGTTTCTTCCATATCAAAGTAATTACTCCCAGCCTTCACCTCACCACGTAGTGGGTTCTCTTGTTCGGTGAACCCGAAGTTGAAACCCAAGTCATCCAACCGCTGAGGGTTGTAGAGGATGGTAACCATCCGATCCACAATCTCCTGGAGGTGAGGGGTTGCAATCTCTGACACGATAGCATCGTGAACGGAGGAGATGGGGGCAAGGTCCTGGGCAAGTTGAGCATCCCCCATCCGCTCATCGTGTAACGCCACCAGCCCACTGTTGTTAATCTGAGCAGCCGGCCCCTGATGCACGAAGTTCCACGCCTTGCGCAACATATGTCCATCGTGACCACTGACGTTCAGCTTCTTGTTCAGGTCGTAGGGCAGGGTCCAGTAGTCCACCTCACGGTTGTAGTCATAGAGTTGTTGTAATGGGAAGCGTTGTCTGGTTCCCGTTACAGTCACCACCATCTGCCCATAGAACACAGCGTGACGCACCGCTTCATACGCACGGTGAACCTCCGGGTATAGCTCGTAGAAGAACTGCTTGAGCAAGGTGTCCGCCTGCTCGTAGGTGCAGCCCAATACCTGGGACAGGGCGTGAGGGGAGCGACCATACTGCAGCGCCAACAGGATGTCATTCTTAGCCACCACACGCATATCAGGAGTGACTTTGTCTGGAGTGATGTGAGGGTCCACCACCTTGAAGAAGTGAGCCCCAAGGTTACGATAGTAATCTGCATAGGGATTTTTCGGTTCGTGGACACCAAGCAAGAAGATGTCCTTCATCCGCTGGCTACCACTCAACCACGCCAGCAACACAGGTTCAATGGTCTTCAAGTCAGAGTTCACCAAGGTGAAACCTGGACGAGCGATGTAACCACGGCGCACCTCAGCTACCTTAGCCTGGTCACCACGCGCCATAATGTTTTGCATATTGGGTTCACTCGCCCACCGGCTGGTATCGGTTCCCTCAGACTTACCCTCCTTGATTTCCCCAGCTTGCTGATTGAAGTCTGACTTACTGATCTTCCACATCGGGTGGATGCGTGAGATTCCATCAGCGTAAATGTGGGTGGCGTAGTAGAGGGGCATATCCAAGGACTTGCTGATGAAGTCTCGGTTGGCTCGGTTACTATCAATCGCCTTCCACAGAGCACCGATGTCCCCAGGAACCTGAGATAGGACTTGTTGGATAGCATCACCTGATACTTGCCACAGTCCCGAGGGGGTCTTGTTGAGTTGCTGTGCTACGTGTGGGTGATAGTGGATGGTGTATTCAGCCAACGTGTTCATCAGCTTAACGGACTTGGTATTGCACACTTCATACCCTGCGTGGGCTACGAAGGGGTGCTTGTCCAACCAGGCAGAGGTTTCTTTGATAGAGGCTTCTGCTCTCTGTTGTGCAGCCAGGAAGTGGTTAAGGTCCACTGGGATACCGAGCAGACTGGATAGGGTGGCCCCTCGAATCTCATCCATCTTTGCCATATAGGGGATGTAGAGTTCGTGGTCCTCGTCCTCCATCTTGCCCAAGCACAGGTCGAGTAGCTCACCACCCCACGCACCGTCGAGCCCACAATACTCTTCCAGGAAATCAGGGTCCAGGTCCCCATAGTCAGGGTGCTTGATGCCTGACTTCTTAGATCGGAAGAGCGGTTCAGC
>ERZ869921.1405-NODE-1405-length-10174-cov-42.540468_pt1 | contig 10174 bp, 17 predicted proteins | sample MGYA00579310_ERZ869921 | MGnify/ENA primary metagenome ERZ869921 (study PRJEB32216, sample SAMN09231816) | wastewater metagenome | place: USA: Maryland | collected 2016-06-21 | study: EMG produced TPA metagenomics assembly of the PRJNA472060 data set (Reclaimed...
GGGGGGGGGGGGGGGGGGGGGGGGGGGGGGGGGGGGGGGGGGGGGGGGGGGGGGTCTGGTCGCCGGTGCGGGAGTCGATGATGGGTCGAGGGCAGCGGCACGCGGCAAGGCTAGCCAGCGAGCCACACGGCCTCGTGCGAGACCCCGCCGGGCCGCGTCGATTGAAAATCCCCGAGCGGCTCGAATGGGAGCCACGTCGCACCCACGTTCTCGCACACGATCGCTTGGCCCTCGCGGGACTGGCACCACGCCCCGAGCGCTCCGAAGTCGATCGCGTCGGCGCCATGTGGGTACCTAACCCTGCCGCGAGCACTAGGTCGCACGTCCCGAGCGCCAGCGACCTGGTACGGTGGATCGATGAAATGAGTCGCCACGAGGTTGGGAGCCTCTGTGTAGTCGCCCTCTATGATTCGCCAGTGTTTGATGGCGTTCACCTGCGATGCGAGTCGTTCGCGGGGCCACCCCCCATCGCGACGGATCATCGACGACATACGCTGACGCGGACGGGAGTCGCCCGCGCCGAGCCCGAACCCCACCAAGAGACGCGCGCCCTGGGGCGTTGATGCGGGCAGGTCATCGACGCACTCCACAAGGGGGATCGCCCGCAGGTCTGCGGGACTTGATCCAATCAGCCATCGCCACACCTCGGCCACCGCGGGATCACGTTCGACTAAAATCACGGTACGCTCGGCATAACGCAACGAGTAACCTGCTGCCCCTGCAAAAGGCTCGATGATCGTCGCGTGGCGCGGCGCGGGGTAGTAGGGTGCCGCGCGCCACTTCGCCCCGAAATAACGCCAAAACGGACGTAGCGAGCGGCTCACGACTTGACCTCCGCGACCACGTCGTCGAGCTTCGCGCCGGACGGCGCGGGCGTCAGGCGCGAGGCGGGGATGCCGACCACGATGCGACGCACGTGCGTCCCCGGCGGGTCGCTGCCGTACCTGTCGATGACGTCGCACGTGTAGCGCAGGGCTTCGTGACTCTCACGCACGCGGAACACGTGACCGTCAAAGCTGCGCCCGTACATGGCCCACAGACCGTCGATCGACTCCAGCAGGACACTCGCACCTAGCTCGTCGCGGTCGTCCGCCCCGCAGCGGTACACGACAAGCGCACCGGGGAGGAACTTCGCAGGACCCGTGGGCGTCAGGCTCGTGGCCCCTTGAGCAACGAGCCGCTGCGTGAGCTCGTCGACCTCCGCCTCGAGCCGCTTGACCGTGACCGCGTGCCGCGCGTGGATCTCGCGCAGCTCGCGGGAGAAGGCCAGGCACGCGTCGCCGACCGCGACCGCGAGGGTCGCCGGCTCGCCGACGTACCCGAGCTCGGCGGCGCAGCGCGCGACCTGCCGGGCCGCTTCGGCGTTCGCCGCCTCGCGCAGCCGGGCCGCGGTCGTGGCCTCCGACTCGCGCGGGATCTCGGCGGCGATGGACCTGATGTCGGACGCGACCGCGGCGAGAGCAGCATCGAGAGCGGTGACATCGCCGTGGGCGCCGTTCTCGCCCACCGCGTCGGCGAGCGACGCGAACCAATGCCGGACGCGCTCGGCCTTGATCGACCACTCGGAGATCAGCGTGCTGCGGAACGCCGCCGCCTCGCCGACCTGGATCGCCCGCTCGACCTGCTGCAGGCCGCCGGCGTCGCTCGTGTCCGGCGGCTCACCGAGCACGTCGGCCGCCCGGGCCCGCAGCTTGCGAACGGCCGACTCGGCCGCGTCGGCGCGAGCAGTCGTGCCGTCGAGCAGCCGGACGACGTGACGCGCCCACTCGGCGGGCGACGTGGCCTCGTCCGCCGACATGCGGAGCGCCTCGCGCAATTCGGCGTTGGCCGCACTCGTCGCTGCGGCTTGCCCTTCCTGGTAGGCACGGCGGGTGTAAAACGTCAGGTCGTCATCAGGCATCGCTGCATCCTCGCACGTCTCGAGCGTCTCGTCAACCCGTCACCACCCGCGCATGCGCCGGCGCTTCGCCGCGAGGTACCTCTCGCACCACACCTCGCGGGCGTCGGGACTGACGTACTCGTGAACCGCCGTCGGTGCACCGTACGACCGGCCGTCGCGGCAACCCTGCGCCCGCACGAAACAGACACCCGCGGCTTCCCACATGGTGACGTCAACGCAGACGCGCCGGCGACGCTGGTCCCAACAGCCGAGATCGTAACGCTCGGTGCGCAGGTTGACGAGCTTCGCCAACGCGGCCGTCACGTCAGCGTCGCGCGGGTCGCCGTCAGCGATGCCTTGCCACTCGGCGAGCAGGCGAGCGACCTCGGGGTAGCGTGAGCCGACGACGTGGGCGACCGACGCGGGATGGAACGTGTAGGACATATCGCCTGCGTACCACGTCGCCGGCGCACCGTCAAGCTCCCGACCGCGGGAAGGCCAGGGGCCAGACCAGGCAGAGCACCTGCAGCGCGATCAACAACGCGACCGCCAGCGCCGCGAACAGCAGCCCGTCGACGACCTCGCCGTAGAGCCCGAGCCCGAAGCCGACCGCGAACCCGGCGACTACGTGCGGCATCATGCGTCCGTGCACCGCTCACCTCCTCGCTGTCGTCTTCGGCTCCGCTCCACCCTGGCGAGCTGCACGCTGGCCAGGTAGTCGAGTCGCTCGATCTCCGGCAGCAGCCGGGCCCGCGCCGAGATCTCACCGACGCGACGGGCCACGTAGTTTCGCAGGCACACCAGCGCGGTGATGATGCCGGTGCCCAGCACGAACACGGACCAGAACACCAGCGCCGATGCCTCCAGCGCGCACAGGTTCGCCGTCATGCTGACGCCCGTCGCCAGTGAGGCGAGCCTCGTCAGGCGCCGAGCCAGCGGCGCGTCGTGGTCCGCGACCCCGCGCGTGCGTGCCAGCTCGAGCGCTTGCGCCGACAGCGACGTCAGCTGCACGACCGGGCTCGATGCTTTTGGCTTGTCCTGCTCGCGCGGCGACAAGCGCAGCTGCAGGCGCGGCTCGCCGAGCGCCAGTGCCCTCCAAGTGCTCACGCCGCGTCCTCGTCTCGACCCGTCAGCCGGCGCGCCCACTCCGGCACCTCGCGCTCGGTGAGCCGCGCCTGCAGCTGCGCCACCTCGTCGGCGAGCACGACGTTCGGCACGTGAGCCGCTCGCTCCATCAGCTCCTCGAGGTACGTCACCGGCCACGGCAGGACCGTCGCCTTGTCTGCCTCCGATAGCGCGTGCCACACCTCACGGAGGTACCCGCGCACGAACGGCTCGCCGAGCGAGTCGACCGGGATCAGCTCGTCGAAACGCTGGGGTCTGACCGCGGCGGCGTCCATGTGCTTCAGGTTGTTGGTCGAAACCACGAACAACTTGACCGCACGCCGCACGCGCTCGATCGCGGTGAGCATCTCGCCGTGCGAGCCGACGCGGTCGAAGTCGTCGATGAGCACGACGTCCGGACGGAGCCACATGACGAGATCCTCGAGCGACTCCGGCGTCATGCGGGTCACGCTGCTCGCCGACACGCACAGCACACGGCCGCCGACCTGCGCCGCGAGCCACCGGGCGATCGTCGACTTGCCGGTGCCGGGGCGCCCGTCCAGCAGCACCGACCGCGGGCGGCCGGCGGCGACGAACGGGGCCACCCGCGCCCAGACCTCGCTGGCCTTCTCGCTCGGCAGCGCGTCGAGTTTCATCGGCGCGAAGTAGGTCGAGCCCCCGTTACTGCCCTCGTCTGTGAGCGCGATCATCTGCACGTGCGGCCCGTGCTCGCGCCAGACCTCCGCGGCGAGCGCCTCCCGCAGCCGGTTCCCGTCGTCGACGCTGCGGACGTTAACCATCGACGTCCGCGTGTCGCGGTTGATCAGCGCGTCGACGCCCGCGTAGGTCGCCATCTTCACGCTCGCCCACTCGACGAAGTCAGCAGGCCATGGCACCTCGTGAGGCGCCAGCATGTCATGCAGGTTGACGGTGCCCGCCACCTGGAGGCTGTACACGAACTCCGTGTACGCGTTCGGCGGGTCGTGGTCGAGCTTCGCCGCGAGCATGGCCATCAGGCCCGCCGCGATGCCGATCTTGTTGAGGCGGCTCGGCTCGTGCTGCAGCGACACGAACGTCTGCGCCATCGAGATGATGTCCTTGCTGTGCTCGGACACCACCCCGAGGACGCGACGCGCCCGCTCGCGCAGCGAAGCGCCCGCCTTGCCCGGTCGACGCGTCGCAGCGGGCGTCGCGGTCATTGGCTCGCGCGGTGGTAGACCTCGAATCACGTCGTCTCCCCGTCGGCGACCGGCGCCGGCAGCTCGTAGTCGCTGGACTCCTCGACCGTGGCCGCAGCGTGTCGCTCCGCGGCGTCGGTCTCGCTCGCGGCCACCATCTCGTGCTTCGCCGAGGCCCACTCGAACGGGTCGTACATGTCGAGGTCCATCACGTAGTAGGTCTTGCCCATGCCGCACGAGTAACACGCGGCGAGCGTCGTGTCAACCGTCGCGCTCCGACACGCTCACCTCCGGGCGATGCCCGCACGCTTCGACGCGCACGTGCCACCGCCCGGGCTCGAGCTTCTCCAGCACCAGCAGCGCGGCGCCGGTCAGGTACGCGACGCCGCACGCGTCTGCTGCCACCCGCTGGCCTTGGTCTGCCGCCTCGCACAACGCGTTGTCAGACGCGTGCCTCGCCAGCACCAGCGCTTCCCCGCGCGTCAGCCGACCCGGTCGCCACGCGCTGCTGACGACGACGGCACCCACGTCGCGCGGCTTACTTGCCCGCCACATGAGCTCGGCCGCGATCGTGTTCGGGCCGCACGCCCGCAGCAGCCGCTCGTCGACGACGCCCCTGCGCTCGAGCTCGTCGACGATCTCCTCGTCGCTGGCGTGAGACAAAGATGTCTCGATAATCATCGTCACGACGCGCTCCCGTCTGGTGGCTCCAGCCGATGCTCGAGACGCGTGATAAGCAGCGCCGCACGATCCAGCAGTCGCACGCGTTCGCATAGCCTCGCCAGTTCACCGATCGGGTCCGCGTCCCCGCGTGCGCATGCGGCCCACGCCTCGAGCATGTCCTGCGACAGCGCGCGCAGCTCGTCGGCTTCGGTGCTCATGGCGTGCTCCCGTCTGGCGGCTCGAGGTCGGCGTCGTAGTCCACCGAAGCCTCGGCGCGCACGCGCCAACGCTGGGGCGGCTCGCTGCCGTCGATCGACGCGACCCAGATCAGGACGCTGCCGGCGGAGAGCCCGTCGCGCTCGCACTCGTCGAGCCGTTCGGCATACGCGAGCGCGGCCGCTTCGGGGTCACGACCGCGAGCTCGTCTCGCGTGCTTCGGATCCCACCCCTCCTCGGCATCGTCCTGCAGCACGAGCCACTCGGGCTCACACACGTGACGGGTCATCTCGCGGTACTTGTGGCAAGCGGGACAGAATTCGTAGCTCATGCGCCCTCGCCCTTGCTGGTCGTCGCCGGCTCGAACTCCGCCTTCAACCGGAGGTACTCGCGCTGACGCCACTCGCGGCCGCTGGCCAGGTCGCGCTGGCGCTGCGCCTCGCGTTGCTGTTCGACCGCGGCGCGAACCTCGGGCAAGTCCTCGACGTCGGGGATGGCGACACCGCGGTCGTACGCGCAGAGGTCGTCGTAGTACGACAGCGCGTAACCGGTGACGGCGGCGACGAGCTCCTCGCGGGTCTCGTACGTCTCGATCTCGAGGGTGTCACGGCCGTCCGAGTTGGAGTCGCGGGCGACGAGCAGGTAGCGCGGGCCGGCGACCGGCGCGCTCAGCATCCTCTCGACGAGCGGCTGCACCGCACTGCCGGACGTGCCTCCGAGCCATCGCGTGATGTCGACGATCTCTCGCTTCGTGAGCACCACAACGTGCTCGATGTCATCGCTGTCGGTCTTGTCAGATTCCATCCCGACAACATCGCACGTCCCGCGCGTCGTGTCAACCCGCCGCGGCTTCAGCACGCCCCAGCCGACGGGCCCGCTTGCGTGCCGCGCGACGGTAACGATAGCCCGCGGCGAGCGCGCCGTACGAGCGGTGCCCGCCCTTCCCGTGCCGGGCCCGTCGTGATCGTTCCTTGCGCGTGCCGTACGGCTGCATGCCCGGGACCTTCGCACGTCGCTGGCGTCTGGTCAAGTCGCCCCGCTACGCTTCCGAAACGGCCTCGCCACGCGACGAGACGGGTCGACCCGCAGCGACGCCGCGGCCGGACGTTCCCGCCGCACCACGGGCCCGTTTTGGCGCGCGTCGTGGCGTGCGCTAACTCACGTGTTTGCGCGGACGCGTCCGCGCCGGAGGCATGCCGAGCACCTCGCGCGCCTGCGTCGGCGTCATGCCCGCGCGGTGATGCCTGAGCGCGACCCCGAAGCTCATGTCGCCAACCGGGCTCGCGGCGACGAACTCGACGAGGCTGGGCCCGGGCCGTAGCCCCAGGTCGACGCACGCCTTCGCGGCGCGGGCGAGGACGATCGTCGGCATGAGCCGCGAACTCGAGACGATCCCGACCTCGCCGCGCTCGAGCGCGTGCAGCAGGTGCGCGGTGCACTCGACGTCATCAGCCGACGTTTCGCCGAGCACCACCGCGCACGCGTCGGTCGTGAGCGTCACGCCGCCCGCCAGCACGGACCCGATCGTCTCGTGGTGCCGACCCGGACCAGCACCGATGGCGTTGTCCTCGACTCGCCACGCGTCGACCCCCACGCCGTCGACCTCGAAGCGCAAGCCGCCGAAGCCCGTCACGCTGACATGATGGGCGCCTTCGGTGAGCAGCGTCGCCCACACGTGCAAGGCGTCCTTGCTCTCGACGCCCTCGAGCACGAAGTCGAGATCGTGCGGCTGCCTGCCGATCACGAGGTCACGCACCGCGCCGCCCAGCAACGACGCCCGCCAGCCACGGCTGGCCCGCAGCGCGACGCTCCTGCGCACGCGAGCAAGCGCGGACCGGTGCGGCTCTTGTAACTTGTCGAGTAACATCACGTTCAAAATGTGGCGTGTCGTGTCGGCGTCAAGTGCCGCGCCGTCGCGTGCACCACGTCTGTGGCGCGAGGCGCAGCACCTCGGCGACGACGGCATCAGTCGCGACGTGGGGCACCGCGTGCACACTAACGTCGACGGAGCGCGTGAGCTGATCCGCGTCGTATGGGGCTTGCTGGAGTCGAGCGAGCAGCCGCCTCGCCGCTCGCGCGAGCGCGTCGCGCCCGGCCTGCCCGCGTCCGAGCCGCAGGTGGGCGGCCACCTGCGTCGCCGTGCGGTGCCCGTGGTGCAGCTCGGCGAGCATCATCAGCAGGTGTCGGTCGAGCCGCACCGCGTCGCTGCGGCGAATCTCGAACGCGTCCGCCTGGCCGCCGATGCGCCACGGGCCACCATGCCACGGGCACACCTTGCCCTCGAGGTTGCCGCTGCCGCAGCACGCACGCGTCGCGCACGGGCCAGGCACGTCCCACGGCGACATGGTCAGGTCGGTCAGGCACTCCCACTTCCCGTATCCGGTCGAGAGCCGGACCATGGCCCAGCGTCGTCCGTGGTCGTCGACCGCGAGCGTGCCGTGCGGGTGCCACTCGCGCCACCGCGTGGAGAACCAGTAGTCGCCGGCCTTATTCCCGAAAGCCTCGGCGATGCGAGCGAGTCGCGGGTTACTGAATGGCACCGCGTCCTGCGTCCGCAGGATCACCACGGACCCCGAGTGCGGCGACTCGTGCGACCCGGGCTCGCTCGTATGGTTCGCGTCGGTCAGGAATGTGTGGGTCTCACGCACCGCGAGCCTGGCCGCAGTCGGCAGGTCTGGCGCTACGTCGACCGGGTAGTCGTGCGTGGTCCAGCCGTAGTGGTGTTCGATCTCGACTCGCGTGGTCTCGGGCATGCCGCATCCTCGCACGTCCGCCGCGTCGCGTCAACCCGTGCCGGACCACAGCCCGAGCACGATGCCGCTGACCCAGATCACGTACGAGGTGACGAGGACGGCAGCCGCGGGCAGGATGTAATTCGCCGGCTGCGTGTACCACCTGGGTTCAGAACGATTCACGGGGGCCGTGTCGCTCACCTGCACCTGCTGGAACCCCGGCACGAGCTTGCTCGCGGACGTCACCGCCGCGAGGTCGTCACCGAAGTCCGACGCGCTGACGACGCGCATCAGGATAGCCGCGAGCGTGCCGTCGTCCTCGTCGACGGGTGCACCGATGCGAAGCCACCGCCCGGCGGCCGGGTCCCACACGATCTCGCAGAGGTGACGCGCGACCCAGATGCGATCGTCCGGCGAGCGCACGCACAGCGAAACGCGACCCGAGCGCGCGACGTCCAAGTCGGCGCACGCGCCGTTCAGTTTGTCCTCACGCTTCAGATACACCAGGGCCGGCGCGATGACCTCGGCGAAGTCCCGCAGCGCAGCGACGGCCTCGGCTCGCCCGCGCTGCCAGTCCAGCTCGCGCGCCGCGTCTCGGATCTCGACGGCTTGCCTGGCCGCGGCGACGGCTTGCGCGTAGGGGTTCTCTTGCGTCCTGTAGGTCACGGGCGCCACACCTCCGCCGTTCGCTCCGCCTGCATCTCGACGCACCGCCGGGCCCACGCGCCCTCGTCGCGCGGTAGGCCGTACTTGCGCGGCAGCTTGGACTGCGGCGCACCGTTGCGGGACCATCGTCCGGGGTGGCTCACGTCCCACGTGTTCGCGTCGGGCATGGTGCTGGTGTCGTTGCTGGTCATCGGGGTCTCCACTTGAAATCGGGCAGGTTGCAGGACTCGACGAGATTACGACGGATGTCGTCCTCGGCGGCGTACCACGTCGCGTGACCGTGGACGGGTGCGCCGAGGTGGGCACGCGCGGCCGCGTTGGCGGCGTCGATGAAGGCACGGTCGGCGTGACACGATCGGTACCACGCGTCGCCACTGCGCTCGCGGACCTGGCCCTCGATGCTCATCGGGGGTTGCCGCCAGCGGCGCAGGTCGATCCCGTAGTAGCCACACAGCGAGTCGAAAATCTCGAGCACGAACACGCCGACTGGCACCGCGTCGGGCGCGAACTCCTCGCCCCACGTGCGGTCGTGCAGCTCGCCGGTCGCGGTGTTGACGAGCAACGCCCGCTTCAGGCTCGGGTGGTTGATCGCGGGGTGGTCTTTGTAGCGGGCCCATGCGGCCTGCAGCGTCGGCGTCAGCGACACCTCCGTCTCGAAGAACATGCGGAAAGTGTCGAGGTCGCGGCGCAGGTAAGCGGCGGTCGCCAGCGACGTGCCGGACATGACGCCCGTCAGCTTGAGCTCACGGATGTCGTATTGATAGGCGCAATCGCGGCACAGCAAGTCGACCTCGCCGTCGACACGACCGGGGCGCGACGCGATGCTATCCCGGAAGCGAACGCTGCAACCGACGCACGCATGCGCGGACCAGTTGTCGCTGTTCAGGATCTCGCTGGCGATCTCGTGCTTCACGTGTCGTCCTCCACCGCGAGCTCGTGCAGCTGCTCCCACTCCTCGTGCGCGTCGCACAGGTCGGCGTACAGGCGCTCCGGGATCTTGCCGTAGAGCGCCACGATCGAGTCGACCTGCACCGCCTTGCGCGCCTCGTACGGTGCGTTGAACTCGACGGTCTTGCCGCCGTGGTGCAGGTCGCCGATCTGCGTCCGGATGTTGTGGAGCTTGTCGCAGGCGACCACGAGCGCGGCGCTCGGGTGGATGGCCTCCAGCTTGCGCAGGTGCCTGGCCTTGCGCTCGGCCCACGGCGCTTTCGCGGTCGGGTCGGCGACCTCGCCGGCGTCGCTCGTGTCCGTGCACTCGACGACGATCGCCGAAACCCGATGGCCGCACGTGGCGACGATGTCGCCCGGGTTGGCGTCGGTGTCCTCGAGCGCGTCATGCAGCACGCCCGCGGCGGCTTGCTCGAGGTCGCCGCCGTACTCGAGCACGAGGCCGGCGACCTGCAGCAGGTGCGAGACGTAGGGGATCGTGGTCCCCTTGCGCACCTGCTGCTGGTGATAGGAGCACGCGAGCGACACGGCGCGCGCCAGCTTGGCGTGTCCCTCGCGCAGCTCGGGGGTTAGGTCTTGGGTCTGCATCACCCGCAGCATCGCACGGCGCCGACGCGGTGTCAACCGCCGCGGCGGACGCGTTCGATCTCATCGCGGCGACGCGGGCGAGCAGCGTGGACGGCAGACCAGAACGCGTCGTCGGCCGCGCCGTGGCGATGCAGCACGTCGACCACCGCGTCGACCGTCGCTGTGAGCGACGCGGGTGCCCCTGGCAATTCGGCGACCAG
>ERZ869921.1406-NODE-1406-length-10168-cov-6.269257_pt1 | contig 10168 bp, 16 predicted proteins | sample MGYA00579310_ERZ869921 | MGnify/ENA primary metagenome ERZ869921 (study PRJEB32216, sample SAMN09231816) | wastewater metagenome | place: USA: Maryland | collected 2016-06-21 | study: EMG produced TPA metagenomics assembly of the PRJNA472060 data set (Reclaimed...
GTTACGCCCGCTGATCGACGCCGTGCAGCCCACGCACGCGATGCGCGTGATCGCAGGTGGTGGACGCGACGGCCGACGCCACTTCGCCACGCACACCGTGCAGGCCATCGCCCCCGGCGCGTCGCTCGCGCGCCCCAGCAGTCGCCACCCGCTCGCCACCGCCGCGAGCACAGCCTCCCGACGCACGAGCGCCGCAGGCCCGCGCGCCCCGCAGTCGCACGTCATCCGCACGCCGATGCGCGCCAGCAGCGCAGCCCACTGCAAGGCCAGAAACAACCGGATCGTCTTCAACGCAGCCTCCCGTCCCGCCGTAGGTGGCGGGGTGAGGCCGAAGCTAGTGCAGTCGCACTAGTGCGTCAAGTGTACTAGTGCGATTGCACTCAGGCGCGTTCGCGGAGCCTCTTGGTGAGATTCAGCGTCACCTGCACCAGCAGGGAGGCTGCGTCGGGAACGACATTGCGTTCGCGGAGATCGGCAGCCGCATCCAGCCACGCAGCGGCACAGTCTCTCAGCAGCGCCTTCCCCTGGTCTGTGTCGAGCGCGTTTCCCAGCAGTTCTCTGACCGTCAGCGAGGCTGCGTGCGCGACGGACGTAGCGTCCCGAGGCAGGTGCTTTCCTGAAACCATCGCAGCCCCCGCCGCTTCCTCGACAGCGAGTTCTACGTCAGGCAGCGAGTTGAACGTGTATTCGGAAGTGTCAGCCGGGGTCAGGTCCAGCAGGTTCAGAACTGCTCGGATGGCCTTGTCGTTTGGCTCATCGTTGAAGCCGCCCCGCTCTAGCTTGCTCACTGTGCTCTGGGAGACCCCCGCGGCCTTGGCCAGTTCCATCTGAGACATCTTGCGCTGGCTTCGAGCGTCTTTGACCCGCTCGCTAAGTACCCTCTTCATGGCGAAGGATTCTAGCGGATCTACGCTAAAGCGGTTCGAGTGTGCGCGCACTTGACGCGCTAGTGTAATCGCACTAGTTTCGGCGTTCATGAACGCTCCTCTCCATCGCGCCCGCACCGAGCGCGGATTGACCCAGGTGCAACTCTCGGCCGCGAGCGGCGTTCCGCAGCGGACCATCAGCGACTTCGACCGCGGGCGGGTCCCCCGAACGGTCGTCATCGCGGCAAAACTTGCCCGCGCCTGCGGCATCTCGCTCGATGAGATGTTCGCAGGCGCGGCTGACATCGACCTCGATGGTGCGGACGAAGCCCACACCGAGGCCGCGTAAATGGAGTTCGCGACCGGCCCCTTCGTCCGTCGCTGCCCCGCGGGCCGCTCCGTTGCGCTGCCCTGTCGCGTACCCGGCTGCAAGCAGCCCGAGGTGCTCACCGCGCACCGCGACCCGATGCTCTGGCGCCTCTGCGCAGGCTGTCAGGGCCGCGCGACGACGCTGTTGCAGACGTCGCCGGGGCTCACCTGGAACGCTCTGACGCTGATGCTCGGTGCGAGGGGGGCGTAGATGAGCGACCTCCGCACCCAGATCCGCGACCGCAACCGCGTCGCTGAACCCGCTGCCGCTGCCGCCGCTCCGACGGTCACCGACGGCGAATGCGCCGTGGTGCACGCGCTCTACGAAAGCCGCGCGCTGAAGAGCTTTCTGCGCGGTCAGCACATCACCCAGGAGCAGGCCGAAGCGTTCTGGATCACGGGCGGCGGGCGGAACACGACGGGTGACCTCCTGCGCCGCGCGCTCGAAGCTGTCGACGTCGAGCCCCGCCCGCGGCTGCCGTCGCTCTCCTCCTGCTACGGGCTGCTGAACCTGCACCGACTGCTCTGCGACCGCTGGCCCGTGCAGCCCGAGACCGTCGAGAGCATTGCGACGCCGAGCGGCGAGAAGGGCGCGGCGTAGATGCGCGCGCTGCTCTATCTCGCAGGCCTCGCGCTGGCGTTCGTTGGCGGCAGCGTCTGCATTCTCGACCGCGTCTCGACGCTCGGGTGCGCTGCCATCGTCGCGGGCCTGGTGCTCGCGCTCGCCACCGCTCCCGTCACCGACAGGGACTGGTGAGCGATGCTGGGGCTCGCGCTGACATTGCTGGGGCTCGCTCCGTTCGCGGTCTGGGGTCTCTGGCCCGAACGGAACCCTGATGGCACCCCGTTCACCGGGGTCACTCCGCTCGCGGTCGACGAACACGGCCGTCCTACGTCGCCGTCCCTCACGGGGGATACGCGCCGATGATGAGGTTTTTCATCGTCGCCGCGCTGCTCTGGGCTGCGGCTGACGGCCCGCGGGTGTTCTGGGGCGTCGTCTGTGTTGTTGCCGATCACGTCGCCGCCCGCGCCAACGACGCCGTGCGGTGGGCACACGCGCGCTACGGCGCGGCCGTGGAGGCGTCGTGACGGAGTTCGCCACCGCCCCAACCCCCACGTGGGCCGAGCCGCTGAAGCTCCCGTCTGAAGACGGCGTACGCGTGCTGCTCACCGACCGTGAGCTTGATGGCCTCGCCACGCTCGACGGCGAGCTGGTGCCCGGCGCCGAACGCTGGTGCGCGACGCGCGTCGCCGCCCACCGGAGGGCGCGCCGATGAACCTCTGGTGGCTCGTGCTGGTCGAAGCCCTGGTGATTCTTGCGCTGCTCGCGCGCATCTGGTGGCTCGACGAAAAGGCTGAAAGCGACGGTCGGAAGCTCGCCGCTCTGCGTTGGTACATCGAAGAGCTTGAAGCCGAACGCGACGCGATGCGTGCGGCGCTCGCGGCGACGAGAAGCGCACAACGCGAGGCCGGAAAACTCCTGCGCCTCCCTCGAAAGGAGAGCGCGTGAACCGCATGCGCAGCCCCCAACCGCCGCGCGGCGCGAGCGTCGCCCTCATGCGCGCGCTCGATGAGATCCGCCGCCAGAAGCGCCGCGCCGAGCTCGCGCGCCCCGCGGCGGAGATCGCACAACGCGTCATCGGCCACGTCGCGCAGACCTTCGGCGGGCGCATGCCCGCGCCGCGGAGGGCGCCGCGGTGAGCGCTCTTTATTCAGACGACAATGGCCGCGGAGGTATTTCATGACCGATCGCTGCCTGACCGACCTGATGAATCTGGGGCTCTTTCACCTGAGCTCCACCAACGAACAGATCGAAGCCGCCGTGCCGCCCGAAAGCACGCCCGGCCATCACATCGTGATTTCCACGTGGACGTTCTCGGACTGGTGGGCGCAGTGCGGCTTTCCGCGCGTCGTTCTCAGCCACCGTCACGCAGCCGCCCTAATGGCTACCCGCACGAGCCCTGAGGCCCTGGATGAAGTCCCGGTGCCCTGGCAGGCGTTCGCGATCGACGTACCTGACGGGCTCGTTGAGTTCACAAACACCGACGAAAACGGCACCGAGGTTTACCAGATCACGCACGCGTTTGTGATGGTCTACGAGGAGATTGCCACGCTGCTCTTCGGAGACCGCACGAAGGTGCGTGCGTGCGTGCTTGCGCAAGGGGTTCGCAACCTCGGTTCGTTCGAACACGAATCACCCGCCGCGGAACTGATCTGTCGCCTCGCGCTCGGCGCGTGCCTGGAAATGACCACGCATCGCCCTGCGGGTTCCCCAGCATTCGAACGGAAGGCCATCAAACGTAACCGACAGGGTTTGCCTGAAACGTGGACGTTTCAGCTCACCCGCGACGTGAAGGTGGATTGCCGCGCGGCCGTCAAGAGCTTCTCGCGTGGCGAGAGCAAGTCGTCGCCCGTCGTGCAGTCGTTGGTTCGTGGCCACTGGAAGCACCAAGCCCACGGCGCGCTCCGCGCAGAGCGCAAATGGATCTTCGTCGAACCCTACTGGCGTGGCCCTGAAGACGCGCCGATTGCGGTGCGAAAGCACCGGTTTGGAGGTGGACATGGTTCCCCACCACCAACCTGACAGCGTTTTCGTTGCGCCCGCCGCGTTCGCGCCACGCCCCTATCAAACCGCCGGGGAAGAGTCGCTTCGCGTGGGCATCCGTGACGGCGCTCGGCGCCTACTCGCGGTTCTACCAACGGGTGGCGGAAAGACCATCCTCGCGGCTTCCATCATCGCAGGCGCAGTTCGCAAGGGACGCCACGCGCTGTTTCTGGCCCATCGACGAGAGATCGTCACGCAGAGCTGGTCGAAGCTCTTGGAAGCCGGAATCCCGCCCGAACAGGTCGGAATCATCATGGGCAATGGCTGGATCACGCATCCGGCTGACGGTTGCCAGTTCGACGCCCGACGTCCGAACGCGCTGGTGCAGGTGGCGAGCATTCAGACACTCACGAAGCGCGCAAGGCCACCGGCTGACCTCGTCTTCATCGACGAAGCCCACCACGCCAGCGCCAGAACGTGGCGAGAGATCAGCGATTATTACATCGCGCGCAAGGCAGTTGTGTTGGGCCTAACGGCGACCCCGTGCCGCTCCGACGGTCGTGGGCTCGACGACCTCTTCGAGCGCCTGCACATCATCGCGCGGCCGTCGGAACTCATCGCCGGAGGGTGGCTCGTCGCCCCGGAGGTCTACAGCGTCCCGCCGCCGGATCTGAGCAAGGTCAACGTCACGGGCGGGGATTACGACCTCGAAGAGCTCGGCGAAGTGATGGACCGCGCCGAGCTCGTAGGGAAGCTCGTCGAGCACTGGCGCGAGCTGGCGAACGGCCGCACGACGGTCGTGTTCGCGACGACGGTTGCCCACTCGCAGAGCATCGTCGGGAAGTTCAAGGCCGCGGGCATCGAAGCCGAGCACATCGACGGAACCACGCCGGTCCGAGACCGTGACGCGATCCTCGCGCGCCTCGCGAGCGGCGAAACGAAGGTGGTTTCGAACTGCCAGGTGCTCACCGAAGGTTGGGACCTCCCACGCTGCAAGTGCGTGATGCTCGCACGCCCAACGCAAAGCCTCGGGCTCTATCTCCAGATGGCCGGGCGCGGCCTGCGTCCCTGGAACGACGTCCCTGCGCTCCTGCTCGACCACGCCGGGTGCGCGCGACGTCACGGACTCCCGCAGACCGACCGCGTCTGGACGCTCGAAGGCCGCCCGAAGGGCTCGCGCCGCTCGTCGAGCGACACGGACTCCAGCGTCAGAGACTGCCCGCAGTGCGGTCGAACGGTGCTGCGCGGGGTGCTCGCCTGCCCGCACTGCGGCTTCGAATGGGACGCCAGCGAGATTCCGGCGGAGACCGACGACAAGCTGGTGAAGATCACCGCGTCGCAGGCCGACGAAGCCGCGCGAATGGATCTGCGCCGCCGCATCGCGCGCGCCGTCAGAGCCCTCGCAGACGTCTGGGTGCTCGCTGGGTGGACGCCCGAGGAGGCCAACACCGAGCTGAACCGCGGTCTCGCGCGCAGGTTCCGCGGCTCGCGCACGAAGATGAACGTTGAGCAGCTCGGCGCTGTGCTGGCGTACGTCGAGGGCCCCAGGTTCGCGCAGGACTTTCGCGCACGTGAGACCGCCGCCCGTCGCGCCGAGACCATCGACGACGTTGCGCGTGCTGTTGCTGCCGTTGTGCCGCGCCCTCTCGCTGAACTCGGCATCGAGCGCCAGCGGCCCCCCGTCGCGCGCGCTCTGCCGCCCGTCGCAGAGCCAGAAGAGACGGTGTCGTGGGCGCTGTAGCCATCGCACTCCCCGGGCGCGCGTCGTGGAGCGAGCTCGCCACCGCGGGCGTCGTGCTGTCGATCGACGTCGGCCAAGTCTCCGTCGGCGTCACCGGCCCGCGAGGCCCGGCAACCGTCGCCCGCGGTGAGATCGTCTGGCGACGCGATGCGATGGTCACCGCGTGGCGCGCGGGGGAACGCCGCACGCTGCTCGCCGTCGCGGGCCTGCGTGGCGTCGAGCGCGCGTTCTGCCTCTCCTGCGCCGACCGGGTGCACGAACACGCCGGAGACTGCCGCCTGTGCGTTGCCGCGCGCGTGCTGGCGCTGCGAGACGTCGGGGCGCTCGTCGCGCGCCCGCCTGCTCTGCCCGAGCGCTCCGTTGCAGCGTGGCGCGCCAAACTCTACGGCGCCGTCGCGCGCCCCGATCCGTTGCCCCCGCTCGCCGCGTCGCCGACCTGGACCTGCGCGAAGTGCGGCGCGAGCGTCACCGGGCAGCGCGACCGCGACGATGAATGCGGCGCCTGCGAGGTCAAGCGCTTCGGCGTCATGGGTATGTCGCGCATCGACGCATGGAGTCGCGGGTGAAGATCGCCGTCGCTCGTCACGAGCTGGAACGGGGTCTCTACGCGCCCGGTTTCCGCCCCGGATACTGCATCGAGCGCAACTGCCCCGGCCCGCACACGTTCGACTGGCGCGAGAAACCCGGAAGCGTCGGCAACGTGCACGAGCTCACCGCGACCCACCGGGTGATGGGGCTCGAAGAGGCGCTCGCCGCGGACTTCCGCCCGAACGACGCAATGGCCGTCTCCTACCTCGTGCGCGACCCTGAGGGCGTCTGGCTCGATGCGTTCCCGCGCCTCACGAAGCCCGGCTTGAAATGGCTCGAAGCGCAGGGCTACGAGGTGTTCCTCGGAACGTGCTGGGCCGACGTCGACAACCCCGGGCACGGCCCCTGGACCATCGACGCGTGGCAGGACTTCGAAGACCGTTGGCGTGACGCCCCGACGCTTCGAACAGCCCTCGCCTACCCGGGCCGCAGCGGCTACCGCGTGGTGCAGCCGTGGAGCGAGCCGGTGCCAGTCGCGCGCGCCGACGCGACCATCCTGGCGTGGCTTCACCAGCTCGAGATGGACGGCATCCGCCCGGACAACGCCTGTAAAGACTGGACGCGACACTTCCGTCTACCCGGCGCATGGCAGGGCGGGCGCAGGTACGCCACGGGCGATGTGCGCGACGGGCGGGCGACGCCGATCCCTGCGCCCGCACCGCGCGCGCGCGCGCCGCGTTCGATGCGCCGCCCGTCGAGCGGCCCGCGCGCGCCGTCCGTCACCGCGGTGAGCGTGCCGGTGTTCGCCGAGACGCTCCCCGAGTTCTGGACGCCCGCTCGCGTCAACCCGATCGCGCGCGCGCTGGGACGCGAGAGTGGCTCCTGGCACGAGCTCTTTCTGGTGCTTGCGGGCGCTCTCTACAGCCGCGGTGTGACGGTCGGTGAGCTCCCCGCCGTGGTACAGGCGCTGTCGGTCGCCACCGGGACCGACAGCCGCCCCGACGACCGGGTGAAGGCCGCGCAGTCGACCGCCGTGCGCATCGTCGCGGGCGAACCCGTCGCGGGCTACACCGCCCTGCGCGCGCAGTGGCCCGACGTTGCAGACGCGCTCGACGTGGTGACCTCGTCGGGGGTCGAACTTCGGGTGCTCCGCCAGCTCGGCGCCGTCGCTCCCGTGGGTGTGTCGCTCGCGGCCGCCCGCGACGTTCTCGCGCGCGAGTTCGAAGCGCCCTTCGGGGTGACCGTGCTTGAAGCGCCCCCGGGTACCGGGAAGACAACCGCAGGCGTCGCGCGCGCCATGCGTCTGCCGATCTACACCGAGCGCGCGCCGACGGGCGCTCGAATGGCCTGGTCGGTTCCAGACCACCGGCTCGGCGCCGAGGTCTTCGCCGCGGGCGACCCGGAGCGCACGGCGCGCATCTTCTCGCCGCTCGCGCACAAGACCGACGGGCAGTTCACCTGCATCCACCACGACGCCGCGCGCGCCCTGGTGAACGGCGGCCAGAGCCTCGAGTGGGAGTTCTGCCAAGGCCGAGGGAAAACCCCGTGCGAGCGGGCCGAGACGTGCACCGCGCGCCCTGGCTGGGAGGGCCCGCGCAACGCCAACCTCGTCGTGGGCCCACATGCGCTGCTCGGCGCGCTCGACGAGCTCGCGGGCGTCGCCGGAACCCTCGTCGTCGACGAGCCCGGCGAAGTGGTGATCGCCGATACCATCACCCTCGAAGCGCTCGACACCGCGGCCCGGTACCTCGACGCGTTCGTGCTGCGCTATCGGTGCGCGATTGAGCCGGCGCTCACGGCCCTCGACCGCTGGGTGCGCGAGCTGGCGCCCGTCGACGTCGCCACGCCGCTCACCGCTGCAATTCTGGCTGGCGCCGAAGAACCCGCGCGGGTGCTCGATGCGGCGCGCGGCGCGATCCTCGCCGACGCCCGCTCGAAGGCCCCGCCGATCCTCTGGGCGCAGATGGCCGTCGCCCGACGGAACGGAGCCCTCGCCTCCATGCTCGGCGCGGCGTCGCGCGTGCTCGACCTGCTCTGGCGCTCCCTCGTTGCCGAGGTCGAGCCCGCAGTGCGCGTCGACGCCGAGCGGCGCGCGAGCCTCGCGTACGTCGATGCGACCTACGTGAAGGCCCTGAAGCGCACCGGGCCCGTGCTCATCATCGACGCCAACGCCCGACTTCGAACACCCGCCATTGAGCGCGTGCTGGGCTTTGCGCCACGCGTGGTCTCGGTGCACGTCGTTGACCAAGCCCCCGTCGCTCGCGCCATCGTCGCCAGCGCGAGCGCCACGCGCGCGAACTGGTTTCCGCGCGGCGTGCCGGATTGGGATTCGGGGCTGCTCGGAGCCGTCCGGGCGGCGCTGGCGTGGGCCGCAGAGGCGCCCTGCGAGAACGTGGCGCTGTTCACGTGGGCGACGCTCGAAACGGCCGTACAGCACACGCTCGACCCGAAGGCGTTGGACCCGATCGGGGCGTGGGCGAAGGCGGGGCTTCCTCGCGGCGCGCTCGACGCGGCCCGGAGCCACCTTGCACCACTGCTGTCAGGGCTCCCGTTCAAGTTGCACACCGGGCACTACTGGAACCTCCGTGGCTCGAACGCCTACGCCGACTGCGACGCGTCGATCACCCTTGGCGACCCGCGACCCAACCTCGGCGCCGAACGCGACGCCTGCGATCTGCTCGGCCTCGACCCGACGGCCCGTCTCGACGCCCGCGCCGCCGCGGAGCTCGACCAGGCGCACGGGCGGTTGCGCACCATCACTCGCGAGAAGCCCGGGCGAATGCTCCACATCGGCGCCGTACTTCCCGCGTGGGCGGGCCTCGAAGTCGACGTGCGGCGCGTCGCAACGGGACGGCCCAAGACAGTCGCTGCAATGACCGCCAGCGACCTGCGAGGGCTACGACAGGTGACGGGGCTCTCGCAGGCCGACATGGCCCGCGCGCTGCGGTGCAGCACCAGCGCCTTCAAGCACTACGAGACGGGGCGGGCGCCGATTCCCAGCGACGTGGCGACCGCTGCCAGAGCGCTCGGGGTCGTTGGGTCAGAAACGTCTATCTCAGAATAGGGGGCTAATATGGGGTTTTTGATCCAGTGGTTTCCTAGCGAGGGGTTTTGGATCCAATCCCGCTATAAGGGGTTTTGGATCCAAGGGGACTGTTCCCAGGCGTTCCAGCGCGTTCCAGCGGGGTGCACATGCCCGCGGTGACGCTCCTTGCGATGGCCCCCGACGCGACGGCGACGCTCAGCGACGGGCGACGAGCCCTGATGTGGATGAACCCGCTTTCGGGCGACGACTGCGAGTGGAACATCAGCATCGACGGCGTGTGGCAGCCCGACGTGACCACCGGGTGGCCGTACGACCGCACCGAGGGCGCTGCGTGCGCTCTGGCGGCGCTGGCGCATCTGGGGCTGTCAGTGGCCTCGCTGGAGGTCGCGTGAAGGCCCCTTCCTCGCCTCGGAGCGCGACGGTCTACGTGGGCGAGCCCGACGTGTTCCCGTCGCGCCCAGCAGCCCCCCAGGCGCCGCGGGTGAGCACGATCGAAGACCCCGAACTGGTGAGCGTGCGCGCGCTGCTCTACGCCCTGCGGCCCGAACGCAACAGCGCCTTCGGGTGCTCAGCGGACGCGCTCCCGTCGCTCGACGCGCAGCCGTCGCCCCGACGGATCGTGGTGCAGGGTGCGGGCGGTGGCAGCGGGTTCCCGACGGGCCTGTTCGCTGCGACGCCCAGCTCGCCCACCGCGGATGTGACCGAGCGCCTGGGGCTGCTCGTCGCCGCGCACCCCGTCGAGGTCCGCACGCTGCGGTGGCTACGGCATCACGGCGAGCTCGGCGCGGGGCTCGTCGCGCTCTACCGCCGCTCGGGGCTCATCCTCGCAACGGCCGAACAGCGGGCGGCGTGGGGCGCCAGCGCGGCGGCGCGACGGGAGGGACCGCGGGTCACCGGGCGCGAGCTGGTGATGGCGGCAGCGGATGTGTGGGAGGGGCGATGATGCGAGAGCGAGAATATCGGTGTTTGAGCACGTGGCCGTCGGCGCCGGCGCCGTTGCCGTGCATTCGTGGTGTGGGTCACACCGGGCCGCACCAGCACAAAGAGGGCGGGCGCTACTGGACCGACGAAGA
>ERZ869921.1407-NODE-1407-length-10161-cov-14.190877_pt1 | contig 10161 bp, 19 predicted proteins | sample MGYA00579310_ERZ869921 | MGnify/ENA primary metagenome ERZ869921 (study PRJEB32216, sample SAMN09231816) | wastewater metagenome | place: USA: Maryland | collected 2016-06-21 | study: EMG produced TPA metagenomics assembly of the PRJNA472060 data set (Reclaimed...
TCTGTGTTCTGCCGCTCTCAAAAAACCGACCCCCCTTGCGTAGATTGCACGACTTACACAATGCTTGAAGATTTTCCATAGAGTCTGCAAGATTACCAGAGATCAATCGTCTTGGAACTATGTGATCGACATGCGTTGCGTGTTGTCCACACATCTGGCACGTCTCTTGATCACGTCGTAAGACTTCAGCTCTTAACCTTCTCCATTGAGATGTAGATCCATTATCTTTAAGACTACTCAATGCCAGTTTTCTTTCTGCCAATGCTTCCATGCATTACATGGCTTACCTTCATATCTGTGGTTAATGTAATTGAGTCCCCAGATTACCTGCTGTTGGGCTGTTGCAGTCTTTAGATACTTGCTTCTACCTTGTGGTATTCCATAGTGAGATCCATTACGAGCGCGGTAGTTCCATGCGCTCTCTTTTCCATAAAGTCTTGCTAAGCATACATATTGCTTTTTAGAGCTAATCATAGATTTAGCAAACTCTTTAGCTGATTGTTTAGGATCTATTGTCGCAGGTACAGCACTTGCCATTGGCAAGAATAGAGATATCCCCATAACGATGGCTACCGCGCGAACTACCCGCTTCACGGTTCGCGCTGAGCAGTTGGTCTGCTCTAGCCCTGTAAGTGTACCGAAAGAGTCAAGCGCATCAGTATAACCGCAGGTCAGAACGGCGTGTCTATTTGTCGGTTGAGTAAAACCCTTTTGCTTTGAAGATTGTAGGTGTTGCTTGGTAGATCTTTCGCATACTGTTTTGGCATACTGGGCATTCGAGTTCATGTGGTTCATTGATCTTAAACTCCTTGTCGAAGCGGACATTTGCATCGCATCCATCGCATTCAAACTCATAGATCGGCATTTGAACTCAACCCCTTACAAGCTCGACAGGTCATACCCTCGAACATCCAGTCACCGCATTTATTGCAGCGTATAGGGTCTAATTCTCTCACATTTGCCGGTATTTGTGTGTAACCAGCTTTAACTAATAGATTGACCAGATCCTCGAAACGGATGACGGCGGCATACTCACGCGCATCTTCTCCTTGTCCGTTTAAACGCAGGACTGCAAATCCAATCTCCCCAGATTTAGATGTGCGAGCCTTTATCTGCGCGAGAACCTGTTTAGGCTGGAATCCAGTTCGTGCCTTGACCTCAACATCAAATGGCACATTCTGGACATCCTTACCCATTCCGCGACCAACCGAAGCGCCTTCCCAGAACTGCCGCAAGTAATCGGCAACGATCCGTTCGGTTGCGAAACCTCTATATTTACGAGATTGACTAGCCATGAGTGTTTGTTACAGCATGGCATTTAATGCATTGTAGGAATACATCATCGCAACCCAATTTAGTTGTAATTGCTATTGGTTCATTACACATCTGGCAATAGATAGCGATTTCCTCTATCTCACCCTCTTCGGTAATGATCCCAGCAGTTCCATCTGGGTTGAATATAACCATTTCGCCCATTTATAGCTCCAACCAGTTTTCGCACTTTTCACATAACGCAACAACTAAGCCATCGCTGCGCTTATATTCATTTAACATTGTGTCTTCGTCGCATCTGTCGCAATTTCCAACACCTGAATATCCAAAGAAACTATAAACTTCATGCCTCATCATCGCCCCTTCTGTGGCACCCATGTGCCGCTTGGCGATAATTCCAGCCATATACGATCTGGTTCGCATGGCTTCTCTTGCCCTACTTGGTAAGTGTTAGCTTTGTACGCACAGTCCCATGCAGCCCATTGCTTGCCAGCCTTTGATGTGCCAGTACGCAAGATTCTAGGTTTGCCATGCTCACAGTTAGGAATATCCTTCTCTGTTTGTCCACCGATAATATCCTTTACTAGATCAACAGCTTCAGCAGATGTTTTAGGTGCTTCAACTGTTTTAGTAGTCCATAAATCATCGCTTACGTCTGGAACGGTAATCTTTTCAGCCAAACGCTTCTCGAATGGCTTATTGGTATCTACCTTTTCCATATCGTCTCTTGTAGCTGTTTGTCCGCCTTTAAGGAGTGTGATTGCTCTGCCAAGACTTGATGAAGCAATATCCTCTGCGTAAAACCTACGCATGTTTGTGTTATATAAATCCCTAGATCCATGAGCGATATTAGTAACCGCAGGATAAGGGTCATTAGCATCGCGCCAGATTTCAGCCTTGCAAGTAATAAAGCCCTTTTCAACGTCGTGATAAGTGATATCAATGTTCTGCCTTCCCATTGGGTAATTGTCTTGAAACCATTTATTCAACATGGCAACCGTCTCGTAATCTGCGAGATTAAACATTTTTAACATCCTCTGTTAGTAGCGAATAAATATGATCTAGTGCATCCATCTTGCCATTGTAATAAGCAACGTCATATGGTTGTGTAGCTGCAAGTTGGCATCTAAACACCACTAAACGATTGCGATCCGTAATCTGGAGAATCTCTTTTAATTTAGACATAAAGTTCATTCTCCTCTGTATGTAACATTCCGCTTATTGCGGCATAACCCAGCATGTCGATGTAGTTATCGACCTTTGAGCCTTCCATGCTTCGGGCTAGTTTTACTAGCACCATGCAACTGGCAACCTGATAATCTGCAATAGGCATTTCCAGATATGCAGACCATAATCTGGCTGTTCGTGCCATATTGTCCGATGGGTGTCCGTAGTCCATTCCACGATCTTCGATGGTGGCTCTAGCTTCGTTTAGCAAGTCTTTAGCGTTCACTTTTGCACCTGCTCGTAATATCTACGAAGAGCTACGCGACCCTGAGTCATTCCGCGATCGTATCCAATTTCAAAACCCAATCGAAACGATAGATACATTGCCAGACCAATTCCTGCAACGATAATAATCGTTAGTGAGTTAATTACCATTTTGCTCCCTTTCGTTAGTGTAAGGGGCGGCTAAAGTGACGAGCAATGAACCGCCCCCTACAAACATAAGGGTAACTGCTGAGATACCCATTTACACGCATTTAAGGTGTGATTTGGGTCACTTTTATTTAACCGTATGTTTTGCCGTAAACGGTAAACGATCCATCTTTATTGATTGGAATGAGCATAGGCGAAAGATTCTTACCGTGTGTTTCTAGGATGGCTACGGACATCTGCCAGTTAGCGGCTCCGGCTTTGAGATAAGCCGCCTTACGCTTGTCCATTACGTTTCCGGCTTCTACTCCCCATAAAGTCCTGTATGACCCGCCTATGCCCTCTGAGTAGGCACTAATGCCAGCCCTATGGGTGTGACCGCAGACTACTGATTTACCGAATTTCTTAGCCAAGCCAAGAGCTGTAAGTCCAGCGTTAGAATTCATTGATCCTTCATCGCCATGCACTAACACCCAGTTAGGATGGAACTCGAAAGGCTTTTTATGGAATCGAATATCAAGAGACTTAAAGTCCATGAACGCTGGGTATTCCAACTCTGGCAAACCTATAAGGCTTGGCGCTCCTCGTAAGAGTGTGTGGTATAGCCGATCAGTATGGTTAGAACGCGTAATGTCTGTTGTACGTAGATCCCAGAGAATGTTCTGCGCAAGAGTTCTATCAGCATCTAACTTTCCTTCCCATTCTAAACCTGTACCTTTTGCCCATTTACTCTGAGCTTGCATATCTAGTTCGTCACCAGTATTTAGCACTAGGTCGAACTTCTCTCGATTAACGAGTTTGATTAGATTCTTTACTGCTGCTTCGTGATGATAGGGAATCTGTAAATCGCTGATAACTAAAATTCTAGATTTCATCGCATGTCCTTTTGGGAAGCCAAGTAGATCGACCCACCTGATGATGTGTCGCATTCGATGGCGATGTTTATCGCCTTTTCTATTGCTTGCCTTGCTGACCATTCGTCATCGATATTCTGTGTCTTTAGCGCGCCCAACGCATACGCCCCACCTGAACCTGAGACGTATAACGGATCGCGTGAGCGCTCCCATGAGTAATCTTCGAATATCGGGTAAATGACTCCATGCACGATTACTAGGAATTCAGAATCGTGTAAGGCGTTGGAACTGTCTTGCTTCATGTCGTATCCAGCATCTAAGAATGCTTTGCGCATTGACGGAATAAATGCCTTAGTCATGAATCGATCTAAATCACCGCGTGGCTTCGGTGGTGTCCAGCCGTGTTGCAAGATATTGCAGCCACGAACCGAACCTGCTCCAGCAATGAGAAATGCGCCATTCTTAACAATCTTAGGCGTAGCCATGTTAATCGGTCTGCCGTTATCGTCTGTTGAAAGACTATCGGAACCAATTACTGCCCAGCCATCACCCTGTATAGCTGCTAACGTGGTCATTTACACTCCCTTGTTTGGAATTATTATGACCTATCGGTGAGTAATTCGTAGATCTTGTCTACGCGTGTCTCTAGGCGAGTTACTTGGTCTTTAATGCTGCTACCTGAGTTTGGGCGCAATTCATTAAGATAATGCTTCACCAAGAAATGAATGATTGACGTAATCCCAGCCAGAGCCGTCGCGGCTATCGTTACAGCAATTCCCACATCTTGCAGACTCATAATTTAGAGCCTCGCCCATATTCACCTTCGTTCTTATCTGCCCATTTAGCAACTGGAGCAGCAAGAGCGCCAATGAGTACTGCATATTCTGGCTTCATGTCTGTAAGCAATGCAATGCCCATAGTGATGGCAGATGCCAAGACTGCACGAAGATAAGACTTAATCGCTGCGATGTCTTTTGCCTTTAGGTATTTCTTCATTAGTTTCCGCCTAACATTGGGATGTCGAAAAACGAATCATCAAGATCCGCAGATTTCTTAAATGAAAAATGTGCGTGTTTTTTGTGTGGATTGCTGCCGCGATACTTTCGCCACTTCCACCCCATGATTGGTGAGCAAATCTTTTCGTCGAAAATTATGTAAGAGAATCTCCCGTGTCTCTTTGCATATAAACGAATCTGATTAACCAAATCGGGCATGATGTCGCGACCGTCGATGAGAGAGCGCGTGCAGTCGTAGGCACGAACCCAGCCCTGAGCATCTGGATTATGATCAGACTTACGCGACTGGTGACGTGGGTCAGAGTAAGCCCCTGAGTCCGAACGCCTATCACGATCTGGGTAGGTATCGTCTATCTGCTCCCTTAACTGGATAATTGACTTTGATAATTTAGGCTTCATTATCCGAGAATAATTTTTAGTTCATCTTCAGTTAAGCCAAGACGAGCCAAAAGAGCAGCCTTATCTGCTTCGGCTTTTGCTTTTGCTTCGGCTGCTGCAACTGCGACTGCCTTATCTGCTTCATATTGAGCAAACTCTTCGTCATTCATCTCACGGTCAATTACTTCATTTGTTTCAAGATTATGAATACGTACCATTGGTTTTGCTGTTGTTTTAGCCATATTATTTAACTCCAAACAATTCATAAGTGCCACCGCTAAAGTTGGCAGCAAGTCCTTCTGATAAAATTGTAATTGATGTAATTGCGGTTGCTGATTTATAAGTGAATCCACCCATAGCACTAAAATCATTTGTTGTGTTATATCCTACTGAACTTATTGAATGAAAAGCATTAGTGTTTGAATAATCGTGAAAAGTCATTACTAATTGAGTCTGTGAAGCAGTTGAACCCATATCGTTTTGATAAAATGGCAAAAATTGAGTAGTAGTTGCAGCGGCATTGTTATCAGTAGATGATGAGTTTGACCTTGCAATTACACCTCGATAATTAGTGCCAGTATCTCCATTAACTCGTATTGCTAAACGATAAGGAGTTGGAGACATATAAGCACCTCGAATATACAATTTCAAATCTTTATAGGTTCCGACAATTGAACTTAATGTTACAGATGTCGCACCTGTTGGTAATGAACCCGATGCTATTGAAGTCATACCACCGGCTGAAATACCAGCCCAGACATAATCTAAATCTGTGTTTGAATTCTTTTGCAGATATTGTCCGGTAGTTCCGCCTTTTAAATCTGCTAAAGATGTGTCTATATTTGAACCAAGGGTACGGATAGCCGCAGCGCCATCCTTAACAAGGTCTGTATCGGCTGGGGTTGTCCAGCCAAAGTTGGTTGTTGTTGGCATCTATTCTCCTTGATTAGGCTACTATTGTAGCGTTATTCCAGTCTAAAGTAGGGCTAATTGTAGTCCAGTTTTCTGTGGCTGGTACGTTTAACCACTTAAACGCTTGCAGACTGAACGCAATCGGCGAGACGTTTAAAGTTACTTGCAGTTTGTTAAACCCAGCATTAAAAGTCCATCCTTCGACGAACCCTTGAAATCTGCCGCCAGTCATGTTTGTAGGCAGGTCTGTAACATCTACTGGCAGACCCATAAAGACTTGCAAGAGCGCATCACGATCTGCGTTATCAATTTCTGGGTTAGTAAGTTCGAAAGTAATTGATTTAAATAGGCTCTGTGGATAGGCACGCAAGGCTAGATAGAAATTCGCCTGAGCTGTGGCATCTACGCCGTTTTCGATGCTTGTAATGATGTTTTGAGCCTGAACGCCGTAGAGCGATTGGCTGGCAGTATCTTCGGCTGTGTGTTGATCTCCGTTTTTATAGGTAATTGTTACCTTATTGCGGATGTCTCCAATGCGGCGAGATGTGGCAATTCCTCTAGATAGGGCATGGTTTCCAGATAGTTCGGTATAGCCATTCGTAGCAAGATATTCGCCTCGATGGGTCGAATCTGCATACCCGATTCTGCCCTGTGCATCCTCATAGATATAACCTGCGCCAGATGTGGCAAGAGCCGCAACCAATGAATAAACGTCTATCGTGTCTGCGGAGCGTGCGGCTAGTTCATAGTCTCCAGCGCGATCAATCTCACCGAGTCCAGAATTCTGAGCATTCGCCCATGTCTCTGTGGCGTTGTAAGTTGCCCATGTTGTAGCCGCTGGAACTTCATTCCATTGGTTAAACAGCAATGGGTTAAGAATTGAATAAATCTGATTACCGTCGAAGTCTTTTGATAACACGCCTTCGGTAAGAATCTTAGGTAACTTTGAAAGAGCGCCAAGAGCTGTAATCGTAAAACTCTGAACGATGGCATTAGATCCGCTGCTGCGAACGCTCTGGTTAATGTCTGTGACGTATCCGCCAAAGATGGGTCTAAATGTGTTTGTTGAGTCTTTGACCTGCAATGCAAAAGAATCGTTTACATCGATGGCTACTGCCGATTGGTCTGTATTAACAATTTCTACTGTGCAGTAACCTGCCAATGGCTGCTGGTAGATATCTGTACGCCCAGAACTAATCGTGAGATTAGCAAGGGTTACTGTTGTGTATGTGCCGCCATCTATCGATAACTGCCAGACTGGGTTCCAAGCAGTCATCGGTCTACGCTGTATTTAAACGCCCCAGCGCCGAGCGTTCCTCTAGCAGTTGAATCGTTAAGAATCTCTACGATCTGGCGAGCAGTAGATTCTGAATCAACCGCACCGTTTACTGTGAGATTTACAGTCATTCCAGACGATGTGTCTGTCTTGAAACCCTGTTGAGCAGTCAAGGCATTGGCTTGTGCTTCAAGTACGTTAAATTCTTTTGTTATTTTGTTCAACTCTGCCAGACCAGCCTTTTTGCTAATTCCACCTGTATCTACAAGGAATTGTAAATCTGTGAATTTGTCTGCAACATTTGTAAGCCGTTTAAATAGGTCATTAACGCTTGTAGCGCCTTGTACGCCAGCAGAAGCACCAAAACCACCACCGCCACCTGTACCAGCCCCAGAACCGCTTCCAGAGCCTCCAGAGAAGCCTCCTGAGCCCATTGCTCCACCGCTAGCGCCTCCGCCACCTGTACCGCCAGAGCCACCCATAAGATTAGGGTTTCCTCCGTAAACAGTTGAGGCAGGATTACCCCAAGCGCTAAACGCTGTTCCTTGAATGCTTTTAATCTTTTGAATTCCAGCACCAAATAGGTTGAGGAATGAAATAACCTGATTAGCCATTTCAACAATAAAACTGATCAATTCTTTAATGATAGTTACTACAACGGTCGCAGTCTGAGCCACGAAGTTTAATACGGTTACAAATCCTTCCATGCTGGATTTACCGTCTTTTGAAAATACTGCGGCTAACTGTCCAATGCTTCGGGCAAGGGAAGCAACAGATACGCCTACGTTATAGGCGCTCTTTTCTGTTTCATTTAAGCCATCGACTGCGCCATCGTTGCCAGTTAAACCAGCAACAAATGCGTTAAATGTTGGGAGCGCTTGCTCATTGATAAACTTGATTAGTCTTTCCATAATTGGCAATAGCGCAAAACCGATGGTCTCTTTTGCTTCATCAAAACCAATTCGCATCTGTTCCATCTTGAATGCAAGGGTGTCTGCGTTAGCGCCTAAATCTGGGTAAATCTTATTAATCATCGCCAAGATTTCAGCAAATGACTTGCCTTTAATTTCTGCCTGAGATAAGCCGATGCCTAATCTGCCAAGAGATGTAGTGTTTCCATCCTGAGCCTTAGCAATAGCATTAGCAACAGTTTGTAATTCGACTCCGCTATTTACCGAGATCCGAGTAGAGACTTCGAGAAGATTCTGCGCCTCTGTAATGTTATTTGTCGATAATGCCAAGCGCTCTAAGGCTGGACGAAGCTCACCATCTGATTTAGCAGTTTGAATTGCAAGAGTGGATAAATACTTTTCTGTGCTAGCAATTTGTGCATCTGTAGCATTAGTAGCGTTTCTAAGGGTTGTGGCTAATTTGGCTTGGGCTGCTTCATCTTCGATGGCTGCCTTAACGCCTTCAACGCCTAATTTAATTGCATAGGCTCCTGCTGCTGCTGCGGCAACTGCGAATGCCTTAGCTGCTACTCCGCCAAATTTGGATAATTTATCGCCAAAAGTATCGACCTCTTTAGCGCCCTTATCAAGATTCTTTGTAAACGCATCAATATCGGCAATGAGTTTAAGGGTTAATGCTCTAGTACCTGTTGCCATTAGCCCCACTCCTTCAGAATGCCATCAAATGCTTTAGTCCATTCGGCAACTACATAAGGTTGTTCTCTGCGTAGAGTTGGATAAATAAACCAACCTTTTGAACCGCGACCTTCACGTCCAGACCATACTGGGAACTGCTTAAATTTATTAGATCCGAATTCTGAGCCACCCCATAAGTCTTTAGTGGTACCGCCACCGCTAAACTTTTGAGATACAAAACCGTAAGTGATTTCACCAATCTTCGATGATTTCTTAACCTTTGAACCTTCGGCAATACGACCAGCCACAGCCCTAGAATTAAGACTGTGAGCTGAGTCGATTACCTTACCTCGAACATATTCAGATATAGCACCCGATTGACGTTTAGCCTCTTCGGTTGCCTTTTCATCCATATTCTTAAACGCTTTAAATACCTTAGAGAGTTCGGCTTTATCTAGACCAACTTCAGCCATTACCGTTCCTCTCTTTTAATATCTCAAATGCAGTTAATACATCTTCAGCTGTTTGCCATTCACTCATCGGAATTCCTGTCGCTATTGCTAGCGATATTAGGATTCTGTTGATGGATCCTGACTCATGGCTTTTGGGCTATCTGTATCTCCGACCGTTACCTCTGCAACGTTTTCCATCCAGACATCTAACACTTTTGTAGGCTTACCACCTGCATCGCGCTTCATTGCGCTATGTGCTAAAAACATAAGATCCCACATTCCTATGGAGTCTTGCGCTTTGCTAATGGTCTTACCTGTTGCCTTTTCCCAACGCGCCCAATCTGCTGGCTGAGCCGTATAGGTCTCTTTTTCGCCTGAATTGAACTCGATTATGATTGGCAGTTTCATTTATTTGCTCCCGTTTCTCTTATTAAGCGCTGAAAGTCTCTGTGACTTCGCCCTTAGCGATTTTGAATGTGTATGAAACAGTCTGTGCATCTGTTCCTGAACCGCCAGCAGTTGGATACTCTGGCAAGATTGGGAATACGAATTGCGCACCTGTTGCTGCTGTAAGTGTAACTGAAATTGTTGTATCTGGGGCTTCTGCCGCAGTCCATAGTGCTTCGCATACTGAGTTAGCCTTGCCCCAGTCTGCAAGCATTTCAAGAGCGAATGTTCCTTCGACGTTTACTGTCTTGTACGCTTCGCCGTCTAGAGTTTGGTATGTCTCGCGAACGTTTGTCTTTGTGAGAACTGCTGAAGTCGCTTGTGCTTCGATATCTGTTCCACCTGTGAAAGATAGAGAAATATCGCGACCTG
>ERZ869921.1408-NODE-1408-length-10160-cov-10.011381_pt1 | contig 10160 bp, 12 predicted proteins | sample MGYA00579310_ERZ869921 | MGnify/ENA primary metagenome ERZ869921 (study PRJEB32216, sample SAMN09231816) | wastewater metagenome | place: USA: Maryland | collected 2016-06-21 | study: EMG produced TPA metagenomics assembly of the PRJNA472060 data set (Reclaimed...
GCGCTTCACGAGGTCGAGTGTCTCGCGGGTGTCTTGGTGGTCCCACCGCTCGAATAGCAGGCCGCACAGCAGTACGACGGCAAGAATGGCAAGCCCGACGGTAAGCGCGATCACTGCGGGGGCTCCTTCGGGCTGAACACGTCGGCCTGCTCGCCGTGCAGGATCTCGTTGATGGCCGCCGCCACCCGGTGCTTGGCCTCGGGGGGCATCTTGGCGGTGAGCTGGTTGCACCGCACCGCGGCGCCCGCGGCGGCGACCTCGGGGCCCACGGCCATCACGGCGAAGGTCGCGGCGGCGGTCGAGGCGATCTTGGCGCAGAGCACGAGGTCGGCTTGCAGCGCGCGCCCCGCGAGCTCGGGCAGTCCGGCGTGGGCCGCCAGCCGCGCGACCGTCTCGCGCACTTCGTCGAGGTCGAGCGCCGCGCGGCGCTCGCAGAGCTCGCAAGCTCCGCAGGTGCAGGCTGTCTGTATGGTGGTCGTCACGGTAGGAGGTGCTCCGGGTCTATAGTTCCAGCGAGGACGAGCGAGGCAACGTATAGGTCGCAGGTACGGCGAAGGTCAGCGTGGACCTCGCTAGTATCCGAGCACCACAGGCTCGAACCCAGCCGATGCAGCGTAACGAAGTACCCCTTGGGGTTCCGCTGCATGTGGGCGACGAGCATGATGGTGTAGTGGAACGCCCATTGGTCTTGGCCCGTACGCGCAACGCGAGACTCCCACGGCCCACTAGGACGCCTCCTCGAGCGAAAGCTCCCCGCGTAGGACGGCGAGGGCTACCGCCTCGTCGCAGGCGCGCATCACAAGCAAGGCGCTCTCGTGCACCTCGAGCCCCATCACCGCGCCAAGGTTGAAGCCGTACAGCAGAACGCCGCCCGGGCCGAGCCTGCGGCTTAGGGTGCCGACGACTTGGGTACCATCTGCGTGCGAGAGATAGAGGTAGCGCAGGCCGTGCCCGTATCGCTCCCAAGGCCCCGCGGTGCTCATTCTTGGCTGTTGGCTAGTTTCACTTCCCACGGAGCCACCTCACCCGAGAGGTAAAGCGCGGCCACGAACACATCACACGCGGCGCGGGCGGCTTGTTCATCGGCGTAGCCCTCGTTCCCGTGGTCGCGCACGGGGTACCAGTCGCGGGTGCCCGCGGTCACGGCAAAGTACGTTCGCCCGACCCCGGGGCCGTACAAGTGCGCGCGCAGCGGGGCTGACGAAAGCCACCCCCGTGTTCCCCGCACCACCCCGTAGGTGAAGCGCACGCCGCCGGCTGTCTCGAATGGGCCCATGCCCTACCCCTTACGCCGGGCGCGCGAGGTGCCCGTGGCACGCGGCGAGTACCTCGGCCGGGGCGACGCCCGCGGGCTGCGCCTGCACCGCCCCGACGTAGTGCGCCAGGGCGGCCTCGAGCGTCGGCGCGGCGGCAACGCTACGAGCCTGCGCCCGGGCCTTCGCCACGGTCGCCTTCACGTCGGGCACCACGCGCCAACCTGCGAGCATCATGGAGTAGCGCTCGCACGCGGCGCGGGCCTCGCGCACACCCTCGGGGGTCGTCGGGTGCAGCGAGAGATAGATAGCCGTGGCCTCGCCCGCGACCCCGAGGCACGCGATGCGGTCCCACAGCGCGCGCGAGGGCTCGACCGCCTTGATGAAGCGCGGGCCCGGGATCGGGTGCACCGTGACGCTCGCCGGGATGGGCGCGCCGGGCAGGTCCACCATCACAACGCCGTGCACGGGCGAGAGGTCGTCGAAGCCCGTCGGGCACAGGCTCCCGATCTGAATGATGGGCACCTGCTCTTCCGTCGGGGCGCGGCGGGGGCCATACCCATCGTCGGGGCGCAGGCGCGTGACGTGGTGAATCTGGTGCTCGTGCCAGTCGCCGCACAGCACCACGTCTATGGAGGGGGTCGAACGAACCGCGTCGGCCACGGCGTCGAGGGGCACCGCGTGCGACCCGCCCTTGAGGAAGTGCGGCGTGCCCTTCGTCTCGAGCCCGGCGTGGAATACGGCGAGGCCCGTGGTCAGGGTGCGCAGCCACGCGGGCACCGCCTCACGCATGGGGGCCGCGGTGCTCGGGTAGGCGGCGAGCACCTGCCCGTGGTCATGGGGGAAAGCAGTCTCCACCCGGTCGATCACCCAGCCGTCTTGGGGGCAGGCCGCGTGCAGGGCGTTGTCCCGCGGATCGTCGGAGCGCGCGTCGTGGTTGCCCCGCACGAGAATCACCCCGCCGCGAAACTTCGCGAGCGCGAGGCGTACCGCGTGAATGAGCTGCGGGCTCGGCCGGTCGCTGTCGAACAGGTCGCCCACGACGAGCAGGGTTTCCGCGCGCTCCGCGTTGGCGACCGCGACGGCGCGCTTGAGCACCTCGACGGACTCCCAACACCGCGCGTTGAGCCCCAGCCGCGAGGGGCCCCCGAAGACTTGGTGCGGCCCGATATGGCAGTCGGCGACGCAGGCAACGCGGGTCACAGGCTAGAGCTCGTCCTCTTCGTCGCCGGGGGGCGCGGGCAGCTCGTCGTCGGCTTCGACCTCGCCCCCGGTCGGCACCGCGTCGAGCGGGTCGGCCTCGGGGGCAGCCGCCACCATGACGCCCGAGCCCCAGCCCCCCGCCGCCTTGATCGCCTCGAGCGCCGCCGCGTAGCCCGAGGCCCCCTTCGCGCCCGCATCAATGAGCCCGCGCTCCTTCGCCCAATTGATCGTCGTCCACTCGTCGGAGTAGCCCGTGGCGTAGTCGAGGCGCACCCGCACCCGGCGGAACGGCGCGACGAAGCGCGTCTTTACCGCCATGAACAGCACGTCTTTGGCGAGGTGCTCGCCCTGCGCGTTCTTGACCGCCTTGCCGCCCATGATCTGCACGCGGTGGGTCGAGTAGAACTTCGGCGCGTTGCCGCCGGGTGTCGTGACGTTCGACCCGAACATGATACCGATGTTCACCCGGGTCTGGTTCAAGATGAGCAGGTGCGCCCGCTGCTCCCCGAGCAGGGTCAGGACGATGGGGAACTGCGCGCTGGTGAGCCGCGCGATATCGCCGGGCTGCACCTTGCCGGCCTCGGCCCCAAGCTGCTTGGCGCTCACCGAGCTGGCGAGCGCGTCCCAGCACACGAGCATGGGGCCCATCGCGGGTTCGTGCGCGCGCAGGGCGAGCTTCATCACCTCGAAAGCTTCTTCCATGGTGGTCGGGGTGCTCACCATGAGGGCGTCTACGTCCACGCCCGAGGCCGCCGCGCGGTACTCGTCAAAGGCGTGGTCCGCGTCGATGACGACCCCGACCCCACCCATACTCTGCACCTGCGCAAGGCAGCGGTACATAAGGGTTGTCTTGCCGCACTGGTTCTCACCATAGACTTCGGTGATGCGCCCGATCGGCATACCCCCCGAGCCCCACAGGTAGTGGTCTACTGCGTCGATCCCCGTGGGGATGACCTCGGTAACCTGTGCGCCCGAGTGCCGCCCCGACCCGAGGCGCGTCGCGTGCCCCTCGCCGAACTTTCGGTTGATCGCCGCCGCGATGCGGCTCTGGAGGGCGAGGGCCCCGGCCGGGCGCGGGGGTAGCGCGGGGGCTGTTTCAACCTTGGGCGCCTGCGGGGCAGCGGCCTTGGGGGTCTTCGTCGGGGCGGGGGGCTTCTTTGCCATGCGGGGGCGAGCTCCTAGCGGTGTGGTGGGAGAAAGGGCGGGCGCCCCGGGAGTCGAACCCAGGCAAGGCACGAGCGGCGTAGAGGAAAGTCTGAGAAACCCCTACGCCGCCCGCTCGTACCGTACTGCGCCCACAAGGCGCGGGGCCCCGCGCACCCCGCGCGCAAGGCTACTCAGAACGGGGTATCGTCATCCCCGCCCGGGTCGCTGCCGAACTCGTCCTCGAACTCCGCGTCCACGGGCGGGGGCTGCGCCGGACCCCTCGCCGCCGGGCGCGCGGTAGCCGGCGCGCCACCACCGAACCCGCGTTGCCCGTACCCGGCGCCACCCTGCGCCGGGGCCCCACCCCCGAGCGCCGGCCGCGTGGTGCCGGGGCGCGCGTCGCGGGGTTTCACCCCGGCGAGCTTGTCGAGAATCTCCTGGTACGTGAGCAGCTCCACCACGCCGTCGAGGTCGTGCGTGCCCTCGAGCCACTGCATTGCCTGCGCTTGGTCTTCGCAGATGGGGCTGGGGCCCTCGTGGTTGAGCGAGAGCGCATACCGGGTTTCGAGCTCGGTGCCGGTGCGGTCCACCAGCACGTCTTGCCCGCGCGTCGGGTGCACAAAGTTGACCCTCATCTTGAGGAGCCACCCGAGCATCGTCTCCATCTGGTTGGAGCCGCCCTTCCAGACCTTCGGGCCGTCGTTCTCCTTGCCACGCACGAGCACGTTGGCGAGGAACTTCGCGTTGGCCTTGATCTTCTTGCCGCGCTCCTGGTCGAACTTGGCGCGGCTCGCCATCAGCTTCGCGCTCTCCTCGCAGGCGGGGCAGCGCTCCTGCCCGCCCGACTCGAGCCGCGGGCAGTAGAAGGAGACTTTGCCCACGCCGGGAACGTCAATGAAGTGCTCGTAGCAGACGCGAAACGGGGTCTTCATGCCCGAGTCGGGGCGCGGCGGCAGGATGCGCAGGGTGGTCACGCCCTCCACGAGTTTCTCGAGCATGCGGCCGCCCGAGAAGCGGTGCTCCTTGAGGCCCTGCACTTGGTCGGCGGCGGCGGCGGGGTCGAAATCCCCCCAGGCGGCGAGGTCGGCGGAGAGGCCCTGCGCGGGGGCGGTCTGCATGGCACGCGAGCGGGGAGGCTGGTTCTGGTTCGTCATGGTCAATCTCAGGGTTCAGCGGTCAACGTAAAGTCTATGGTGGGTGGCGGGGGTGCGAGCCCCTAGGTCTATCTCTACCCGCGGTTGCCCTCCAAGTCGTCGCGGCGCCCCGACTCAATGCCGCGCTGGGTGGCCGAGGCCATCTCCTCGCGCAGGCCGGGGCTTACGCTCATCTCGGCGCGCAGGTGGGCCCCGAGCGAGACGAGCATCTCGCGCTTGGTGCGCAGGGCTTCCATCACACCGCGCAGCTTCTCTTTGTCGGCCGTCGCCTCGATGGCCGTCATCTTCGAGATGGCGTAGTCGGGGTGGAGAACGACGTTCTCGCGCACGCACGCCTCGGTGGTCTTGCCGCCCCGCAACGCGAGCATTTCGCGCGACATCATCGAAAGGCGCGCCTCGGTGTGCTCAAGGTCGTGCTCGGCGGCGAGGTGGCGCTCCACCGCGTCGGCGTACTTCGCGTTCCAGAAGGCGTAGTCCGACGGCAGGCCCGAGAACTCCGAGGAGATGCGCAGGGGGTCGATGGTGGTGACGCGACGGAAGCTCTCCACTTCGTCGCGCAGGGCGCGTTGCTTGGCCTCGGCGGCGAGGCGGGCGGTCATCGCGAGGGTCGGGTCGGTCGGGGGCATCGGGGCTCTCCTAGCGGGCTGTCTACTTACGCGACGGACAAGGCACATGCGAGCTTCGCGGCGTTCCTGCTCGCTATATTCTGACCACGCATCGAAGTGGGATTTCACAGGGGGTTCTTACGCCCCTCCCAGGTCGTGAGGCGGTAGTCCTCCGTCAGCTCGTCGCCCACGGCGAGGTCGCGCGCCGCTACGGTGTCTCGGATAAACACCATGCTCTCGTCCTCGCGGGTGGTCGGCTCGTCCGCGTGGTTGATGAACCGCGCGTCATCGCCGCAGAGCACGAGGTCGTCCGCGTTGAGCTGGTAGCCGTAGTGCCGGATGCGGTCGGCTACGTGCGCGGGCAGCACGGCGAGGCTCGCGACCCGGTAGAGCCGGTCTACCCGGTTCTCGTAGGACCACACGACGGCCCCAGCCTTCACGGGTTCGAGGAGGAACAGCCCGAGGCCGTGCAGGGGCGAGGGGCGCACTTCGCAACGTACGAGGAGCACTGACTACACGTCCGCGACGATGTTGGTGATGCCGTCGATGTGGAAGTCGCGCAGAACATACCGCGCGTCACGCGAAGTGCCGTCGACGTACCCGGTGAGCCCCCAGGTGTGCTCCGGGTCAGCCGGTTTCCCGAGCAACCGCAAGCGGCCTTGGCTCATTCGGTAGTGCCGCTCGAATTCGCCCTCGGCGTCCGTGTAGTCGAACTCGACGATGGCCGCCTCGCCCTCGGAGAAGCCATCGGACTCGAGCGCCGCCGAGATGACGGCGAGCTTCTCGACGTACGCGACCATCGCGGAGAGGCCGTCGAGCGCCTCGCGTACGAGCTCCGCCGGATCGGCGGGCTCGACGGTGATGGTGAACTTCTCGAGCGCGTCGGCAGCGGCTACTACGTCTGCCAGCGTCGTCTCGGCGGGGGTGTTGGTATTCATGGTCTACCTAGAGGCCCGCGGGTAGCGGGGTGTTCGTCGCCGTGGTCAGTCGGTGCGCCAGCGTGCTTACGCGGGCCACGTAGTCCGCGTGCACGCCCCCGCTGCACACGCCCGAACGGAAAAACCCGATGGCCCCTCGCCAAGACCCACGGCAGTAGGTGCGCCCCCGCGCGAGCACGCGAGCGGCGTGTACCGAAGTGCCCGCGGTAAGCCGGTGCGCCGCGTTGATAGGGGCGCCCCAGCAACCACCCGAGCCCGGGGCAAACCCCAGGTGAGACTCATTCCACGCCACCGCGAGGAGCACCGGCACGGGTACGCCAAGGGTGTTCTCAGCGTCCGAGAGGCGCTGCGAGATAGACTCGCGGGCGGCGAGGATGCGCTGCCTATAGAGTCCGTGCGGGTAGAGTGCGAGCAGGGCGGCGAGGTACGTCGCCGCGACGGTAGGTGTCATGCCCTACCCCTTACGCCTGCGCCCGGGGGAGCTCGTAGTCGGTCATCGAGCCCCAGCTCTGCCCTGTCTTGCAGTCGGCCTTGAGCGGCACCGGGCCCGAGTCGTGGCTGGTGAGGATGGCCCGCACGAGCCGCACCGAGTCGGCCACGTCGGCGTCGGCCACCTCGGAGAGCACCGAGTCATACACCGTGCAGATCAACTGCGCGTCGAGCCCCTCGGCGTCGTACGCCTGGATGATGGGCCACAGGCTCGCCGTCACATAGTCGGCGGCCTCGCCCTGAATTGGCGTGTTGATGGTGCTGCGCTCGGCGTTCTCGCGGGCGCCCTTGCGTGCGTCGCCCGCGTCGGCAATGGCCGGCAGGGGGCGCCAGCGCGCCTGCTGCCCGCGCCACTCGGTGTAGACCCCGCCATGCCGCCGGCCAAACGCCATCTGCGTGATGCACCATGCGTTGAAGTCGGGGAACTGCCCCGTGACGGCCTGGACTATGCGCGCGGCGGCCTTCGTCGAGATGCCGAAGTCGGCTGCGAACCCTGCCTCGGTCTTGCCGTACATGCGCCCGAACACGACGCCCTTGTTGCGCGACCGCATCTCGTCGAGGCGGTCGGCGTCGCGCCGGTCGCCCTCGTCGTAGGGGGTGCCCGCGCGCTTGGCGAGCTTGACCCGCAGCGCCGCCGCTTGCAGGCGCTGCACCTCGGCGAGGGGCACCCCGTAGGCGTCCTCGCAGACGCGCTCGAGTACGGCCATGTGGAAGTCGGCGCTGTCGTCTTGGAACAGCGCAACCATGTTCCGGTCGCCAGAGCGACGCGCCGCGATGCGGAGCTCCTGTTGGCTCATGTCGAGCTCGACCAGCTTGTACCCCGGGCGCGCGATAAAACAGTCCCGCACCATCTTCCCTTCGACCGAGCCCTTGGCCCGAGGGATGTTCAAAAGGTTTGGCGCTTGTGCCGAGGGCCTCCCGCTGGCGGTCCCGTCGAGTAGGTAGCTTGGGTGCAGACGCCCGTCGTCTCGGATGTGGGGGATCATCCCCGGGCCGAACTTCTCCATGGTGGTGACGGCCCGCAGCTCCAGCATGGCGCGGGGCAGGGGGTGCTTGTCGGCGAGCTTCTCGAGCGTCGCCGCGTCGGTGCTCGGGGCGCCCGACTCGGTGCGGGCAAGCACGGGCAGTCCCAGGCGCACGTAGAGCACTTCGGCCACCTGCTTGACCGAGCCCCAGTTCACCTCGGCCCCGTACTGCGCAAGCTTCGCCTCGGCTTCCTTGCGGCGCGCGTCGAGGTGCTCGCCGAACATCACCATGGCGGCGCGGTCCACGCCGAAGCCCGATTGCTCCATGCGCACGACGGCGCGCGCCGCGGGGTTGGTGATCTCGTCGCGCACGAGGGTGATGTTCGGGGCCGCTTCGACCCTGGGCGCTAGGTACGCATACAGGTGCGCCGTCGAGCAGGCGTCGAGCGCGTTGTACCGCGAGCGCACCTCCTCCTTGAGGTAGCGGTACGAGTAGGTGTCTACCTCGGCGGCGCCCGTGCGGATCGCCAAGATACACTCGGGGTCTACCTCCGCGCGCTTGAGATAGTTGAGCACAGCCGGAGGGCGCGGCTTGCCCGAAGCTAGAGGTTTGCGCGCGGGCTCGTTGACGAGGGCGAGTAGATCCTTGCGTACCATGGCGAGGTGCTCGCGCGCCTCGTCCTTGTGCCCTCCCATGCCGACGAGCTCGGCCCCGACCGCGAGCGAGCCGTCTACCGCGGCCTCGAGCAGCTTGCGGTCGAGCCGCGTGTCCCCGAGCACGCCCTGCACCGAGACGTGGAGCAGGGGCTCGCACCACACGGCGTTCTCGTCGTACTTGATGTTCGCCCCGACCTTGCCGAGGTCTGGGTTCTCGAGCACGTTGGCGAGCCAGCGCCGGCCCCAGGGGGACTCGATCGCGCCGCGGGAGAAGGTGAACCCGAGGGTGGCGACCTCCCACGCGGCGGGGCCCTTGAGCTGCATGGGCCAGATGGTGAGGGCTTCGATGCGAAAGCCCTTGGTGAACATGCGGCCCGAGGTTTCCGTGTCGTACGCCGCTACGCCCGCGGCGTGGTACGCCTCGACCATATCGAGGGCGTCCGACTCGCTCTCGACGAGCACCGTTTGCTCGGCGCCCGCGGGGCGATACTCGGGGACCGGGCTACGCAGGGCGCGCTCTAGGTCCGCCTCGAAGTCCGCGCGGTGGAAGCGGTTGCCCACCGCGAAGCGCGGCGAGGGTAGTAGGTAGACGGGCACGGCGGCGGCGGCCTCGTCCCCGGTGGCCTCGTACTCCTCCTCGTCGATGTGCCAGCCGTACCCGCGGCGCACGCTCGCGGGGTTCACCGTGCGGCCGAGCACCCCGAGGGCCGCCCACTTCCCGAGCACCAGGATACGCACAGGGCGCGTGAGGCCCACGGTGCGCGCGAGGTACGGGCGGCACGCCTCGACGTGTTTGTCTTTGACCTCGGCGCCGGTCCCGCAGCGTACGGCGGATTCATAGACCACGATGCCCGGCCAGAGTTTGGCGATGAGGGGCCGCAGCCACGTACCGGCGGCGCCCCCGAGCGGGCGCTGCGCGGCGTCCTCGGCCCGGTTCGGGGCCTCGCCGACGACGAGCAGCACGGGCCCGTCATTGCCCTGCACCTCGGGCTTCATGCAGACCGAGCGCAGGAGCAGCGGGTCGCCCCGGTCGCAGCGGGTGCACGCCGGGTCGTGCCCGAGGGTCGGGCTGGTGTTGACCGCGCTCGTGCGCGGGGCGGTGTAGAGCGGCAAGAGCCTCATCCGTCGCTCGCCATCGCCAACACCTGTTCATCAAAGCGCATGGCCGCCTCCGACGCGCGATCCTCGGCGCGGCGCATACGCTCCTCCGTGATCCCGTTGCGCCCTCGTAGCTTTCTCAAGGCGCGCTGTGCAGCAACCATGGCCCGCGCCCTATTCAAGAGAGTGATCTCGTCCCGCCGTAGCTGCCGCGTTTTCAAGAACCCCATCGTCTCTCCTCTGCTTGTGTAAAAGGGCCGCAACGCCGTACGCACGAGGTTGGGTCGCTCGCGCGTCCCGCTTACCGCGGTGGGTGACGTTGCGGCTGGTGGAAGCGGCAGGAGTTGAACCTACCCGCCCAAGGCCGCAGGTGAACACGTAAGCCCTGCGTACTCGGGTGCACCCTACGTGCTCGCCCCCTAAAGCCGGGCCGCCCCTGGAGCTCCTGTGGTGGGGAGAAGGGGTGGCCCGTGTGCCGTTGTTTCGCAGGACCCGCCACGGTCGGCGGGGTTCAACCCCGCGGCGTTGTTGGCGCAACGCCGCGACCCTGTACTACCCCGGTTTCGTGCGTAGGCCCGGGGTGGGCCGTCTAGGCGCGGTTCGCATTCGTTGCTCTGCACGAACTCATGCGTCCTCATTGACTTCCGCCACG
>ERZ869921.1409-NODE-1409-length-10155-cov-6.599703_pt1 | contig 10155 bp, 17 predicted proteins | sample MGYA00579310_ERZ869921 | MGnify/ENA primary metagenome ERZ869921 (study PRJEB32216, sample SAMN09231816) | wastewater metagenome | place: USA: Maryland | collected 2016-06-21 | study: EMG produced TPA metagenomics assembly of the PRJNA472060 data set (Reclaimed...
CCGGTCGTCATATTCGTAAGCGAGTTCTTCTTGATCTTCCAGCCTGAGTTCGCCGTTGTGTTGACGATGTGCAGCTCTTGACTCGAGGACTTGTTCAGCAGCTCCTGGGAGTCGATGAGGTTCTCCACCAGGCCGACCGTGCGGCCACGGACGAAGTGTGGGAAGTACGGAACCACCGTGAAGTGCTTGTAGGGGCTCCAGTCGTCGTGAAGGATCACGCTGCCAGCGATGACTGTCCAGCGGATGCGGTGGATGATCTTCTTCGTTGTCGTTAAATTCGGATTTTTAGCTAAGTGAGCGGCTATTTGCGCCTCATCCATGTCTGGCGGGACCATGCGTGTGTCGCCAGACTCGATATCTACGAAGTGAAGCACTTTATCCAGTTTTCTCCACTGGCGCTCGATCACACGGACGTTCCGTGCTGAAGTGAGGTCGGTTTTCGGACCTAGACCCGGCATAACTGCGCGTGGAGTACCGAAGCGGTCCCGGTTACGGTCCACGGAGTCGTAGGTGTATGGGGAAAACTGCCCTTGCTCACCACGAACGTCATCTGCAGCTTGTTTCGAGTACAGCATCTCGACCTGGTCGGGGCTCATCCACTTGGTAACGATGACATCAGACCACTTATCCGGGTCGTACGAGTCCGCATCCGCGTCTATAAGTACGTTCTTGGGGTTTAGCTGCTCTACACGTACCTCACCCACCAGTGAGTCCGTAAAATCGAGCCTGACGTCGAAAAAGCCCCTTCCTGAGACTATTCCATCGAAGAATACATCCGACCGCACCCACGGTAGTTGGTTATTATCCGAAACCTGCATGAACACCTTGGTAAGTGCGCTGGCTACGTCCACCGTAGCGTCTTCGTTACGCGGCTTGAACGCCGTGTCCGTGCGGTTGAAAATCTGTTCGCCGAGCACGTTCGACATGGTGCTGATGATTTTGTTGATCTGAAGTGCTGGGCGGCGCTGGGACTTCAGAAGAGCTAGGTCGCTCTGCGACCACTGCATGCCGAGGAAGAAGTCTTCGCACTTGTTCGCCTTGTTCACGAAGTTCAAGTGACCGTTGTCACGCAGAAACTGGTATCGGACCCAGACGTCGTGTGCGATTCGTTCATTAGTGGCCATGTGCCAGTTTCCTTTAGAACCTTCTACTTCTTATATAAACTAAAGAAGAAGAAAGAAGAAGTTTAATAAAGAGGTATATATAAGAGGGGTTGGAGCACTATTTCGAAAGGTGTTAAAGGTTTCCATTAACTTCGCGTATCTTCTGGCATCTCCGTTGTTTATGCCGCCATGTGGCCGACGTCAAAGCTGCTCGATTCTACACTAAGTCTGTCGCGCCAGCTCTTTATGGGTGGTGGGGCTTCTGCCACCGGTGGCTCGCGCCCTATACACAAGCGTACCCCCCACGCCAAGGCGTCAACCACGTCGTCGTGAGCGCCAGCTGGGAAGCGTAGCAGCTCCGTCTCTGCCTGCTTCAACCACGTGGCTTCTTCCGGAAACACAACACGCCCCTGCTGCATACGACCTTGTAGCGGGCGGGCACGGGCAAGCTTGTCGGTGAGCGGCTTGAGCGGCTCGTAAGGGATGAATTGTCGACGCTCGGCCATGCGCTTCTTCAGTAGAGGCTCTATGGCACGCCATATTTGACCATCCTCGACGCCCAACATGTAGTCAGTAGTGGGGTCGGACCCCCACTTCTCTGCCGTGTCCAGGATGGCTTCGACAATCTGCATGGAGTCACCACGGAAGCGGTGGACGTCCATAACATACAGTGTGTCTGTGTTGTCCTGCAGGAGCGTGACGCCTACAGTCCAGTCGTTCTGCTGCTTCTCGCCGATGGCGAAGTCCCACGCAGTAAACAGCTGATAACCGCCGATAGACGGCAGAGCACGCTGATAGCGGAAGTACTCCTTGCGGAAGTACATACCCTCGTCTGGCACCGGGTTCTGCTGGTACAGAGCCGACCAAATCCGTGGGTTGTTCATGTTCGAACGTATGCGCTTCAACGCCTCGGTGGGGTAGCGCGCCTCGTGCAGGCATGTGTCGACAGGGCGTAGCAGCGTGAGCTCCCGGCTCATACCCAGAGGGGGGTCTGCTACGTCGATCTCCTCCTCGGTGCGGGTTATGATCTTCGTGACCTCGTCACGATACTCCCACTTCTCCGACAGGGCTGGGTAGCGTACCACGTCGAACTGATCCGACTCCTTGTCGTTCGCCATACGCTGCTGGAGCCGACCCGCGAGATCATCGTCACTCCACCACGTATTGTGGTTGGCCAAGCCGTTAGCTATGAAGTTCTCGGTTCTGTCGATCTGGAGGTCGAAAACTTCGTCTTCGCCGTCGAACTCAACCGAAACTACGCCTTCAAGAGTGAAGTCGTAGGTATTCGGCAGCGGCTCGTGTATTGGACTCAGATTTAAGGTGTCCGATGGCAACGTTGCAGGAGTGGCATAGTAGCCCTCGGACTTTGGTAGAGTCGTGGCAATGGTCAACGACAAGCTTTCCATACCATCCTGTTGGTGGGGGTTGTTTACAGATGGCGCATACGCCGCCTTGTTCGTCTTGAATCCGGTTGTATTCGACAATGTCGATTCCATAACGACATTTGAGGTGCGCGTTTCTAGCGCTTTCCGGACTAGCGGAAGGTGTCCTGTGTCCTGAGGCCCATCGCTCTTTACAGTAGTGCGAGTTACACAACCCCCTACACTTAGCTGGCTTGTCGCACATATCTGCCGAACAAGTGACTCCTTTCCACTTACCCCACTGTCCCGTACGGTTACGATTTTGTGGGCTGTAGTCAGTGCTCGCGTTCGTATCCATTTGAGTTCTCCGTTAATAGCTGCTAAGAACGGATGTCGCTCGTTAGCCCGTACTATTCTACCAGAACTCGTAGTAATTTTGTAGACTTTATCACGACCATTATTCTTGATCGCCGCGACGGTAGTCGTTGTGAGACGCCCTTGCTCGTAAGTGGCTACCTCGTCGCCAGGACGTAGCGTATCTAGTCGCTGGTCCGTACCGTCGGGTAGGCGCACAGGCGTGTCACCGGTTAGGCACTCAATGAACAGTACACCACCACCCGGGGCAAGACGAGTGTACGCGGTGGACTGATACCAATCATCGAGTAGATCGCGGCGGTCGATACTGTCCGCCTCCTCCATGTTTTTCAGGGGATCGTCGATGATTAGGATGTGAGCGCCCTTACCCGTAATACCACCGCCCACACCAGCTGCCGTGAAGCCACCCCCTTTCGTTGTGTTCCAAGCCTCCGCACTCTGAGAGTCCGGATCGAGCCTAGAGTCCGGGAACATGGCCATGTAGTGGCTATCTCTAACCACCTCACGGACCTTGCGCGAGAACTTCATAGGTAGGTCCAAATTGTACCCAACGTTGATGATCTCGTGCTCTGGGTTGTGACCTAGGTGCCACGCCGGGAACCGTATGGAGGCAAGCTCGCTGTTGTGCGTAGGTATGAGGCTACGGCCGACCAGGTACAACCCGTCGGCAGCCTGAACCTGTATGCACCGGCCGACCTTCGCCTCGCTGGGGGCTACGCGACGCGCGCTGACGAACCGGGCGTGTCTAGCCTTAGTAGTCATGCGCCGGCGCACGTCCATCATAATCTCTACGTTCCTGCTCAAATCTGCTGCAGGTACACGGAAGCGGTAGCCATACCGTGTGGACGTGTAGCGGCCGGAGCCACCCCGTTTCTCACACCAGTCGAGAATCTCCTTCGTCTCCACGCGACGGTACTCGTAGAACTTCCGATTCGGACCGTTCTTGATGTCCCCGCTAGCTCGGAAGATGATGACGTCCCACTCATGGTTCTCATGCACCAGGAACGACTCCCCTGTGCACATAGTGACCTCAACGTCCGCGATACCTGGCGGCGACACCGCCATGACTCTCGTCCACAAGCCGTCGAGACCTATGACGAAGTCCCCCACACGCAGCTCGCCGTGTGTCTTCCAACCCTCGCGGGTGCGCACCGGTGTGTCGTCGGCCATGAGCTTCCCGTGCCGAGGTGGCATGAGCAGCATGAGCCTAGGGCTCTTCCGGTCCTCCACATCCTGGCTGAACTTCTCCAGACGCGCGCAGATGTCCTCGTGCACCCAGCCAGCCTCGTAGCTGGGGTGGGTAAGCTTCGTGAAGTGCAGGAGCCGACGGCGGGCCAGCTCCCTCTGAGCCAGGACCTTGTGCGCAGCGCGTATGGCTGGAGTTGTCATCGTATCTACGCCCGCACCGCTGCTAGAGGTATAACGTCTCTATCTACGGCGTTTTTCATGCAAAAGTCGCGAACTGCTACGATGTCCCGGTGGAACAGGCCTGGGTAAAATAGGAAGAACGTGCCGTCGTCGGCCTTATCTGCCTCGTTTTGCAGCGCATACGCCACAATTTCGTCACCGCGTCGTGCCGGCACCAGCTTGAGCAGCTCAGCTGGCTCGTCGCGAAGGTTCTGACAGTCGTGGGTGATACCGAACGCTAGGCCTGTAGGCCAAAAGTCGCTGGAAGTCTCTTTACAATAACCGTAAAACATACTCTACACTCTCGTTGTGATGATAACCGGTATGCACTCGGCGATGATCGTACCGCCGGGTGCCTCTTTTTGCCATTTTGCCCGCATTTCGTCGCGGACGGCCTCGCACATAGGTCCGCCCTCTGAAATCTCTGCTACAGCGCGTCGAATCACGAAGTCTGGCCCGTTCGGAGCGGACGCATCGTGCCAGACCATCGTCAAAACTAGGAAATACGCAACCATAGCTACTCCAAAACCTGAAAATCGCCTTCGATTTCGACACCTTCCGCCAGTTTCAGTAGTTCTTCGTCCGGCATGGACTGAAGTTTTTGGATAATTACCTCACCAGAATGGGTAACGTTCAAAGTGTGGCGCACCGGCTCGAAGTAACCGCACATTTTGGCAATTTCTCTCCAACCTGACACCATCGGGGCCGCTTCGCCAGCTGCGCGGGCGATGTTAATTGCGTCCATAAACCCATCTAAAACCTTCTGCCGCGACATTTTCGTCGTAATTTCGAACTCTTTGCGCCCTTCGGCTATGGCATTGAGCACAGCAGTCCGCTTCATGAGCCCGATAACAGCGACTTCCGCCCTGGCGTAACCCGCTATGCGGGCTGCGGTGATAGGAGCCATGTTCTCGCGGACTACATAGTTCACGAAAATACGCTCCTGCGGAGACAGCGGCATATCTCCGTTAGGCTCGCGTTTCAGTAGTGCGTTTTCCTGTTTTAGGGGAAGGTGGGGGCTTTTTCTAGGCATGACTAATATGCTACCACATATGGAAATTTTTTGCAATATTTTTTTTTTTTTTTTTTTTCTAGTGGTTATGCTTCATACCCCTTCCCCCCCCCCTCCCTCCTGACCCCCACCCCCACTTCGGATTCGGATTCTCCGTAACCCGAAAGGGGACCCTACCCTCCGGGTAGGTAGCCTTATATCTTTGTAAGTATGTACTTACATTCAATACAACTCAGGAGCTACACCACATGAACACTTCAAACTTCGCACACAAAGCTGCATTCAACGCTACAAAGGCTGCCTACGCTACTGCGGACGCAGCAACCGCTGCTGCTAAGGGCACTAAGCTCTTTGGTAGTAGTGTACTTGTAGGCATCAAAGCTGGTATCGCAGCAGCTAAGGCTGCTCGTACATCGCAGCGCGGTAACCCAGCTAACCCTAACAACGCAGTACGCGTAGTGGCTGAGTAATTATGACCGACGCCGACATCGCCATCATACAAGCGGCAGCTAAGGAGCTCCGCGCCTACGCCAGAGCCGAAGCTACTCTGCAAGCAGCCTACGAAGTGGGCTACGAAGCTGGGGTAGTACGGCCCGTGACTTACGTGGTGCTACCCAACGGTTACACCGAGGAACAACGCACTTGGTGGCACAAAGGCTACGCCGCTGGGCTTGCCGAAACATATGTATAACACGCAATATTATTGCGCAAAACGCACATTTCGTGCAACTTAATTCCACAGAAATAGCCTCAGGAGCATCAAAATAATGAACCCCGATCTTCACATCATTAACGTGAAAACAACGGTCAAAGCCGATCTCATTCGGCTTAATACTGCACTCGCTGCTGACAATGCAGCTCTTCGTAGTCTTAACCAAGACCTTCAAGATGCTCTCGCTCGCGAAGCCGTCAAGCACATCATCGCCAAGCTCCCAGAACAACCCGTTGATGCTGGAAACATGCTCAACCTTAAAGCAAAAGCGCTTGCACTTAAGCTTCATGCCTACACACGAGTTCGCAACAACGACATCGAAGTTTATCTTCATGGCGGTTGGAACTCTGTCAACACAATCGCAATTCCGGAGAATGCATAATGCCACTCGCCCCACTCGCAGTTGCTTCACTCGCTGTAGCGACACGCGTTGTAGTTATCGTTGTAACAGCTGATGCTGTAATCACTGCAGCTACGCACATCAAACAAGCTGTCCCACAACTCAAACAAGGCTGGCGCGAAGCTCGTCGCCAACGACAGCTACTTAAAAACCCACGCCTCGAATATAAAGGAGACAGAGATGATGTCTCCGCTTGAACTTACATTCTATTTTGCGATAACAGGTGGTGTTATCGCATACGTCGGCCACATGTGGTGGCAAGACGAAAAAGAACTTCGTAAAGAAGCCCGTTGGCAACGGGAACGCCACATACACAAACAACTGTTCATTGATGCCAATGCAAGCATCGATGAAATCAACAACGCACTCGATCAACTGGAAAAACACCAATGAACGTCTCAACTCCATCAATCGTACCTGCTGCTACTAAAGCAAAACGCACAACAACCACCACGTTCCTCGACAACTACGTTGCCGCATTTGAACGTGCGTATCCCGGTGTACCGATGACGATCCGCCAAGGTAAAGGCGGATATCGAGTCATCATCCGTGGTGAATGGACACAAGAAGATGTACCGATGACCATTGATCAAATCATTGCAGCAACGCACGACCTGACAAAAGGTCGTCCGACAATCCAATGATCATCGAATCTGGTGTCATCATCTTCTTCGGCTTGCTGTTTCTATTCATCAAGCTACCACGTATAACCGCACTCAAGCTACTTGGTAATCACCTGTGGCTTGACGTTGGTGTTACCGTAATTGCATTCATGATGCATTACGGTACATTCTCAGGTGTCATGGCTGCTGCTGTAGCTGGACTTATGTGCTCAGGTTTCACAACAGCTGGACGCTGGTTGTTTGGGTACATTACCAAGAAAACGTACCACCCAGGAATAATCACACTTCAACTCAAGGAACCACAGTGAACCGCACACAAGCAAAAATTCTCGCTCCAATCATCTGCGCCTTCGCAGCAGGAAGCAATATTCAAGCCCGAGACCCACGGGTAGGGGCACACTGGTATCCGTTTCACGCTACTAACCTGCCAATTGAAAACGCAATTGAACTTGGCCTCGAACTCCGCATCGCACCCAAACCACCGAAACCAAAGTTCGCGCGTCTTGCACTTTGCAACCTCGACAAAGTCGACGCCAATAACGTTAGTGCTCTCCCATACGTCGTGCAAATTAAAGCCGCCGCAATCAATGAACCTGGTTGGATTCCCGCAGAAGTCATCGTACGCAAAGGACATTGCGACAAATTCGCTAAGCACCCCGCGTTCGTTAAATGGCTTACCGCCGACTTCCAACTTCTTACCGGTAACAACACACATGCTGACAATCAACGTCACGCATAACATACTCATAGCAATCCTCGATAACGAGGGTTGCCACGAATCTCCGGAAGATTTTCTTTTGGAGTTAGAGGAGCGACTCGCCTCGGGTGATATTACCCAAGAAGACGTCAACACAATACTTCAGGATCAACAAAGGAAATCAAAGTGAACCAACTCAATATCGCAAACCTCGTTAACAACATGGCTGATGAAGCTCGTCTTCCAGCTCTCCGCAAAATTGTCAACAGCTCTATCGCTGCAATCTTCGGCGCAATTCGTCAGCATCTCCGTGACGAACAACGCAAAGAACGTTCTGAAAGCGAAGCACACATTGCGTACGGCACCAACGAACTCGTCAACGAACTCGATCGCGCTAGCATCGACCAACGCTCCGAAACCGATGAATTCGTACGCGGCCAAGAAGCTGCTGACAAATTCACTGATGAACTCGGCTACACCGTCGGCGATACGCCCTACCAACGTGCTGAAAAAATGCACGCTGTGTTCTGTTGGGCTAATAGCGAGTGTCGTACTCTGGCTACCAGCATTTACGAAGAACCACTTACTCCAGCCGGTATGCTGAAGTTCATGATCGAACGCACTGCATTGCCGTCGGACCACACCCTTAAAGCGTGGGCTGATGCAGCTGGTTGCACACTCGACGACATCAAGAAAATGAAAGTCCAACTGATGACCGAAGAACGTGAAGCATTGCTTCGCGATTCGCCATCCATCATCAGCATGTTCGATGGCTTCGGTGATTGGAAAAACGCAGGCGAAGAATTCGATGGTGAAGACGCAATTACCAACCTCGCGCCCCTTCAGCAACATCAACTGGGTTTGAAAATGCTCAGTGGTTTGCTCGAAGGCTACAACAGCGTACTCAAAAACGCCATGCGCCGCAACACCACCGAAGGACTCAGCGCCCGCCCCATCATCCTCGCTGAAATCAACAGCTTTGTACCGTTGATCAAGCAATACGAGAAGGATATCTCGGATGACATTGCAGCAGCAATGGAAGGCGGACGCCGTGTAGCGTCAATTGAGGACTTCAAATCTCAACTGCGCTCGCTGCCAAAAGCAGCTTAGTACTTTAACGTTCAATAACCTAGGCCCAGGAGGTCCTCTACCCCCATGTTGTAGAGCTAATACACCACTGCACAAAGCACTAAACGAAAAAACAAAGTGCCCCTAGGGGTGACGATTACAATAATCGTCACCCTATTTAACCAAGGAACAACGTGAAAACATCATTTATGTCTGCTTGCAAAAGCTACTTTGAATTCAAACCCAACCAAACCCCGCTGCAATTCGGTCAAGAAGTCAAGGCTTCGACTCCCGAAGACCGCGCTGATATGAAACCCGGCCTCGAAGCCGCGCTCAAAGTCGAAATCGAATAACCACGTAGGTGCCTTATGGCACCTACTCGCAGTCCTGGCAAAGCATGGGCACAAGATTACTGCGTGTTGTACTCAGAGCAATACCTAAACACAGGCATGCATTAAGCATAGCAATCAGATGGCGTTATCGCTACGACATCACACGCAGCGTGCATACCGACCAACTCCTCCTGAATATAGGGGAAAACACCAAAGTTTGGCCCTACTACACACTTGTTGCATACGACGCACTTAATAAAGGAAAGAATCATGGGCACTACTACGATCCAAACGTTCACACATGGTGAACTCCGCATCGGTGACAAATTCATTGACCCGATCAACGGGGAAATCAAATACCAATTACGTAACGACACACACACAATCATGTTTGTTACAGATCGCGTTCTTATGAAAATGATCTCGCGCGCTGAAGAACACAAAACTCACTAAGGAATAATCGTGCTAACTCCATTTAACTTGCACCTTCTATCCATCACTGCTGAACAGATTACCCGAGCTCTTCAAAGCGACATATCTGACGACGAAGTATCTGCCATTCTTGATGGCATAAAAGGCATTGAAACAATCGATGGGGAGTTCTATACTGAACTCATGAAATACGTTACTGCAGCTTTGGAAGTCCGTTCAAACAAAGAGCACAAAGCAACGCTCGAAGCAAACGACGTCCTCGCAAAAATGATGAAATCATGACCGTCATAGATGAATACTGCTTCATACCAAGCTATGTCATGGAGTACGTAATTAAAACATTATGCCAGGAGTTACCGGAAGATCCTGACATGATGTGGACAGACATCGAAAAATATGATATTGGGGCTCGAAATAAACTCAGCTTCCAGATCAAATGCAATCTACTTGCATTGCGCACACTGCGCAAACACCGTCCTTCAGCTACAAGCGAACGGAAAGCTCTAATCGCCCAAGCTCTACACGTCCGGAAGCTTCGTAAAGAAAACAGGCTCTGAGCATCAAAAAAATAGCCTTTGGCTACTACCCCATTACCTGCCTAGACAAAAACGCATGGCGCCCCCAAAGAAGCCC
>ERZ869921.1411-NODE-1411-length-10150-cov-10.135612_pt1 | contig 10150 bp, 18 predicted proteins | sample MGYA00579310_ERZ869921 | MGnify/ENA primary metagenome ERZ869921 (study PRJEB32216, sample SAMN09231816) | wastewater metagenome | place: USA: Maryland | collected 2016-06-21 | study: EMG produced TPA metagenomics assembly of the PRJNA472060 data set (Reclaimed...
TCTTCTTTGCCTAATTTAATTAATTTTCCTTTATTGGTGAGGTTGGTTATGGCCCTTTTAACGGAATCGTGGTTTATTTTAGTAAGCCTTTCAATTGCTAATGGTGTAAACTTTTCGCCACTTTCAAATACTTTTAAAATAATATTTTCCTGACTATTTGCATCTGATTCTGATTTCTGTAATGTGATGCCGGTTTCTTTGATCGTGTTGTAAAATGATTTACGATCATTGCCACCAGGTATTATGTCAAAGAGGGATTGTTGCGTCATATTATCCTTTTTGCACCATTACAATATCATGGTCAGGTTCGTGTGTAGTGAGTAATATAGATGGTTTAAAAAGGTTTTTATTCATCCATTTACGGCAATCGTTTATTCTTTTGTAAAGTCTTTCTATATCCTCGCTATTGCGCTCAAATTCAATTGCGAATACACGTTCATTCATTGGAATGTCGTAAGCCCATGTATTCACATCATTATCAAACTCAAAATGCGGACACTCATTCATAAACGCTTTTAAATCGAATATGTGATTGATTTCAATTTGACGGCATTTTGATTTGTATTCTTCACTTGCCTGCGGGTCAATAAGATTCATTCTCCATGCAAGCCTTCGCTTTTCGCTTATTATAGCTGATTCAGTCCCGTTCACAAGGCAATACGCGACAGTGTGTTTGCTTGCCCCAGTCAATGCCATGTAACATTGCCCCTGCCAATAGTACATATCATCTAATTCCTTTTTTTGCGCCCTGAAAAACGTGTGAGCACTCCATGACGTTTTGGTATCTAAAGTTTCATCGGCCTTTTTAATACTTTCACCAAGAAATAAATCAGGTGTGCCGGAAATAAAAGTGTTCTTTAAATTGTCTTCATTCTTTTTAAAGAATATTTTTTTAACACGGCTTAACAGAGTTATACTATCCTCCTCGCGTTCATTCCCTTTTTCTAAAAACTTCCCTGTAATTTCTTCACGCCTGCCATACATAGCACTTACAAAGCAATCTACAAGGTGTGTTTTTGTGGCTTCAGAAATTGATTCGCTTTTCTTTTTAGGCTCAACCATTAAGTAACCGGCATATGATGAACGAAATAATATTTCGGATGAGTTCATTGTTTCAAACTATTTAATTGGTCAAGTTTGGCGTTAAATAAATCCATTTGTTCAGGCTTAACATTTAGTCTAAGTTTTAATAGTTCATCAACCGTTTTGCAATCTTCAATCATTATTTCAATACGTTCAGCCACTTTGTCAATTTGAATATATTCTGCATCTTCGTTATCAATGTATTTTGGCTCACCATTTTCATTCAGCACAGATTGATCTGAAAGGATTGCCCTTTGCATTTCAATTGACAATGGAGCATTTTTTGAAAGGTTTAGTTTTGTTACTGTTTTAAGCGCCATCGCGTCAAAATCTGTAGTCCATTTGCTTGTTTCCTTAACCCATGACGTTTTACTCTTGTAGCTTTGACTGTATCGTAGTGCATGAGCAATTACTGATTCCTTTGTCATGTAGAAATAATTCTCAAACCCATTGATTAAACGAAAATAAGAAACGTAACCAATAACTTTATCGGACTTAACAGTCCAATCAAAATCAAACCCCTTTAAAGGATCCTCGCTTATTAATTGACCTTCATAAACAACGGCATCAGCCATTCTATGAAATTGCCCTGTCCTTAGTGCAAGCTGCTTAAAACCCTTTGCAGCTATTTGGAATTGGCATTCTACTGTTTCATTCGGCTTGCCTACATTTTTTGAATAAGGAATTAAAAAAGCAAATCCTAAATTTGGATTTATTGGAAGGTCAAGTGTTGCTGCCATTAGTGCAGCAGAATAAATGCTGTCGGTGCTGGCTTTTTTTAGCTGTTCATTTTGGTTACAGGCAGCCAATACTGATGCAATAAACCCCTGCGCTTTTTGCCCTAAAACTTCTGTAAATTTATTTTTAACGCTTTCGGAATTTAAGAAAGAACTAACCTTTTTAATTCCCGTTTGCTGTTGCTGTGTTTTTTCTAAATCGGTGTTCATTTTATTTTATGCTTATGTTTTTTAGATTAAAGTTTTTCTATTTCTGTTTTAATTTCGTTGTACGATGCTTTAAATATTGCAGCTATTTTAGCGAGGGTATCAGCACCTTCCTTTGTTTTCATATCGGGAAGTTTAACTGAAATTAATTCTGTTGCGTAAGACATTAAAAGTTTCTTGTCCGGCATTCGTGCAATTCGCTTTGCCTCTTTTTCTTTAGCGATTTTTTCAGCCTCCAAAATCTTTTCATCAACTTCTTCTACACGATCAACAAATTCCTGTTCGGTACATTCTAATAGGGCATCACGATCAACCTTAAAACCACCTTTAGAATAACTCGTTGCTGATTCTGCATGATACCGGTTGGCAATTAAGCGCTTTATAAAATCATCCGCCTTTGCGTTTTTTGCATCAAGGATTTTCTTTTCCTCAGCCTGTTTTTCCTGCGCTTCTTTTTTTGCAGCTTCAATATCCGCAAGCCTTTTATCTTCTGCAATTTTTGCAAGGCGTAAATCTTCTACACGTTTATTTTCAGCATTAATTTTATCTTGCTGATCTTGCAGTTCCTTTGCCTTGCGGTCTTGTTCATCCTGAATTGCTTTTAATTCTTTTTCTTTAGCCTCATTTTCTAAACGTTGTTTTTTAATAGCATCTTGCTCCGCTTTTTTTGCAGCCTTTTCTTCTTCAAGTTTTAACAGGTGCGCTATATGCACGGCTGAAAACTGATCTGTAACTTTTGAAAAGTGTTCCGGTTCCATGTAAAGCAGTTCGGATTCTGATACTGTAACTGTGTTGTCAGTTGTTACAAAGGCATGGCTGATGACATCGTAAACAGCACCATGTTCAATTAACGTTTTACAACGTGTGTCAAAAACAGCTTTGCGCTCTTGTTCTTTTTTGCGTTCAATTTCAGCTTTTAAATCATCGCTGATTTTTTCCTGTTCCGCAAGTTCTTTTTCTATTGGAGAAATAGCTTTTACAAACTCATCTTCCTTTGCTGAAATTAAACGGTTCTTTGCGGTATTCACATCACGGAAAGCCTTGCAGGTCTTTTCAATAAGCACCCGTGTATTTTTAATTTTAATACGGCTTTCAGTTATTTGTTTTAAACCTTCCTTATCCTCAATGTAATTCCCGTTTTCATCAATTACAGATTTGTTTTTTAAACCCGAAAATTGTTTTAGTTCCTGAATTAAGGTGTCAGTAATGCCCTTTTCCTGTAAGGAAAGCTGAACTTCCTGGTCGGGAGCGAGTTCGTTTTGTTTTTGTAAATTTGCTTCGTTCATTTCATTTTAGTTTTTAAGAGCCTGTTAATAGCAGGCTTTTTTGTTTATATTATTCATGGATTATGTTTTATCAAATTGATTATTCCCCAAATTACCGTAGCTAACAAGCATAATACAGCAACAAGCCACGCCATCTTTTTATCCTCTTGTCTTTGCTTTGGAGTTTTTAGCATGGCGGCTGAATTTTAATAACGTGAATCCATAACCATACAAGTACCGCAGCTATTCCGGCACAGGCAAGCAAAGCAATACACGCCCACATTAAAAATTTTTCAAGAGTAATCATTTCGGTTCCTTTTTTTGTTTTTGTCATTTTAAATTCTTGTATCAGTTTGATTATTGCTCGGAGGTAGTGCATTTAACGAGTGTATTCTTCTCTTGCAAATAATACCATTTCATCAAGGAAGTTGTATTGCTCAACAGTTAATTCAACGGCATCAGGATTTGTTTTTTCTGCTTCAAGGCACCGTTGTATTGGACGGGATAATATCGGGCGGTATTTACCTTTGTTGAAATAATCAATTGCCTTTGGGTTGTTGATGAATAGTTTTATGGTTTGGTTTTGCAGGAGCATGGTTAAATTTTATCAGCGATTTTTTGTTCCTGTTTTTTTAAACGGTGAATGGCTTGTATGTCACGCTTCAAATACAAAATAATTTTTCTCTGTCGTGCGATTTCGGTTATACAATTTGTTGTAAGATTTTATTCGATCTTCAATACACGCCCTTTCCTTTATTTTTGCTTGAGAGTGGTCGAGTTTTTCCTCTATTATGCCAAAAACAAAGCCTACACGATTATTTGCTTCATAATCTCTTTGAAATTCTTCGTTTATATGGTTACCGTTATTTAGTGCCATGAAATGCTGTGCAATCCTTTCTTTGTATTGACCGCTCATGCCAACATAGCATTTTCCATTAACTACATTTTTTATCATATACACAACGTGTATTTTCTGCGCTCTTATATGATACCTACTCATATAGCCTCCATTAACAGTAAATCATCGGTTAATCCCGTTTCCTCACGTATTACTTTCAAGCAACCAGCTTGCGTGATTTTTTCGCTGTCATCCTGAATCCAGCGGTGAATTGTAAAGTCCGATAAACCAATTGCAGCAGCGATTTTTTGCTTAATCATTCTATTCGGTAGCAACAAATTTTTAGCGCGAGTGCTTAAAATTGTACGTTTAATTTTCTTACCCATTTGGTTGTTTTTAATATTATTTTGTAAATATATATACAACTCTGATGTAAAAATAAGCAAATTTGTAAAATCGGTAGTAAAGTACAAAAGGTTGTTTAATGGGTACAAAAAGCAAAACCCCCGAATTTCTTCAGGGGCTTTTAATATCAAAATATTTATTATTTTTGTCAAATGAAAAAAGGGGCGCAACCGTCAAGCCGTAAAAATGAAAACGCTTTAAATAAAGCGTTGGGAATTTTGAAGGCTTGGAAAATAAAAAAAATGGCTTTTCGTGCGGTTGGAAATCATTTAAAAATTATTATTCCAATGTTTGCTGTTTTAATTTTATGTACAAAAACCGCAAAGCTTTTATATAACCAATATGGCGAAGGTGTTATTCTTTTTACGGCAATCATTTTTTTATCAATCGCCATCTTTTTAAGAGTGTATCTTTTTTATATCTCTCGCAAAATATCCAATTACAGAACCAAGTAAGGTTCCAGTAGTTGCATTATCTAAAAATTCCAACCACCTTGAAAATAGAACTGCAAAAAGTATTAATGCTAAAGTTAAATATTCTATAATATATTTTTTCAGCATAAACGATTTGATGTTTTTCTCATTAGCAAGAAAGTTGCTATCCATTACATAGGATTGTTTTTCGTTATTTTCCATTCCGCTAATTTAATTAAAACGGCTTGTCCGTAAAAGAAAAGACGTGCGTGTGTGGGCTGCAATATTGCGGGTCTGTTTAACATAAAATTACGTTATAACTGACCCCTTCGGATACCCGTGAAAATTAAAAAAAATCCGTTGGGAGTTTTATAACGAATATTATGTGTAAACAGATTCGGTTTTCGCGGGTATGCACATTTTTTATTTTCAGGTTGCGCCCCTGTGCAAATTTTGCAAACACAAAGTGAAAACGGAGTTTACGTAGTTTTCTGGGTTTGAAAATTTGCACGCCATATACTGTGCTTGCCCGTGCGGAGGTGTGTTAAAAGCGGAGGTTTAATACCGAGTGGAGGTGTTCACAGAACCGCGTGTAACTCCCGATACTTACGCTCCCATAATTCATTGTTACGTAGATTTACAGGATAATCAAAATGTACGCTATCATCAAAAGCCATTCCCCAGCGTAACCCGGTGGAGGTACTTACATGATCGCAAAATAATTCATCAGCACCCACGCCATCTTTCATTTTTTTGGAATTGTAATATTCGCCTGTCGTAAGATTTTTAAGATTGCAATCAATGGCATAACCAATAAGGTGATTACTCCTCTTTGCAGGCATTACAATAGCACTATTTACGTTTGTGTCCTTCCTGAATGAAGATGTTACCACAACCACCATTTGATGTTGTACGGCAACTATATTCATGCGCTCCAAATACGGTACAAATTGCTCATCAACTGTGCAGTTACCTTCAAAATTTGATGCTGTGAATTTTACGAGTGCCATGATTAAATATCTAAAGGAAAAAATGTATAGTAAAGGGTTAAGCCAAGGAGAACGAAAATAATCACAAGAATCATAACAAAAAAAGTTGCAATTATTTTTTTATAATCCATGTTATTTTTCAAGTCCTTTTTTGGACTGCTCTAATTTGTAATCCTCCATTGCTTCTGGAGTTACTACCAACTTGCCTATCCCAAAAGAGGCTGTACCGATGCTTGAAAGCACCCATCCAACAGTGATAATAGGTGCTGCAAAAATACCGGCAGGCACGGCAAGTATAACACCGCCAACAATTCCTAATGCTGCGCCCACTTTAGCGATTACGTTAAATAATTTTGGCGTTTTTGATTTGTATCTTCTAATTATATTCATAGGTTTAGGTTTAAAAAAACCGGAATACAGGGTTACTACGTCTGCTTCCGGTTTTCAATTATACAAGGGTGGGAATTTTTATTCTGCTTTGTTGTAATTCACAATAGCATCGTAAAGCATATAATCAGATGCCAAAGCATCTACAATGCGTTTAACAAGGTTCTGTGTCTTTTCTGAAGTATCTTGCAGCTTTTCAAGTACGGCAGTAATCAAATCGTTTTTCTTTTCATCTGTCATGTCCCTTAACCACGCAAGTGCATTTTCGCTGCCTGTTATAGCAGCAGGGATTTGACTGAACACCGGAATAAAAGCAAAGATGTCCGTGTACTGAAATCCGTCTGAAAGTTGTTTGATACCCGTTTGAACTCCGCTTGCAATTGTATCAATGATTTCCTGCAAGTCCTGGTTGATTTTACCCATGATTTTTTTGTTTTTAAGTAATTAATATTAATTATTTGAACTGTAAAAGTATAACTATTTTTTTATTTTATCCTGAACAAGCAAATCAATTTTTGTATCATTTCTAAACATCATTTCACGCATTTGGCGCAAATCGTTTCCAATAGTATCAAATTGTGAAAGGTCTTTTATTGAATGGTCGTTCAGGTCAGATTTAATTTCATTGCTCAACTTTTCATTTTCAACTCGGTTGACTTTTATTTCGCTCATTATCTTATTGTGATAAGAACTAAGCGCCCTGTAAATGAACGTTATTATTGCAATTGCTGAACCCATATAGCCTAAAATTGCACCCACGTCTGTATTTGCAAAAATGTTATTTATCATTTGAATTATGGTGTGAAGTTTAAATATCATACATAATGCTACCGCATATAATATCGGTGATAAAATATTGAGCCATTTCATTTCTCATTTTTTTAAGGGTTAATTAAATTCCTGATTAGGGGTCAGTTATTTTTTAAGCCTCAATTGGTGTTATCTACCAGGCAATGTGATTGTATATTTTCCGTACCCGCAATTTGTATTAGGGGCATCGCCACAATAACTAATGGATGAAGGTGAAACAAATATTTGCGGAATCGCTGTTTTGAAGTTTTGAGTGTTTATTTCTCCTTCAGGCTCACTTGCTAATTTAGATCCATAAAAAGTATAGGAGCATCCATAAGGTGATGTTGGGCTCGGTGCAGTAGTATCGAACGTTTTTCCATTAATTCTCTTCCACCATGACACGTAATTTATAAATACGTTTGTCGCTTTGCCAGATGTTTTTGTGTCGAGCAATATTCCCGGATGATGCCCTAAAGCCCCATTCAATACAAAATTCCCATCACGCATTTTCAAACGAATGTAGGCACCCGTTAAAACGATACCTCCGTTAATTTCTTCATAAGCATTGTTTACTGTAAATAATTTAACAGGGCCTACGCCCATGTCATCAAAATCAATTCCGTATTGGTAGGTTGCTGTTGATGTTCCGTTGCCTCCTTGTAATGTTGGCGTATTTATTACAACGCCTTGCGCTGCATAAATAGAAATGCAAGTACCTGTTGTTTCAACTTGATCCGTCCAATACTTTGGTGTGTTTATTGTCGAATTATTACATGGCGATTTTTCGGGAGCATCAGGCAAATTTCTGTAATAATCTAAAATATCTCCCGTTATACAGCGTGTGAATCTTGGCCGGTTATCAATTGTTTCCATAGCAAACTCCATGTGGTTTCCAACCTTTAAATTTTCGTATTCTAAGAAGTCAAATAAATGACCTGATCCTGCGCCTATCCTTATGCCTTCCTGTGTGCGTGAACCTTTGATTATACCCGGACCACGTATAAAAAATGTCCGGTTAGCCATTGCCTCGGCATCACTTAAATTTGTTGGCAAGTCACAATAAATAAGAAAGAAAGCGTTTGAATTTGTAGAATATAGTGTTCTTCCTTTTAAAGAAAAGTCAAAAAAGTATCTTGTTTTCGGGATATTCCAACCCCGGTTAATACCCATGTCTTCAATTAAAGCAATAGGCTTGCCCGATTTTTCGCAAGCCATCAATTCAGCAAGGTCGCGGGTATCATTTACATTTAATCCCATGCCTCCGTAATTAGCATCTATGAACGCCTGATTAAGCCCTAATTGAGCAAATGTCTTGCCTCCGTAGCTTATTGGTAAACAATCTGCCGATGCACCACCTCCACCCGTACCCGGGATTCCTTGTGGGCCTGCCGGACCGGTATCACCTTTGTCTCCTTTTTGACCGACAAAAAGATTAGTTTCCTTCCATGAACTGCCGGTAATCCACTTGTACCATTTGCCGGTTAAGCTATCCTGTTTTACGTACCCTGTTTTTGGGCTTGGTGAAGTTGGGTTGTTGGCCGGTATGCCTGAGCCTTGTTCCAAACGATACCAAGTATCTTGCGCATACGCACCATTGCACGATAAAAATGTTGAGATTAAAAGGTAGATTAGTTTTTTCATAATTGTTCTGATTCAAATTGTTTATATTTAATTATTTCAAAATCTTCTTTTATAACGTAACCCTTGAAAAATTCCATGTATTCAACAGTTAAATTATCAGGTATTTCAGATGCAAAGTAGGGAGTGAATGTTAAAAGCGTATTATCTCTTTCAAGTTGAGCCTCTAAATTAGCTGATCGAAGCTCATTAGCTGATTTGCTCGTATAGCAATATCCTCCTTTTGCATCTTTTAAAAGAACCTTTGTTGCTTTGTCAACCTCCGCAAATTTTATCGCATTATTGCCCTCAATTTCTGCATAATTTTTTTCGCAACCATTATCTGTGATCGCTCTTTTTAAAATCAGGATCGTTTTATCAATTGCATAATCAAGTTTTGTTTCAACCGGACGCGAACCTCTGTATTGAAGCGCTTTTAAATAAAACTGAATTACATCAAAGTATCTTGCTGATTTTATGCTCATGCCTTTGTGATTTCAATGATTAATTCATCACCAACTTTAATACCCTCCTCGGCAGGAACATTTAACTTATTAACTGTGGTGCCGTTGCCATTTGCATGAACGTTTACTACATCAATGAAAACAGGACTTTTATTTTCATTCAATACCACCTCGCCTTTTTCATCTTTTTTTGGCATACGTGATTTTACTGCTGCTGTTACTTTTACTGTTGTTTTCATGTTTTATGAATTTTTTTGAATTTAAAATATGCTATTAATACACTTGGAATGAATGACAAAAATACAATTATGTAATCACTTGTTTTGTACAGGCCGTAATTCGCTGTGTAATCCATGTAAAGATTGTAAACGCTCCATGTAATGCCGCAGCCTATAAGCGCTGTACATATTGCCGTGTGTAATGTTTCGGGCTTTAATTGTTCTGAAATAAAATAAGCAAGAATCAAATAACTTGTTTCACGAATGGAAATTGCTATCGCGTAGAAATATGAATATTCGGTTAGTTCAGGATTCCCTCTATACCCGTAATCATCGCACCTGCCAACAATTAATTGCCCTGCATAATAATCAGCAATAAAAACCAATATAAAAACAGCCCATGCAGGGATTCTTAAAACAAGGTGCTTTATTCCTTTTAATACTTTACCCATGCGGAGGCGGTTTAGGAATACCTCCTTGTGTCATGCGTGAATTTGCATCGTTATAAACAGCACTTGTTGAGGCTATCCAATCAACAGGAATTATACTTGTAGTTCCGCTACCTGTATGCCATCCTTCAGGGTTGGTGCTTTCCTGTCCTTCCTGAATGTAAGTGTAACTTGTTCCGGTTACTTTGATGTAACGGTAGTAAGTGGCCGTGGTTTGTTTGTAATAATCGGATGAAGGCATGGCTATTGTTTATTGAACTACAATTTTGGGGTCTGTTCCTGTACG
>ERZ869921.1412-NODE-1412-length-10145-cov-34.642418_pt1 | contig 10145 bp, 8 predicted proteins | sample MGYA00579310_ERZ869921 | MGnify/ENA primary metagenome ERZ869921 (study PRJEB32216, sample SAMN09231816) | wastewater metagenome | place: USA: Maryland | collected 2016-06-21 | study: EMG produced TPA metagenomics assembly of the PRJNA472060 data set (Reclaimed...
TCAGAGTTACTGTAACCTGATTTGGGTTACCTAGTGCAATGCTTGATACATCTGAAGTTTCTGTCAATGTAGATGTTGCTTGTGCAAGATCTGAGTAGATAGAGAAAACAACTGATGAACCTGGCATTGCCTGTTGTACTGGCTTGACATCTGCAATCGCACGCATTACCGGGATGCTACGGAGAGCCATACGAACATATTGATCGTATGCGGTTCTGACGAGGTTGCTAATGTCCGATGTTCCGGTTAGGGAACCTGCTGGAATTGCCATTAGGCGCTACCTTTCGTTGTTGGGTTGGAAGTTAGAGTCCAGATTGTCTAATAATGTCGTCTAGTTCTTCTTTGCTATTTGCGTTCATTAAGCGAGACATAACATCGGCTCCGCGTTCAGGTGACATACCTGCATCTGCGGCTCCGGTCATCTTCTTGTACGCAGCAATATCGGCTGGATCTACATTAGGTTGACTCTGGTTCGACTCAAGTTCAATACCGAATACATCGGCATTGGCCTCAAGCCATTTAGACACTGATTCCTCTGTTGGTTCAATGTCCTGTGGGATAAATGAAGCGATCTTCTGATTTACCCCGCGAGCTGCGAGGGCATCCTTGATTGTTCGCTCGCGTTGGCCCTTGCTCAAGGTTTCAAACTGGGAACGTAGTTCCTGTAGTTCTTTATCCTTTTGCTTGGCTGCTTTGCGTAGTTGTTTTACAAGGTCATTCGACGAATCGTTTGTGTAGTCATCGTCTTCATCCTCGTACTCGTAATTGGACATAGTCCATCTCCCTATCGTTAGTTGATTTCGCCAGCCTCATATCCAAATGGGGGTTTGGTATGGCTCTGACTCCTGGTATTGATATCACTCCACTAGGCCAGTCGTTCTAGTGGCAGGTCTGTTATAGATTGCCTGCGCGTTCGCGTCCAAGCGCACCTTGTGCTGCGCCTGATTTGGCACCAAAGGCTGCTTGCTCTAGTCCAACAAGTTCTTGGCGCTTCTTGCGAGCAGCGGCTGCACCTTCTAGGTTAAATACTTCTTGCTCTGCTTCCATCTGTCCATATGTAGGACGGTTGTAGAACTCAGCAAGTTGGCTACCACGTGGAGCAACATCAGCCACTGTTTGGAATCCAGTCATAGCCTGTTGCTTGGTTACGCCATAACCTGCAAGCATCTGTGCTCTTGCCTCTGATGCAGCGATCTGCTCTGGTGTCTTACCAAGGCTTAGACCGGCAGCAGTTGCAGCACCACCGATTTCAGCGGCAGTTACCTTACGCTGAATATCCTTGAGTGCGTTTTTAGGATCAAGTGTGTAAGCCAAGATATCGCCATTAGTAATAGTGTCACCATAGAAAGCCTTGAGAGTATCAAGTACTTGTGGGTTAGACTTTAGTACGCGATCTTGTGCAGTAAGAATACGGTTTTCAAGTTCAACTGCAGAGACATCGTTAGCAAGAAGTTTAGTAAATCCTTCTTGGGTGCCAAGATCTCCACGAGTCCAGTAAGTTTCTGGAAGACCGTAGTTACGCATAACGTTTTGGTACTGGTCTTCTAGTGCCAGATAATCACCTTCAACTAATGGCCTTAGACCCTTTTTAATTCGCTCTGCGTTAGCAGAAAAGCGCTTTTGATAAGCAGGAGTTTCACGTAACTTGATAGTAAATTCTGCTGGTGATGTACCGCTAGTAATAAGACCTTTAAGCGGTTCTACTAAGGAACCTAGGCCGTATTTTGAAAACTGTTCAAATAATAAATCATATGCAGATTGACGTGCTTCTTGTCCTGGTGTTATACCGGGCTTAACAGGTATCGCTGGTAAGGTGCCGCCACCGCCACCACCGCCGCCGCCAGCATTACCGCCACCTACAGGTTTGGTTGTTCCAATAGGAACCGATCCATCTTCAGCACGACCTGAAGCATCTACAGCAATCTCTTCACCACTTTGGGTAACGATTGTTGCTATTGGTAGAAATACAGTTGTAGGTTTTGGCGCTGTTGGTGCTTGATAGTCAGGCACATTGCCAGATCTTGGATCATAAAAAGTTGGTGTTTTAGGTGCTTGCGCCTGGTAACGCATACCTGCTACATCTATAGGTTTTGCATCAGGTGTATTACCTGAGCGTGGATCGTAAGGTGCTGTTGTCATTATTTACCCCTGGAATCCAAAGTCACGCAGAACTTTAATAGCCGCAGTAGATACTTCATTGCGTGCGTTTTCGGTGTACTGCCAACGATTATCTTGTTTAAGTGCTTTTTTGAAATCAAAAACGTTCATATCGCCTTTATCGGTGATAGCCATACGAAGAGTTGGATCATTAAGATCAATCTGATTTGGGTCACCAATCTCAAGGATGTTAGCCATAGTCTGACGATATGGCTTAAATACTTGAGCTAAGTTGTAACCTTGCGCAAGTAAATCACGTACATATTGTGGCTGTCCTTGCGCTGCTAATTTGCGAGCATCTGCTACTACTCGATTAACATCAATTTTGCCTGATGCAATACTTTGTAATACTTGCTGCTCGTTAGCACCACCTGGAAGAATGTCGCTTACTTGGAAACCATTATCTCGCGCTGCTTCAACAAGAATGTCATAATTTTTAAGAGCCTCACCGGAGTAACCTTCAGTTACTTTACCGCCGATCATTCCTGATACTGGCTTAATAGATGCAGCAAGGAAGTCTGTTATGTATGATTCATCTTCGCTGCGATTGGTTATGTAAAGATTTTCCGCAGCCTTGCGCAAAGCTGCTGGATCTGAAGCCGCATTTGAGCCTAACTGTACTGCTCGCTTTGCTAGTCTTTCTTCGATCTTAGCAATCTGTTGTTCGTAATCAGTTGAACCATCAGCCTGACCGGACTCTACTAGATCGTCATAGTTAAACTTTTGAACATAGCGATTCTTGATCTCTTGAGAGTTCTTGCGGAACCATATATCATCACGAATAGCTTTACGTAACTTGTTTGGTGTCCAGTCTTCAGCAACATAACGCTCAAGTATTCTATTAAGACTTGGTACGTTCTTGAATATAGTTTCTGGTAGAGCAAAGTCTTGTTCTGCAGCAACATTTAGTGCTTCTTCGCGCTGCTGTGCATCTGTTAGCGCTGGAGTTTCTTTATCTTTTCCTGGAACTTGACCCTTTGTTGAAATCTTATCTTTTGTTAGCGATGCTTCTTTAGCAAGTTTTTCCGCAACAGTTGCTGGTCGAGTAAGTGAAGATGCAGGTAAGCCCAAAGCGGCTGCTGACGCAGTGGCTGCTTGACGTTCGCCTGTATATGTTGGCTGGACTTTAGTGGAAGGTATTCCAGAGTTACCACCAGTTACAGTAGGCGCAGGCTTTGTGGATGCCTTAGCGGGTTTTTCAATATCTGGATAGGGAACTTGATAGCCACTTTGTACTGCTTCTTTGTTAGCATTTTTCTTTTTATCTAAAGTTTCTTGCTTTATCTTTTCGGTAAACTTTTGGTCTACAGCAGCTTGTAACCTAGCGGCTTCATCACGACGAGACAAAGCAGTCTCTGCCACATTGCCGTCAAGGTCCATTAAACCTGCTGTTTGAGCAAGAATAATCTTTTGAGCAGCCTCAGAAAGACGTGGATCACTGCTGTTTAGATAAGCTCCAGCTCTGCGTGGATCTACCCCACCGCCTGGAATACCAGCATTGATATCTGCAGCGGTAAGTCCACTGACCTCAGGTAGTTCTGGAGCCTTTGGCTTTTTCTTTGGTTTAGCACCGAGTTCATAGAACTCGCCATCTTGCATAAAGCCAATAAGATTGCCAGTTTCCTTATCAATAACTGTATCAACAAAGCCAAGCGGAATACGCTTGTCAATACCCCAGTTAATTACATTAATAAGGCGTGAGTTGGATGGGCGATTTGCCATTAACGCAGACCCCCAAGTTCCTCTAACATAATTGCATAGGCATCTGTTGCCCGTGTTGTTTTAGCTTCTGCTGTTTTAGCAATCTTCTCTTCGATGAACTGTTGCTCATCAACTCCACCTCTGGTGGTTGAAAAACCCTTACCAGATGTCTGAACTGCAGGCTGACGCTTCTGTTCGGCGTTAAGCATTTTGAGATACTTAGCCTTTTCAGCAGCAGTTAGTTTGCGCTCAAGCAAGTCTTCTGCCACAGTATCAAGCAATTTGGCTGTCTGTGTAGGGCTAGTAATATATGTTTGACGAGTGGTAGTAGTACCGTCTCCAGTACCTTCGCCTCCACCCTGTATTAAGGATGTAAGAACATCAAGTCTTGGTGTTGGTTTTTTACCAACCAACTTGTCAAGAGCAACTTGTTGCTGGAGATTTTGTTCAAGTTTAACTAAAGCGTTGTAATAGTTAATATCAAACTTACTAGATATCTTGCCTTTCCATAAGCCAGCAGCCTTTAGTTGCTCAGCCAAAGCAAGACGAGCAGCGTCTGTAGTATCTGCTATATCTTTTGCAAACGCTTCAAGAGTCTTTTCTTCAGCCATCTGTATCTCCTATTAGTGAGGCAAACAATGTGTTGTATGCGCTCATAGTATTTTCGTTAGTCTTTGCTAGTTCACGCAGACGTACGATTGAACTATCTTTCATAAATGAAACCAAGTTGTTAGCACCAGATATGCCTTGAAGCGCTTCTTTCTGCAACTTAAAGTTATCGTAGGTATCAAGCATCTCTTTGAGAGCCTTTTGTACCGGACCACGAACAGTCACTGACTTATCGTTGAGCATATTGCGAAGGTCATCAATAGCGTTGATACGCTCAATAGCCTTCTTGCCACCCTGTGCTAGCTCTTCTTGTACCAGTGGACGACCAGCCTTAAATACCTTAGACCACTCTGTGAACTCTTTACGAGCCATAGTGCGCTCAGTATCTGTAATCATAGTCTTTAGAGATGTCTCGTATTCGTTCTTCTTACCGTAGTAAGTCTGCAAATCTGCTGCAGTTTGAACTTCACGTAGGTATTCATCTACACGCTTGTTGTACTTTAGACCCATATCCTTCATAGTCTTGTAAGCATCCCAAGAGAAGCCTGACTTGTGCGGAATAAGGAACGCCGCACCTTGTGGGTATCGTTCAAATAAATCTTTATTCTGTTCAACAAAAGTACCAGCTTCTTCTGCGTACTTGATGACAGCAACAGTTTTTCTTTCAGATTCTGGGATAGTAAACGGTATAGCATTAGGGAATAGTTCTACCCATTTAGCCATAGCACCGTCATAATCACCCGGATACTGGTCTAGTAATGCGTTCCACGCTTGCTTAAAGTTAACTCTGTCGTTGTCTCTAATCCAAGCAGCCATATCATCTTTAAGCTGGATCTGTGGAGAAGCAGGGGCAAAGAAACCTGCTACAAAGCGTGTACCTAGGATGCCAAGAACTGTGTTCTTAACACGCTGACGGTACTCTTCTTGCTCTTGAATTGAAGGAGGAATTGCGTTTCCTAGTGGGTCTTTCTTTTGTGGAAGACCGTGACCTGATGCTTCAAGATAAGTTACTGCTTTACGCCAAGCACTTGCGTACTGGGAATCACGTTCGTCTTTGTCCATTGTCTGGTATAGACGATTGATGTGTGCTGGCAAGAAAGCAGATACAAAGTCCTGTCCAACCGCATACTTACCAAGACCAAACTCTGTGATTCGATCAGCAGCACCTGGTGCTCCGAATACATCTACTAGGTTTGATAGAACCTTAATAGATACACCGGCAAGTGGACCGTTAAATGTAGGAATTAGCGAATCTTGGTTTAGAGATGGAGTAAGCATCTTAACCTGAGCGCCGAACTCAACAGGAAATGGTGTCTTAAACTCAGGTGCTATGCCCAAACCTGCCATTGCAGTCTGCACTGCACGGTAAATTGGCTCTACTCCTGGGTAAACAAAGTATTTTTCACCTTGGTCGTCTTCGTTGATCCAACCATTATGGCTTAGACCGTCAAATGTAAGCGATGCCTTACGGATAGCCATTGGGTTGTAACGAACAACGCGGTAAATACGGCGATAGAAGTCTTCAGTAGCACGATAGAAACGTGAGAAGTTACGAGCAGAGAACGCAATCTGCGTACGGATAAGTGGATTATCCACGTATGCAAGTGTGGTTGCTACCGCACGTTCTTCGACAATCTCTGCAAACTGGCGCTTAGCACGTTCTGTAGCGCTAGCGATCTTTGATGGCGTAGGGTTTTCAAGTTTGCCAACCACAGATGCAATGTATTGCTCTTCAAGACCGCTGGCCTTCATAGACTTACGTAGTCGAATGATCTCTTCAAAGACAATAGGCTCACGTGATAGACGTGCGTTAGCCATACCTAGCCAAGTCCAGCCCTTTGAAATAGTAGAAGCTGTAACGTTACCAGAATCTGATATAGGAACCAACTTAGGTCCAAGTACATATTCAGGCATATCGTCTGCAACTTGAGGTAGATCATCAAGTGATAACTTTCCTGAGATAACCCAGTCGCCTTCTTCGTTCTTAACACGGATCTTATTAAGCAGATCAACGTTTACTTCCTTGACTGAATCTGCAGTCTTACCGCGTTTTTCAAATATCTCTTTAGCGCGGCGATAGACGATTTCGGCGTGCTGCTTCTCATCAATACCACGTGCTGTAAGTTGTGCCTCTGTACGGAATTTTGGATTCTTAGTCATCCATTCCATAATCTTAGCAATAGCCAGATCTTTATTATCAAGGTTTGCTACAGCGATAGCACCAAGTTCATCATTTGCATAGTAGTTAATGCGGAATAACCAAGTAATCATTGATGCGTCATCAAGGTTACCTAGCGATACAGGGGCAAAACCTGCATCTCCCTTAGCGCGAGTTACACCTTTAATGCGTGGATCGCTAATAGTCAGCGCCTCTGAACGCACTCCGTGTGAACGGGTAAACAATGTCGAGCGAGTTACGAAATCGCCACCGGTAGCAAAGTTAAAGCCACCTTCTGATACTAAGCCAATAGTGTTATCAATGTTTCCGTATACTAAATGCTCAGCAAGGATCTCTGCCTCTTCTTCAAACATAGGCTTGAGACCCATAGATTTACGAAGACGGTTAATGCGACCTGATGTAAGAGCCTCAGCCATAATTTGGCGAGTCTGATTAACAGCCCCACCCTTAGTTGTCTCTTTAAGATCTGCAATCTCTGAAGCAAGTCTTTGCTTTTCAGCAGGATCTTTTGTAAGTTTCATTGCCTCAGACTTGATACCAATTTGCTCTTTTGCTGCACGGATAGAATCATCAACTGATGTAATCTTTGCAGAAAATTTATCTGCTTCATTCTTATTAAGAACGCGCATTATAGTACCAAGCGGGCTGTCTACAAAAGTATCAGTCTTACGAGCAGCTTCTAGTGCTGTGTTAACGCGAGTTGAAAGATAACGTGACTTAGCAAGACCCCAAGGAGAACCACCTATTGCTAGGTGAACCATTAAGTCTTCAGTTGCGTTACGGATAGCGTAACGTGGACCAGCAAGAGTGAAGAATGACCAGTAACCAGTCATCTTGTCAACCCATTCTTTATTGGCGTTGTTAAGCATCTTGCCTACAAGTCCTGAACGAGCTGCTGCTCTATCAATATCTACGATATTTGGCGTAGTCATTAATGGAGAATAGTCAGATACGATTGCTCCGATATCTGCAAAATCATCACCAAAGTTACCTACAGCAAAGCGAGCATCACCTTTACCAGTAGCAACTCTAGTTACCTTTTGACCGGCTTCTGTAAGGTTAAGGCCACGTGCTTCTGCGATTGTTTCCCAGAGGCCCTTGACCATTTCCTTGCGTTTGCCCCAGTCTTCGACAGATTCAAATGTTTCTGCGATTAACTTAGAATCTTGCTTAGTCATTACCAAACGCGCTAAGCGATAAACCTGAGTAGAGGCATCGGCTGCAGACACATTGAACTGATCGTCTTTGAATAGCGGCGCAATGTTAAATTTAGCTTTAGCGCGATCAATACGAAGTGCAATATAAGAACTTGGATAACGGGCAAAGTTGCTTTTGCCTTGCGCTTCTGAAATCTTCTTGCCGATAGCCTTGCCATCTTCAGATAAAGATTTAATAATTCCATCTGTAGTAGGTGGGTTGCCATAGAAATCATCTACAATTTGTGGAGAAAACTTATCAAGATTGATCCATTTGTCTGCTTCAGTAACTACAGCAACGCGTGTCTTGCGACCCGCATCAAGTGTAGGAAGCATTACGCGCTTGCGACCAGCAGCGCCTTTAAGTGTCTTGATCGCTTCGTCTGTATTAAGAAAGAAAGCCTTTGCTGTATTAGCATCAACAACGTCAGACTTCTGAAATACTTTTACTACTTCAGTGCCAAACTCTGGAGCCATAATCTCGATCTCGCGACGGAGTGCTACAGCTTCTTTTTGGTTTCCAGACCTTTGAGCTTTAGTAAGAGAATCTAACTTTGCACCATACTGGTTCCAAAAGTTAACCGTTTTACCTTCTGAGAAGTAGGCATTAATCTTTGCTGGACTTGCACCAACTACTTCAAGAGAATACTTACCAATGGTATAAAGACTCTTTACCTTTGAGGCTACTACAAGTGGATCAGCAAATAGTCGGTATGCTGCATCTATAGAACCTGATGTAAGACTATATACAAGTTTGTTCTTTTCTAGCGCTTCAGGAAGAATAAGATTTGCTATCTGACGTCCCGGAGAGAACTTAGCACGATCAACTTCATCAAGTGTTTCATTCCATAGCCCGCGTGCTTCTTCAACGTCATTTACACCAGGAACTGTCTTATTGTTCTTATCGTCAAGCATTAAATACTTGCGTTGCTCAGGTGTTGAGGTGGCCCAGATATTCTCTGGATCTTCTCCAGCTTTAATACGCATAGCAAGATCTACTGCTACTTGACCATATTTCTGACGAGCATTATCAATGCGACCATCATTAAAGACTTTATCGCCCTTATCGTTTGCCTTATCCCAAGCAAAGCCAATTTCGCCTTGAGTTAAAGGGATTAAAACCGCACGAGCAGTACGAGTAGAAAGATCTGAAAGTTCAGTAACGCCCTTAAAGATTAACTTTGCTGGCTCGACAACGGGCATAGTTGCGTAGTGCCACGCTGTACCAAGAAAACCACGAGATGGTTTTACAGTTGGATCTTCTGTGCCAAACTTCTTAACTAGATCTTGCTGTTGGTCTGCTGGAAAAGAATTGAACTTCTTATTAGCAGCTTCTTTTGGTAGGTTATTTAATTCACGATTTACAAATAAAGCCTTGACTAAGTCGTCAACTTGCTTCTTTTGTTCACCCTGAAGACCTGCGGCAAGTGCAGCCGCCTTTACGTTTTCAGTCATTAGTTACCTTGCGCTAGTGCTTCTTGGTATAAAACCGCGATCTCTCCAGTTGTGTCAAAGGGAAGCATTGCCGCTAAAGAGTCCGACAGCTTAATAGTATTTTTTCTTAACGCTAATGCGTTAGTACCTGCACCTGGGCCGCGATCAATACCTGTGGTAATCGCTTCTCCACGATTCTGTGTTTCATCAAACAAGCCAACTCCTGCTGTTGTTGGTTGTGTTGAAACTGTTGGAGCCTGTGATGGTGTTATGCTTGGAGTCTTTGCAAGTGGTTCTGCAGATAGAATTTCTTGTGTTTCTTTACCTTCACCGTAGGCAATAGAGCCTAACTTCATCTCTGGTGTTCCGACGTCGGTACGCTTTGAGTAGGTTGACGGACCAGAAGGGCCTACCAATGGGTTTTCAGCCATCTGTTTCCTCCTGTATAGTTTCTAAATCTTGTGCCATCTGTTCCCACGCTTTGTGGGTTTCTGTAGTTCTATTTGAGTGATAGATACTTAATTCGTATAGTGACTCAAAGAGTGTTTCTATTACTTGCGATAGATTAAAAAGTGTTTCTGTAAATACAACTAAAAAATCTGTCCAGCGTACAGGACGACGTATTTTATTATCATTCATCGCCCTGTACACCTTTCAGTAGTAATTAAGCCTTCTTGCCTTTGCGAGCTGGTCCGGCATAACCGAATTTTACTTCGCCGCCTTTTGGCTTTGCTGCGCTAGTGTCAACCTTAACTGGTTGTACTGATGCTGGAGCCTGTGATCCCTTGTTCATATTTGCACCTCCTTCGGTTACGCTGCACCGGTAATACCGGCTAGTAGTGTGGCTATATCAGGTTTTTGACCAGCAG
>ERZ869921.1413-NODE-1413-length-10128-cov-78.805222_pt1 | contig 10128 bp, 21 predicted proteins | sample MGYA00579310_ERZ869921 | MGnify/ENA primary metagenome ERZ869921 (study PRJEB32216, sample SAMN09231816) | wastewater metagenome | place: USA: Maryland | collected 2016-06-21 | study: EMG produced TPA metagenomics assembly of the PRJNA472060 data set (Reclaimed...
AATCCTCCTTCTGGTTCATTTAATACTTTACCATCTCTGTTTACCTTCCAGAGATAATTCCTGTATTCCTTTATAAGATTCACAGATCGCTTGGTTACAGAGATTCTTTGAAATTGTACCTTTTGTATACCTTGCCTAATTGAATCTGGTCCTTTTACTGTTGGCACTACGTTTAGACCATAAAGAATAAGTTCATCAATACTCTTAGGTTCTGCTGAGTCTGCAATACATAACACTTTAGGTAAGTTATTAACTAAGTCTGCTATTTGTTTATTACTTAACCCTTTCTGGTAACACACTTCATCTAGGATATAACCTCCATTGTAATAATATACATCTACTATTGCAGTAGGATCGTTAGTGTAGCCAAAATCTATCCCTCTTCTTTCTAATCTAGCCTCGTGTGGTATTTCTTCTACTATATTCCAATCTTTGTATATTCTGCCCTCTACAACCCCTAATTGACCAAGTCCATACACTTGCCACCAACCTTTGTTATTCATGCGTTGTTCTATGGAATTTACTATCTCAAGAGGTAATGATTCATTATCTTTGTATGTAAGAATAATAAAATCGTAGTCAGTTCTTTTGTTAAGAATTTCTAACTGCACCCAAAACTCCGAACTTGGATTGTAATCTAAAAAAATAAACTCCTTTGTTCTAACCTCCAACTGCTGGAAAGCCTCAAAATGAACATTATTACATTCATTAATAAATAAACGGTCTCTTCTTGCCCCTCTCAACTTGTCTGGTTGGTCAGCACTAAAAAACTCCACCTTACTTCCAGTCTCAAAAGTATAAGTTGATTCTGTTTTATTCCAATTAGCGTCTATATAATAATTATGCTCTTTAAGAATTGTTAAAAAGTCTTTGATAGCACCTCTACGTAAATGGGGAAAACTTTCTGAAATAACACTTGTCATTGTTGGTTTCTTGTCACTTTGAGCTGAGGCTATGAGATATAAAAGTATTGATATGGTTTTAGATGCTGAGGTTCCACCTTGTACAATGCGAATACGCTTGTTCATTGCTTTTATTTTTTCTGTTGCTGTGGTTTGACTAAACATATTATTTTAAAAGGTATTTACTGGCGTTGCTTAAAAGAGTTACATCATCTTGGAATAAACCAATACCTCTGTTACATCCGCCACAAAGAAAACCCCTAACTTTGTTAGTCTTATGGCAATGGTCTACATGGAGTTTACCTTTATCATTCCTAAAACAGATTGCACATCGGTTATCTTGTTTGACCAACATATCTTCATACTCTTTTTGGTCTATACCATATCTCTTTTTAATTCTGAGCCATTCATTTCTCATAACAGTTGTAGGTTTAATTCTGTGTTTACGATTAGCTAATTTACCAGCTAAAGTTTTCTTATACTGCCTTCGTTGTTCTCTGTATAAAACATTTTTTTCTTTTGCTCTGGCTATCACTTCTGGTCTAGCACAATATTCTTTATTATACTTGGCTATCGATTCCTTTGTTTTCATAAGTTTGGTGTATTTGCATAATAGGAATAGGTAAGTCTTTACCATTAGTAGTAATATCTGTAGACTGTCGAGGTTTTCCGTTTAATCTATCTAGTATATCAGATATAGCTGAGGTGTTTGGGTCTATCGCTGTTGCAAAATAATATTGCTCGTCTGCTTCATTATTTAATTCTTCGTTTACATACATATCTACGAAGTGTCCTATTTCCCATTCTTCTGTTACTCTTACAGGTTTCTTTCTTATCTTCTTACCTTTCTCGTCGGTTATAGTATCTATACGGAATATCATGTGAGAACCACAAGCAACAAGTAGTTGAGCTTTTGTCACCCTCCATAAAGCATCAATCATTGTTTGCTCATATGTTTTCCACGCTTGTTCTTTAGCTAAAGTTTTTTTATTTTTTGTACCTTCCCTTGCTTGACCACCTAAATGAGCATAGTTAGCTATTTCTGGGTTGCCCCTAGTTGATTCTGCTTGATTCTGCTTATTTTCTTCCATGTATTTAGTCTACAACTTTCTTTGTTTTTTGTCGAGGTAGAGTTTGTTTTTCTTCTATCTTGGTTAAGATTTCTTTGATAGTTCCATTAAACTCCTCTCTTAACTTAGATTCTAAGTTATCTAGGTCTTTTTTACTTATGAACATATTATCTTTTTACTATTACCATAAAATCTATTTCCTTTTCTATGATTTGTGCGTTAGGGAACATTTCTAGTATGTCTTCTTTATAGTAGTTGGCGTAGTGGTAGTCATGGTCGTGTATACCTACATTGTTTAATAATCCGTGGTCATTATGAGCTGTAATTTCTGAGTATTCGTTTTTAGGGAAACAAAAGATAGCTGTAGGTGCTGCCTTGAGCATGTTTTCCACAAAAGCTTTTGGGTTTTCTAGGTGTTCAAAGATTTCAAACCCTACTGCATAGTCAAATTGTTTTGGTGCTTCATATGTCATTACGTCTGCTACTATAAATTCTTTCAAAGGGTTCATTTCTTTAGCTTTTTTGATTCCCTCTGGTGACCAGTCTAGCCCTAAATAATCTCCTTTTACATACTTAGAGAAGTAACCATGTCCACACCCAAAATCTATTACCGATCCGTCCCCTATAATAGCCTGAGCGTCTAGGTGATTACTTCTTTCTGTATCACTTTCTTGGTGAGTGTGTGCTTGGTATAGTTTATCCCACCAATTAGAATCGTATTTATGGAAGTCTGTTGTTATTATTTTCATAGTTTTCTTATTAATTTAATGTTACTTACGTCAAGGTCAATTGTTTCAATAAGTTTATTTACTTTTGCAGTATGTTGTTTAATGTATAAGTCCCCCCAGAACTTTTGTTTTAGCCTTAGCTTAAATGCTAACCATATTAGTATTTTCATATTATTTGTTTTTTAAGTTCATTATGATTGCGTACTGCCTCTACATTTCTACCACCTGCATGTATTCTGTAATTTAATAATGGTTTACGAACTGAAGAGATTGTAGCTCCTAATTTTAGACAATCTATCCAGAACTTCCAATCTTCATAACCTTTGATTGTTTCGTTAAACCCTCCTACCTTCCTCCATATTTTTTTAGAAAAAGGTGAGGAGACTGGCATTCTGTTTGAATCAAGTAGCATTTCAAGAGTTATGTTTTCTGGTGGGAGTTGTATATCGTTTCTTGCTTCAAAGTGTTGTACACCTATTGCTACTATGTCTGTAGTAGGCACTATATCTTTTATTTCAAGGTTTAGAGTATCGTCAGCGTCTAGACAGATTATGTAGTCGTGTTTAGCTTTGCTTATTCCATAGTTTCTAGAATAGCCTACACCACGATTTTTATCGTTTTTGTAAAACCTTAGCTTTCCATAATACTGATTAATGAGTTGTATTGGGGTTATATCTGAGTCGTCATCTACTACTATCACATCATCGCTTACTAACAGCGCAGAATCTATAGCTTCTTTTAGAAAATGGTTATAATTAAAATTAGTGACAATCACACTATATTTCATATTATTTCTTTTTAGCTTTTTTAGCTACAGAAAGGGCAATAGCTACAGCTTGCTTTTGTGGCTTGCCGTGCTTCATTTCAGTTTTAATGTTTTTACTAATTGTTTTTTGTGAGTATCCTTTTTTAAGTGGCATATATTTATTATTTAAGATTTCCTCTAAACATCTGGGTTTTAACCAGAGATGAAACTACTGATTTCTTTGCTTTTTTTGCTTTGTTTTTCATATAATGAGTGTACTACTTTGAGTATTCAGTGTCAAATCTTTCCTTTAATTTTAAAACAGTTTCTTCTATTTTAAAGTCAAAATTTTGTGTTGGATTCCACCCAAAATTTTTTAGTGTTGTCCCATCTAGTGCATATCTAGTATCATGGCCAGGTCTTTGGGAGTGGAAATCAACAAGTTTGTATTTAAGCGGCTTTTTAAGAATACAGGCAATCAGTTTGGCTAGTTCTAAATTGTTTACTTCTCTATCTCCTACAATATTGTACCTGTCTGGCTTATCTGAATCTGGATAAAGGGATACGGGTTTAGAAATCAAGAAGCGAACAGCTTCAGCTACTGATTGAGTGTGAATATAAAATCGAGAACCTGCTTTAGTAGCACCAGGATAACTATGAATAGCAATCTCTTCATTTAAAAGTATTTTTTTAACACATAGAGGAATGTATTTTTCCCAATCTTGATTTTCACAGAATACATTCATTGTGTTAGTTATTATGACAGGTACACCATAAGTTCTCCAATAAGAGATTGCGATTGCTTCTTGGCAAGCTTTTGATGCTGAGTATGGATTAGATGGGATTATTGGAGACCATTCAGCGTGTAATTCGTTTTCCTTGGCAGCTCCATAAACTTCATCTGTTGAGAACTGAAGAAATAATTTTGGCTTTTTTTCTCTAGCCAGCTCTAACATGTTTATAGCCAAATTAACATTATTTTGAATAAAATCTACTGGATGAGTTATTGATCTATCTACATGGGAATCAGAAGCTATATTTAGTATCATGTCTATTTCACCTATCTCTTTTTTAGTTTTTTCTGTGAAAGGCACAGCGAGGTCATGGGTTATTACCTTAACTCTACTCCAATCAGAAACAGCTTTATCTAAGTTAAATGGCTCTCCTTTTCTGGTAAAGGATTCTACGCAAACAAAAGAGTCGTTTGTAGTTTTTAATAGGAAATTAAGAATATTACTTCCTATCATTCCTGAACTACCCGTTAATAGTATTTTCATTGTTGTTTTTTACTTCAGCTAAACCTTTCTCAAGTTCTTCTTGTAGTTGGGTTAGAATTTTTGATTCTGAGCCATTAACAGGGAATGTTCCTCTTTGAAGTAAAGCTAAAATATTAGTAATTTGTTTTTCATTGAGTTGCATATTTGTTTCCTTTTAACTTACTCTGAACCCCTTGTAAAGATTCAGAATGAGATATACAAGGGTGTTTAAAGTATATAAGTTATTTTGCTTTTGTCAATCTTCTTGAGATTATTTTTTTAGCTTTTTTGAATAAAGTTATGTAATAATTTGATTGTTTTTTACTAAGGAACATTGTTAGTTAAGTATACTCTTTATGGGGATAAAGTCAAAATAAAAAACTCGTTTTTGTTTCGAGTTCTTTATAAGATTTTAACCCAATAAATTGAGTGTTCTTTTATTTATCATGACAATGTTTATAAACTATAATGATATAGTAGCATTTAGTTGTTATTTGTCAAGTTAGAATGAACTATCATAGAGGCACCTTATATCCCTTTCCCCCTGATACTTTTGGCTAGCTTCGTTGCTAGGACTTATCTGTTTACTTTATATGATAGATACTTCAACTGTCCCTATACCCCTATTATTTGTCAGTGTATCAATACCACGATTAAGATTATGTACTGAAAAGGTCGTTGGTTGTTGGTGCCTGGAACATTGCCAACGCTGGTTTCAATACACAATCTAAGCACTTGTTTAACGAGATTTCTGCCTGTCTTCTCGTAAAGTAAATTTGTCAAACAAAAAAATGAGCTTTCACTCATTCGTTTTCCCTTCACCCCTACCCTCGTTACAAGTAGGTAGGAATGAAGAGAGGTAACGATTTTTTTGGTGGTACTTTCGTACATTCACTAGCATACACCTTTACATAAATTCTGTCAAGGATTATACTAACTTCATCCAGGCGGTTGTCACACACCCGATTGGATTCCTCCCTTAAACTGAACGAAGCTCTGCACTGCATCTTCGTTCTTTTTTCTTGACAAGAATTTAAATTAGGTATTAACTCATTATGTTCGTTCGGTTATCCCGTTCGGTTGCACCTTGCGTTCTGATACAATCATAAAATATTTAATGTACAAAATTTCATAACTCTCATCTTTTAATGACATGATTCTGAGTGAATCAAACCAAAGCCTTGCAAAGCTCATTTGCATAAGATAAAATCTATCAAATCTGGGTTAGATGTAAGATAACCAATTACTCTCGGTTACAAATCTAATTTGGGCTTAAACACCTTTCGAGGTGTTTTTGTTTTGGACTTATCCACAATTACCTGTTGCATTATTTTTATTCCATGTAAGACTAATATTTATGGTAGAGATACCATGATAAATATATGACAATTATTGAGGAAGTCAAATTAAAGTTAGAACAACATCCTATCTTTAGAGAAAGAAAAACTAGAGGTAAGTACTTATCTATCTTAGCCCTTAGAAAACTCTATGGTGAGGCAAATTTGCCCTCTGGTGCGACGCCAGAACAGTTAGCTGAGTTTGCTGTAACCTTTGAAACATATAATCGAGCTTGGAGAAAATGTTTAGAGGAATACCCTCATCTTCAAGGAACCGATTATACACAAAAAACAGATTTGGAAATTAAAAAACTTAAAGAATTAAATTATCTATAAATATATGAAACATAAACACATAAGATACATATTCAACCCAAAAGTATGATGCATAGGATTTGCTGTAAGAGGAGAGAACAATGAAGTGATACAAATTTTGTTAGGATGTTTCTGTGTCTATTTATCAAGCATACCGATTAAGTCTTTTACAAAATAAACTAATATGATAACAATACAATTACTATTATTAGGTGCTGTGTGTTGGGTGGCTTGGTACATTATTAAAAGAAAAGAAAAAACAATTAAAAATCTCAGATTAGATTTACGTGAATCTACTCAAACAATAGATTTAATATACAGAGATTTAGAACGTGCAAATGATTTGGTCGAATATTACAGGAATATAATTATGTCACATGAGCATAGAACATATAAATCAACAGATATTAAATTTAAGAAAGCAATCTCAAAGAGGAGAAAATCCGTTCGATAGTCTTGAATCAAGAATAAATATTCAAGATAAATTAAGACAGGTCAAAGAGTCTAACAAACGTAAACAAAACCTTGAATACGAAACAAGAGAAAAAATTGCAAGGGTGCTGAAGAGAAGTATCGGACAGATATGTGGATTGACTAAGAACTGGACATTATTAGAACTAAAAGGAGCATTGAGTGATGCAGAGGCATTTACCAAGAATACTCCCGCTAGACTTTGGAATCTCCTCAAGGAGGTAAACTTAAAACATAAAAATGAAAAAACAACCAGAACCAGCACCAAGTGAACCATTTATTTCAAGATTTGAAGTAGACTGTTTACATGCTTATAACTTTCTCAAGGTTAGACCTACTAACAAAGTGACTCATAACGATGTAATCAATTATGCAAACGAATATAAAAGAAAGACTGGATTTGACCCAAGTATTGGCGTATTAGTAAATAACTTTACAACAGAATATGACAGAAAAAACTATATTGAAAGAAGATAAAATATTAAAGATACCAAGTGAAGGTACTAAAAAGACTTGGGGAGAGATTATGTTTATATGTAAAAAATATCAACTTAATTTTGAAAATATAAATGGATTCCTTTTAGAAGAAGGGAATAACCACATTCCAGAATATTTAGACTTTGTTACTTATCCTGAAAGTAAATCTCTTTATGCTTACGAACACATGGAAACAGGATATAAAACTTTAAAGAATTTCTATGGATATGAGAAAGGTTTTATGTTTACTCCAGATAATCCTGACAGCCTTGTAGTTTTAATATCTCCAGGTAAATGGTCTACATTTGGTAATGATATGATAAATAAATTCATTGAACAAGGTCTTATTGAGAAAACAGAATTAAATTGTAAAGATTATAAAAAATATGTTGGTGGATTCTTTAGACAAGAAGATTATGAAGAAGACTTTGACAGAGCTTAATAGAGCTTATCAAAAAGGTGGTACACTTGCTTTGTATGGTAAAACAACAAATTTTGAAAATGAATGGATATCAAACTCTGATTTCAGAAATCATTATAAAAAAATACAACTCTTTGAAGTCAGTAAAAAAAAGATATCCACAAAAAAAACTTGCAAAAAGAAAATAAGTAGGTATACTACTAGTAGTGCTACCAAAGCACATTAAATATATGATAAATACTAAAGTTATAAATTGGGACATAAACTTATCAAAGCATTTTAAAGATATGATAAATAACCTTCCCGCAGACAAAGAAGTTGAAGGGTTGTCAGGAAAAGAAAGTGTGTTAGCGAATTTTGAAGCCCAACAATACTCAGAAAGAGAAGATTATGAATCGTCTTTCGGTCACGATGAAAGACAAGATAACGAATTAGCTTTTCAATAATATGAGTATAATTAAACTTCATGTTCCATTGGCTCAGTATGAATTCCTTGAATTGGACTTTGAGGGAACTCCAGAAGAAGCTATTGAGGAAACTATAAAAATAAAAAAATTATACGACATAAAGCAAGGAGACGAACCAGGATTATCTGAAAAAGATTTCCAAAAAGTAGTTGATAGATATTTAACTTCTGAAACTCTTCAAATGGAGGATATTGAAAATCTCAATAGAATACAAAAATACTGGTTAGATGTAACGCGCCGTTCCCTAAGTCGCATTAAAAATAGACAATAAATATAATAATATGATACAAAAAATTACAATAGAAAAAATATTTGAACCTAAAACTTTCGGAGATTTTACCTCTCAAAGTGTCTTTACTAAAGAATACCCTAATGTATATATAGGAGGAGATGCAAATATTTCAAAGACTTGGAAGGTTGGAGATGTGGTTGAAGTGGTAATAACAGAGAAAGAAAAGAATGGAAAGATATATAAAAATTTTTCGCTACCTAAGAAGGTAAATCTAGTAGAAGGTAAGGTTGATAGACTTGAAAAAGGTTTTGAAAACTTTAAAAAAGAGATGGAGATGAAGTTTGCTGAATTAAAAAGTCAATTAGTATTAGAAACTACTGGTAAATTTAGTCTAGATTCTGATTATAAAAAAGCTCAAGAAACTAATTATTATCCAGAAGAACCAAAATTCTAGGTATGGAAATCTATCAAACTTTTAAAGCAATAAGTGAATCTAATAAGAAAGCAAGGAAAGATAATAACTATTATAAGTTATTAGAAAATGGTCAAGCTCTCTTAGATTATGTACCTACTCTTATAGACATTATAGTAGACAATGAACACCAGTATCGTAAATTTGAGGCAGAAATGGCTCAAAAACGTGATGAAAATGGAAAGTTGATGTCAGGTACATATTGTGAAACTCAAGCTAAAGCAACAGATTCTTACAAAGAATTTAGAAAAGCCGAACTTATAAAAGACTGGATATATGATAGTATTAATCTTGCTAAAAAATTAGCCGTTGATTCTGATAATAATTTAAAAGCAACACTAAATAAATAATATGAGAAAAAAAGTAAAAATAACCAAAGAAATGATGAGAATATATCATTTAGTACGCTATCATAAATATCTTAAAAAATATCGAGCCAAAAAAAAGTTATCCACTATTTAATTTTACATAAATTAAATATTGGGTATACTACTAAATGGGGGAAATAAATATATGAAAAATTACAAAATAAACAAACAAGGGAGACTACAATACGCTAAAAGTTATGTAGCTTCAGGATTACTCTCAGCAATATTACTGATGATATTTGTTCTAGCTGTATTATATACATTTACTAACGGTGATAAGAATTTTGAAAAATACTGTAAATATCACGCACATGAAAACAACATTAACTGCCTACTATCAGAAGATTACTAAAATCCTTTTATTCTGTTTACTTATAACTCCTGTGTTTGCTAGTGAAGAGGTTGGAAGTGCTACATGGGGTACAGAAATACCTAAATACGAAATCAAATATTCATTTAATCTAATGAATAGAGATGGAACACTGGTTAAGGTAAATCTCATAGAATGGAAAGAAAGTAACTGTAAAACGACAAATTTGACCTCTGGTGAGAATCTATATGGTTGTATAAGTGGTTGGACTAGCTCAGAAAGTAACTATTCCAGGAGGAAAGATAGCGAACATCCTGTTGATACTAAAGAAACAATATTCCTAGAAACAAAATGGAAAGGTAAATTGCCAATCGTATCGGAAGAAAACTTTATGCACGAGCTAATACATGTAAATGTTACGCATTATATGTCAAGGGAAATGTGTGAAAAAAACTGGAGGTATGGAGAATGTTCCGAAAGTTTATCTTATAATTACGTACATTTATATCAGCAAATTAAACAATTAAACAAACAAAAAATAATTAAACTAATATGAA
>ERZ869921.1414-NODE-1414-length-10121-cov-12.364395_pt1 | contig 10121 bp, 17 predicted proteins | sample MGYA00579310_ERZ869921 | MGnify/ENA primary metagenome ERZ869921 (study PRJEB32216, sample SAMN09231816) | wastewater metagenome | place: USA: Maryland | collected 2016-06-21 | study: EMG produced TPA metagenomics assembly of the PRJNA472060 data set (Reclaimed...
GGGTCCGCCTACAGAGAATAACCATCTCTATTTTTTGTGAAATACGTGAGATACCGTCAAAACTGACAAAACCGCTCAAACCGTCTAGACAGTCAGCACGGTTTGAGATAGGATTGCTGTCGAAGTGCCAGTTTTCACATCATTGGAGTGCGTTATGTCGAAGCAGTTTCCCTTCATTCCGTTCGGCGAGGCGATGTTTTGTCGCAAGATTTCCAGCAATATGACTGCTGGAGGGGTATATCTCCCTGCAACAGCCAAAGACGAATCCGGCCCCCCGATCGTGATTGCTGAGGTATTGGCTGTCGGCGCTGATCGGATCTCGGAAATGGGCATTCCGATTCCCAAAGAAGCGGAGGTTGGCGATATCATCGCCATCGCTTCAAAGGAGTGCAGGGCGATTGCTTTCGGGTTGCGTGATAAATTCATGGACTATGGCTACACCGCAGACGAATGCAAAGACATCTTCGTAGCGTTTGTTCCGATGGCATTGGGCAAGTTTGTGCCCAATACATTCAATCGGGCTGCGTGCGTTGAGCAAATGAAGTCGTTCGGATTTGCTGGCGCTGATAAGTTGTCAGATGATGAGTTGAAGGCGGCTCTTGCAAAGTTAAAGGATGGCAGCGATATGATCGCCCCACACAGGGTTCCAGATCCCACAGAACCACCACTCGTATTTAATCCAGAAGCCCACGAACAGACGAAGTAACCATGCATCTTTCAACCGAAGAAGTTGGTGAGATTCTCGGGTTCAAGACCGATGTAATCCGTCGTTGGTGTAGGAATGGTCTGATGAAGACTTGCACTATACCAACGCCGGCTGGTCGCAAGCGATACTACGTACGGAAACACGATCTTCTGTCGTTCGTGGTGTCGATGAAGATGTCGCAGGATATCATCCGGAAGATCAAAGCCATGGGGGATAAGTGAGGATAACCCTCAAAGACATCAAGGCCTTGGGGCTTGAGTACGAAGTTCAAGGCGGCGATCCTGATGCCAGGGAAAAGCAAGGCAGACCGGAAGGTGAGTTCCAGGATAAGGTGATGGATTATGCGGCGCTGAGAGGATGGCTCAGAGCCCACTTCAGGCCGGCGAAAACTGATCGGGGATGGAGAACCCCGGTGTCAGGAGATGGCAATGGATTCCCCGATTTAATCCTGGCTCGAGAGAGGTTGGTCGTCGTCGAATGTAAGTCGCTCACCGGAAGGCTGACCGACGATCAGAAGCGATGGATAGAAGCGTTCCTTCGCTGTGGAACTGAAACCTATGTATGGCGTCCCGACGATTGGGACGAGGTGGTAAAGACACTGGAGTAGACATGCGGAATCCGTCGATAACAGAACGGTTCAGGGCTGTTCATCAAACCAAATGGAAGTGCAAGTTCTGCACTTACGGGAAGATCCGGCCAAAGGATTGCCAGGATTGCAAGAAGGCTAATCAACGTCGTGCCGCTGTGCTGGAATGGATGAAGCAACGCGGTATGCTTGAGGAGGTTGCGGTATGATCTGCCCACTTATGAAGGGTACTTACTATGTCCCTGATGGATCGTTTCCATTGGCCACATATCTTGGGTCTTGCTATCGAGAGGACGAGCGTGTTGTCAAGATTGTTTGCAATGCCAATATGGAAGCCAAGGTTAGTGCTGGCGAACGGTGTATTGTCGACAGCAAATCCAACGCATTTTCTGTTCCTGATGGTTGCCGGTACGATGGCATTGTTGAGGAACACTACCGCGGCGGCGTTCCACCTGGTTGCTACTTTAGGTTGGTCGTCAGGGATGATAACTTGATCCACAACAGGCTTGATCAACTTGAGAAGAGGGTAGCTGAGTTGGAAGCCAAGGTTCAATGATACATAGTAATCATTATCGGACGGAGGAAGGCAATGATGAAAGTGGGAGACGAAGTAATCTGTACCGCGATGTGGGTACATGGATGGCATGGGGTAATCATTGAACTGAGGCCAGGCATGGCCAAAGTTAAGTGGAACGACCGTACCGCAGGTGAATGCTGGATAGAGTCAGAGCAACTTAAGCCAATCTGGAGCAACCCATGAAGTTTAGAAAGAAGCCAGTCGTTATCGAAGCCAAGCAATGGTGGCCTCCTGGCGACGAGAGGCACGATCCGTCAATGCTCACTCTTCGTGGTGGCAATTCAGTTAACCCTCCTGACTACCGACAGACAGGAGACTTGTACCCATTCACCACGATCAAAGGAATGGGTGTTGACAACATCTATTTCATTCGCGTTGGCGGGGTGAATGACAATGTTCAGGTGCATCCAGGCGACTGGATCATTACCGGCGTCAAAGGTGAGAAGTACCCTTGCAGGCCTGACATTTTCGAGGCGACATACGAGCCTGTTGAAGATGCGAAGTCTACGTAGAAGATTCACGAAACATAACACACGTTACAGGACAGAGGGCGGCTATGTGTGACGACATGATTGAGATTATGGCGGTCAAATACCCAAGCGGTTTCGTCGTGAGAAAGGTAGGACGAGACAATATTGCATGGTATCTGAATCAGTCGGCTGGCGATTGGTCTGCGAACGGAACGGTCTACCTTGACTGGATGACAGCAGACAAAGCTCTGACAGCAAAGCGGGCTGGAAAGTTCAAGAGATACAAAACCAGCAAGATTGCCAAAGGATCAGACTGAAACTCTAACCGGAGCGAACGAAGATGAGCGGAATTGAGAACGTGATATTTGAACGCGGTCGCCAGATCGGAAAAGGCTGGAACGACCAGGCACCGGAGAATGCCAACGGTGAACTAGCAGAATGTGCAAGTTACATTCTCGGTGATTACATGGAAGACACCGACACCGGAAACGCCAAGGAGGGGCCTGACACATGGCCAGTCCAACGGGCAATTAGTAATTCTTATCGGACGAAGGAGATGAGATGAGAAAGCTAATTGAGATAGTTGAAGGTGCCAAAGATGGGAAGATGCCCACGCATGAAGAATGCTATTGGGCGATGCTTGCCTTGTCACATCTTCACTACTTTGAGTCAACCGATCTTCGTTCTGTATCAGCCAACAAGGAAGATGTGAGGACGAAGATGATTGCCGACGAAGCGTTTCGACGCCGCAAGATTGCTATGGATAAATCGCCGAAGGATTGGGTCGGCTGGAGCAATGATCCAAGCAACCCAGACTATCAAAAGATGCGGGCGACTGCGTTCAAAGTGTTTGAGAAGGCAACAGGCGAGAAACTCTAACCGGAGCGAACGAAAATGAGCAGCGAAGTTAAAGCAGTTTGCAACATCTGCGGCGAGCCAATGCCAGCAGGAGAAGAGGTGTTCAACTTTCACGGTTACAGTGGCCCATGCCCGAAGCCACCGCTTCTACAGCCGCATCAAATGAGAGTTGTTGAAGAGAAAAAGGACCTCGACGAAAGAGCAGAAAAGTTGAGAGGATTCTTGGCTGCCGACGACAGCGTGAGGCTGGTTGATGATGCTGAGCGTCTAAGAATGACTGAGCAATATAAGGTAATGCGGGAGTATAGCCGCATCCTTGACGAGCGAATATTGCACTTCCCAAAGCGAGGATAGGCAAGCCTCACAGGATAGTGATGAAACATAAGCAGGATTATGGGACGGAGGAAGGCAAGGGGGAAGCAATGAGGACAAGGAAAGTAAGCAAGCAATGGGTGCTGAATCACCACAAGTGGCGATTCCGGTGGACGAGGTTGCAAGCACTGGAATTATTCCGGCAGGCAGGACACCGTGCATTCATTCTGCAACGTAGCTGTATCAGAAAACTTGTCGTCGGAGACTACCCGACTATGCGTATTTATAAAAGCGGCGTTGGTGTGTGCAGGTAAGTAGGGATTCCCTAATGAACACCGCATGGAGGAGTGAAGTGGACCCGAAGGAACGGAAGAAGCTGCTGGCACTCGCAGAGGGCGGAAGCCCTGATTCCTGCAATAACTTACGTCATTAATCTGGATAAGATCAGTGCGTTGATCTTACAGAAAGGAGAGTTAGCATGTTGTGGATCTTGGTCGGTGGAGTTGCATTGATATTCGTCGGGTTCCTGGTGCTGTTCTTCAACGCGAGGGATAACACCAGCAGCATGGAAAAAGTTGCCAATCGGGAGGTGACAGGCGTTGTCATCCTTCTCGTCGGCCTGCTGTTCATCCTCGCTGATGCGTTTTACCTGATTGCCAAGGCGATGACGAAGGCAAGCCCAATGCTGTTTTTGCCTGCAATTTGCATGGGCCAGGTCAAAGTAAGCCAGATGCAGGAGCGTTGGCAGGTAGTGGATCCGCCGAGTCGACCGGTGTACATCCAGCCCTGGACGACCGGCGATCATTACACGCTGTCGGGAAGGTGGGGATATCCGTTCCAGACCCCGAACCCGGCCGGCGTGTTTGATGTTTACAATGCGATCGTCTCGAAAGAACAGAAGGTCTGTGCCTGGAGTCAGCCGAAACGGTTGACGCTCCGAAGTGGCTGGAGGTTGAACGCGGGTTCCTGGAACCTGCCTCCCTCGAGACTGGACGCCGGCGTGATCTGGAAGGTTAAGGTGATCTCGACCGTTCAGCCAAGCACGGTATGGACGGTGGGGAAAGAGTTTATTCTGACGACCAACTATGAATCCGACGCGGTGAGTACCTGGTCGATTGCACCCTGGTCCAGCACTGCCCCGGTCCTGCAGCAGTTGCGATGGCTGACATACAACGATCAGTATTTCAAACTGGCCAACCTGACCTACGGCGGTCCCCTCACCTCTGTTGCCTCACCCCCTGTTGTCATCCCGACGCAGATGCCACTGCTGAACTGCAGCGTTGCTTACGCCTACGAGACATCGACCGGCATGACGGCGCTATCACCACCGGCCACGTTTACCGTTCCCCCTCTCCCCCCTGGTTGGTCGCCATCAGACACCTGTACGTTCGGATTCATCTTGCAGGATCCATTGCCGATGGGGGCGCTGGGATATCGCGTTTATGTGAAGTTCGAAACCGCGAAAGCCTGGAAGTGCGTTCCCGGGCCACACTGCACGAAAGACACTCCGGATCCACTCGTTCCCGATGACTGGAGATTCCAGCCGGATGACCAGCAAGTGTACCTGACCAGAGCCCCTGTCGGCCCGGCTCCGCAGGCCGTTGCGACTCCTCAGAGCTACCTGACAAAACTTCAGGTCGCCATGCTGGACAACCCTGGTAAATCGATCGAAGTGGATGAGCAATACACGATCTTGTATTGCCCGATCATTCATCACCTGGATGTAGGCGGCGTCTCGAATGTCGGGCGGAAGATCTCGGGAAGCTCTGATGGGGCGTTCCGTATTCGTCAGGCGAATTCAGACTACTGGCCAGCCTGGGTAAACTACAGTTCGTACACTCGTCTGGTCGGTGCTGACATCCTCAGCAACGGTAGCGCTGCAATGACACTCTCCAGCCCTACTGGTAGTTGCTCGTTCGGGCTCAAGATGACGGAGTGTTCATTCGTTTGCGGTGCCCGGTCGGATGCCTTAACCCAAGGCGTACGGATCCGCGAGGAGGGAGCCGGCGTAGGGTATCACTCAGCAAGCGAATGCCGGTTCATCGACTGCATCGCCAATGCTCCGGTGGGGTTCTGGATTGCACACCAGCAGACGGCCAACATCCAGTTTGACACCGTGCATTCGTCCTCGTTCTTCCCCCCTGATCGTCGTCATTCTTCGTTCTGGATCTCGACGCCGAATACGGTCACGATGCGGAACGGGGTGTACGTGGACTGCCCGAATAACGTGCTGTTCAATACCAGCGGCGCTGACATCAACGGGCAGAACCTCTGGAACGATCGCTCGGCCATCTCGGTGATGGACTGCCATGGCGCTGGCTCGTCAATGAAGATCGACATCGGCAAGCTGAACATCAGGACCGGGGGAAGCGGCGAAGTGGCTATGCTGGTTCGCAACTTCAACACGGTCAAAGATTCGGTCTGCAAACTGGATAGCATTGTCACGCAGTACGACAACGACACGCCGAAGTTCATCGAATGCCTGTCGTACCAGGTCAATCGACTCGGGTTGACTTACGATGGTGGTGATCTCGGCAAGACGATCCAGTTGAGAGAGCCCACTCTCCAGGAGATGCTTACCGCAGCGGGAACGATCTATGGACCGGGGAACGGACCCTATCCGTACGACATTCCCCCACCAGGATACCGCATCGACATCCCCAGCGCGACGGTTCCAACCGTCCCTGGAGTTGCTCCTGTCGTTGTTCCATCCACAACTGTATACTTTAATTCATTGACTGCAGGCGCTATCAAGCGAGTGGGATGGAAATCGCCATAGGGGAGCATCATGCTTTCTGCAAACAGTTATGGAACCAACCTCGGGGAATGGACTCCCAGCTTTGCCGCCAAGGCGCAGGGGTGGCAGGCTGCATTGGCATCGATGCCGTTCACTCCTCGCGCTGGTGGATACAGCACAGGCGGGGTTGGTCCCACGTTCAACCAGCAGCCTGGCAGTGATGACGACGAATGGCTTCAGCAGCACATGAAGCCGACACAACAATTGCCGCAGCAACAGCAGCGTATTCCGTATGGAATCTACGGTGATTTCGCGAGGAATGTGATGCCGTTCGGGGGGCAAAGGCAGACAGGAGGTCAGCCGTTTAACTTGTTCGCTACGATGTTGGGCAGGCGGTAATTAAAGCAGGCGGGCAGGCATGAAGCCTAACCCGCCTGCCGATCCACTGGGAATAGATCTGAAGGATAGGTTACCTGTTGAGCATGTTAATGCAAAGTTAGTTGACAATAAAAACATCGTTGTTGTCGTTTTTTGGCATGCATTCTTTGATAGTATCTCACCAGTTGAGCAACTCCACTGGGGATAGGGGATACCATCATGAATGCGAATCAAGGATTCATTCCACCGCCAGCACCAAATCAGCCCGCACAGGCTCCGTATGCTCCTGCGCCGACTCAGCAAATGAACGTGGCTCCTCCTGCACAGGGGTTCATTTCTCCACCTCAGCCAGCCCAACCCGTTCAACCCCAGCAGCCACAATACTACCAGCCTGCACCTCAGCAGCCTGTTCAGTCCCAGCAGCCCCAGCAACCTCAGTACCCCACATTCCCATCGGTTGCTCCTGGTGTGAATCCTACCGGTGTTGCTCCCCAGCTGATGCAGCCTCAGATGCAGCCTGCGCCGCAAGCTCCGCAAGGTAGCGTGTTCCAGCCGATCTATGATGAGGTTGCGCGGGATCTGAACATCTCCGTGCAGGAAGTTGCTGCCGCGTTTGCCGACGATCCTCGCCGGTTTGCTCAGGTGATTCGGAGTGTCAGGGATCAGGCCAAGGGTGCTACCCAGCCTGCCCCAGCGCCTGCGCAGACTCAGCAAGCTCAGCCCGTCGAGATCCCCCAAGTTGCGTATCAGTACATGAAACGCAACGATAACGGGTTGTGGGAAGCCACTGTCAACCACCCGCAAGCTCAGCAGTGGGCTCAGGCTCAGAACGATCGCATGTTCCAGGAAGCGTTGCGGGCACAGCAGATCTCTGCTGACCCTACCAGCATCTTCCGCGATCCTGCTGTAGCGAAGATGATCGGCGATGTCGTTGATCAACGAGTGAAGGCAGAAACTCAGCAGCGAGAACTTGAGTCTCTGCGGGCTACTTACCGCGACAAGTACGCTGCGGCGATTATCGCCAAGAACCCGCAAACCGGCCAGGATTTGCAGGATTTCAACGGCGATCCTCGGTTGAATCCACTCGGCGAAGCGTTCAACAAGCACGCGAAAGCGTTGCATGCTCGCGGCCTGGGTGAAAGCCAGGAACTCTATGAGACCGCGATGATGCTGGCAGAACGGGAAACCGGCATGTCCGCATCGCCTCAGCAATTCCAGCAGCAGCCACAGTTGCCGTTCCAGCCATTGAACGGCCAGTACGCTCCTCGCAACAATGGAGCAATGCAGCCTTGGGCCCCGCAGATGCAACCTCAGCAGATGCAGCAGCCACAGGCCGGGTATCCGATGATGCAGCCCGCGTACGTGAATGGTCGCCAGACCACCATGACCCGCGTCAATTCTAACGGCATGGCTGCTCAACCAGGCATGGCACCTGCCAGGATGCCGCAACCGATTCATAACCGGATGTCGTTCCGGAACCAACTTGAACTGGCAACTCAAGGGATGAACCCCAATGAGGGGATGGAATATTATTGGAACAACCTCTTCTCGAGGTAAGTTCTTTCGCTTTTAACCTTCTGCATCACTTCGGGGTTTTACCATGGCTGCAAATAACCAGTTCCTATCGCAGTACGACTTCGCTACTACGATGCAGAACCGTCTGAGCGACATCACCGATCAGACCAAACGCCATCGCGTTTTGGTGAACATGATGGAGTCGAAAGGCAACATCAAGCCACCCGAAGGCGGCGCGGTGATTGAGTGGATCGTCTACATGCGTAACCCCAAGCCCAAGGGTTACAATCGTAACGGTACTCCCGAGTACAACACCCCCGATTCTCTGCGTACTGCACGCCTGGGATGGGGTGCCTACCAGTACGGCCAGAAGCTTGACCGTGTGACGGTCCAGGTGAACAAGGGTGTCAACCAGTTCATCAACATCGTCAACCAGGCCGTTACCGAAGTTGAGATGTCGTTCACCCAGCGCTGGCCAGAATACTTCTGGCAGGACGGTGACAATCCTCCTGATGGCGAACCAGAGCCCATTCGCGGCTTCTACACCTGGTTCAACAAGTACATTGCCAACGCCGGCAATGCCTACCAGGGTTATCAGGGTAAGGTCCGTCTGGTGTCCGGTAGCTATGCCGAACTCCCCATGGATCTCGGCAACGATTCATCCGATTGGGTGGGCAACGATGGTAGCGATACCGTCCAGACCACCAATGCCGCTACTGGTGTGACAGCCGGTCAGAAGTGGTGGCCATATGGTCATGGCGATTCCGCCTATGACTACTGGCATCCGCTATTGATCAACACTTCAACTGCGAAGTGGGGAACCAATGCTGCCTTCGACGAAACCTACTGCGAAAGCATGTTGGATTTCGGTATCCAGTTCTCGAAGCGAAACAGCCAGGGTAACAGCGGTCGCATCAATGTGATCTTCTCTTCGACTGACCCGATGCTTGTCATCCGTCGTCGATTCGCTTCCACCTACCGTACCTACGCTCAGATCCTTCCTGGGGATCCGAACGGCACGCCTTCGAACATGGAAGGCCGTGCGTACGGGACAGAAATCTATGTCTACAACGGCTGCTACCTGGTCGACGAATTCGATGTGCCGAACTCGCAAGACCTCATCGGCCTGAACATGGATACCCTCAGTTACCATCCTTCACACCCATACGATGAAGGCCGTCAGAGCTACATGCTGATGGAACCTTACTTTGGTGAGATTCAGGGTGGTAGCGGTAAGTTGATCGGTGGATTCGCTGTTGGTCAGCTTCGCATCAACAGCCCACGCAATTCGGTTCTCTGGTCGCCATACGGTGACTAAGCCCTGTTCCCTCACCCCTCGGGGTGAGGGAAGTTTCTTCCACGACGATTTACATTTGGGGGTGTGCTATGAAAGGTCCAGGGTACGGTGAATGCTTCCTGAATGAAGGCGTTACATTTAACCCTTCCGTTACCAGCGTCGGGCCGATCTCGACCCCTGAAGCCCTCTACCTGGGTAAGCAATTTGATGTGTTCGTCGCCGGGAAACGGCGTACGGTTCGCATCGTGAAGAACACGCATAACGCTGTTCTTACTGCTGGCCAGGTGCTGAAGTATTCAACTACTTCCAGCGCATCGGGAAGCCGGTGGCGTAAGGATGTAGTCCTGTCGACTGCTGACACTGATCAGGTGGCCGGTGTCGTGGAACAGGAGTACAAGGCCGGCGTGCCAATCAATTACTGGTTCCGCATGGTTGAATACGCCGAACAGCACGATGCGTACATCGGCACAACCAATAGCGCACGTTACACCCTGGTGGCCGGCGATCCGCTGGTAGCCTCGGATGACGATGGCTATGTCTGGAAGCAGAACGGTGCTGCTGCCAATAACGCTGTTCAGAATCGCCTTGGCTTCCTTCTCTATCCCGCCGTTGTCAACCAGACCGATAATCTGATAGCAACCAAGGTGCAGATCGAAGTCAACGTCCTCAACCGCTAATCCTGGTG
>ERZ869921.1415-NODE-1415-length-10114-cov-43.479173_pt1 | contig 10114 bp, 11 predicted proteins | sample MGYA00579310_ERZ869921 | MGnify/ENA primary metagenome ERZ869921 (study PRJEB32216, sample SAMN09231816) | wastewater metagenome | place: USA: Maryland | collected 2016-06-21 | study: EMG produced TPA metagenomics assembly of the PRJNA472060 data set (Reclaimed...
GATCGGCTCGCCATCCACCTTGATGGTGTCGGGCCCGATGATGCCGTCCATCCATGACTCTTGAGGACGACTGCTCATGTTGCATCTCCGAAGTAGACGAGGATCAGCTTGCCGCTGCCGCCAGCGCCGAACGCGCCGCCCGTGGTCGTCGAGTTGCCTGCGCCTCCACCGCCTCCACCGCCGCCACCGGCGCCCGTGTTTGCTCCAGCAGCCGTGCCCGCCGAGCCGTTTGATCCGGGCGCTGCGGCCGCAGCGTTGCCGCCAGCGCCGCCAGCGCCGCCAGCGCCGCCAGGTCCAGCACCGCCACCGCTGCCGCCCGTTCCGCCGATCTTCGTGGCGCTCGCTTGCGTGCCGTTCGCCCCGGCTGCACCGCCTGCATAGCCGGTAGGATTGTGGCCGCCGGCATGTCCGACGCCAGATGCGGCGTTGCCACCTTGGTTACTTGTCCATCCTCCACACGCCATGACCGACGATCGTGCGGACATGGCACCAAGAGTGGTGAACACCGACGCTGTTACAGCAGCTGTCCCTCGAACGCTCTGGCCACCTTCGGCAACGGCAATCGCCCCGGCTGAGCCGTCGAGCGCCGTGGCCCCGCTCGCGCCGCCGCCGGCGCCGCGGAAGGTCTTCGTCGTAACTCCGTCCGTGAACGTCGTGTCGGCGCCGTCCGCGCCAGCCGTCGCGCCACCCGCACCGATGTCGATCGTGTAGGTCGTGCCCCCGACGAGGACCACGACTTGGATCGACTGGATGCAACCACCTCCGCCGGCACCGCCAGACGCCTCGAAGCTCGTCGTTGAGACGCCACCCGAGCCGACCCCGCCAGCCCCACCGCCCCCGTATCCGATGAGCAATCCGATCGAAGCAACGTTGGTCGGGGCCTGCCAAGTCGTGTCGGACGTCCAGGTTTTGACCTGGATCACGCCGGCATCGATCAGGGCCTTCAAGAATTGGGAGCGGTCCGCGAGCGCCTCGAGAGCAACGTTGACGCTCGCCGCGTCGATGTCTTCGCCGTCGTCGGGGATCTGAAACTGCGGAGTGAGCGAGTGGTTTGTCGCGGTGCCACCGGATGTCCACGCGCCGTTCCCCGTCGACCCATTGAGCGAGAACGCTGTCGACGTGGTCTTTGTGATCGTCCACGCGCCGTTCGCGGCGGTGTTGCCGCCGGCACCAGCGATCGTCACTCGGTCGCCGGTAGCGAAGAGGTGCGCCGTCGTCGTCGAGATGACGATGGGCGAGGCGTTCGTGGCGCCGTTGACGGTCTTGCTGATCGGCGTCGTAATCTGCGACGCGTCTCCGGTGATGGTCAATGCCATGTCACGGTCCTCCGAGGTATCGCGCCGTGCTCAGGCGCGAGCGTGTCATCACTCCGTTGACCGGCTTGCTCCAGCGACCCCACAAGCCGTCGGGCTCGGGAGCGGACGGGTCGAAGCTGTTCGAGTCGAACGCGAGGATGATGTTCACGCACCGCGTACCGGCTGGCTTCCAGTCCTTTACGAGGTGCTTCAAGTTTGCGACGTGCTCTTGCGTCGCGGTCGTTCCCCAAACGGAGCGCTCACCCCATTCGGTCCCTGACGCGCCCCACTCATCGGTGCGAGCGGTCCACAGACCGTTCGGGTAGACGATGACCCAGAAGCGGGCCCATCGCTGGCCGATCGGTGTTCCGTCCCAATCCCAGTTCTCCTCTTGGAGGAGCGCGGTCTCGGTGCCGTCAGCGTCTCGCGAGTACCAGTTCCCCCGTGCATCGACGGTGCGGAACGCGGGCCCCGCTCCCGTGTACTCCGCAAGCTTCTGCATGAGCATGTACGGATTGCCGGCTCGGCGTCGATCGTCGAGCCACCGACGCAGACGCACCGCGTAGTCCGGGTTGGACTCGTTGATCCCGCGCAGCACGCGGCGGTCTCGCCCCATCGCTTCGAGCGCATCGGTGGGAGCCGTGGTCGCTCCGGTCGGATCGTTCTGCGGAAGGCGGGCCATCACGCCCAAACGCAGGCGCTCGACGAAGCCATCGGCCATCAGATCGAGCGTGTAGCCGACCTGCTCCCCTTCCCCCGTCGTGAGCCAGCTCGGGCCAAGGAGTTTGCGCGTGCGTCGGAAGCGGGCGGGCGCAGTCATTTCGGCCCCGGCACAAGGTTGATGGTTGCCGTCACGGCGCCGAGCGTGGCGACCTCATCATTCTCGAGGTCGGTATCGGTGGCCGGCAGAGTCACCTCGACACGAAACGCAGTGCCCGGATAGAGCCCTCGGATCGTGCTCTCGATCAAAGACGTGTAGAGCTTGCCCGTCGTTGCCGGCGGAACGATATCGCCGCCGATCTCGCGGGTCGCAAACAGCTGCTCGAGCGCCGCCTCGACCTCTTCCTCGATCTCCTCGGCCGTCTTGTTGACGCTCTTGTAAAGCCAAAGACTGTAGGTCACCGGGACCGCCACGGTGTTCGCTGAGAGGACCGTCGGCGTGATGCAAAGCGCTGTCGCCCAGACGAGGATCGCCGCCTCGACGAGGTCTCGAACGTCCGATGACACGCCGCCGCTTGCGCCGGCGAGGTACACGATGACGTCTCCGCTGTCCGAGTCGTCGAAGACACGGGCCCGCGTCACGGCGTTCGTGCCGGTCAGGTCGGAGTTCCGAGCGACGTACGAGTAGATTCCGCCGGGCCCGTTCGGTGACAGCGCGTCGAGCTTGTCTTTGCACTGAGCGACGGTCGTTGCGGGCGACTGCTCATCGATGCCGACGGCTGCCGTCGGGTTCGAGCAGGTCACGCCCGTGCGGGTCGTCACCATCTCGTCGATCTCGCCGGCGCCCGCCGAGCTGTCCGAACCTGGCTCCTCTGCGACGACGGTGACCGTCAGCGTGCTTCCCGCCCCTGACGCGATGAGGCCACCCGTCGTGTTGCGGTACGTCTTGTCGGTCGTCGAGGACTTGAAGGTCAGGTCTCCCGGCTCGATCGGGTAGCGCCCCCCACCCGAGTTGGTCATCACGACGTCGGTGGTCGCGTAGGTCGCTTCCGGGACGGTGACGTTGAAGTCCTGCTGCGCTCGAATCTTGAGCCACGTGTTCGCCTCGGCGTCGCCAGCAGCGGCAGCCTCGGCAATGATCTCGATGAAGCCCGCCTTGATGTAGTTCGCGACGATCGGCTCGAGGATCGAAAGAACCTCCGACTCAAGCAGGTACTGGCTGCGCGTCGGATCGCCGGGATGCCACGTCGACACGGGTAGTCCGACGGACACCGCGAGTCGCAGCGCCTTCTCGTAGATAGCCGTCTTCGACTGCGAGACGATGAGCGTTGAAAGAGCAGTCGTGGTCACGCTGCCTCCTTGATGCCGATCAGTTCGACGGTGACCGACGAGGCGTTGATGGTGAGAACGAACGGCCCCTCAGCGGTGCGGGCCGACACAGCGATCTGGAACGTCGTCACCGGGCCGCTCTTCATGGGCGTCACGACGGCATCGACGGACTCGAGGCGCTCATCCTTGAGGAGCTCGGCGGCGATACGTCCGGGCAGTGCAGCCGCGTCCGCCGCGGACGTTGTGCTACCGATCAGCTCGGCGAGGTTGAAGCCGTAGTTCGCCTCTTCATCCCCACCGCGGAGCATGCCCCGCGGCGTGATCAGTCGACGATAGGCAGCCTCCGCCACAAGTCGCAGGCCGCTCGCAAAGCGACCTGTACGCATCGAGTTGGTGCAGCTCGTGTCACGTCCAAAGGAGGTCGACATCAGCCCACCGTCCCCGTTCCGCTGCCAGCTCCGGCCCCGCATGCCGTCACGACGGTGACGACGCCGGCCGTCTGAATGTGAGCGACGACGGCCGTGGCGATCGCGGTCGCCAGGTTCGTACAGAACGTGTCCAGCGTCGGGTTGTCGGCCGCGCCGCAAGCGATGTGCGCCGACTTCAACGTGGGCTGAAGAGCTGCCGCCAGGACCGGAGCGTTGAGAGCCATCAGCCCATCACCCGCGTTGTGCCGACGATTGGCCAGATGCCGCCGGCGAGGTCGCCCGTCGCAGGCATCGGCCGAACACCATCGGCGAGTTTCACGACCGTAGCGGCGTCGATCTCGGTGAGCAGCGGAATGAAGCCTTCGCCGTCGGCGCCCTCGAAGTGAGCGACGTATGGCCGCGACGGATCCGCGTTCACGAACCCGACGAGCACGAGCGAGCCGAGCATCACGTCCGACCGGCAGCCGGAGACCCCGGGACGCACGTGGACACGTGGAAGATCCGGCATTCCCGTCGACACGAGTTCGGGCTGAAGGTTGAGGAACTCCCCCTCTTGCGTGACGACGCGGTATTCGGTCACGCCGCGGAACTTCCGGTCCGGGTCGAGCTGCTCCAGGATCGTCCGGAACGCGTCGAGCATTCGAGACGAGCCGTTCGTGCGGGCGCCCCAGATGGTCGACCGGAGCTTGCTCTCGGTGAGCTCGTGAACCACGTCGACCGCTTCGAGGCCGTCGACGACGAGGCCAGGGAGGATCGTCGCGATCGAATCCGAAGCGAGTTCGACGGTCCCACGGGCGAGATTCACAGGCCCATGCGTCGCCTTCACGATGAGCGTCGACGCGGGCCGGGCGCCGATTCGAGTGGTCCCTTGCTCGTCGACGTACCATCCACGAGGCGCATGCAGCTCGAGCACGCTGGAGGCAGGGCCCGCCTTTCGGGCGTACCGCGGTCCGATGCGAGCAGAGGATGGCAGCGTCGAGGCGTCGATGGTCTCCCCTGCCGCTCGTGCCGCGTCACCGATGATCGTGGACAGCTTCACGCCGGCATCGTCGTCGTAGCTCTCCGCCGCGATGTTCTTCCCCCATCCGCCAGCGCCGGCTACGACACGGAAGAAGGACCGCCCCTTGTCCTTCCCGCCCGAGAGGATCGTCCCGGAAAGGGTCAGGTCGGCGACCTTGAGGGTGACGCGCCCGGTCAGGTCGAACTCACCGTCGACAGTCGCGTCGGCGTACCAACGGCCCCAGGCGGGAAGCGTGACTCGGGCGCTGGTGACGCGCCGGTCTGCAAGGGATGCCATCAGCCCCATGGCGCCCTCCATGTCTTTCGTCGCTTGATGCTGGACACGGTCGACTGAGAGACGCCGTGACGAGCCGCGATGTCGACCTGGCGGATGCCCCTCGCGAGGTCCGTCCAGATCGACTCAACGTCAACGGTTTCAAGTTTTGCGTGGTTGACCCTGGGGCCCCTTGCTTGGCGCCCCTTTGCGTTGCGGTCGGCGGTGTTGATTGCGTTGTCGCCCAAGAACAGGTGCGCCGGGTTCACGCATCGGGGGTTGTCGCAGCGGTGGCAGACCAGGCGGTCCCCGGGCGCGATATCGAACGCAAGTTCGTAGGCGAGGCGATGGGCCTTCTTGTCACCATCAATGTCGATTGCCCCATACCCGTCCTTGTCCGTGCGCGCCGTCCACGTCCAACACTCACCAGAACGGTCGACCCGCGACAAGAATCGACGCACGGCAGACATTGCCTGCGTCGGATTCGATTGGTGAAGTTTGGCCAGTGAGAAATGCATGGTTGTCATGTCCGGTTAGACGGACTCATCCCCAAGGTGTTCGGGCATATTCCTTGGTCAGCCGATCAAGCTCGGCGAGCGCCGCAGCGTTCGGATCATTCGGGTCGGGTTGCTTCTTCGCCTTCGAGCCGCTCGGGCTCCCGCCCTTTGCCTTTGGCGGTCGGTACTCGAGGAACTCAACGGTGATCGTCTGTCCGCCCTTGCCGTCGTGGACAACGCCGCCGAACGAGCTGAGGACCACGCTGACGATGCCGTGAACCGCGAGGTCAGGGTGATAGACGTCGAGCGCCTTCGGTGCCGACCCAGAGATGCTGCTTCGGATCAGACCGTCGAACGACGGCCAGGCCGCGAACTCCTCGAGCGTCGCCAGGTAGAACTCGCACTTCACCTTCGCCAGGCCTGAGGACGAGCGGGTGACGGAGGCTCCGTCCTGGCCGGAGCCCTTCTTCTCGTCCCAGCCGATGACACGGTCGTGTCCCGACAGCTTCACGCTGCCGGGCGAACGCACGCCGGCGAGGAGGATGGAGTTGTAAAGCTCCTCGAACTCGATCGGGTTCATGGTCATGCAGGTGACCCCGATCCGCTCTGGAGAGACTTGCCCTCCATGATGCTGAGCATGAGCTCCTCGAACCGCGACACCGCGTCTTCGGCGCCCTGGACACCTTGGAAGATGAACTGCGCCCCCGAGAAGTTGGCACCGCCTCCGCCGCTTGCCGTCGGAGCGGCCGCTGCCTTCTCAGGCTCCGGCGGCGCGACCATCGTCTCGAGCGAGCTTTGAACTTGCTGAGCGCCGCCGTCGACGCCGCCGGCCATGCCTTCGGCGGTGTTCATGCCGATCTCGGCAAACACCTTCGATGGCGACGCGATCCCGAGCAGCTTCTTCGCCGATCCGATCGCGCCACCAACGACGCCGGTGATCGCCGACAGCACCGCCGCACCGCCGTTCCTGATCCCTTGCGCCAGGCCCTCGATGATGCGCGTGCCGATCTCCACCAGAGACAGGTCGGACAGCCCTTCGAACTCAGCTCTCAGCGAAGTGATCGCCGAGGAGACGCCCGACGAGATCGTGCTGCCAAGGGCCGAGAACCATTGGACGGCAATCTGAATGCCAGCCCACAGCAGCATGACCGCTGCTACGCAAGCCATGACGCTGCCGATCAGGATTGCAAACGGCACCAACAGGACGCCGATGGCCACCGCGACGGCGGCGCCGATGACGGCAAACGAGTACGCGACCACCTTCCCGATCGTCATCAGCGTCGAGCCAAACGGCTTGATCTTGATGAGCGCCTTCATCACCCAAATCTCGAACTGGATGAAGCCAGCGATGACCTTCGGAATGAACGCCGCGATCCCATCGACGAGTGGCTGAAAGAGGCTCTCGAAGACGGTCTTGATCGCGTTCGCCGATGAGCTGTTCTCCTCGAACAGGTCGGCCACCTTCTCGAGTCCAGCGATGACGCCGTCGATCTTGAGGCCGCTGAAGATCTTGTCGATGTTCGAGCGGAGCCGCGTAGTCTGCTTTTCGACGTCCTTGTTCTTGTCTGCGAGCGCGATCGACCACTTCAGGATGGACGCGATCCCTGCCATCGCAGCAGCCGTCACCGCGACGATGGCAGCAGCCACCGCCGCGATCGCAACCGCCGCGCCGGCGAACAGCGCCGTGGACCCCATCGAGCCCTTGAGCTTCTTGAAGCCGTCCGCGGCTCCAAACAGCTTGCTTCCGATCAGGCCGACCGGGCCGCCAAGCTTGCCGAACGCCTCGGCCATCTCGTTGACCTTGCCGGTGCCATCGGTCGCTAGCTTGTTCGTGTCGGCAAGTTTGCGCCCGGACTTCTCCGCCTCGTTGGCGGCGGACATCCGCAACCGCGTTTCTTCGTTCAACGCGTTGGCGATGACCGCGATCCGGTTGGCCGTCGACGCCGCGATCTCGGCGTCTTCTTTCTTCTGCGCAAGCGCCTCCTGATTGAAGGCGTTCATCAGCACCCTCATTCGGTTCGAGGTCGACTCGATGATCTCGGCGTCGGCCTTCGTGATTGCAGCGGCGGCCTCGGCCGCTCGCGTCTTGGTCTCGGCGAGGGCGCGGTTCACTTCGTCATGGGACGCGGCGACTTGGTCCGCCGTGGCTCGTAGTGAGTCGAGCGACGCCGCAGCGTTCGTCATAGCCACCTTCGTGGCTTCCGCTCGGGTTGCGGCCTCCGCCTGGCGCTCACTCAGCTTGTTCGCGGCGGCTGCGAGCTGCCAGAACTTGGCTGGATCGCCGGCATCCATCGCCGCCTTCATCTTGCTGCGATGCGCCTCGGCAGCGACGTTGACCTTCTCCAACGCTTTCGCGGCGCGGTCCGCAGCGGCCTCGGACTGTCGGTAGGCAACTTCCCCCGCCTTCACCGCAGCGGCGGCCTGGGTCGACGCCGCGGCCGCGGACGTCAGCTTCGAGGCAAGACTGTCCAGCGCGTTGGCTGCGGCGTTGATCTCGCCAGCCCCCGCCACCGGAATGTCGATCTCGAACGATGTCCCGTCGCCGGCCACGTGGTCACCTCTTCAAAGCCGTTTCATGACGCTCTCGAACCTGATGATGAGCTCAGCGATCCGCAGTGCGCCTACCTGCGCGTCGACAGGGTCGGCGCCCTCAGGAGGCGGGATCCACTCGAGCAAGCACGTCGCAAGCACGCCCGGCTTCTGCCGCGCGTCTTCCGCGCGTGCGGCTAGCCTTTTCCCTCCTCCTCGCTTCGGCCCTCCGCGAGACCTGCGGCCGCGACGCCAACCGACGTCAGGAGGCCGGGGAACTTCTCGAGCATCGCTTCGCGCTCTTCCGACGTCGCCGGGTAGACCCAGCAGACTCGGGCGAGCGTCTCTTGCGCCTCGCGCTGAAGCTTGAGGTTCTTCTTGTCGACGCCGACGTGAACCTGACTGAGGTACTTCTTGTACTCGACCGGCTCCGGCGTGCGCACGTGCGCCTTCGTCGGGTGGCCCTGGACGAATCGAGCGACACCGACCGAGGCGATGGCCCCGAACTTGTCCTCGAGTTCCATTCGAGCGGCGAGATCGATGGCGCGTTGCGCGTCCTCGACCTTCGCCTTCTCTTCCTGTCGCTTGGCCTGAATTTCTTCGAGTTCGGCCAGCGTCTTCGGTTCGCTCATAGGAGTACGATCCAGTTTCCGGTCGAGCTCTTCTCGGCGATCTCGATCGGGTTGAGGGTGATCTCCACCATGTCGGCCTCGTTGCCCTGCTTCAGGTCATGAGACCGGCCAAGGAAGCGGCAGCCCGAGAGCTTCGCTTCGTAGATGCGCTCGGAGCCGAGCGGCGTGTGCTGGATGAGGATGTCGAAGCGAACGCCGGAGATCTTGATCCGGTTGCCTCGGACCGCGCCAGGCAGTGATGCCGCCGCGACCTCGAGAGCCTCGATGAACTGCGTGGCGCCCGCCCTGGACAGCGTCGCGGTGGCTTCGCTCGAAAGCTGTCCAGCGGTGGTGCCCATGACGCGCCCGCCGCTCGTGCCGCGCTGCTCGCCGACTTCGACCTTGTCGGACCACTTGATGGCCTCGAGATCGAACTGAGGAGCCTCGGCGCCACCGGGGACGTTCAGGGTGACCCCGATGTCTGCCCATGAGCAGATGTCGCCGTTCACGTTCGGATATGCTTGGTTAGCCATTAGCTGACCCTCACGACGGTGTTGACGTTCACGATCGTCCCGTTGACTTCGAGCTCGGCGACGCCGGTGACGGTCGCTCCCACGACGCTGAGATCGTCGTCGGCGGACATCGTCCACTTGACCATCGAGCACCGAGCACCTTCGCCCGGGACGAACTCCCGGAGCAGCGCCGACTCGAGGTCGGTGTTCACTGCCGACTCGAGACGCTTGCGCGCATCGGCACGCATCGTGCCGTCGCGATTCTTCGGCGGAGTCTGCCCGAGAAACATCGTCGTCGCCGACTGCACGACGGTGCAGCAGACGTTGGCTACGTACATGTTGTGCGTGTAGGAGAGCAGCGAGCCCTCGACGTCTCGCGTCAGGCTGGTCGCAATGAACGCACCGTTCGGACCGTTGCCCTGCGTCGTGGCGCACGTGAAGCGCCCTGCGAGGGCTCCGCCGCTCGTGCGCTCGTCGTACTCGACGATGTTGCCGTTGGCGTCTTCCATGCTCCAGTCGAGGAGCGGGCCGTCTTTCACACGCCAGTTGGTGACGTGGATGTCTTTGGTGTACTCGCGAACGCTCGCGGCCCACGAGACAGGTCGGCGGAACTTCCAATCGGTGATCGGCGAACTCCGACGGAGGCGACCGAGGCCGATGTCGATCCGCTTCTGCGAGTCGACGGTTGCGAACGCGGCATCCATTGAGGACACCCACGTGGCCATGGTCTCACCCTTGGTACACGTCACGCTGCGGGTGCCGATCGTCTCGGCGCTGCCGCCAGAGGCGAAGGTCATGACGGTCGCCGTCAGGACGGTGATCGTCACCGTGATGTTGTTCGAGGCCGTCCCTGCGAAAGTGACCGAGTCGCCGACCGCGAAGCCGTCGTCGAGCCACGATCCACCGGATCGGGTTGCCGTCGTCGTCGTGAAGATCAACCCAAACGAGCCGACGATACTGACGCCGCTGATCGGCCCCTC
>ERZ869921.1416-NODE-1416-length-10114-cov-2.971767_pt1 | contig 10114 bp, 16 predicted proteins | sample MGYA00579310_ERZ869921 | MGnify/ENA primary metagenome ERZ869921 (study PRJEB32216, sample SAMN09231816) | wastewater metagenome | place: USA: Maryland | collected 2016-06-21 | study: EMG produced TPA metagenomics assembly of the PRJNA472060 data set (Reclaimed...
CTCTTCAAGTAATTCTTTCCAGTTGTCACCACCCACTCTTTTAAATTCACTGACAACGGCACTAAAACAATCTCGTTCAGATGGAAGGTCTTGGAGAATTTCACAGGCTCGGACTGGTCCGACACCTTTTGCTCCCCCAATATTGTCAACCACATCCCCCGTAAGGAGCTGTGAACAGAAAAATTTGAAGCCTCCACCAACGATTTTATTTCCTGACTTACTACGTACGAGGTCAATCTTTCCAAGGGAATCATATTCTACTGGTCCAAACTCTGGTTGCTTCCCACATTCCCATCCGTAGTGATGTCCGGGAACCATTCGGAGGTCTTTATCTCTAGTACAGATAATAGTGTTGCTAAAGTCCAATCGATGTCTGATTGCGATTTCATCGTCTGCTTCATGGCCATTAGCGATGATAACATTGGGTAACGAAAGGATGTAAGCTGTAAGATTAATCCAATGGAAAGGTTTATCTTGTTTTCTAGTTCCTTTATATACTTTTCCTTTTGCGAGAGCTTCTCTAAAATTAGGAGAGTATTCTCCTTCCAGAAGTCCGTTTCTAACTGCCATCCGAATTGTAGCACGGTCTCCTGTGATAAATAGTTTGTAATTATCTGATCCGCTTCCTTCAACAATAAGTCTGACTCGTTCATCAAAAACCTCTTTCACAAAATCAAACGAGAGAATATCTAATTCTCCAGTTTCTTTATTAAGCTTCTGTCCTACACTACCACATTCATATCGAAGAACGTCTGTGTCAATTAAGGCTGTTCTCAAGTAGAATTTCCTCACGTAGTTTTAATCTATCTGTGAATATCTTCTGTCTTCCTTTACTAACTTTAGCAAGGCTGTCAGGGTCCATGAGATAGAGCTTCTTATCCTTATGAAAATAATCCTTATCCCAAAGATGAACGAAGAACTTAACACGCTGTGTATAAGGATCATTCTCAGAAAGTGGCAGAGCTTTACTCCCTGCCACATAAACGATATGATTACGCTTAACACCAAACTTAACAAACTTATCAGAAGCTACTTCACAGAAGTCTCCGACATTAATAAGCTTGGAAACATCCATTACCAATTGCCCTCATCTTCATCAGTAGGGATTTCATCATCAACTTCGACTACCTCTCGCTTCTTATCCTTAGCCTTATCATCCTTCTTAGGGGGAGGGGTATTGGCAAGGAGTTCAGCAAAGTCAGTGCCTTCAAATTCTAATCCACCCTTAATCTTCTTCTGAATCCAATCAGGGAATGAATAAAACAGTTCAACATTATCCTTTGTAGCTACACTAAGATCGAAGAACTTCGGTTCATTCTTAAGCTTAGGAAGCTTAGCTACTTCCTTCGGACGCATAGCAGAGGTGGATGCAATATTATTATAAATCCTCCCCTTATTAGCTCCCTTACCGGGCTTATTAACTACAGTGATCATTGCAGGACGACCAAGAAGCTTCCCCCAATCACCATCGAATTCTTCATTCGGATCAAGAGCATAATAACGAGCAGTAGACTTAGCTCGTTCACTTCCTAGATTATGAAGGGCGAAGGTTTCACTAAGCCAACGGGGTTTATCTTCAAGATCATTCCCTTCTTCATCCTTCAAGAACTCATCAGCGAGTTCATATGTAGTGCCAATCTCTCGTGCAGGTGGCTTCTCTTCATTATTATAAGTCTGAGGCTGAAGACCGAAATCAATCACCTGAACAAGCTGAGAGGGGTAACTACCGGGATCAATAGGCTCAGGAGCCTTACCACCACGAGGTGCTTCTTTTGCATTAATTGCCATTTGTTATTCCTTTTCTTCCTTAATTTCATAAGAAACGTGGGGCACACGTTCCTCTTCTAATGAACGCAGAACCAGTCGAGCTTCTGCGTGTGTGTTATAGCCGGGGAGAATACGACTGTGTGTGAACTTAGACGGTTCCCATTTGAATTCATGAATAAAATACATTAGTTGATTTCCTCAACAGCGAAAATGTTTGTCCCATCAAACAACTTAATGATTGATTTGAATGGTTTTACTTTCTTAGGGGTAATAATTTGTGCGATAGCTTTCGTATTGATGATATATTTCATACCATACTGATCAGTAACCCTAATGAATTGCGGAGTATCTGTCACCAAATTGAACATCAATTCCTAATTCCCTATTTAGTTTGAGTTGATTATTTACCTTATCAATAGCTTGAAAAAGTAATGATTTTGCCTTGTCCTGATTTCCTTTTCGGACTTCCAGAACAACTTCGTCATGAAATTGTGCAGTGATTTGGGGACGAACCCTACGAAATTCAGAAACCCAAAGATCAAATACATACGATGCACTTCCTTGTACTAGCGTAGAGAAAGCATCCTTCTCAAATCGTAAAGAATACCAGAAGTTTGAGATTGGATTGAGAAGCCACATCTGTCCTTTGATACGCTTTATCGTCTGATTTTCTGACACTTCCTTAATTGCCCAATTCTTTTTCCAGTAGGTTTCCCATACGAATGTAGCTTTTTCTAGAGAAATATTAGCTGTAAGAGCAAGACGTGCTGGTCCAGCTCCATATTGACAGGCGTAATTTCCATTCTTGAAGATGTCCCTGATAGGTTTAATCTTCTTACTTTCACCTGATTTATATTCTTCAACCTCTATTTCTGTAACTTCTTTTGCCAATAAAGCTAGAGATAGATGGGGATCATAGCCATCAACATTCATTTCCTTTACATATTCAGGATCGTATGGGTAGATATAATGTTGTTTTAATCGATCTTCAAGAGAAGCCATATCACTCCCACAGAGTTCATATCCTTCTCTTGCAATTAAAGCTCCTCTTATTTCCTCTCCATATGCCTTGCCAACTTTTGGAAGGTTGACAGCGACACGATGTTTCCAACGGAGAGTATTTGTTAAACCCCCTACCTGAGCTTGAATGGTATCAATATTAGGATTGAAGTCAATCCAGCCGTTAAGAAGAGCGAGACGATGATTGATAACTCCAAGGGAATCCAAGGCATCAATCCCGGCGCTATGTACATTAAGTTTACGAACGCTAGGACATAGGCCACCACCATGCTCAAGATTAATTTGAGGAATCTTTCTAATATCACCATTATCTTTATCTCTTAGATATTTAAATGTTTCAGGTTTCCATCCTAGTGAATATAACCAATCCTTCACTTGTGAAGTGCTATTTGGATTTGGTTCTTCCCATCCAACAATTTCTTCAATTGGTTTATTGTATTCTTTAGGATAGTTCTTCTTCTCAAGAAGGGCAAACCATCTAGCTCCTGTAGCAGAATAGGTTCCATCTTTCTTGAATGGCTTACTAGGTCTCCGTATTTGCTTACTGATAGGCTTCTTAGGCATCTCAGCTATCAGCCTAGCCAACTTATCTTCCTTGGCCTCAGTGAGCTTCCTAATCGATTCTAGAGCATATGCCCTATCTAGACGCCATCCACTACGTTCTTGTTCAACTGCGACGTCCATCTTTTGTTCGAGGTAATCAAGGAAAGGTTTAACCTTTTCCCAATTCCCATAGATTTGAATAAGATGTTTTCTAAAACGTTTCCATAGGAGTGTATTGATTTTGACATCTTCGGAGCAACGATGTATATATTCTTCGAGGCTAAGATTTTTCCAATCTTTGATAACAGGTTTTGGTACACCAAATTCTTCTCCCCATTCTTCAAGGCCATGTTTGACACGTTCAGGTTCTAAGTACCAGCTTAACATAAGTGTGTCTACAAGCTTGGCTTTAATCTTTACGCCAAGTATTTTTTCTAACGCTGGTATATCGAAACGCTGAATGTTATGACCAATCAGAATGTCAGCAGTTTCACAAAACTCCACCATAGAATGGTATTCACTAAGAGAAACACTGATATTAGCATTAATATCATAATGACATAAGCAATGTATTTTCGTAAGTTCATTTAATAATCCATCTGCTTCAAGATCAAATACGTAAACATTCATTTAACTAGTATCACTATTATAACAATAACTATGATCCACCAATAACATATTAACATCTCCTTAAGAAAGATCATCTCTTATTTTATTTCTAAAACGTAAGATAATCTGTCTAATAGTAGTATCTTTAATACCAGTATATTCTGATATATCTTTAGATGTATAATTATAGAGGAAGAATAATAGAAGAATTTCTTTATCTCTATTATTATATGTATTATAAATGATATATAAAATATCTATATACTGTTTTTTTTCCTCTTTTGTTACACTCACATCCTCAATATTTTCATCTAATTGATATGTAACACCTCGTTCCTGTTCCGTAAAACGGCAATCATTCGTAGCGTTTCTAAGGATTTTCTTAAACCAAACGTCGAATGAATTAATTTTAGGATTGAATGTAACAAAATATTTTAATGCACGAGCGTAAGCTTCTTGTACTACCTCTTCTGCTAACGCTAAACTATGGTCAGGAACACGTCTCTGTGAAGTCTTTACAAGTTTATTATAGTTAGTGAGATAGTGATTTGTAATTAATTCATCGCGTTCCAATAATCTCATCCAAATTAACTGGCGTATAGTTGATTTGTTCAACTGATACGTTAACATATGGTCCTTCAGGAGAAGGATTGTTATGTATATGGCCGTGGATATTAATCCTATTACGACCGGGGATACTCTCTTCTCGGAGAGGTACATGCGTTAATACAAATTTATCGAAGTTACGCCATAACATAATCTTCTCAAAATATTTTTGCAAGATTTGATCCTTACCATTATCGTGGTTCCCAAGGATCAATCGCTTCTTACCGTTGAGAGAAGAGAGAATGTTTTCGATGTAGCCCTTTGATGCATTGATATATACATCACCAAGATGATACACATGATCGTTAGGCTTGACAACACTATTCCATTTTTCTACCATATCCCAATCCATTGCTGTTGAATTAGGATGACCGTCTTTCCAATAAGGACGATCACAATATTTGATAATATTACTATGGTTAAAATGAGTATCAGAAATTACCCAAATATTGACCATTAAATATCTTCCCAATCATCATATTGAATAGGCTTAAAGTTATGATGTTTTCGATTATCATAATTATCCATCACGAGTTGTTCTTCATCAGTTATCCATGGACCAGTATATAATTTACCTTTGTAAATATACACTACCTCTCGTTCAGTTTTATACTGAGCAGTATACCATCCATCAGAAACTTCTTGTCCATCAAATGTAATATACATTATGTACGTTCCCAAACTAGATCAGCAGCCTTACCTACAAGAGATACAGCTCCATCACGTCGATCATGTTCTTCAATCCAATCAACATCAATGGTTTCCCACTCTTTGGGGTCATCCATATTACCTAATGCTTCTGCCTTGAAGATAGCAGCCTGTACATCTACACGATAACGACAAATCTCATGACCAAATCCTAAATCTCTAACCAATCCAACATTATGTATATTCAATCGGTAGATATTACGCTTGGCAGCTTCATTACCATGAGGGACGATTTCAATTGTAGCTCGTAATGTCATTAGAATTGCTCCCATTCATAAATAGAATTATTGGTTCGGAATTTCATACGGTTTTCTGTTTCCTCTAAGATTTCTTGGACTGTAGTTGTCACCCAATAATCTCGTAGATCATACGTACGAGCATATGGAGAACCAACAATAACATTAAATCCAATACGAGGACGAGGTCCTCCTTCTTCAAGAGAGCCATCGGTATTTCGCTTAATTGTCCTAGACATGGGGCCTGTATCCCCTGCACTGTCACTAATTCGTCTTAGATTATATCGCATTTTATTCTGCCTCTACAAAGAGTGTTGTGTTTTGGTTCCAATACAAAGGGAACCTACCTGTTTCACCAAATTCTCGATCTTCTAGAAGAACTAAATGTCTCATATTCTTAGTTTCAGCATCGAGAACATTATCTTTATTTCCTTCAAGCCCTAACATCATATTACATGAACGCATCATAGCTCTGCTGCCAGCAAACTGTGCCGATACAACATCACCACCAAGTTCATGAGGGCAATTACCTAGACCAATAGTTTTACCATCACGATAAAACTTTTCACGTTTTTCCTTGGCTATATTTCCTTCTGGGGCTTTGAGATGGCAGAATATAAAGATGACGATGTTATAATCCAAGGCCATCGCCGCCAAATCCTGAGCGATTTCTTGGAGTTTGGTGTTAGCATCTCCACTATCAATCCCATTAGTGAGGTTTGTAATCGGATCGATAAAAATTGCTCGGGCTCCCCAAGAAACAGCAGCGATGATGTCACTTTTGAGCGATTCCCACCCCAAGTGTTGGTAGAGGTTGACCATCGCCAATTTATCTTTAAGAATTTCCCCTGCCTTATCATAGGCTTCATAGTCAAATTCCTTTTTAGGATCGTGAAAGATTTTTCCAGTGAGCTTTCCTGCCAAGAGTTTATATGTCTTGTTATTTGCTTCTTCTGGCTTAGCCATAAATACTTTAATACCACATTCTTTGATAAACCATGCGGCAATATGATTAAGAAGCTCACTCTTTCCCATCTTAACACCAGCACCGATATAGATTGTTTCTCCATATCGAATACCACGAGTGGTTTTATTAAGATGTTCCCAAGGCCATGATAATTCACCATACTTGGGAGGTTGTCTAGCTGCATCGTGTAAATCGCTAGCAAAAACTAGACGAGTGTTCTTAGGTTTCTCAGCATTAAATGTAATTGCATTGAACGCTGCCTTTCCAACACCCTTAATAAGACATTCATTAGCATCCTTGGCAGGAAGATTAACCGATTTCGCATCTGGAAAGACTAGTAAACATGCTTGCACTGCATCCCTACCGGCCTGATCCATATCGAAACACAACACTATTTCTTTGAAGTGCTGTTTAAGCTGGTCTTTAACTTTAGCAAGGTCCTTTGCAGCGTTTCCAGCTCCGTGAGGGAGGGAGACAGTCGCTGGGATGAGGTCTTTGTATTCAGGTTTAGTAAATCTATTGAGGATACGACGAACCGCAATAGCGTCGTCCTCTCCCTCCGTGATAATGATCTTTTTAGACCCACTATTAATGGCTTGAGACCATCCGAATAACTCGACATTCTTTAAATCTCCGATAGACCACACACGTTTCTCACCATCAGCATCAGGAATAAGTTTAACCTTATATCCTACTAACTTCCCTTGTCGTGTGTAAGGGTAGTATACCAATTCAGGAGTTGTCCCATCAACTTCTGATACTGCGACTTTAACTCCAAACTCATCGAGAGCTTCTGCTGATAACTTCTTGTAGTCAAGGGGTAATACTTGATAACCTGAAACCTCTGCAATTTCTGCATCTATTTCTTCCTGAGATTTTTCTTTAGGTCGTGGTAAGTCCATGGATTTAGTCCGCTCACCCAAAGGATCGCGAATATAAGCACCACGGCTAAAGCTGTACCCGTCAACTGTTCCATCATCTCTCTCAAAAACTTGTACTGTTATTTCACCATGTTCAGGGTGATCATATTTAATTTTTTGTAATGGTCTTCCCATTAATTCTCCGTGTAAGGTTGAAATATATGCGAATAGTATTTCTCAAACCATTCGCGTTTACCAATGTATACATATCCATCACTAGTAGTGATCTTAATCATTAGATTGATTCCAATGGAGGGGTTTCAAACTTATGAGTTTTAAGTGATACATAAATAGAAATATCAACGGTATCCCTGTATTCCTTAAACTTCTTTTCAGCCTCTTTCTTAGAAAGAAAGACTTCATAGGAAATAATTACATAGGGCCATTTCATGATACATACAGAGTATACGTTCATTACTTATTGTACTCCATACTAGAACTTACCACAACTATTCCAATACTAATTACAGATAATAAAACCCAAACGGAACTCATATCATTCATTTGATTTATAACACCAGTGGCAAAAAGAATTCCACCAAGAAAATATAATACACTCATTTTATCCTCCTTAAAGATAAGAGCCTGTATATTCTCGTTCAATCCTACCATCTAAATAATGGATGCGATAATGTGATTTTGGTGGTTTTCCATAGATTAAAGGGGTATTTGTACCGCTACCATTCGACACAGGATACCATCTATCACCACAACAATTACAATCTATTCCATAGTCACAACCATCAAAATAAATACCGATAGTTTCAGCTATTGCATTAGCTAATTTTGCTGTTCGTGCTTCAATAATAACATGTTTATCAACATTATCATCGACAGCAAAGACACCACCAGAATTATTCTGCTTCAATGTAAAAAACATTATATATTTCCTTTTTCATGAAAGAACTGTATAAAAGATTAAAAAGAATACTAAGAACACTAAAAATTCCATAATATTATCCATACCTCTTCTTGAGCTTAGATATATTATCTTCTGCGATTTTTTCAAGTGAGAAACCATAAATATCTGCTAATGCAGCTAGATACCATAGAACATCTCCAATTTCCTCATGTAAATGAGGAAGATCAATTTCTCGTCCGGGTCGATGACCCTTCTTAATAATCTCAGCCACTTCACCAGCTTCTCCACACACACCAAGCGTCAAGAGAAGAGGATTACGATCCGGACCAAGAGTTGATACTGCTTCTTTCTGATATGTATTAAGCTTCATTCTTCCATTTTCCTTCTGGATTAGCAAACGTATACTTTTCGTAACGACGAGTCTTGTGGTACCATACTACCACACCTTCTGGTATGTAAGGTGTTTTATCTTCCCCTTCAAGAGAAGATTCGTACAACAAAGAGTCCATCTTATAAATTCCAATTCTCAAAATCAGTCGAAAATTTTTCTAGTAAAATTCTGCGTTTGGGGACTCTCTAAAAGTCCTCATCAAGCTCTACTTGATCATCTTCTCGATCATCAGCTCGTAACATATTAGCATCCCTTACACCAGCTTCATATCCATCATCCCATGATTGACGATAACCTTCTTCATCAAAATGATTATTGATAAATTCAATAGCTTCGTTTAATTCGATAGGAGGTTCCTTACCATTCTCTTTAAATATTTTAATAAGAATATTAAGACGGTCAGATAGACTAGGATCAGACTTAACGATTTCATCCGGCATAAATCCGGGAGCCCATCCCTGATCTGGTTCTTCCACAACTATTGGCATAGGAGGGAGAGCTGGAATTGCTGCTTCAATTGGTGGTATATCCCAAACAAACTCAACAGGTCTGCGACCAACAATTTGTGCAGGTTTTGCCACAACGATCTCTTCCATCTGATCAACAATTTCATCAAAGACCGGCATCATTATTCCTTTCATTAGTACGTCCTTCGATTTCCATTTGGGCTTTCTTATCCCAAATATATTCTAAGAGTTCTTTAAGACGTTTACTCATCTAATAAAATCTTTCCTAAAAGGGTTGACATTCTCATCCTTGAAACTATTCCAGTCAATAGAGAATGCTAATGGTTGTACCATATAGATACCTTCTCTAACCATTTCATCCCACTTCTCGACATTGAGGAAGAATTCAGCATAATCACCAAGAACAAACTTAATGAAGTTACGTTCTCCCTTATCACTCATAGCTACGATAACATCTCGTGGATTATTAAACTTGAGAGAAGCATTCTTAACCTTGTCTAAGATACACACCCAATCATAGATTGTATCTAGATCGCCAGTACCACGCATAGCCCTGAATTCTACAGACCCATACTTAAATAGGGAGAACAGGTTACAAGTACAATACCTGATATTCTCTGTATTCAGATTCTTAAGGTTCTTTGTCTTAGCTGAAACTAATAGTTCATGAATAATCCATTCTGCATCCTTTGCTCGAAGACAGAAGTGATTACCTTGACGAGATGGTCCACAGAAATTAACCAACAATTCATCTAAAACAAAATACATTGTAATGAATGTGTATAGTTGTTTCATAGTAAACTGCTGAACATTCACATGTACGTGTACGCCAGACATGATAGTGTCAATCACTTCTGACATATTATCTTTGTAAGATTCAGCCAGATAGTCTAGTGATTTTCGTACACCCTTAAGGTTAAGAGGAAGCGGCATTACATATTCAAATGCCGCAAATCCACTCTTCAAACTACCATCAATATCTGTTCGCCAAAAATTCCTATCTAAATTAGTAGGAAGA
>ERZ869921.1417-NODE-1417-length-10105-cov-4.351642_pt1 | contig 10105 bp, 20 predicted proteins | sample MGYA00579310_ERZ869921 | MGnify/ENA primary metagenome ERZ869921 (study PRJEB32216, sample SAMN09231816) | wastewater metagenome | place: USA: Maryland | collected 2016-06-21 | study: EMG produced TPA metagenomics assembly of the PRJNA472060 data set (Reclaimed...
TGGCGCCACGCGCTCTACGAGCATCACCTGGAGGCCTGGCCCAAGCTGCTCATCCCCGGGTTGCCGCCAGACGAGTCCCCGATCTTCCCGCACTACATCGAGGACCGCCCCTGGCGCATCGACGGCCCCCGTGCGTCGGAGATCACCAACTGGTACCACAACACCATCGCCAAAAAGCTGAAGAAGGAGCTGGGGCGGCTGACCGGCATCTACCACTTGAAGCGCTACGCCATTACATCATTGTTCCGCGCCGGCGTGGATCCCGCCACGATCGCGCTCTTCACCGGCCACCTCGATATCGAGCAAGTCATGACCTACGCCACCAGCAACGCAGACGTTCAGCGAGCCGCCCTCGGCAAGCTGTCGAACCTGCGCCTGATGCCGTCGGTTCCCACAGGGGTTCCCAAGTTCCCAGCAGTTGCGTCGTAAGTCCTTTAAGCCCGGGTAGCTCAGCGGTAGAGCAGCGCTTTCGTAATTAGAAACACTCGCTGCGGCACAGCGGGTTACGCGGTTCCCAGTTCCCAAGATTTTTTGTCGCGGTCTTAACGCGCGCTTGACGTACACAAAAATATGTACATGACTGGGCCATGGACACAAAAAACTGTACGAAGTACGACGTGCCGGCCATCGCCAAGCGCCTCAAGGTCAGCTCCAACAGCGTCTGGGGTTGGCTGCGGACGAAGAAGAAGCCCAAGCATCCGGACATCGCCAAGGCCTACCTGATCGCGCTGAAGGACCCTGCCATGCGGTCCAAGCGCCTCCGGCGGAACAAGGCCGCTGCGGCCGCCAAGGTCGCCTGATCGTGGGCAAGCCGATTCCGCCCTACGTCCTCCGCCGACTGGAGGAAGACGCTCGCGTTCAGGCCAAGGGTCATGCCCTGCTGGCTGAAGCCGTCCGATCCATGTCGCACCTCACGGTGCCGGAGCGCGCGGAAGCTGAGCGGCTGATCGTGCTGCCCTACGGCGCCGAGGACAACGCCCTGCGCCGCTTTGTCGGCGAGCACATCCGCATGCATGGGAAAGCCGCATGACCACCACCCTCCACCCCAACACCATCGGCGCCGAATCCGCCCTCTCGGACAGCGACAAAGCCAGCCAGCGTCGGCAAATCCTGTCCGTTCTCTGGCTGCATCCGAGCGGCCTGATCCGCCAGGAGCTGGAAGACGCCACCGGCATCAACGGCGACTCGCTCCGGTGGCGCATCCGCGAGCTGTTCGGCCGTGATCGTCGCTACTCGCAGATGATCGAGGTCTGCGGGAGCGGCAAGACGCGTGCGGGGTGTAAGGCGGAGAAGTTGGTCTTGTCGATGGCTGGGAAGCTGGCGATGGGGGAGGTTCCGTGACCACCGCCGCCACGCTGAACCTGCTCCACGGCAAGCTGTGTCCGCCGGTCATCTGCCAGCCCAAGGGCGCGGCCTTCCGCTACCTGGAGGACGGCGCCTGGACCGAGTGCAACGAGCTGCCGGCGCACATCGCCGAGGCGCTGCCCGGTCCGGAGTTCGAGCGCTGCGAGAACCACCGCGCGCGGCGTGGGTACCCATGATCACCCTCGCCACCATCCGCCAGAAGGTCGATCGCATGTTCTGCGGCCTGGAGCCGGAGGACCCGACATATCGGGACCTGTCCGAGATCGCCGACGACCTCAAGGCCCTGGACGAGCGGTCCGAGGAGCTGGAGCAGAACCTGCGAATTCTCTGCACGCCCGCGCCGGCGATCGGGGCGAAGCCGTGAGCGCCATGCTCTGTGGAGCTTGTGGGTCAGGAACTTCGGTCATCGACAGCCGACCCAGCGCCGATGGCACCCAAGTTCGCCGACGCCGCTACTGTCGGAGGTGCGACGTGCGCTTCACGACTATCGAGCAGGTGAGCGAGCTTTCGCCACTCCAGCGAATCAAGGGGTTCAACCCCGCTGACGGCCGATGGGCGCCGTGGTTCGATATCATCAAGGAGTCGTGGCACTGTGACTACGGCTCTATTTTTGATGAGGTTCCTGGCGAGCTGACTTTGGTCACTGGTGGATGGTCCGGCAACGAGGAGGTCATCTCCGCGATGAAGGAAAACACGATGGGCTGGATCATGACGTGGTCGTCGTCCCACCGAGGCGGGAAGTACGTGTTCGAGTTGCGCTCATGACCGAGCCCGCCTCCATCATGGCCCCCATGCCGGTCCCGTCGCACGACGACGTGATCCTCGGCCGCTTGGCTCAGGGCGTGGCGCCGCAGTACGAGCTCGCCTGTGAGCTGCTGCGCCAGTGCCACGTGCCGGCGCACGAGATCCACACGATGGCCTACCGCGCGTGCCAGCGGTTGGTCGCCGCGGGCAAGATCGAGCTGCACATCTGCGGCGCGTACCAGCTCACCGGATCCACGCCGATGGAGCCGCGGGACGACGTGCCGGCCGCTCCGAAGCGGCAGAAGCTCGCGCCTGGGACCGTGATCCCCGCCCGTTACCGCAAACTGATGAAGTAGGCCAATCCATGCCCCTCCTGGTTATCCTCCTTTACGTCCTGATGGGCCTGCTCCCGCTGCTCGGCCTGCTGCGCCTGATCATCCGCTGGATCTATGCGCGTGAGCTGGCGTCCGAGTTCTGCCGCGGGATCGCCTATGCACGGCAGCAGACGGCGGATCAGAAGCGGGTGAATGGGGAGATGACGTGACCGACCGAGTAATCGTCTGCCGCCAATGCGACGTGGGATACCTCACGATGAAGTTCCAGATCATGGCCCTCCGCAAGGACGCGCGCCGCGGCTGCCCAGAAGCTACGGCGAAGCTCAAGTCGCTGGGCATCCTCCATCGAAAGGCGGTGCCGACGTGACGGTTCCCGTGCAGTCGAGTCTGATGGACGGCGCCGCAGGTGTCGCGTGGCGGTCGATCAGCTTGGAAGACGCCAACCGCGCCTTGGTCGCGTGGGGCCACAAGATGGGACCGATCAACCGCCCCTTCGCCGGCGATGCAGCGAACCACGGCTTGATCCACGACGGCAACCTCCTCGCCGTGGCCTGCACCGCTGGCCTGATAGCCGAGCGGGTCGGCGGTGTTGGGGGGATCGACCGGAGCAATGCCGTCGAGCTGGCTCGTCTCTGCGCCGCGAGGCCCGGCCTCTGTCGCGTCGCCCTACGGCTGTGGCGGGAGTTCACATGGCCGGCGTTCGGTCGCTCCTACGCGGTCAGCTATCAGGACGCCGACCTACACCGGCAACACCTACCGCTTCGACGGCTGGCACCGTGCCGGCTTCTCTGCGTCGGGCACCGATCAGCGGAGCGGTCGTCAGGGCCGCAGGAAGTGGGTGTGGATCTACCCGCGCCCCCAGTGCATCGAGGGCGTGGCACCATGAAGACCTTCGTCGCCAAGGTGAGAGGCGCACAGCAACCGCAGCGGATCGAGTTGAAGGGGGCGCCCGTGTGGTCGCCAGCTCTGCGTCTCTGGTTCATCTGGACGACCTGCGGCCTATGGAAGGCCGGCTCGCGTCCGTGGCACCTGTGCGATTTACCCACGAACGTTCGTCAGCTGCTTGAGCGTCAGCACCCGGAGGTGTTGAAGCCCGGCGTGGATCCGGTCATCGACTTCGGGGATGGCCCATGACCTCCATCCTCCCCACCAAGCGCCAGAACCAGGCCGCCGCCCGCCGGGCGAAGCACCGCAGCGAGATCCCGCCGACCCACTGCACCGCGCCGGGCTGCACGCGCCTGTGCACCGACCTGTGGGTCAAGGACTCGGTTTGTTCGACGGCGTGCCGCGAGGCCGTGCGGCAGCTCAACCTGAAGAAAGCGAACGCCTGACCCATGGACTGGATCAACCTCCACACTTCGTTCCTCGACAGCCCGGACTTCCTCGGGGCCGAGCCGGTCGATCGCGCGACGTGGCTTTGCCTGCTCCGCTACTGCGTCGGCCAGGAGAACAGCGGAACGATCGCCGATGCGGCCTCGTGGGGCGATCGGAAGTGGCAGCAGCTGGTGCGCGTGACCTTGAAGGAGGTCAACCGGAACAGCGACCTGTGGAAGTGGGTCAACGACGACCTGGTGGTGACGGCCTACCCAGCTGAGGCCGAGTCGACGGTCATCCGCAACCGTGAAAACGGCAAGCTGGGAGGCCGTCCTAAGAAACCCACTGATAACCACCCGGTTAACCCAGACGATAACCACCCGGTTCCGCCACGCCGAAACGAAAGGGTAAGGGAAGGGAAGGGTAAGGATAAAGAAAAGGAAGGGGAACCGACCCCACCCCCCACCCCCCCGGCTCCGGAGCAACCACAACGGGGAGATTTAAATTCAATTAACCCGCCCTGCCCTGTCCCTGCCCGCAAGAAAGACCTGGGCACTGCCGAGGCCTGGTGGCTCGACCAAGCCGAGAGCCGGCAGTCGCTCATCAGCAACGCCATCCACATCAGCCAGGACAACGCGGACTCGTGGCGGCGGGACCTGGGACTGATCCGCGAGATGATCGCCGCCTACGGGCTCGACAAGGTCATCTACCGGGCAAAGCAGCTCGTCTACAACGGGGCGCCGCCGTACGCCTCCAAAGTGCTCCAGGCGCTGAAGGATAAGAAATGACCGAAGCTCCCTATCGCTGTCGCTTGATCCCGCCCATCACCCCAGTTCCCCGTCCGACCAAATGCCGCGATACGCCATGCCGGCACTGCCCGTCCACTTCAAGCGACATAGATCCGGAAACGCAGGGCATTCTAACATGGGATCGCCCCCAACAGCTTGAAACGGTCTTTTCATGCGCGTGGACCAAGCGCCAACTATGTCGCGGATACTGCGATCGGCTGAAGCTTAGTGCTGATGAAATCGAATCTGTTTTGTCCCGACCATGACCGGCCCCCCACGCCCCCACTTCGACGCCGCCCTAGACGCCCACATGGAAGTAGACGCCGCGCTAGTGGCCTACCTGGTCGATCCAAGACCCCATCACCGCCAAGCGGTCGTAGCCGCTGCTAAACGAATCATCACCGAAATCATGCGGGACAAGCCGAAGGAAACCAAATGAACAATACCGAAAAACTAATCCTCGCGGAAGACACCAACGGCGTGCGCTGGGCCCAGGAGTTTATCACGACAATGGAGGGCCTTGGTCTTCAAGCTCCAGATGAAGGCCTGACGCTTTCGTGGTTCGCTGGCGCAATCGAGACCGGTAGAACCGCCGGACACCGTTCGTTTGGTAATGTGATTAACGAAGTACACCGCGAACGTCAGCACCAGGATGCCAAGTGGGGCGGCCCTGAACACGACGACCAGCACTCGATAATGGATTTCAAATCGTACATGTACGCGCGATTGAATCCAACGGAGGACAATGCCCAGCAACGTCGCTGGTTTATTGAGCTGGCTGCGCTGGCAATTGCCGCCGTGGAATCGATGGATCGGAAGGAAATCAAATGAACGACATCGAGAACAAGCTTACCTCAACGATTGCGCGGTTGCGCGAATTGCTGCCGCGTACAAAGCCCGATATGTGGGAGTCGTACTTATCTCTCCGAGAAATTGACGAGATATTTGCGGCGCTCCCCGCGCTTCTCGACGCCATCGACGCCACGCCAGCGCCAGCGCCTGCTGGGCGGGTGGTGACGGGTGAAATGGTCGACCAGTTCATGCGGGTTTTCTGCGGGCATCGCGGAAGCCTGCAGCTCTATGTCCATGAGCTGAGCGCGGCGGTGCGTGCCGGCCTGGAAGCCGCCCTCGCCGCGGCCGGGCAGGGGGATGCTGTCGATAACTGCGGCAGGCCATGGAGGGATGCGTTCAAGAATTTCCACCGCAGCCTGTGCGCACGGTTCGGTTACGTCCATGACGAGAAGGGCTGGCAGCGGGATCAGGTTTCACTGGAGGAGCACATCGCGGCTGAAATCGCCGCGCTACGGTCCGAGCTGTTCGATGAACGCGAGCGCCATCGGATCGCACTCGTCCAGCGCGATGACTATCGCAAGCAGCTCGACGCGGAGAGGGCGGACCGACTGGACTCCCAGCACCGGCACTCGCTGTGCATCGCCACGCGAGAAGGGGTGACGCGGGAGAACGCCGTGCTGATCGCCGAACGCGACGCCGCGATTGCTGCGGTGGGGGAGGCGGTGGAGTTGCTACGCGACGCGGCTGCCAATCGGCATCGATATAAACATGATCCACGGCCCGACTTTCACGACCGGGTGCAGATGCTCATCGAGGCTTGGCTCGCCCGCAACCCCGCCGAGCAGCAGCGCGGGGATGCTGCGCCTAGCACGGATCTAGAGTCGCGGTCTTGCGAGTGGTGCGGACTAATCTCTCCCGAGCACAAGTCCGATTGCCCAGCGGTGAACGCCGAGCCGGTGGATCTGCCATGAGCGATACCATCGAAATGAAGGACCTTGCCCGCTGCCGGCCGGCGGTCATCAAAACTCTCAAGCTAGGGAAGCGCGGAGCCATGGAGTTCATCGTCTACCCGGCGATCAAGGTGCCCAATCACAAGAAGCCGATTGCCGTGATCCGTGACGGCGACGAACAGCCCAAGCCGGCGCGCAACCACGACCACGCGCTCAAGATCGCTACCGAGTACGCCGCCAAGTTCCGGCAGAAGGCCCGGGACAAGATGCCCGCCGACACCGCGCGGGGTGGGGATGGGATGGGGGTGGGGGAATGAGCTGGTTTCACACCCATTCGTTCAGCTCCGTTATCGGCCACACCAATTCACACCCATCCGACCATTTTCCGATCAGGCTACATATGCGATGCAACTGTGGTGCCGTTAAATCTACGCGGCACAGGATAGATGATCCTGTCGTTGACGAAGACTCGCGCAGCAGAACGCGCGCATGGTCGGGGTATTCCTGGTGGCTCTACCGGGAACTGCCGTCGATGCCGAAAAGAATCCGGGCACGGCCATGAGCGGGGAGCTGAAGCCGTGTCCACTGTGTGGGTGCGACGAAATAAAAGTCTGCGTCCCGTACAACGAGGAATGGGATTGCAGACTATGGATCGATTGCCCTAAATGCGGCCTGTCTGTGCCAAAGCGCAGCGGCAACACGTGGTCGCAGGAGGCCGGTACCGTTTACCACATAGAGAAAACTACCGAGGAATTGACCGAATACTGGAACCGCCGCGCCGCCCCCTCGCTGGACGGGCTGCGGGCGATGGTGGAGAAATGGAATAGTCGTCCGGTCGTTCGCCATCAATCAGAATACGACCAAGGTTTAGAGCGGGCCTACGAACAGGCGGCCGACGAGCTGGCTGCGGAGATTGAGCGTATGGGAAGCATTACAAAGGAGCAGGGATGAACATCGACGACACCATCACCCAACTCTGGAACTCCGGCAAGCTCGTGCGCGAGATCGCCGAGGCGGTCGGACGGTCGGAGGCGTGCGTACAGGAACGAGCTCGCCGCCTTCGTCGCCGCGGCGTCTACCTCAAGCCGCGCAGGCCGACGCTGATCCGGGCGACTGCAGCGAGCACGCGCGTCCGGTTTCCGACGCCGGAGGAGATCGCTTCGCGGAGGCTGGATGTGGATGCGATTGCGAGTGCGCTGGCGGGATCGCGCGTCCACTGAATTGATTATTATTACCCGCCTCGGGAAACCCGGCTCGCTACCGCCTAGCCGGGCGTCGCACTCGGGACGGGGGATGCAACGTTGCAGGAACGGCAACCCCACGCGCCGCCCGGTGGCGCTCTCTCCCGCGCAGGAGTAACGTCCGGCATGGCCCTCACTCCGAAACAGGAAGCGTTCGCCCGGGAATACCTGGTGGATTTGAATGCGTCTGCTGCGTATCGGCGTGCGGGGTATACGGCTAAGACGGAGCACGTCTCGGCGGTCGAAAGCTCCAAACTCCTGACTAACCCTGATGTGCAGGCCGTAATACAAGAAGCCATGGACAAACGCGCGAAAGCAACCGGCATCACCGCCGAGCGCGTGCTGACCCGGCTGGCTGCCATCGCCTTCGCCGACCCGCGTGAGCTTACCGAGTATCACGTCACCTGCTGCGGCTCGTGCTGGGGCGTCGAGGAAGGCGAGGAGTACGATGCAGCCAAGGCTCCCGACCCCGACTGCAAGCACTGCCTGGGCCGCGGCGTTGGCGAGCCGGTGTTGCGCGACACGCGCACCCTGAGCCCCGCTGCCGCCGGCCTGTTCGCTGGGGTGAAGAAGACCAAGGACGGGACGCAGGTGCTGACTCACGATCCGCTCAAGGCGCTCGAGCTCCTCGGCCGCCACCTCAAGCTGTTCGTCGATAAGATCGAGATCGAAGCGACCGGCGAGCTGGCCGTCAGGCTGGCGCAGGCGCAGGAGCGTTTGAAGGGGAAGACGTGAAGGCCTGGGATGGATTCGTTTTAGGATGGTTCTGCGGCACATTCATAACCGCCATAGCCATCACCATTTTCCACTGAGTAAGGATCACCCATGACCGACACCCGGCTCATCCTCCCCGGCCACGCCCAGCCGAAGCGCCCGCCCAACGAGTCCATGGCGGCCCAGCTGATCGCCGCCACGCGCGCCCATCGTCAGGTGGCCGAGCAGTACAACGACCTGCTGGCACGGGCGAAGGGCATCCTGGAGTGCAACAAGCGGCTGTACTCGGAGCGCGTGCTGATGGTCGCCAAGCTAGCAGAACTCGGGCATGTGTGGGTGGATCCGGAGCAGCCGGAGCCCGTCGCCGAGGAGCCCGCCCCCGCATCCGAGCCCGTCGAGTTCTTCAGCGACACGCCCGCACACCTGGACAACGAGGGCCGCCTCGCGCTCGACCAGGAGGTCGTCGGCATGCAGGGCTTGCGGCCCGACCAGCTCGCCCGGCTCAAGGTCGATGACCTGGGCGAGGTCGAGAGCGAGGGGAAGCTGTACAAGCGGTCGCGGTTCTCGGTGGCGCAGTGAGCCGCCGCTATCCCACCGCCCGCCACAACGAGTGGATCCGCCCGGTACGCAACGGCTACCGCATGGCCTGCTGCGACTGCGGGCTGGTGCATGAGCTCGACTTCCGCGTGGTCCGCTACGGCCGCGGGCACAAGGTCATCTTCCGTGCGCGGCGGAACAACCGGGCCACCGCGGGGATGCGGCGGCGGAAGCATGCCCAAGGCTGACCCAGCCGAGCAGGCCCTGATCGACCTGATCGCCGGCTTCCGCCACGATCCCCACGGCTTCGTCCTTGCGGCCTTCCCGTGGGGCGAGCCCGGCCAGCTGGCGAAGGAGGAAGGCCCGCGCGAGTGGCAGGTCGAGATCCTGAAATACATCGGCCAGCGGCTGAAGGAGGGCGCGACGATCGCCCAGGCAGCGGCGGATGCGATCCAGGCCGCCATCGCCTCGGGCCACGGCATCGGCAAGTCCGCGCTGGTCTCGTGGATCATCCTGTGGGCCATGAGCACCTGCCCGAACACCCGCGGGGTCGTCACGGCGAACACCGAGGCCCAGCTCCGCACCAAGACCTGGCCTGAGGTGAAGAAGTGGCACAACCTGGCGATCAACCGCCACTGGTTCACCTGTGCGGCCACCTCGCTGCATGCCATCGGCGAGGCGGAGAAGACCTGGCGCATCGACGCGATCCCCTGGAGCGAGAACAACACCGAGGCCTTCGCCGGCCTGCACAACAAGGGCTCACGCATCCTGGTGGTGTTCGATGAGGCGTCGGCCGTCTCGGACAAAATCTGGGAGGTGACCGAGGGTGCGCTGACCGACGAGCAGACCGAGATCATCTGGTGCGTGTTCGGCAACCCGACGCGCAACACCGGGCGGTTCCGCGAGTGCTTCGGCCGGCTGGGCCATCGCTGGTTCCACCGCTCGATCGACAGCCGCACGGTCCAGGGCACCAACAAGTCCCAGATCCAGAAGTGGGTGGACGACTACGGAGAGGACAGCGACTTCGTGCGCGTGCGCGTGCGTGGTCTGTTCCCCATGTCGGGCACGATGCAGCTGATCGCCTCGGACGTGGTGACGGCCGCGACCAAGGCGGTATCGACCGCCACCCTGCGCGATCCGGTGGTGCTGGGCGTGGACGTGGCCCGCGCGGGCGAGGACGAGACCGTGATCTGGGCCCGCCGGGGCAACGACGCGCGCACCATCCCGCCGATGATCTACCGCGGGCGCGACACCATGGTGACGGTGGGCAACGTGGCCGCGCTGGCGAACAAGTGGCAGGCCCAGGCGATCTACGTGGACGAGAC
>ERZ869921.1418-NODE-1418-length-10100-cov-61.359383_pt1 | contig 10100 bp, 7 predicted proteins | sample MGYA00579310_ERZ869921 | MGnify/ENA primary metagenome ERZ869921 (study PRJEB32216, sample SAMN09231816) | wastewater metagenome | place: USA: Maryland | collected 2016-06-21 | study: EMG produced TPA metagenomics assembly of the PRJNA472060 data set (Reclaimed...
TGCTGGGCATCGCCGGCAGCAGCGGCACGCTGGCCCGCTCGTGGCAGTACAAGGACCAAGGCGGCGGGCAGTCCTACTCCGCTGGCTACGAAGAACCTCAGGCTCCAGGCTGGTAACCCATGCCCACCGTCCCCGTCATCCAGACCCAGGTTGCCAACGTCGGCGGCATTGGCGGCTACAGCGCCCCGCAGGCGGCTCCCGTCATCGACCAGCGCCCGCAGATGATCCAGCAGGCGGGGCAGGCGATGTCGCAGTCTGCCGAGCAGTGGGCGCAGTTGGAGGCGCAGCGGAGGCGTAGGGCTGACATCGCTGCGAACGCCGAGCGGTCGGCTGCCATCGGCGAACAAGACATCGAAGCCGACGCGGCTTACGGCAGGCTGGAAGGCAAGGCTGCCTACGAGGGGTTCCAAGGCTACATCGACTCCCGCGACAAGCGTTACAAGGCGGCGTTGGAGTCTGCCCCCGAAGGACCGCAGCGCGAGTGGCTTCGACAGCGCTTGGCCCAGGAGCGGCAGCGGTTCTACAACAGCGCCGTCGTCCACCGCGAGAAGCAGACCTTCGTGTGGCGCAAGGCGTCCGCTACTGCCGAGGCCACCACGGCGCAGCAGAAGGCGGTCTCCATGTGGGCATCCCCCGACGCCGACTCGCTGGTCGAGGAAGCCCGCGACAAGTGGGGAGAGATTGCCGACAAGGCCGGCTTGGACGACAAGGCCAAGCAGCAGTTCGTCTCGGCGAACATGTCCAACCTGCACGCTCAGACGCTCGACGTGATGCTCAACGAGCAGCGGCTGGGGCAGGCGACCAAGTACTTCGCGGAGAACGGCGCCGAGATCGACCCGGTGGCGAAGTCTAGGATCGGGGCGAAGCTCAAGGCGAAGGCTGTCGAGGAGACCGCCCGAGCAATCGACGCCGACCCGAACCTGACCACCTTCGACTCCCGCATGCAGGCGGTGGACAAGCTGGTTACCGGCGACCCTGCGAAGGTGATGAGTTCCGAGGACGAGCAGTCCTTGCGTCGCCACCTGATGCAGTTCGAGGAGCAGCGGCAGACTCAGTTTGCCATCCAGGGCCAGGAGGCGCGGAAGGAAGCCGAGCAGTTCCTTGCGCAGAATCCCCACCTGACGGTTGCGGAGTTGCCGTCCGACCTCCTGGAGCGGGTGCGGACCTTCAACGTGCAAGTCAAGCGCGCGGTTAGCAACCCCGAGTTCAAGGCTGCGATGCGCACCGAGGAAGGCATGCGCCGCCTGCGGATGATGTCGCCCGAGCGGCTGGCGTTCGAGCTACAGAACAACCTGACGCCGAGCGAGGCATCCGACGCGGAGAAGCTCGTCATCGGCGACCAGACCGGCTACACCATCAACCAGTTGACGCGGGCGCTGGCCATCGAAAGCGGCGTCATCCCGGCGCAGTCGGCTCGCGGTCAGGCAGGAATCGACGATCAAGCACTACTGAACTGGGAGCGCAACACCATCGCCCCGCTTGTGGACGCTGCCCGCACGAAGCTGGGGCGTCCGCTGAACGTGCGCGAGTTCGAGGAGCTGATTCGCCCGCTTCAAGAGGACAAGGTTTGGAAGAAGGCAACCACGTTCGGCGCGGACTGGGCCAGCAAGGACGAGGAGATGACCGTCCTCAAGGCTCAGTCCTTGAAGGAGGGCGGGCTTCCGATTGACAACCCGGCGACGCGCGACGTGGACGAGTCCTTGGACGTTAGCAACAACGCCTTCTACGTGAAGGTCGGCGGCGAGGAAGTGCGCTTGTCGTCCATCCCGATGCAGGTCCGCCGAAAGATCAGAGAGGCATACCGCCAAGAGTGGGTTGCGCAGCACGGAAGTGCAGATGGCATGCCGATGCTGACGGCTGCCGAGGAAGCGCGTCGATGGGTCATCGATGGTCGGGTCGGAGACAAGTCGGCGAAGTCGACCGGTAGAGAGGATCGGATTCCTGGAGTTGGTTGGGGCGTCGGCGACTTGAACCGCGAGGATCTGCCGGACCTTGCTGGCAGCAGTGATCTTCCTGACCAGTACATTCTTCCAGGCATCAAAATCGAGCCTCGCAAGTGACCGACTCATTCGTTCCACCTCTGGTCACCTACACGCCAACGACTCCTGAGCCTGGGAGCGTTGAGTCCTACCGCGCCGGCTTCCGTAAGCAGTGGGCGGACGAAGCCGAGGCATGGGGCTCGACGATGCGGGTCGCCATCAAGACCAACCCCGAGACGGCGGCGTTGGCGGACACGCTGTCGAAGAAGATGGGCATGCCGCTGCTCAAGGCGCAGGAGGACATGGGGTTCCTTCGCGCCGTGTCGGTGATGCAGCGGATGAAGGACGACGACATCCGCAGCACGAACCCGGTGCTGTATCGGTCGTTCCAAGGGCTGGAGTTCGCGCGCAAGGCGTGGGACGACTTCGAGGGGCTGTCGGCGTTCGAGCGTTGGGGCAAGGGCTGGAAGGCTGGCGGGCTGATGGCGGAACGCGGTCGGCTGGCTGCCAAGCTGTGGCTGTCGGGCGGGCTGGAGTGGGACGAGAAGGCTGGGCGCTACAAGCAAAGCGACACCGACCGGATGCAGCGGCGCGAGGACTTGGCGCGGCTGGAGCAGGTTCAGGTGGAGCAGGCAGAGCTTGGCCCCATCACTGGCGCTTGGGGCAACGCCGGCAAGATTGTGGGTCAGTACGGGCCAGCGATTCCGCGAGCCCTGTGGACCGGCGTAAAGACCGGCGCGGCTGCTGGTGGTCTGACGCTGCTCGGCAACCCGCCGGCGGCTCCTGCGGCAGCGTTGGGTGGATTCTGGCTGGGGACCAGCGCCCAGTTCACCGCCGACACGTTCACCACGATGGCTGGCAACCTCTACGCCGACCTCATCGCGGCGAAGTACGAGCCCGGTCGTGCGCTGGCGGCATCGGTCGGCTTTGGCCTCGTTGGGACGTGGCTGGAACTGTCGGGCGTCAACATCGCTACCAATGCGGTGCGTCAGAAGATCATGGGCGCTGTGGCCCGGCGTGCCGCTACCGAGGTCGCCAAGGACGTGCCGAGCGGGTTCCTCAAGGGCTACTTCAACGAGTACGGAGACATCCTTGTCCAGAAGCTTGGCAGCAGCGCAATCGTTCGCGGAGGCGTCGAGTACGGCAAGGTGATGGCTGGCGAACTCGTCACTGAGGAAGCCCAAGAGGTCGCGCAGATTCTTGCCGAGTATTTGGCCCGCCGTGGTGGCGAGAAGGAGATGAGCCCCGACGGCATCGCTTCCCGGCTGTGGGAAGTCGGGAGCTCCACGGTGCAGGGCATGGCGTTGCTTGGCATCCCAGGAGCCATCGCTGGCGGCATCAAGAGCCGTGTCGGCGCCTACAGGCAGCAGGAGCAGAAGCGTGCCGAGGAGGCGCGCGACTACTACAAGCGGAGCCAGGGCATCGAGTCGATGTATGCGGACCGCGACCCCGAGGGCGCTGCCGACTTTGCTCGGCAAGTGCTCCGGCAGGGCGACGGTCCAACCGAGGCGCACGTCGATGCAGCCACGTTCCGCACTCTGCTGGACAAGATCGACGCCGAGGGTGCTGCGTCGGGGCAGCTTCGCAAGTCAACGCTGGACTCGCTGGAGGAGATCGTCCCCGGCATCAAGCAGCAGTTCGCGGACGCCGAGGCAGTTAGCGGGGACGTGTCGATCCCCACCGCCGACCTGTGGGCGCGCATCCGCAAGACGCTGCCAGAGTTCGAGGCGGCGTTCTCGGACGTGATGCGGCTGGACCCGCAGGCGCCGGATGCCGAAGCCAAGGCGGATTCGAGCCAAGTCGCTCCCGAGATGGCGACGGACACGGACAAGAAGTTCTACGACGAACTCAAGCAAGTCGAGAAGGACGCTGCCGCCAAGATCCAAGAGGTTGCCGGGACGAAGGTGGACTCTGCGCAGGCGCGGGCCACGGCTCATGTCTACTCGCGCATGGTGGAATCCATCGCCCGCGAGGAAGGCAAGATGCCTGCGGCGGTAGCCAAGGACTACGGCGCCACGTTCGAGGCGATGCTGACCGACAACCCTGAGGCGTTGTCGCAACCTGGATCTTCAGATTACCTAACTGTCTACCACGGGACGGCGTACGGCAACTTCGCCGACAGAGCAAAAAAGCGTAATGCTTTGCTGCGCTCTGCCATGAGCGAGATTGCCGAACTTGATGCCAAGGAGTCGTCGCTCCGAGAACAAGCGAGGACGTTGGATGAGGAGGCAAAAGCCAAGGCTGACGACGCTCGCAAGGCTGCCGAATCCGATCCAGCGAAGATGCGCGACAGGCGGCTGGTCGATGAGGCATGGAACATCGCCTACCACTGGGAGCGCAAGCCGGCATTGGCCTTGCTGGAAGAGGCCCGTGGTATTCGCAAGAAGCGCGATGCGATTTCGGATCGGTTCCTAGGTTTGATGGAGGAGATCCCCGAAGTCGACGAGTTCAGCTTGGCAAGAGCCGGTTCGGCTACAGATCAAGGATGGGCTGGAACAGGCATCTACTTCGCGTTGGACCGAGAGGAAGCCGAGTCCTATAGCAAGGTGGCTGGTCCTGGAAGGATGTACGCCGACGAGAAGCCGTCTCCTTACGTGTATACCGCAAAGCTCAAGCGGTCTGACATCTACGTCAAAAAGACGGCAGGTCAGGAAGTTGTCGCAAAGGTTGAAGCGAGGGCAAAGGAACTTCGAGACCAAGGCATCGACTACAAGGAAGCCGATGTGCAAGCGATCCGCGAGGCAGGATTCAAAGCTCGCGCGTTCCAGGACCAGATCGGCGGCGGCAAGGAGATCTCCGTATTTGATCCTGACGCAATAGAGATCGTGCGCGAAGTCGATCAGGTTCTAAACCAGCCGAAGCGTGGCGGGTTCTTGCAGCGTGCGCTTTCCATCTTCCTCGGACCCGACAGCGACGTTTCGACGGTGCTGCACGAGATGGTCCACTGGTTCGTCGAAGTCGTCGAGCGTCTGGACCGCCAAGGCAGCAAGTACGGCAAGGAGCAGATGGACCGGCTCTTGGCTCACTGGAAGCTGGACCGCGACCAGTGGGCGGCGCTGACTCCCGAGCAGCGCGTGCCGTACTTGGAGGACATCGCCTACAACGCAGAGGACTACTTCGCTTCCGGTGAGGCGCCATCCGCCGAACTGCGCGGGGTGTTCACCAAGCTGCGGTCGTTCCTCGTTGGCATCTACGGGGCGGTGCGGAAGTTCCTTACCGGCGCCTACTCCGAGGAGCTTGGCGGCGCTCAGTTGCGAGCGATCAGCCCCGAGTTGCGGTCGTTCTTCGATCGTATGTTGGCGTCGGATGCAGCCATCGAGATCGAGACGGCATCGCGCGCTGGCGCTGCACGGCTGTCGGATGCGGCGGCTAAGGCCATGGGCATCGAGGGCGAGCAGCTTGCCGAGATCCGCGCCAAGGAAGCCGAGGCCATCGAGGAAGCCAAGGCGGCGCTGACGGCAGAGGCGGTGCGAGGCGGGCGGTTCTTCGCGGCTGGCAGGCGCAACGCGGAAGCGGCGGTGAAGGCCAAGCTGGACGAGGCACGGGCCAAGATCCGCGCTCAGGTCGAGCAGGACGTGGCTTCCAGACCCGTCTACCGGGCGCAGACGTTCATCCGCGAGGGTGAGATTGAGCAGGACGACGGCACCATGAAGTCGGCGAAGCTCGACACCGACGCGGTTCGGGCCATCCTGGGCGACGACGCTGCGCAGTTGAAGGGCTACACCCGCAAGGGCGGCGCCAACCCCGACCTGATGGCGCGGCAGTTCGGCTTTGCCAGCGGCGAGGCGATGCTGCGGGCCATCCTGAACGCTCCCAGCCAGGACGAGTTGATCGAAGCTGAGACCGCCCAACGCCTGGAAGCCGACGAGCCCTTGGCCAACCCCAAGGAGTTCAAGCGAGCCGTGGAGGAAGCACTGCACGGCAAGACGGCGGGGCGGCTGGCGGCGACCATCCTGCGGGCCATGCTGCGGGGCATCAAGTCCACGGCGGAACTGGAGGCAGGCGCACGGGAAGCGGCTCGCGTCGCCATCGCTCGGACGCCCATCGGCAAGATCAGTGTGCGCGGTTTCGCCCAGGCGGAACTCCGCGCTGCCAAGGCACGGGACAAGGCCATCGCGTCGGGTGACGTGGCGGCTGCCATCGAGGCGCAGCGCCGGTTGCTGGTCCAGCACTACCTGACCCTGGAAGCTGCCAAGGCGGAACGGGAGATCGAACGCGAGACCGCCACTATCGCCAAGCGGTTCGAGCAGCCGGACGACAAGCTCAAGCAGGGGCGCAACCTGGACGTGGTGAAGGTCGCCATCGCCATGCTGGGCAAGTGGGGCATGATCTCGGCTCCGCGCTACAACGCGGCTGTCGAACAACTCGCGCAGTGGGAGCAGCTCGACCCTGTTGGCTACGAGCCCTACCGCGTTCGCCTTGCCATCCTGGTTGACAAAGCCGTCCCCATGGAGCAGATGACGCTGGACAGCTTCCGCGTCGTTGCAGGGGCAGCAGACGGCTTCTGGAGCGAAGCCAAGAGGTCGAACCAAGTGCTGGTCAACGGCGTGCTGGTTGACCGCCAGCTAGCCCAGGCACAAATCCTCGACCAGATCGTGGACACCTTCGGTCGGGAGGACGGCAAACTGCCTGACTTCCGCCCCGAGGAAATGCACGACTGGAGCATGGGCGCCATCCTGGCCAACATGAGCCGGCTGGAGGCGTGGACCCGCAAGATGGACGGGGGCAAGCCGGGGATGGTGCATCGCTACGTCTACCTGCCGCTCAAGGACGCCTTGGTGGCGAAGGAACTGGAAGCGATTGCGCAGCACGCTTGGGCCAGGGACCACATGGCCAAGCACGCCGCCATCAAGCCGTTGTCTGGCCAAGAGATGGACCTGCAACCCATCCTTGGGCAAGGCAAGGACTTCGTGTTCAAGTCGCGCGCGCACCTCGTCGGCACGCTCTACCTGCTCGGCACCGAGAAGGGGCGCACCAACTTCATCGTCGGCAACGGCATCGGACCGATGACGCCCGGAACCACCTACGACGAAGCCTACGCCGTCGGCTGGGAGAAGTGGCAGCGGGCCATGAAGTACGCCGTGGACAAGGGCTGGCTGTTCGAGGAGGACTTCAAGCTGGCCCAGGAGGTCGTGGACCACATCGCCTCGACGCTCAAGGAGCGGCTGTTCCGCACGGCGTTCGAGCAGTGGGGCGAGCGTCCGCACGAGGAGAAGGCCAGCCCGTGGCAGACGCCATTCGGCACGTTGCCGGGCGGCTACTTCCCGTCCAAGGTGGACAAGACCAAGAGCCGGGTCGGGACGAACCAGCAGCTTTCGGCTCTCATGCACGGCGCCGAGGAATACCGAAAGGCGCACGCCAGCGTGCCGCGTGGGACGCTCATCAAGCGCGGTGAGCAGGTCGTCCAGCCCCGCATCACGGACATGCGGTTGCTGACGCAGCACATCGACGAAGTGCTGAACATCATCCACTTGCAGCCGGCAATCCGTGACGTGGCTGGGCTCCTGAACGGCAACACCCGCAACAACGAGCAACTCGGCGCTCTGCGCGAAGCACTGGACCAAGTGGCCCCATTCGCCGAGCGGAAGATCATCCTGCCTGCGCTGGACCGCATGGCCCGCGACAGCATCGTGGCGCCGGGGGACAAGGGCATGGCCAAGGGTGTCGCCTACCTGCGGCAAGCGGCGTCGATGGCGTTCCTTGGCTTCAACCCGAAGAACGCGGCGTTGCAGTTCACGGGGCTTGTCAACGCGGTTCCCGAGGTTGGCTTCAAGAACCTCATGGGCGCGTTCTGGACGCACTGGCACAGCCCGCAGCAGTTGGTTGAGTCCATCCGAGCGAAGCGCCCGGCGATGCAAGCGCGGTGGTCGTCCGAGTTGCAACTGCTGGCGCAGGACATGGAGCGCATGCTGGAGCCAAGCCGGCTCAACGACGCTCGCAAGGCGGCGGCACAAGCTGCGTTCTTCATGCAGCGCATGGCGCAGATGTTCGTGGACGCCATGGTCTGGCAGGCGGCGAACGACAAGGCCACTGCCGAAGGGCTGTCTACCGAGGTTGCCGGCGAGCGTGCAGACTCGGCAGTGCGGTTGACGCAGGGCGAGAAGTCGCCGCTGGACGTGCCCAACTTCCTGTCGGGCAACGCCATCGCGCAACTGTTCACGCAGTTTGCCGACTACCCCAACACGGTGCTCAACCAGAACCTCGCGGCACCGGAAGGCAGGCGGTTCGCCGTGTTCGCGTGGACCGTCATCGCCCCGGCACTGGCGACTTCCGCCATCGGTCTGACGCTGGCATTCGGCAAGGTTGGCAAGGGCGAGCGTGACGATGAGTCCTACGCCAAGCAGTTGCTTGAGCACTTCCTTGGGGACCAAGTGCGCGGCGCCTTCGGGTTGCTGCCCATCGGTGGCCCGCTGGTGGGCTCTGCGCTCAACGAACTGTTCGGGTTGAGCAACACCCCGGGAGGCATGCGCAACTCGCCGTTCGCCGCGTGGTCCATCGTGGAGACCCTATCCCGCATCGGCTCGGGACAGGGCAGCTACGCCGATTGGATCACAGGGCTCAACATCGCCGCGCAACTCCCCGGTCGTCCGGTGGCGAACCTCGTGCGGTTCGAGCAGAACGTGGCGGCTGGCGGGACGACCTACGACGGTCCGCTGGACTACCTGCGAGTGCTGCTCACGGGCAAGGACTGATGGTCACTGCTCGATGGTGAACCCGGCGTCGTCGGACTGCCCCGAATGGTCCTCGCAGACCGCGCCGATGCTGCCCGGCTCGATGTCGATTTCGGTGCAGGAGTCGCGGGTGAACGTCAGGGTGGTGGTCTTGCCCGACGAGTGGAAGGTGACAACCACCGTGACGGGGAAGGTGGCCTTGCCGTTGCTGTCGTAGCAGACGGTGACCTTGGACGTGCCGGCTGGGAGCGGGCTGTTGGGGACGAACGTGAAGTAGTTCACTTGGCGATCTCCTTGGCGAGTTGTTGGAGGAGCACCGCACCATCAGGCCCGCAGAGACGCAGCGCCGCAAGCCCCTGCCCCAAGTGCATCCGCAGTTCCATGGCTACGGCTGCGCTGCCCTGCCCCTGCCGCACCAACTCTAGGCACTGCTCGAATGTCATGGACGCCACGCGCCGGAGCCGCAGCAGGGCGCTACAGGTCCACCCGGCAGCGCACAGGCAGGTAAGCACAACCCCTAGACGGATGCTGGTCCGCATGGTGGCAGTCTCCGTGGCGATGCGTCAAGGCGCAACGGGCTCGGTGGTCACGTCGTCCCCCGCAGTTCCGCCAGCGCCGCCAGCATTTCGGGCCAGTTCTGCGACGGCTTCTTGGAGACGGCATCAGCAGCCCTCGCCACGCGCAGCAGGGCGGGCAGGGCGTTGCGCATGGCGGCGATGCAGGTTGCGTCCTTCGCCCACTGATGGCCACGCTCGCTTCCTCGCCTTGCGACGAGCACGATGTCGCGGGATGCGTGGTCTGCCACTACGGCTTCGTTGCGCAGCACCTGCCCAGATGGACCGGATGGCGTCACGTCCGCGCGCCAAGGCCCCTTCGTCGCGGCATCGTGCAGCCGCTGGAGTTCGTCGAGTCGGTCTACCATGCCCCCTCCTTGTTGAATCGAGGGTCGGACGCGAAGAACCTTCGCAGCTTCTCGGTGTTGTCGTCCGCGCGCCGCCGCTCCTCGATCTCGTCGAGAGCCCGCAGCACGTCGCGCAGGCTGTGGTATCCGAGCACTTGGACGCGCAGCGCCTTGATCTCGTCGTCGGTCAGTCGGTCGGTCATCGCGGAAGATCCTCCATCTGAATCGGCTTGGCTTCGATGGTCTGCCAGAAGGCGTAAGGGTTCTGCTCGCATCGACGATTGAACTCGGCGACGACGCTCGGGTCGTCGGTGTAGCCGATCGGCTGCGGGTCGCCGACCAGGAACGTGTGGTAGCCGTTCACTGGCGACTCGACGATGGGCGACACGCTCAGACCAAGGATGCTTATCGCCGTGTCTCGTGCCGCGTTGATGTCGCGCTCGTCGAAGGACGTGACGACGATCGCGTGGTGTGTGACGTGTCCCACTACTGGCCCTCCTGCTTCTGTTCCTGTTCCTGCGGTTGGTTGTAGGCGTTCAGCGCGGCGGC
>ERZ869921.1419-NODE-1419-length-10084-cov-4.329943_pt1 | contig 10084 bp, 9 predicted proteins | sample MGYA00579310_ERZ869921 | MGnify/ENA primary metagenome ERZ869921 (study PRJEB32216, sample SAMN09231816) | wastewater metagenome | place: USA: Maryland | collected 2016-06-21 | study: EMG produced TPA metagenomics assembly of the PRJNA472060 data set (Reclaimed...
GGGCCGCCGGCGGCGGGTTCGCGGGCGGGCGCATGTACGCGGGCGGCTCGCCGACGTTCAACGAGAGCGTCGGGCTGCTCGGCGGCGCGCGCGGGATGTCGCCCGGCATGGGCGCGATCCCCGGCACGGCGGGCGGGATGTCGCTCGCTCCCGGCATGGGGGGCGCGGGAGCCGCCGCGAAGCCGCAAGTCTCGGATCCGATGCTCGCCTTCCTGTCGCAGTACTCGCAGCAGTAGGCAGGCGTGCCCTACGGAGAAGCGACCGGCACGAGTACGTCCGTCCCCGCTCCCGTGGGGGGATGGAACGCGCGCGATTCGCTCGCGGCGATGGAGCCGACGGACGCGATCACGCTCGACAACATGATCCCCGGCACCGACCGGGTGGACGGGCGCAAGGGCTACGCGACGCACTCGTCGCCGTCGGGGGTGACGCACAACATCGACACGCTCGTCGCGTGGCGCGGCGGGTCGTCGTCGTCGTTGTGGGCGTTCGCATCGGACGGGACCGACATCGACGTCTACGACGTTACGACGGCGGCCAGCACGCCCGCGGCGAACGCGGCGTTCTCGGCGTTGGCGCACACCGGGGCGAGCGCGGCCTACCAGACGGCCATGTTCGCCAACGCGTCGGGGTACTACCTGACCGGCGTGGACGGGGCCAACACGGCGTGGCAGTACAACGGGACGACGTTCTCGACGCCCGCGATCACCGGCGTGACGTCCAGCAACCTGGACAGCATCAGCCTGTACCGGTTCCGGCTGTTCTTCGGCGAGAAGAACTCGCTGAATCTCTGGTATCTGGCGCGCGACGCGGTGGCCGGCGCCGCCACGAAGCTCTCGCTCGGCGGCTACGCGACGGACGGCGGGTACATCGTCGCGCACGGAACGTGGACAGTGGACTCTGGCGACGGGGCCGACGACATGTTCGTCGTCGTGACGTCCGAGGGCCAGGTGCTGCTGTTCCAGGGGAATGACCCGTCGAGCGCGTCGGCGTGGCGGATCGCGGGGCGGTACAAGACGGCGCCGCCGGTCGGAAAGCGGTGCCTGCTGCGGTACGGGGCGTCGCTGTTCATCATCACAGCGGATGGGATCGTTGCGGTCGAGCAGCTCCTGAACCAGTCGCTCGCGCAGCCGGCGACGCCGATCACCGACAAGGTGCGAGAGGCGTTCAGAACGGCGGTGATCGACTACGGCACCGAACGCGGATGGCAGGCAATCCACTATCCGGCGGGCCGGTACATCCTCGTCAACGTCCCGCAATCGTCCTACGCGGCGGCGACGGCAACTATGCATCAGTACGTCATGAACACGACCACGCGGGCATGGTGCCGGTTCACCGGGATCAGCGCGCGGTGCTGGGAGACGCTGAACGGCGCGCTCTACTTCGGCGGTACTGCCGGGGTCGTCTACAAGGCGGACACCGGCTACGTCGATGGGTCGAGCGCGATCGGGTACAAGTGCAAGCAGGCATTTAACTACTTCGGCGCGCGCGGCAACGTGAAGCAGTGGACGATGATGCGCCCCACGTTCCTGACCGACGCGACGGCGGTGTCCGGGGCGATCTACATCGACACCGACTTCGCCACGCAGGCGGCAACTGGCGGCACTGCGATCACGGCGGCGACGGGTGCCGTGTGGGACTCGACGGACTGGGACACGGCATTCTGGGATGCGAGCGCGGAGATCCTGCAGGAGTGGCAGATGGCGGGCGGCATCGGCCACTGCGCGGCGCTCGTCGTCATGGTGAACACGAACGGCGCTCAACTGTCGTGGTACGCGACCGATTGGGTCGTCCGCGTTGGCGGCATGGTGTGAGGTGAGACATGGCACTTTCTGACGTTCCGTTCTTCCAAGCGCAACAGCAGACGCCGCTCGGGTCCACGAACTGGTCGGGCAACACGATCTCGACGACCTACGACCCGCGCCTGCTCAACGACTTCTGGGCGCAAGTCGATCAGCGGCAGAACCAGCGCAACGTCTACGGCACGGCGGCGCAGAACGCTTACAACGCCATGACGGGGCCGAATGCCGATCCTCGAGCAGGGCTGTCCCCGCTTCAAACGGGCGTGAATCCGGCGAGCCTCCAGTACGGCTACTCGCGCGCCGGAATGACGGCGATTCCCGGTGCCAACGGGTTCAGTGGAGAGCGGCAGCGAGTCGAAGATTCGCTCTATGACCGCTTCGCGTCGCGTGCGGATCGCTCGTACGGGCAGCAGCAGACGGCGCTCGAGAACCAGCTGCGGGATCAGGGATTCACGCAGGACGACGAAGGATGGAAGCAGGCGATGCAGACCTTCGGCCAGAATCGCAACGACGCCTACCAGGCGGCGGCGCGCGATGCGGTCGCCGGGGGCGGGGCCGAGCAGTCGCGGATGCTGGCCGACGCGCTGCGGATTCGCGGGCAGCAGGGTTCGGAAGCGCAGCAGGATCTCGGCAATTGGAATGCGGCGGCGGGCACGAACTGGCAGCAGCAGTTCGCGAATGCCGGGCTCGGCAACCAGGCGCGCGGGCAGCAGTTCGGCGAGAACGTTCAGTCGCAGCAGATGCCGCTCCAGTGGCTCCAGGTGGCCCAGGGCGGGCTTCCGCAGGGGTCGATGCTGCCGAACTTCGATCTTGGCCTGCGCGGGCTGGACGAGTCGCAGGCGAACCGGAATGCGTGGATGGCGGGGCTGTCCGACCTGTTCGGGCCGGCGCTCTCTGGCGGTCTGGGGGCGCTGTTCGGAAGCGGGGGCGGTGGATCCGGCGGCGGCGGCCTCGGTGGCCTCCTGGGCGGACTCGGCGGCCTGTTCGGCGGGAACGGGTCGGGCTCATGGCTGGACGGACTGATGAATCCGGCGATGGATCCGACGACGGCCTACGGCGACGGCAGCGGATGGGGAGAGGACGTCTGGCCGACCGATCTTGGTGCCGACTGGGTATTCGACCCGTCGTGGCTCGGCGATTACTGGCAGTGAGGGAGAGGCGATGCCGAACATGAACTCCCCGATGGCGCTGCAATACCTGCTGGGCGACCTCGGCTCGCGCCGTGCGCTGGCAATGGCCTTGCGGGCGCGTGAGGGCGACGGCGGTGGCGGCGAGATGGTCAGCGGGCGGTACGTCCCGAACCTGCGGGCGGCGGGTGGCGCGATCGCGCGCGGGCTGTTCGGCGATCCGCTGGAGAAACTGCGGCAGGAAGAGCATGGGGCGCTCTCGGCCTACAACGACGAGTTGTCGGGCGCGATGGAGGGGATGCTCGGCGCGGAGAACGTGACCGACGACGCCGAGTTCGCGCGGCGAGCGGCGCGGGCGCAGTCTGCCGGCGTCCCGCAGGACTACATCAGGCCGGTGCTTGAGCGCCGGCAGGGGTGGCAGATGCTCAACCAGATGCTGTCGGGGCTTCAAGACGCGCCGGCGCAAGGTGTCGCTGCGGGCGGGGGTGCGCCGGTCGGGAGTGTGCGTGGGGCTCCCCCTGCTGGCGGTCCTGCGCTCCCGCCCGCTGGCGGCGCTGCGCCGGGGGGCGACGTACCCGAGGGAGCGCCCGGCGGCGGTAATCCGGCGGTCGCTGCGGCATTCGCCCCCGCCGGAGGCGGTACGCCGTTGTCGGGCGTGCCGGATGGGAAGCTCATCACGTTCGCCGCGATCGCGCCGAAGGGCACGCCGGCGGCGAATCTCGCGGCGGCCGAACTGGAGGCGCGGAAGGTCAGCGTCAAGGATGGCGTCGTCTATCGCATGAACCGCGCGATCGGGAAGATTGACGGCGGTTACTTCTACGACCTCCAGACCGGCGAGGCGCACGACCTGACGGGGAAGATGGAGGCGCAGCGCGCCGGCGGGAAGGCCGCCGCAGAAGAGGCCGCGCGGTTCCCGTACCGGACCATCGAGACGAAGCAGGGCGACCAGACGCGCACCGTGTTCGCGAAAGACCTCCCCGGCGCTCCCGGCGGCGCTCCTGCTCCTGCGCCGCAAGCCACCACCGGCGGCGGCGGCGGCTTCAAGTTCAGCTTCGAAGGCTCGCCGGAGGACGCGCGCAAGGCGCTCGACGCGTCGATGCGCGACTTCCAATCGCGGCCAGCGGCTACCAGCGGAGCCGGCGGAGCCGGCGGCTTCCCGCTCGGCACCAGCATGGGCGACGTCGAGAAGAAGGCGCGCGAGGCGTCGATCGACACCGGCGCGAAGGCGCAGCAGGGCGTCAACGACGACTTCCTGAAGGGCTCCTACCGCCCGACGCTCGACGCGGGCGCATCCGCTACATCGACGATCGGACAACTCGACGCGCTCGAAAAGCTCGCGCTCAAGACCGGATGGGGCTCTGGCGTGCAGACGTCCGCAGCAAGGATCTTGAACGGGCTCGGCATCGCCCCGAAGGACGCGCAGCAGTATGCCGCGAAGGCCGAAACGTTCTACTCGATCGTCGGCCAACAGAACTGGCAACTGCTCTCCGAGCAGAAAGGGCCGCAGACCGAGGGCGATGCGAACCGGGCGGCGAAGGTGTTCGCGCAGATCACGAATACCGAACAGGCGAACAAGTTCATCACCGATCTTGCGCGGGCGAATGCGCTCGTTCGCGTCGAGAAGGCCAAGTTCTACCGTGCCGCGCTCCCCGAGGCACAGAAGTCGGGCGACCTATCGCGCATCGAGGCGGCGTGGTCAGAGAGGCAGCCGTCTATCTTCTCGTTCCCGTTCATGCAGAAGTGGGGACAGACCGACACCTCGACGACAGCACCTGCGGCACCTGGAGGGCGTGATTCGAAGATCGACGCCTACCTGCGGCAGTACGGGAGTCCGTAGTGGCAGACCTTGCGCAACTCGAAGCCGCCCTTGTCCGTGCCGGCGATGCTGGCGACGAGCTGGCCGCGCGCGCTCTCGCCGGCGAGATCCTTCGACTGAGGCAGGGGCCGAGCGTCATGGACGTTCCGGCTGGCGCTCGCGCCGAGGCAGAGCGGACGCCAGCGTGGATGGCTCCAGTGATCGGGGCCGGATGGCAGGGTACGCAATGGAAGGAAGGGATCAAGCAACCATTCATTTCCGGTACGCCTTCTGGAGCCAGCCAAGAGGCCGAGATGAAGGCCGGAGACGAGTCGTACAAAGCCCTTCAAGACAAGTACCCGTGGCTCACTCTCGGCGGCGAGGCTGCGGCGATGATGGTTGCCAGCAATCCAATTGCGATGGCTGCGCTCGGCGCGATCGGGTACGGATCTCCGGGTGAGCGCCTTGTGCGCGCCGGGCTCAATTACGCCGGGGGCAAGGCGGGCGAGTGGCTGGGGAAGGGCATCGCTGGGCTCAAGGGACCGGCGAGCATGGCCGACGATGCCGCCGCTGCCGTGGAGCGCGCGCCGAGCGCGGCGCCGCGTCCGACGGCGAGGCAGGCCGCTGCGGCGCCGGGGGTGCGGGTCGCCCCCGAGGCGCAGGCGCCGTCCGCCGATCTTGCCGCGCAGCAGGGGAACCTCTGGGAGAGCTTCTTCTCCGAGCCCGTCTCCAACGGGAACCGTTGGGGCATCCCGCTCACGAAGGGGATGGCGGAACAGGGGCGCACGCAGCAGATCGTCGAGTCGGTGCTGGAGAACATGCCCGGATCGTCTGGGACGATGCTGCGCGCGAAGGACAAGTCTTTCTCGGCGTTCAATCGCGCCGTCGGCGAGCAGATGGGGGTGAAGAATGCGCGCCGGTTGACGCCCGAAATGATGGGCGCCGCGCAGCAACGTATCGGCGGCACGATCGACGACATCGCATCGCGGAATCGGATCGTATTCGACGAGGATCTACTGAAAGGCCTTGAGGTTGTGAAGGCGCGGGCGAGAGCGGACATCGCCGACCCCAATCAACTGAAGATGGTTTTGTCGAAGATCGACAACATCTACGCGCATGTCGATGGTGCGACGGACACCATTCCGGGGAAGGCTTACAAATCACTTCAGTCGGAATTCGGGAAAACCGGGAAGAACTACGGCGGGACGATCTCTTCCATCATGCACGACACGCGATCCGTCATGCGCGACGCGATGACGCGCTCGGTGTCGAAGAAGGATTCCGCCGCGTGGCTCAAGGCGAACGAGCAATACTTCAATCTCCAGCAGGTTGCGAATGCGGTGAAGGCAGAGGCAGACGGCAGCCTCTCGCCGCGCAAGCTGCTGACGCAGGTCAATCAAGCGCAGCGGCAGTCGCGATTCGGCGGCGGGAACGAACTGGCCGAACTGGCGCGCTGGTCGTCGTACTACCTGCCCGACAAGATTCCGAACAGCGGCACCGCGCAGCGGAAGTTGTGGCAGGACATCATGTCCAAGCCGGTGACGACTGCGGCGGCGCTCGGCGCAGGGGCCGCCGGCATCAATCAGATGTCGGACAGCGTGCCCGGCGAGGCGTATGCCGGGCTCGCGATCCCCTATGTGCTGGCGCGAGGGCGGGCCGGTACGCCGGCAACGGCGCTCGCGCGCTCGCTCATGGCTCGTTCGGGGGCGGCGCTGGGGGCGGCAACTGCGGAACGCGCGAACCAGGGCGAGGACGGAGATTCCCGCCTACTCGCAGCAGCCTTGCGGCGGCTTGCGCGAGACGGCGCGGAGTGATGGGAGTGAACAGTACGCGAGCGAGTCGTGGGTGCGTGCGGGTCAGCAGGCGCTCGAACACCCGCTCGGCGGCGAAGATGACGCCCCATAGCATGGACGCAATGAATGCGGCAGCAAACGCTCTCATCCGGGCATCGTAGGAGGAATCGGAATGGACATCAAGGGGATGATCGCAACCGCGCTGCGGAACTTCACCGCGCAGCCGGCGCCGGTCGTCGGGGCCGATCCGAAGGCGGTGCTCGGGCAGGACGGCGTAGCGGCTCGCGTCAACGGCGGGAACCGGGACGCATACCTCCAGTACGTCGAGCGCGAGATCACCGAGGGCCGGCAGCCGAAGCGGTATTCCGACTGGGTGAGCACGCTCGACCCGATGACGTCGCGAGTGGAGAACTGACATGGCGGGATGGAGCGGAGCGGGCGTTTTCGTCCGTGCCTACAACTGGGTCGCCGACAAGGCGGCGAGCGTCAAGATCGTCGCCTCGCGCATGGACGGCGAGTTCGACAACTACAAGACCGGCCTCGAAAACTGCCTCACGCGCGACGGGCAGAACTCGCCCTCCGGCAACATCTCGTGGAATTCGAAGAAGATCACCGCGCTCGCCAACGGGACGGCTTCGACGGACGCCGTGAATCTCGGCCAGGTGACCGGCATGACGACCGGCAACGCCTTTCGCCGCAACATGCTTGTCAACGGCGACTTCGCGGTGTGGCAGGCGGGCGCGGGCGGCTCGGCGTCGATCGCTGGCACGGCGGCGCGCGTGCGGACGGCGGACTGCTGGTGGGCGATCCGCGCCGGGACGACCGGCTATACGGTTTCGCAGCAGACGGGCGAATCCTCCCGGTACGCGCTCAAGTGGCAGCGTAACGCCGCGAACGCTTCGACCGAGGTCATGTACCTCGGGCAGTCGCTTGAAACGGAGAACTGCGTCTGGCTCAAGCGGGGCACCCCGCCGACACTCTACCTGTCGTTCAAGGCGAAGAAGGGCGCGAACTACTCCGGCGGCGACCTGTCGGCGCTCGTCATTCGCGGGACGGGGACCGACGAGAACGTGCTCGCGGGCTTCACTGGCGCAACGACGCTCGCCACGCTCACGCAGACGCTCACGGGGACGCTCACGCGCTACTCGGTGGCGGTGCCGTGCGATACGAGCACGAACCAGATCGGCGTGCGGTTCGCGTGGACTCCTTCGGGCGTGGCCGGGGCGGACGACAGTGTGACGCTGGAGGAAGTGCAGCTCGAGGTGGCGAGCGCGGCGACGGACTTCGAGCGCGTGCCGTTCGCGGAAACGCTGGCGCGGTGCCAGCGGTACTACGAAAAGTCGTTCGATTACGTTACGGCCCCACAGCAGAATCTTGGCCTTGGAGCGCGCGAATACTACCGCCCGGCGGTTCGTGCCGGGGCAACATCACAGGGAGCGTGGATTGTTCCATATGTCGTGCGGAAGCGCACGACCGCCACCGTCACTGGATACAACCCGGCTGCCGCTAACAGTTCCATGCGAGACAGCACCGCCAGCGTCGATTGCACTGTGGATGCCACTGTATACGCACCCTACGGGTTCTATTTGAGCATCACGGGCAACGCATCTACTGCCGTCGGAAATGATTTGTGCATTCACTGGGTCGCTGCTGACGCCAACTTCTGACCATGAACGCGACCCGAACCTACGCAGGCCCCGACAGGCGCGAACACGATACCGCGCTAGTGGAACTCCGCGATCACTTCGACCGGAGGATGGACGAGCATCGCGCGCACTTCGACATGCGCTTCGCGGAGCAGGCGGAGAAGCTGGAGCCGCTCTACGAGTACTACGTCATGGCGAAGCGCGGGGCGGGCATCGTCGGCTGGCTCGCGGCGCTCGCGGCGGGGCTCACCGCTGCATGGGCGGCGCTGAAGGGGTGGATCAAGTCGTGACGCGCCGCACGACCTCGCCGGGGACGATGGAAGCATCGCCCGACCTGTACGACTTCCTGCGCCACTGGGAAGGCGAGCCGGGCGGGCTGCCCGCGCTCACCGCCTACCGCGACAGCGCGAACGTGTTGACGATCGGCTACGGACACACGCTCGGCGTGCAGCCGGGCGCGCGGATCACCGAGGCCGAGGCCGAGGGGCTGTTGCAGTACGACGCGCAGGAGTTCGTCGATGGCGTGAATCGGCTCGTCGCGGTCCCGCTCGAGCAGCACCAGTTCGACGCGCTGGTGTCGTTCGCGTTCAACGTCGGGCTCGACGAGGACGAGGACACGAAGGCGGAAGGGCTCGGGGATTCGTCGCTGCTGCGGCTGGTGAACGCGGCGCAGTTCGGGCTCGCGGCGGGGCAGTTCACGTTGTGGGTCTACGCGAACGGGCAGGTGTCGCGCGGGCTCGAGCGGCGCCGGATCGCGGAGCAGGCGATGTTCCGCTACGGTGACTACGGGATGCGGCCATGACGACCGGCGCGCTCAAGCAGTTGATCGCGACGCAGGTGCTGACCGCTGCGGCGGCGACCTACTACACCGCGCCCGCGAGCAGCAACGGGTACACGGTCGTCACCTCGTTCGTCATCTGCAATACCGACAGTGCGGAACGAACGTTCACCGTCCACGCGGTAGCGTCGGGAGGCGCGGCCGCCACCGGGAACAAGATCCTTGACGCCGTGACGATCGCCGCCGATACGACGTACATCGTCGGGCTGGATAGCGGGATGCTCGTTCTCCCGTCGGGGTCGTTCATTCAGGCACTGGCCGACAGCGCGAACGTCGTGACCATCACGGCGGCTGGGACGGAATACACATGACGCCGTTCATCGTGCTCCCGCCGGTGGCAAGTTCCGCGATCGCTACGGTCGAGATCATCACGACCGGTGCAACGTGGACGCCGCCGCAGGGCGTCTACGCGGTGCTGGTGTCGCGCCTCCAAGCGGGCGGCGCGGCAGGCGGGTCGAAGGGCGCCGGCAGCACGAACACTGGCGGAGGCGGCGGCTCGGGGGAGTGCCTGCGCAATCGCTGGCTCTCCTGCACGCCCGGCGTTGACCTGACGATCAGCATCGGCGCGGCGGGGGCGGCCGGCGCAGCCGGCGACAACGACGGCGGCGACGGCGGCGACACGACGATCAGCAACGGCACGACCACGCTGACGGCGGCGGGGGGCAAGGGTGGCAGACGCGGATCGGTGCGGACGGGCGGCGCTGGTGGCGGCGCTCGTGGCGGCGCGGGCGGTACGGGCGGCGCGGCACCGACGGCGGGCACTGTTGGCGCAGCCACGTCGTTCATCTCGGCGGGTAGCGGCGGAGGCGGTGGATCGAGTGCATCGGCGGCGGCGTCCGGGGCTGGGGCGGCGTGCGACGAGTTCGCGGGTGGCGCGAGCGGCGGAACCGGCGACGGCACAAGGTCGTCGAGTGGAGGCGGCGCGGCGTCCACGTTCGGCGCGGGCGCGGCTGGGCAGCCTCCGTCGGGCGGCGACTCGCAGGCGGGCCTTGCGCCTGCCGCCACATCTTACGGCGCAGGCGGCAGCGGCGCGTCGGGAGGCGGCACCTCGCGAGCGGGCGGCGCGGGCATCAAGGGCGCGAT
>ERZ869921.1420-NODE-1420-length-10082-cov-11.668296_pt1 | contig 10082 bp, 16 predicted proteins | sample MGYA00579310_ERZ869921 | MGnify/ENA primary metagenome ERZ869921 (study PRJEB32216, sample SAMN09231816) | wastewater metagenome | place: USA: Maryland | collected 2016-06-21 | study: EMG produced TPA metagenomics assembly of the PRJNA472060 data set (Reclaimed...
ATCGGTCGTCATCGGTCCGGTTCCGGTGCGAGCAGATCCAACTGCTCGCCGGCCGCGACGGTCGCGCGGTCCACCGCGCCCTGCGCATCGAACCGAGCGAGCCGCTCGGGGTTGGCGATCATCGCGGCCTGCGCCGCCACCAAGGCTTCGGCGCGGGTGCGCACGGCCTCGGGTGCCTTCCGCTCCACGAGCGACGCGAACAGGGGGCCTGCGGCGCGCTGGCGGCGCGCGAGGTCCCGATCGGCCGCCTGCTCCCATCGGCTGGGGCGCGTCACGAATTGTTCTCCTTTGTCACGCGTGCTTGTTCGGCGCGACCGGATCGCGCCTGAGCGTCAACCCCTTCGCTTTCAGCGAATCCACCACACCCCCATCGCGTTCGAGCGCATCCATCAGGTCGGCGACCGCAAATCGCAGATTGTAGATGCTCGCCTCCGACCCATCGGCCGCTCGCAGGATCGCTGGTCCCGCCGCCGCGCATGCGTCCGTGATCACATCGTGTAGTCCACGTCGGCGAAGCGGGGAACGCTCCGCAGACAGGTGGCGCTGTGCGGCGACGATGTCGTCGCCCGCGTAGACCTTGCATCCCATGAAGTCGATACGGTGGTATGCGGCGGACGAGCCGGACGGGAGCGGTTCAAGGGCGTCTCGGAAGTCCGCGAGGACGAACTTGTCGCCGAAGTCCCACACCTCCCATGTGGTCCAGAAGAACCGCTGTACGCGGAGCAGCGCCCGCCCGTGCTGGAACTTCTCCAGCGTGAATCCGAATGGGAACATTCTCAGAAACCGCCTGAACGCGAACCACGCCTTGCTCATCCTCGCCTCGCTCCCGCCAACCTGGTCACACCCCGCCCCACCGTCCAGCCCCGTCAGCGTGGCCTTGACCATCACCCCTAGGCAAGGCCGATGATCACCGCGAGCTCGGCGACCACGCGGTCGAGGTCGGTCCCCTCGATCTCCCACACGTGCGCGTCGCTCCCGTCGTACAGCACCGGCGCCACCTCGACCCACGCCCGCACGGTCCCGTTCGCCCGGACGTCCACCCCGTACGCCTGGTTCAGCGTGTCGACCCCCTGGACGGTGATCACCCCCGGCTCGAGGCCTTGCACCGCTTCGGAGCAGCGCCGCCGGACTTGGCGCTCGAGCGCTACCCGGACCCGATCGCAGGGCACCGACGACCGGACGATCGCGAGGGCGGCGATGACCTCTTCCACGGTCCACCCAGGGCGCGTCACGACGGCGCTCCGACAGTGCGAGGCTTCCGCAGGAACACCCCGCCGTTCGATTGCGCATCGTGCGCCACGCGGCCTGCCGGGGTGATCTCGTACTTCCCACCACCGACGAACATCACGAGGCCGAGCGTCGCAAGACGACGCAGCACCACGAAGCGGCACTCTGTCCCGAGGACTGGGGCAAGGAGCATCCGACCGAGCGCGAGCCACTGCGGACCGGTGAGCACCGGCGGGACGGTCGGGGGCGGGGGGCGGCGGAACATCCCGCGCGAGCCCTCGCAGGTGTGCGCGCCCACCCACTTGCCGGCGGTCTCGTGCTCGATGCGGCGCCCTTGCACGCGGGGTCGTACCCGGCCTCGCGCATCGGCATCAGGGCCACTTCGGCGGCGGCCCACGTCTCCCATGCTCGGTCGATCACGCCGCTTCCCCTTCCTGCGCGTCGGTCGGGTAGAGCCGCCACGGTCCAGCCCCGTCACGCCTGATCCGCACGCCCTCGACCACCCCCCGCCCGATCCGCTCGATCAGCGAGGCGCGGGCACCGGCGTCGGTCGCGTAGTGGTGGTGGTCGAGCCCCGCGACCACTTCGCGGATCGTCGCCCCTGGCTTCGCCCGCACGATCTCGCGCACGGCGCGGCAGGTCTGCTTGAACTCCGACCAGTCACGCGCGCCCGCCGGGGAGCCGGCCACAGCCTTCGTCTTGTTCTCTTCGCGCAGCGCACGACGCACGTAGAAGGTCTGCGCCGTGCGATTGAACGCGGGTCGGGCCGGCGATGCCGCGACGTGGAGCCGGTTGCTCCACTGGTGGCGATGCACGTGGAGCAGTCCGACGCCGTGGTGCGCGAACGTGTCCGTGATCACGTGGCGGACACCCGTCTTTGGGTACGGCACCGCGGCCCAGACCATGTGCGCGCACCACCTCCGGTGCGTGGCCTGGTCGAGCAGTTCCCAGGATGCCTGGAGCTTCAACTCGACAGCGACGACGAGCGGCCCCGAGATGCCTACGATGTCGATCGCGCCGGCACCAACCGCGACCTCTTGGTACACATCGAAGCCCTGTTCCTCGAGCCACTCGACCACGGGCGGCCCGAGCTCGGTCTCAGCCTTGAAGCGAGGCAGGGAGGACGTCATCGAAGCCCGCAGGCCACGCAGCCCGGCTCCTCGCAGGTCACGAATTCCGCGGGCGTCTCGACGTCGCAGGTCACCCGGTTGATCCCGCCGCACGACTCGCAGCGAAGCTCCTGCCCGTCGTGGAGCCAGTAGTCCTCGCGCCCGTCGATCGTGGACAGCGGGATCTCGACTGCGTCCGAGCAGTGGACGCAGTAGAGCGTGTTATCGAACTGCGGGGTGGTCATCGCTTTCTCTCCACGACCACGAGGTCCAGGTCGTCCGCGGCGGCGAGGAGCACGGGCCGCACGTCGCGGTAGTCGAGGCCGCCGTATCCGCAGCCGATCCGCGGGAGCCCGATGCGCCGGACCCCTGCGGCGCGCGCGTGCGCGACCATGCGCGAGACGGCGGACACGACGTGGGCGACCCGCGCGCATCGCCCGGGACGAGGTTGCGTCGCCAGGTTGTAGATCCAACGGCTGGAGAAGATGTCGAGCCACGCGTGGCGATCACCGGGTCGCAAGTCGCCCGTGCGGCAAGCGCGCTCGTACTCGCGAAACATCGCCGGCCACTCGTCGCGGAACCGCACCGCGATCCCCGCGCCCATCACGCCGATCGTGTTCACGCCGTGGGCCAGCGCGTCGAGGTCGGGAACGGCGAAGAGGTCGCCCTGGATCTCGATGAGGCTCACGCTGCGGCCCTCGCGAGCACCACGTCGTTCGCCGGTGCCAGGGTGATCTTCGGGTAGGGCTGCGCCGCGGGCAGGGACTTCTTCGCTGCCTTGTCAAGCGCCCAGACGTAGCGGTGGTTCCCCTTGTGGATCAGGGGTCGCGTGACCGTAGCCGTGGCCGCTCGGAGCCACGCGCGCCGTTCCTCCTCGCTCGCTCGCTCAATGTCCAGCGGCGGCGCCCCCGCACGCACAAGTTGGGCGACAGCGTACCGAGCCCCACGTTCGTCGGCGCGGACCTTCTGCGCCGCCCTGTCGCTGAACACCGACCCGTCGGGGAGGAGCCGCAGCGTGCGCGCGGTGCCCCGCCCCGTGTAGGTCGCGCCCAAGGCCTGGTAGGTCGTCCCCACGTGGCCGCGCAGCACCACCTCGCCGCCGAGCGTCGTGCGCATCACCGGGTCCGAGAAGCTCACCACGCCGATCAGGGACTCGCGCCGCAGGTGCTCGAAGCACCGGGCCACGAACCAACTCTCGCTGTTCGCCGGGGCGCGGTCGAGCAGCACGAGGCGCCCGAGCTCCACGCTCTCCCTCGCCGTCCCCGGCAGCACGCTCGTGATCACCCGGTCGTTCACCGGGTAGCTGAACACGGCGACGCCGACGAGCAGCGGGTCGTAGAGGCCGAAGCACCACCGCGCCGCGGGCATGGACCCCGCGTAGTGGTGTTGCTCCACGAAGGCCTTCGCCTCGCGGTCGGGGATGGGCGCCGCCTCGTAGTGCGCGGTAACGATGGTCTCGCCCGCGGGCCGGTAGAGGGATCGGTGCGCCCGCCAGCGCTGCACGACGGGGGTGATCACGACGGGACCCCCACGGCGTCCAGGAACCGATCGCGCATCTCGACGCGCGGCCACCCGGGACTATCGCCCCCCTTCCACCCCGCTCGCCCCGCGGCGTGAAAGCCGTCGTGGAGCGTCTCCACGAGGTCCCGAAGGCCCTGGACGTGCGCAGCGTCGTCCTCGTAGTCCGGGCCGGCGTACCGCTCCGCCGAGCACCACACGGTGACCATGTGCCGCCGCATCGCCTGGTAGACCAGCATGCGCAGGTGGGGCGGGAACTCCATGCCCGCCTCCCCGCGAAACGCCTCGCAGACGAGCACCATGTCCGCGAGCAGGGTCTCCTCGAACGCGTCGATCTGCTCGGGGGATAGCTCGCCCCGTAGCTCACTCGCCTTCTGGTCGAAGTAGGCGGTCATCGCGCCGCGGCTCCCTTCTCGCACCACGTCTCGTGGGCGCCCTTGCCCACCACGCACGCCACGCTCACGCGCTCGACCGCCGGGTCCGCGAACGCGGCGCTCACCTGCGCGGCGGCGACGGCGCCGAAGTCGGAGCCGGCGCGCACCACCGCTCGCAGGGCGCGACCGTGCGTGGGGCAGAAGCGGCGGTCCTGGTAGCCGCAGGGACAGGGGGTGAGAACAGGGGTGTTCATGGGCCGCTCCGGTACTTCACGCGGATCGTGTCGAAACCCGCCCGCACGATCTCACCCCGCGCACCCACGAACTGCGTGGGGACCTCGGAGAGGTGCTTGTAGCGGCCGAGGATCTCCCCGCTCGGCGACTTGGCCACGACGTCGTACCGGAGCACCCCCGACTTGAGCAGGCTCAGCAGGATGAGCATGAGCCCCTCATCGGAGGTCGGCCGGATCGCGTCGGCGATCTCCCGGGCCTCGTACTCCGCCCCGGTGGCGAGCAGCGGACCGAGCCGCGCGATCGCCTCCCGCTCTTCGGGCACGAGAGCCGCCAGCGCTTCCAGCACGGGCCGCGCCTCACGGATCTTCCGGCCACGCTCGTCGAGCACCGACCGGATCTCGTCGGCCATGATCTGGCCCACGGTGGACTGGATCGAGTCGTGGCTCTTCTCGTCGCGCTCGGCGAGAGCCAAGTCCGTGCGCTCGCGCCACGTCGCCCACGGGTAGCGAGCGCGGAGGGCGATCCGATCGGCGCGCCGATCCAGGCGCGTCTCCACGCTGCACGCGAACAGGCGACGCCACCACGCTGCGCGCGGCGCGCCCCACTTCCCAAGGTCTGCTGTCATCACGCGTTTCCCCAGTCGATCCAGATGCTGTTGAACTCGATCCCCCGGGCAGTCACAACGACCTCCGAATCGGTCACAGGAAGCACCACGGCTCTGTGACCCGAGCCACAGGGCGCGAGAGCATCCCCGCTCACCCGGCCTTCGAAGGAACCTCCCCCCTCCGACGTTTGGGGGGCCTCGTGTTCGTTCGGGGTAGCTCCGGGTAGAACATCGCAGGGACTTCCTAAACCGTTGGTCGCGCGTTCGACTCGCGCCGGGGCCGCCTGATCGTCGGCGATTGTGCCTGCTTCTGTGACCAAGTCACAGTCCGTGACCGAACCAGAGACCCACCGAATCGGGATCGTCGCCACGGCCTGCGCCAGTGCCGCGATCTCCCGGCGCGTGTAGTGTCGCTCGGTCACAGAGGTCGAGGCGTGACCCATGAGCCTCTTGCGGGTGTGCTCGTCCACGCCCGCCTCGTGCAGCGCCGTCGCGAAAGTCGCCCGCAGCGACTTGAACTCGATCGGGGCACCGGCGATCTCAACCGGCAGCCCAAGTCGCGCGAGGTCGGCCCGGAGGTTCTCGGCGGAGCGCGGACGCGACGCGTTGCCGTCCGGGCTGGGGAACAGGAGGTCTGCCGGCGAGGGCGCTCGCCCCACCCACGCGCGCCACCCGTTCTGGATCCACTCGCGCAGGGCCACCACGGCGGCAGGGTGGATCGGAAGTGTGCGGTGGCTGCTCGCCGTCTTGAGGTTGTTGTCGCTCGCGAACCCTTCGCGACCGACGATCGCGACCGCCTGCGTGATCTTCCACTGCGGGATCGGCTCGACCGTCGCGCCATCGTCGCACACGATCGGCGCTTCGCCGATCGCGAGGTTGCAGATGCGCGCCCCGTGGATCTCCCCGTCGCGAGCGCCGGAGGTGACGGCGAGCAAGTAGCGCACGCGCCACGCGAGCGGCGTCGCGCGGTCGCTCACCACCGCCTGCATCCAGGCGAGCGGCACCACCTGCGGGGTCGGGATCGGCAGCGGCGGCAACTCCTCGAGCAGAGCGCTGTTGTCGAACGGGTTGTCTCCTCGCACCCACCCTTCGGCGACCGCGCAGTCGTAGAGACGCGCGAAGCTCGATCGAGCCCCTCGCACCGTGCTGGCGCTCTTTGTCCCGCGGATCGCCCGAAGCCATCGACGAGCACGGGGCACGTCGAGCTCGGCGAGCGGCAGAGAGCCGCCGACCCACGCCACACCACCTTCCTCGCGCACGTCACGGATCGGCGGGAGGACGTAGTGCTTCACGTCGATCCGGTAGTCCTTCAGGGTGGCCGGAGCGAGGCCCCCGTCGTTCTTCTTCTTCTCGGCGATCGCCAACCACTTCTCCGAGGCCTCGGCGATCGTCATGCCGCGGGGCTTCTTCGCGATCGCGTCTGCCGGGCGCTCCCCCTGTTGTGCCATCCAAGCCTGCGCGATCTGGAGAGCCCTCCTCTCGCCCGCCTTCGTGTTCTCGTGCGGAGCGTCGGCGAGCACCTTCTGCACCCACTCGTTGCCCACCACGCGGGAAAGGATCCAGCGCTGCTTCTGCTCGCGCCAGAACACGGACCAGCCGCGAGCCTTGTCCTTTTTCATGTTTGGCTCCGGGGGCGCGGGCGGTTTGCGAACCACGTGTCCGCCTTGTCCAGGGGGATACGCACCCCACGGCGACCATGGCGCTCCGTCGGCAGTCCGTCTTGAATCATGCGCCGGATCGTCATCTCGGACACGCCGCGCTTCAAGGCGAACTGCTTGATCGACACGCACTCGGGAGCGGCGTGGTTCGCCCCTCCGTGGCGCGCGAGCACCAGGTCGATGGCGCGCAGGGCAGCCCGCTCGACCAGTGCAGCGAGGTCGTCCTCGGTCATCGTCACCACGCGAATGGCGTCGCTCACCCCTCCATGGTCGTGCGCCGTTCGTTGTCCGTCAAGGCGCGGATTGACCGACGCCAGCGGGGGTCACAGGGTGAGAGGGAGGAGACCTCATGCCCCGACCCCGCAAGCCCAAGAAGACCGACCCGGCCTCGCCGCCCACCACCACGGCTCCCTCCCCCGCTGCGCCTGTCGCGCCCCCGCCCCCGGACCACCATCCCCAGACCCACAGCTTCGCGTACGGCGCGAGCGGGGAGGTCATGGTGTGCCCGTGCGGGGCGGAGTGCCAGCTCGTCCTGCGGGACAAGAAGGCCGTCCGCGTCTATCGGGCGGGAGCGGACGCCGCGTGGGGGGAGGCGATCGGGGTGTGCTCGAAATACGTGCCGCCCGCTCCGCCGCCCCCGGTCCCCGTGGCCCCCGATCCGCATTCGACCGACGCGCCGGGCGACGCGTTCGGCGGGCTCCTCGCGGCCCTCCGGGAGCAGCACCCGGAAGCCTTCGCCCCCGAGATGATCGGCAGGAGCGACGTCGACGAAGCGGCGAACGACGTGATGCTCGACGTCGCCTACTCCCCTGTGCTCCCGCACCGACTGCCGGCCGACCCGCTGTCCAGCGTGGGCGACGCGCTGCTCCCGGTCGAGGCTACGGCGCTCGGGGAGGACAAGTACAGGGTCTACCTCCCCGAGGGGCCGCGCGACGTGGATGCCGCGACCCTCCGGGTGATGAGGGCCCGGTACCTGCTCACCCGCGGCGAGCTCGCCCGCGCGCTCTACAGCATGGGCCCGCAGGCGCGCGAGAAGTGGGCGCGCCTCTACCACATCACGTGGTTGCCGCCGGCAGGGTCGCCTCTCGCGACCATGATCCAGAGCGGCCAGAGCGGGCCCATCTCGATCCCGCGCGACGGCGACAAGCCGATCGACGTCGCTGCCTTGACGCGCGTGCTCAGCACCCCGGGTGCCGCGATCCCCGCCGTCTGCCCCACGCTCCCCGACCCGCCCGCCGAAGGCGCCCCCGCCGCTCCCTGACTCCCCCAAGGCCGACGCCCCACCGGCAACCGGCAGGGCGTCTTGACTCCTTCCCCGCGTGGTGGGCGAGCTACCGGGGAGGGTGGCTCGCCCCGCGTCACCTCACCCCATCCCGCTCCTGCTCGCGCCGAATCGCTCCGCTCACCATCGCGTGCACCTGCCCCACGAAGTCCGGCGCCTCGGGCAGCGGCCCCTCGATCCTGACCGGCAGGTGGGTCTCCGTGATCTCGATCGACCCCGCCCACAGCGAGACGCTCACCCGCACCTCGTGGACCACGCACGCTCCGAACCGAGCCTCCTGCAACGCTTCCACCGCGTCCAGGTGCGACGGGCGCGGCCCGTCCTCCTCGCCCCACAGGAACGTGAACGCGCGGTCGTCCGCCACCAGCATGTCCCCGCCGACCACCGGCGCCGCCACGGTGAGCACGGCCTCAGGCGCCCAGTCGTCGGGATACTGGGTCACGGCAAGCTCGGCGATCGCCTCGACCCCAAAGGTGGCCTTCACGCTCGCCCGGAGTGCCGCGACCGCCGCCTGAAGAAGCGGCCACAGCCAGGGGCGCTCCGCGAGCCAGCGCTCCGGGCTGACGTTGCCGGTGACCTCCAACCCGGCCCACGCGGGGTCGGTGAGGTCGCCGTGTTGCGGGGTGCACGTGGCGGAACTCGTGAGGGGAGCGCAGGTGGCCGCGGGCGCGGCACACAGGCGTGGAGGACCTCACCCGAACAGAGCGATCGCCACGGCGTTGCACAGGATGTGCAGCGTGTTATCCGCAATGATCAAGAGCCAGACCGCGAGCCACGCCGGCCGGTCCTGATGGTATCCGGTCGCTTGGCACTGCGACCACGGGGCGTACGACCCACCGACCGCGTTCTTCGCCCAGCACACGAACCGGGCGAGCCGCCATCGGTCGATCGCGAAGTGCGTCGCGACGATGACCGCCAGGGCGAGCGGAGACCGGGTGATCAACAGGAAGGGCAGCGCGTAGGTGACCGCGTGGATCGTCGCCCACCACGAGGACCGCGTCTTCTCGGTTGCCATGCGGTCGGACTGAAGGACATAGTCGCCTGCGAGGTGAGCCACGAGTTGGGCAGCGGTGAAGATGTCGGTCATGCGCGACATGGTGCCCCGCCGTCAAACGTCCACGTCGCGGCGGTCGCTGTCCACCGGTGCGAACGACCGCACCCGCGCTCGGCCCCGCGGGGGCCCGCGCCGCATCGTGTGGGCGCCCATGTTGGCGATCCAGCATGACGAAACTCTGTCACCCATGTGCGAGTCCGGGGTGTACTTCCGCATCTCGGCGAGCAACCCTTCGAGCTCGGGGTGCAGGTGGCCCCGGTCCTCCGGGTCGTTCGGGAACCACCACCGACCCTGGAACATCTCGACGCCGATCGACTCGACGCCGAACGTCGGGTCGTGCTTGTTGCGACCGGTCGTGTGCGGGCGGATCGGGGGGATGTCCCCCTCGATCTCCTCGGCGAAGTCCAGCAAGAACCGCTGCGCCGCGTTCGTCTCCACGAAGATGGTCGACCGGTACCGCCGATGGTGGTCGAAGCACCGGCGCAGGATCTCCGGACCGGTCCACCGCCCGCTCTCGATGCACAGGATCTGGCGGATCCCCGACGGGTACACGAGCAGGGTGGTCAGGACCGTGAGCCCCCCGGATGCGCGCATGCTCGCGCCGACGTCCACCCCGGTGACGGTGAAGCACCCGTCGGGGAGGACTTGCAGGTGCGGCGAGGTGTCCTCCGGGAAGAGCTCGGCCCACTCCTGCACGAAGTCGCACTGGCCGCCGTCGTTCAGCGCCCGGGTGATCCAGGCTTCCTGGAACCGGTTGGTGCTCTCGGAAGCGGGCTCGCAGTCGAGCTGGCGGGCGGCCTCGAGCGGCCCGAGCCGGATGCGCGCCTGCGCGATGCGGGTGAGCGACCAGTTCTCGGGCCACGTCGGGAGCCCCGTCTCGGGGTCGATGACCGGGAACTTCTTCGAGACCCACCCCTCGGTCTTCGCGAGGTGGTGGTAGAGGTCCGTGGTTGACCACGGCGTCCCGACCGCGAAGATCCGCCCGTGCTCGGTGAGGCGGCCGGCGCAGTTCGAGTTGTACC
>ERZ869921.1421-NODE-1421-length-10079-cov-4.962390_pt1 | contig 10079 bp, 5 predicted proteins | sample MGYA00579310_ERZ869921 | MGnify/ENA primary metagenome ERZ869921 (study PRJEB32216, sample SAMN09231816) | wastewater metagenome | place: USA: Maryland | collected 2016-06-21 | study: EMG produced TPA metagenomics assembly of the PRJNA472060 data set (Reclaimed...
ATCCGTATAATGATACCCTTCTAATGGCATCACATCTCCCCCTACACCACTACCTACTTGAACAGGCTGTTCATTTAATACTTCGGTTTTATTTTCTTCTTTTTTGACTTCATCGGTTTTAGTTTTTAATTGTTCGTCAATTTTTGCGATTTCTTCGTCAATGATAGATTTGTTTTCTTCGCTTACTTTTTCTCTGTCCTGAATTAATCTTTCTTTGGTTTGATTCAAGAGTTCGGTTTCGTGGCTTACTATTTCTTCTTTGGCGTGAGCATCCGCGACTTCTGCTGTTTTGTTTTCGATCTGTGTGTCAATCTCTGCCGCTTTAGCTTTTAAAGTTTCCGCGACCGGACTATCTTCTCCTACCGCTTTGATGTCGTTTTCAATGTCCTGTTTTTTTAAAACTTCGGGTACTATCTCCGTTGGTGTTTCACGGATGGCTTCTATTTGTTCTGGAGTTTTGTTTTTTAAATACTCAACCGATTTGTTTAGTTGTTCGACCGTTGGTTTTTTGCCTTCGGGAATCAGTTGTGAAAATGCGCCAATTTGTAAAGCAATATCTCCGAGTGCTGCGGTGTTCTTAGCCCATTCGGGGGCTTCTTCTCCTTTGTTTTCGTAGTATTTGTTTAGCACCGTTGATACTCCTGATAGTGTCATATTTAGTGCTTCGGCTTCCTGCGGTGCTGCTTTTTCAAGTGCCTGCATACCCTGTATAAAAGCTGCTCCGTGAGGCGTTACCATCGCTACGCCCATTGCGCCTTTAGCTATATTAGCAAGTGTGCCTGTGGCTACATTCGCTGCTGCTTCCCCGATTGATTTTGCGTTCCCTATTTTATCAACCATATTCTCAACGGTAGGTACAGCCTTAGATAATTCCTTTACACCCTCTTTTGCTGCGGTTACAGGCGCGGAGAATATCCCTGCCGTTTTCCTGTATTCCTGTTCATCGTTTACTTTTTGAATCAGGTCTTTAACATCAATGCCGTTATTTAAAAGTCCGACAAAATAAGCATCTTTTGCTTTTGGATTTTTAAAAATAGGGTTGGTTTCAAAACGGTTTACTGTACCCAGTATGAGCGATCTTTCTACTGGAGAATATTCTTCTCCCTTTAAACTTTCAGTTGGTAATTTTTGAAAATAGTTATTCTTAGGATATGTTTTTTGAATATCCTGCGTTTCTAACTGCGATTGGCTTACAGTCGGTATATCACCTGAAGATGGTTCTGTTGTTCCAGAAATTGACGATTCTGATGTATCCGTTTGTCCACCATCTTTTTTTTTTAATGGTATGCCAAGTGGAGACACTTCCGTTTTTTTCTTAGGAACACCAAGAGGAGATAATTCGGTTTCAGGCATTATTTTAAATCAACTTTATCTTTTACCAAGTCGTAATATTCATTAAAGGTATATCCGTAATCCATTGCTTCTTTAGTGAGTTGCTCTTTTGTATATGGTTGTTTTCCCGATGGAGCATTTGGTGATTTAGGGGCTACGCTACCCGTAATTTTTAATCTTGCTTCATACGGATCATATCCAAATTCGTTTTTAATCTTAGCTGCATTGTATGGAGTATATTGAAATTCTTTTTCGACTTCTTCTCCGTATTCATTTTTTACTTTTGCTATCAATACAGGGTTTCCACTTTTCTTTTTATTGAAATATATCGGAGTGGCGGTTTCGGCTTGCCCTTTATCATTCACAAGAACAAGTGGTTTGTTATCTGATACGTCTGTATGAGAAAAGGTAATTATCTCATCTCCTTTTGGAGTTACGCTGTATTCCCACCTATTTTTGCCTTCAGCAAATCCGTTTCCTGATGATGAAAATTTGGAAGATGATTCCTGTGGTGCGCGCCCTTCTTTATACGCACTTCTTATTGTCCATTTATTTTTTGCGAGTTTTTGCTTCTCGATCCACTTTACGTAATCTTCTTCTGACCCATTAGGCACTTCCGCTTCAAATGCTTTTTTTAATGCCTGTCCTTTTACGGTTTTATCTTTAGCGGCTAACTCTGCGGAGGTACGAAGTTCAACAGGGCTTACTTCCGTCCTTACGGTTTCGGTGGTTGATCCGTCAGGGTTTATTTTTTTTACAGTCCTCACTTCAGGAACAACGCCTCCCTGTAATATAGAACTGAAGTCCACTTCTGATAACTGCTTCATTAGTTCAGGCTTTTGCCTTTGTCCTATTGGAAGTTGATCGTAACTCATTAGGTAATCGCCTGTTTCCTGCGCGTGTTTTTCAGGAGCGTTTCGCCATTGCGGATAGTTGCGATCAAAAAACTCTCTGTCTCGAACCGATTGAATTAATTGAGGCATTAGTTCACCGTATTTTACATGGTCTATTTCCTGCTTTCCTTTTATGTAATCTGTATCGCTTATTTGCCCGTTCATTCTTTGGGCTTTAAGTACCGCATCCTGTTGTTTTATTGCTTCTAATTTTTGAGAAAGCGGAACTATATCGGGATCAAACACCCTTCCCATTAATCCGTTTACTCCTGAATAATCAGAGGGTAATTCAAATGGCTTCTTTTGTTTTAAAGAATTTACCCTTTCCTGCTGTTGGTATTTTAAGTAATCATCAACAACAGGGTGATTAGATGATGGCAATATTACTGCTTCACCCGTTCCATCCCTTCCTGAAAAAACACTTCCTTTTCCTTCTATCATATCGTTTCGGGGGATTGTGCCATTAATTTTTTAAATTCAGCGTGTGTCATTCCTGCATACTTAGGATTGCTTGCCTTGAACCTTTCAAAACTTAACTGATCGGGAATCTGAATATTCGGGGCTGTTACTCCATTTGAGGATATGGGTGTCATGGCTGTTGGTGTTTCGGTTGATCCGAGACCTGATTTATTACCAAATAACATCGGGGTTTTTAAGATGTCTGTGAGTGCGCCATACTTATTATTTATACTTGCGTTTCTTAATGCGGAAGCGGCAGCCATATCATCTAAGTATTTGGTCTTTTTATTCCAATCCCACGCTTTGTTTTCTTCTCCCGCGAGTGCTGTATTTGCGTTTGCTAATTCTCTCCCCGCCTGATCCCGATACTGCGCTCCTTTATACGTCAGTTCTGCTTCTTTATCCATTTGGGAAGACGCTGCTGAACTTATAGTGCTTAGTATATCTCCTGCTCCATATCCGTATCGTGAAGCGGCAGCCCCCGTATTAGAAAGGATTCTGTCAAAACGACTTCTTAGGAATCCTTCGCCCGGCAAACCCGATCCGACCCTGTTTCTTGCCGCATTTACATTCTCATATATCCCCTTGCTTATTTCATAAGCAGGACGCGGAGTTTTGGCATATTGATCGGCAAGTTTACCTTGCTTGTTTCCAAGTAAATATTTTGCTCCTGCTCCTATTACGGATGCGGCTATGGGGACTGCGAGTGGTAGTGGCATTAGCTTAGTTCTTTATAGAAATATCCTATCACACTTTTTAACAAAGGTGCTAAATTATTTGAATCATTTGAAATTGATACGATTAAAACATCTCCCTGCATATCCCGCCCGTTTACCCACGCTTCATCAATAGTAGGAGGGTTAAGCATTTCAGGAGGTGTTAATTTGTCTTTCGGGATTTTTGCCCAAAATTTGCCTAACACCTGATCGAACATTGGTTTGGTTATTTCTGTGTCCATGCCCGTAGGGTTTTGATCGGTAAACGGCACAGTAAGGTTAGGACAGAATGGGGGGCTATTGGTAGTAAGGTCAATCCTGATAAAATCTTTTACCTTTTCTATATCTACATTGCATACGTATTTTACGGTTCTTACGTATGGTACTCCGTAGAAATTATTGTATTGTGAAGTGTCTCCATGTAACCATAAATTTCCGTCTTTAAAACTTACATAATCAGATTGCAACGCACAATAATTCTCTGGCTTAAACGGATAATTCTGAATCCATCCCTGTTTTCCTTTTGAATACACGAGAGTTTCACCAACGTATGGCGTACCCGTAGCTGCGGGAGTGCCGTCAATAAATATAAATGTAAAGTCTTTTTGAACAGGATTAAGATAGGTAAGTACCGCTACCTGATTCTGATATAATGAACCGCCCCCCGGTGCGCTTATTTCCGCGTTTCCAAACTTATCTATTGCAGCTGACCATCCGTTGCCGTAATTATTTACTTCCCTTACAATTATGTTAGCTGTGTTAGGATAGTCGGGATCGGTATTTAAAATAGTATCTACAAGGAGAATATTTAATGGTTTGATGTAAAGTTTTAACTGTGTTGTGGTAGTTAATGCTTCTATATTCGGAACAGTAATTAACACCTTAGACTTAATCTCTGGCTTTGGAATCATTGGCAAAAACGACACGATATATAGATCATTTTGCTTGTCATATACAGCCGTCACCTCCGAGTTGTAATTTGCAAGGTCAGCGCGTTCCTTGCCTATTTTATTAAATGTGGTGTTCATTAATACTGAACTTATTGCTACTATGCCATCGCCCTGCTGCATCCATATTACCGAGTAGTTTCCATCCCACCCGAATAATTTTCCATCGTCACTATAACAAATACTTTCGGGGTTTTGAGTTCCGTAGTTCCTTTGCATATCATGTGTTTGCGGAATGACATCCTTGGTAAGAGAGAGTAGTTGTTCTGTGTTGCCCTGTGTTATACTCTTGATGATATTTTGATTAATGTACATACTCACCATGAATGAATTGGAGAATATGGCTTTTAGTACTGTCTTATTAATAAGGACTAATTTATTGATTCTTCCGTAAGTAGTAGCAAATTGTTTCTCATTTAATGCTTCAAAGTTTCTTAACCCGTTTATTAATGTTCCGCTTATATACCTGTTGGAAAATCTTACCGTGCTTATCCTGTCAACCTGTCCTTGTGTAATAGCATCTGTGTTTGGTCTGCCCCATCCGTTTGCCCGACTGCTGTAAAAATCAGATACCGATTCGTCCTGAATATTAACTAATTTAAACTGTGGTACTAATGTAGGTTGCGCGGGATCGTAATTGTAAGGCACGTTTCTTAACCTGTAATATACATCTCCCCATGTAGTAGTTATGATTGCGGGGGTTACTATAAGATTTGGTAATGTTCCGTAAGTTTGATTCTGAATATTTCCTTCGTGGTATTTTTTTAATACCCCGTTTATAACAGCACTTTTTACTTCATAACACTGCCCAAATTCGTAAAATATTTTTGTCTGATCCTGTCCTCTCGGAGTATAGACTTCAAAGGAAGCCCCTGCCGCCCATGTGATCGTATTATCAACAGGAATATAAATATAGCTGTCGTCCGCTGCTATCACTTCATAGTCGTATAACGTAGTGAGTATGCCCGAATTTGCATCGCGTGTTATAAATCTTAACCTGTCACCCTTTTGAAAGGTATAGTTAATTACAGCGTTTGGATATTGCTTGGTAGTATAATATCCTATGTTGTCAATATTTATTCGTACCTTGATAGGGTTAGTAGTTGTGACTACATTGTTTGCATCTACGTATTCTACTTTGTTGGCTACCCAATCCAAAAAAGATTCCGACTGTTGGTTTTTAAGTGCCACCATTTGCCATTTAACAGCCCAATCGGGCGGCTCATTAAATATACTTGCTGTGATGTTGGCTGCACCCGGTGGATTCAATACTCCATTTGAATCTCTTTCTGTAAAGAATGTTATATGGACAGCCTGATTAATTATTCCTACTGCGCATTTACGGTCAAGTTCATCGTAATACACGATTCCAAAATATCGGTCGCTTCCCCTTTTCCACTTAGATATGCTTTGGAATAAAGACACTATTGTTACAATAACATTAGCTACTGAATACGTATTTGAAAAATTGTAATCGTTTTGTCCGATTGGTATAGAGTAAGGTATTCTATCGGGCTGGAATAAGAATTGACACAATGCCCCCGAAGAAGACAATATTAATGCGTCTGTCCGTGTAACGGGTTGCGATCCGTTGCTCTGTGGTGCATACGTGGTTATTGAAAAAAATCCATCCTGATCGGTATTCTCCCATTGCCCGTGAGTATTTACTACGACAACTCCAGAAACACCGTCTCCAGATGAATCAACAACCTGACCCTGAATTTGTGTGCGTGCATTATCATGGAAATTAACATTGTTTACATAAAAAGCTCCGAGTTGTCCTATCGGGGTTGAGACCGAAGTCCATGCCGCCCCTGAAATTAAATTAATCGCACTCGAATAATTAGCAGTAAATACAGACGATCCTATAAGCCCGTAACTAACTCCGCTTACGTTTATAGCTAAAGACCATGTATAGCCGTTATGATCTGCTATTGGATTAACTAATGAACTTTGAAATATCGGTGGAGGCGCGCCTCCTGTTACCTGACGAGCTGATAATTCTACCCTTGTCTGCGATAAATACTCGCTTATTGTTGTAGGCGCAGCCACTCCCGTTTCGTTCGCTACGGTATATCCCATTAGTGCAGTTACTTCTTCGTTCGGATCGCAAAGATCAATGACTACCATATCCTGACCCGTTACATTGGCATTATTAACCACTATCTCAAGTTCGTAATTAGGTACTAATTGCCCGGCAGTATTATATTGTCCAATATTGGTGCTTGTTTTTTGCCAATTTTTTGTAATATCTCCTAAATCGCCCGCTGTCAATAAATGACTCGCCACTCTAAGTACATATCTTCCGTTTGGAACATTATTTATTGTGTATAGTTGAGGAATTACTAACTGATTATCGAAATAATAATTTAACAAACTAAATAACTTGACGTTATCTGCAAGGGAACTTATAATAACTATTCCGTCTGGGTCAAGTGCTATGCCCAATCCCGTACATAAATTTCTAAATAGAGTATCTCCCTGTCGTGTTACTGCATAATACGGAGTGCCTGCAAGATAAACAGTAAATCCAGCTAACGGACACGTCTGAAGGTAGGCTGCCGAATCACCGGGAAACGCCCCGAAATTAGGAAGAACACTTTCTTTAAATCCTCCCCATAATATTTGTCCTGACGAGCCGTTTTTATAAAGAATTTGCTGTTGGTACGGATTGTGGTTTCCTGAATAATAAACATTCTGAATAGGTATATTACCGCTTACGCTATACCTTGCGCTGATGGCTACTGGCTGTTCATAATTAATATCAATTTCTGCGTCTATACAAGGAGTATTGTAACCTTCAAGCCCTCCCGCTGTAAATGCCCTGTCATCAACGATCTCCTCTGATTTGTGTTTGATAAAAAGTGAATCAAACGGCTTGTCAGTTTCTAAAACAGGTATTAGCTCTGTTGTCTCCTGATTATACCATTTGAAGTTCTGCATATTAGTCCCGACTACTTCAAACGGATCGAGCGTCTTAATAGTAACCCATGCCGCTCCGAGTACGGGTTCTAAAATAGCTATTTCTACATTCTTTATTACTGATGCAAGTTCGGGAATAGTAAGCCTTTCGTCAGTAAAATCAAACAATAAGTAGTTGCCCGTATTTCCGTAATTGTTGGGATCGCATTGTCTTATAGGAATCGGGATAACGGATATTGCCGAATAAACCGAATAAGAATTGTCAAAATATTTATATCTTACTCTTGCCTGATATACTTTGTTTCTTACAAAGTTTGTTTGGATAGTATTATCGGTCTGATAGATTATGTCGGGTTCGCACTTTGGAACATACACCCCCCTGTCTATAAGCGCAAGAGAAAACGGATCATAAGGCGGTGAATCTGGGTAGAAATTAACGGGAACGGCTGCGGGGGCAAACCCGCTTGTAGCACCCGCTGTAACATAATAATCTCCTTCTGAATTAGCTGTTATAGTCGGAAATTCATTGCAGGCTGATACACTGAAATAGTCCGATGCAGGGCTTAGTTTGTACGCATTTAAGAAGTCGTTTGTCTGCGATTGATAGTCGCTGCCCTGCGATACCCAATTAATGAGTATTAACGGTACGGGGTTTCCTGTGATAAAAAAAGCAAGCGAATAATTAGTTATTACCCCGAAATTAGCCCTGTTGAAATAAAGATTTATTTTTTTTCTTTTGTTTGTGTCATTCCCTCTTTCAAGATCAATCATTTTTGACCGATTGAAATTGTCGGTAAAAAAGAAATAATTGTCGGCTAAGAACAATCCCGTAATTCTAAATTCGGGGTTTAATTGAAAGTTTAAAGGATTTGGATTAAAAGGAGTATATACATTCGGAGTTTTTACTTCGTATATTTTTTCAATAACTCCGTTTACATATCCTTCTTTATTCTTGAACCACCTGTACACTCCATGAAATCCTCCATCGTTATAATTGCAAAAGATAACCGTTGTTTTTCCCAAGTCCTCAAATGCCCCTATACATTTATTGAAACCAAGAGGCAGTTGAAATGTTACCGCGACATTACTTGGAATGTTTGTTACTGTACCGCTATTGGTAGTAGTTCCGTTAAAACCATTATAGATACGCTGATAGTTACCCTGCTTTATTGCACGCGGATCGCTGTCGTTATCCATAATGCCCGTAAAAAAGGCTGTGTGTTTTAACTCTTTCAAATTTGAGTATATTGTTTGTATTGTAATAGCTCTCTTACCGCTTTTCCTATGCTTTCTGAATTGTATATAAGGTCAAACTCTCCCTCACTCACATCGTCATAAAGATAAGTAGCCCCTCTTGTAAATTCAACACCCATTTGGTTATTCTCCTGATCGTAACCAATAGACCTTACTGATTTTGATCTTACAAATACCCATTTCATACATAGCCGAGTGCCACCCCTTTTGGAGATTGCATAAATCCTGCGTACATCTTGTCTATAAATTCGTCAATAGTTACCTGATTGCAGAGTTTTTTATAGGTTTGATATTCTTTAAGATAATTTTCTTCGGCTCTTACCTTCTCGCTCATGCTTGCGGTGCTGTGTTCGGCAAGTTGCCAATGAACATAATTTCTTATTGGTTTTAATGCTTTTGTTTCTATTAGTGTCGCGCCTCCGTCCGATCCGTTGCTCACATACTCCAACATCATTTCAACCATAGGCACGTTTTGAAAAACCATGTTTCTTGATTTTTCATCTATCTTAAAATACCCAAGTGAGTTCCACCCGCCACCAAGAGAAAAAAACTCTCCGACATATTGCCCTGACCTGTAATGAGAAGCCCAATTAAAATAAGTTCCGTTAAAAGAATCAAGCGCAAGCGATCCTCCGCACGTAACCATTTGAGCTACTTCTATCCCGCATTCGTTTTGTTTCGGAAGCGGAATTTTATCGTTATAGGTTAATGTGTAGGGTATTCCTCCTATGATAATGGCTACTTTGGTAAAGAACGCATAATCTACGGGTAATTCCGCAAGCCCCGCCTCATTAGGTATGAAGTAATGCACCGATACTTTAGGGGAAGCCTTGAATGCAAGATCAGAATAACCAAGCAGCGCATATTCCATGTATCGAAATAAATTCGCTGTGGAAAAATCCTGCCGATCTACCTGAACATATCTTACTACTGCTGCTAAATTCGTCATGCGTTCGGGTCTCCTGTGTTAGCTGTGTGTACTTTCGTAAGTTTCATTTCACCAAGTAATTTGCAAACTCCGTCAATGAACATTGCGGGTTTGGAAGGCACTTTAAATTCTTCGTCCATTGTATAGCCGTTTGTTCCGCAAAATATTTTTACTTTAATGCAAATTCCTGTTTGAGACTTCCTGATGTTTGGAAAGATTATTTTAGAACCCTCAATATAACATATCTGTCTGTCGGCTGTTTTGCCTGATTCCATATTGGAATATACCTGATAAGAAATATTAGGTATCATATACCAAGAACTTGTTGTTTCTTCTTTTCCGCTTACCCATTGAAGCCCTGCATTGCCTCTTAATTGTACCATGCTCGCGGGGATGTTAGAATAGGCTACTTCCGCGCAGTCGTTCCATAGAAGAAAGGGATAAAATACTTTTATGAAATCGTCCGTAATCATATTTCCCGCTTCTACATAGTCGTTAAGCATAGTTTCAAGCATTACATCCATGTAACGCTGAATAATCCTGTCGTCAAATTTAACAGCTACCGTTCTGTCGGGTATACCTCCCGTTAGACGTGTCCTGATACTCGATATGTATTGATTTTTGGTCA
>ERZ869921.1423-NODE-1423-length-10069-cov-3.983423_pt1 | contig 10069 bp, 9 predicted proteins | sample MGYA00579310_ERZ869921 | MGnify/ENA primary metagenome ERZ869921 (study PRJEB32216, sample SAMN09231816) | wastewater metagenome | place: USA: Maryland | collected 2016-06-21 | study: EMG produced TPA metagenomics assembly of the PRJNA472060 data set (Reclaimed...
TTCTGGACGATCACAAGGCCGGATGTTTGCGACGGTTGACCGGTCACGTAGTTCACCCCTGCCACGTATCCGGGGGCATTCCCCGGTGGGTTCCATTCAAGGAAATCGCTGCGTACTCCGGGAATTGTCTCGCACTCCGAAGCCTCAATGAAAAGCTCCATGATGGACTGACCGGTCCGGCCAGTATGGGTCAGGCCGCCGCCGAAAATGGCTGGGATATCCTCATACTCACCAAGGTCGTTGAAGGCAAGCCACATGCTCGGATATGTCGGGTCTGTACAGGGTAGGACGAGAATGAACACCCCGCCCGGAATGACCGGAGCTGGCTGTATTGCAACGCCGCCGGAACACGTCCCTTCGTGCAGGTTCGGGTCGCCAACGGCAACGGCAAGGCTGGCTATCTCCCCGCCAGTCAGCCCCTTTACATGGGTGGATGTCCCGTTCGTTGCACAGTCATCGGAAAGCAGTGTCCAGCCGCCACCCGGTGGAGCTACCGGCGCTCCGCTTTCACAGATCGTACGCAGGCGCTTGCGAACCCAAACGCGACAGAACACACCACCGCCAGTACCGGGAACAACGTAATCGTCCAAGAATGTCCATCCGGTACCTGCTGGCGCTGCGCATGCTGGATCGCCACTGTTGAAGGTGCATCCGTACCACTCTACACCCGGCCCGCCGTAAAGCAACGTGAGAACGGCCGGAGCCTCCAATACGTTGCGCTTCGTGTCTTCGTCGCGAAGGATACATTGGTACTTGTCCACCGTCTCGGGCTTCACCTCGAAGAGACAAAGACCCAAGTCCCACTTCCCGCTACCGGTGGAGAACTCCCCGGTCCAGAACGTGGTCCAACTCTGGGCGCACTTCAGTTGGCATCGTATGTACAGCGACTTGCAGCGGCGCATAGCACTGCGCTCGAATGATAGGAAGTATTGGAAGTCCGGCTCTCCGAATAGCAGGGCCGTGTTGAGCTTCTTGCGGAAGAATATCTGCCCCGCCTCCAAGTCGCGACTTTCCGTGATCGTGACCTTCGCCCCGTTCTTCACGGTGACATCGCGGCTCCACGTAGTGCCGTCCTCCGATACCTGCCAGCGCTTATCCACGACGGGTCACGGTTTTGGTAGGGGTGACGGTGGTCTTTGCATCGCCGCGCGGGCGCGTGCGCTCCTGTTCGCGGAAGCCCTGCAATTCATCAAGCAGGCCGTCCACGCGCTTGGTCAGTTTCGCGAGGGCTTCGGAGTTGCCGCTATCCCGGCGCTCGATCACTTTCTCCTTGTTGGTCACGATGTGCCGCACCACCTCGGTGGACATCCCGATGCCCTCCATGTCCATGATCTGACGGATGGCCTTGTGGTGGCTGTCGGGAATGGTGTCGGCGTTGATGCCTTCGAGGATGTGCTTGTACTTCACGGTGGACTTCTTGTTCACCATGTACTCCCCGCCTTCGGCCTCGGCTATCTGATTGCCCCTGCGGTCCACCATGGCGACCCCTCCTTGTTCGTGGGATGGGCCGGGCAGCATACCGCCTTTCTTGAATTGGGGAACGCTGTTGTTCGCCGCCTTGATCTTGGCCTTGATGCCCGCGAACGTGGCAGCAAGTGATACGATGAATGCTATCGCCGCGATGGTTCCGGGGATACCTTTCAACGCCCCGTCCTTCAGCAAGGCCGATCCTGCGGTGATGAGGTTCGACACTTGGGTCGCGCTGTCGATGATAGCCTGTTGTTTGGCAAGGGCGCGTTTCTCAGCTAGGCCAGCCTTACGGGCTGCGAGCGCTTCGGCCTCCGCTTCCTTCGTTGCGGCGATCTCGGCCTTGATGCCGTCCAAGTTGTTGGCCAGCCCCGCGTCGTTGTCCTCTTGCTCCTGCTGCAAAAGGGCGGTGAGTTCGTCCCTTCGGCGCTGCTGGTCCTCTATGATCTGGTCGGAGGCTGCGATCTGGGCATCCACCGTTGCTTGCTGGGCCGCGATGTTGGCCGAAGCGAACGAGAGGATGTTCTGGCCTATGCTCTTGAGGTCCGAAAGGATCTGCTGCTTCTGGCTGTCGGTTACCTTGATCCCCAGCAGGTCGAACAGATCGAACGGGGCCTGTTGGTTCGCCAGTTCTTCGCGCTTCTCTTTGATTCCGTTGATGACGGCCTCGAGTTGGAGTTTCGTCAGTTCAGCCTCTTCGGAGGTGTCGTCCTTGATCGCTTGTAGGCGCTGCTGGGCAAAGGATTCCTGAGCCGCCAGTTTTTCCAGTTCGACACGTTGGCGGAAGGCGAACTCCGATTCGGCCCCCTGTACTTGGGCGTTGATCCGCGCCAAGGCCAGTTCCTCCTCCTGGTCGATGGCCTTCTGCACCTGACCGCTTCGGAATTGGTCCCTTTGCTCTTGGATGAATTGGGCTAGGGCTATTTCGGTAGCGCCGGATTCGCGCAGCTTCTGGACACGCCCTTCGAGTTCGATGTCAAAGGCCGCGCGCTCCTTCTCAAAGCCATCGGCTTGTAGGTCCAGCAGGGCCGCACGTTGTTCCCTGTCGAGGGCAAGGCGTTCGTCCCAATACTTGTCCCATACGGCGAACTGAGCGCTTGCGACCTGCTCTTGTTGCTTGACCGATAGCTGGATCGTGCCATCGTCGATCAGCGCTTGGGCTTGGGCGTCCTTCTGGGCGTCGGTGAGCTTGGAGAATGTTTCGGCGTTCAGCCTGACCTCTAGTTCTGCGAGGGCCTTCTTTTTGAGCAGGGTTTGTTCAAGGATCCGGACCTCTTCCAAGGCGGCGTTGCGCTGCAATTCCAAGCGTCGGCCGGGGTCGGCTGTCTCTTCGTCCAGCGCGGCTACCTTATCGGCAAGGGATTTCTCTGCGCTCAGGATGTCGTCGGCCAGTTGGGTCTCTAGGTCGAGGCGTTGCTTGGCTGTCGCGGCGCGGTCGCTCCTTTCCTCGTTCCCGATCTTCAATAGCTCGTTCTTCTTCTCACCTTCAAGGGCTACGATGTCATTGCTCACAGCCTTGAACTCGGATGCGTATTCCTCCAGCTTCTTGATCGCGGTCTGGCGTGCTTCAATAGCCGCATCACTATCCTTCCCGCGAAGCGATTCAACTTCAGCTATCAGTGTCCGCAGGTTGAGTTCGTATTCGAGTTGCTTGCCGATCAGCGCACCGCGCTTGTCGATGTAGTCCTGCTCGATGCGCCTGCGCTTGGCCGCGTCGCTCTCGTTCGCCTCCAAAGCCTGGCGCTCGTTCTCGATACCCTTCAGCCTTAGCTTTTGATCCAGGGCATCGGTGTTGATCTTCGTGAGACGGTCAAGCCCGTCGATCGTCTTGTTCAGTTCGGCATTGTAGTCCTTATTATCGCTTGTGGCCGATACAAACGCCGTAGCTAGGGCAAGGACCGCCACGGCGATGGCTGTGATGGGGTTGGAAAGCAGCGCGGCCTTCATCGTGTTGAGCGCCGTCGTGAATACCCCTGTCGCGCCCGCTGCTGCTGTGTTGGCACCGGCTACGGCTACCGTTCCGGCCGCGTTCGCTCCTTTGGCCGTGGTGTCTGCTTGGGTCGCAAGCGTGGACGCGGCGATAACAGCCTTGAGGTTCTTGTAATTGTCAGCCAGCCCACCGACGAAAGACTGAAGCCCTTGGAAGAATGCGCTCGCCTGCTGGACCTTCAGCAGGGCCTTGTTCACATCCTCGCTCTCGGACCCAAATAAGCCCATAGCGGATGACGCGGCCTGTATACCACCGGTGAGGTTGCCCACCACACCAAGCACAGCCTTGAACTTGGTATCGGGGTTGAAGGCTTGGGCAGTAGCGTTCAGGTCTGCGAACCGATCTTCAAGCTGCCCGACCTTTTGGGCCGCTGCGATGAACTCAGGGGTGATCTTCCCGTCCGAAGCCTCGGTAATCTGGTCCAACTCGGCCTTTGCCTCGCGTAGTTGTGCGCGCAGGCTTTTGGTCGCTACTGCGGCCCGCTCCATGTTGTCCGGCAGGTTCGCGCCTCCGCTCGATTTACCGAGGGCTGCGAACTCCTTTGATATGCCACCCGCTGCCGCCGCCGCTTCCTTTTCGGCCTGCGTCAAGGTCTTCATGTCGCGGATCGCTTCGGCCGCACGCTGGCGGCTTTCTGCAATGGCGGAAGATCCTTTTGATTGTGCCTGCTCGATCGCGGATCCGGACGCCTGCGCTTGTTTGGCCAGATCCTTTTGGGCGCTCGTTAGGCCCTTGGTGGCGGTGGTCGTCTTGTCTATGGCTGTTGTCGCCCCTCCCTTTGCTGCTTCCTTCCGCACTTCCTGCAAGGCTGCGGTGGTTCCTTCAATGGTGGTCGCGAGGTTCTGCGTAGCCTTTGAACCTTCGGCTCCGAGTTGTTTGAGTGCTTCACCTTCCTTGACGGTTTCTTCACGCAGTTTGACCGTGGCATCGCGCGCCTCGACGAGACCCTTGACAAGGTTCTCTCCTAAGCCGTCGAACTCGATGAGCGCTGCCATGGTTGGTCGTTCTGCTTGAGTTGTTTCTTCACCCTTGCTTGGTGGATCTCTAGGCCACGGAAGAAGTCGAACACGTCAGCGCGGTCCCACGCATCCATGTCCGTCCTTGATCCGTCACTGAGTGCCCACAGCAGTTCATCGTGTTCCTTGGTCAGCCTTTCGATGGCGGTGTCGGTGCGTTCCCGGACTTTTGGTTTTCCTCGTTGGAAGAGGCTTCCAAAGCGAGCCTGTATGCGGCGAGAAATCCGGGCACACTGCTCGCCGCTTCCCGAAAAAGGAAACCCACATCCACGCCCTGCATGTCCTCGACCTTTTCGCGCATCTGGTCATCGGTCATGCCCTTCTTATCCTCCCCTTCGTAGTTCCAGAACAGGCAGAACATCTTGATCGCGGGGTTGGGGTCCATGTCGGCGATCCGCGCTGCTCCCGTCATGTTCGCGTGGATCAAAACGGCGGCTTGCGCGAACTGCTGCTTGTTCAGTAGCTCGAAGGCGGTCTTGTTGTTCTTGAATACCTCCACGGGGTCGCGACCGTTCAACATTTCCTGTTGCAGCCGCTCCATGATGGCGTAGCGCCGCGCTGAAAGGCTCTGGCTCTTGCGGTACACCCTTTCGCCAACGGTGAACTCCGTGGCTCCGGCTGGCGGGGAAATGACTTCTAGTTCTGCGTCCATTTGTAGAGCTTGGTGAGGCACGGGGCGATGAGTACCGCAAGGCATGCCGAAGTGATGTGTGCGAGAAACTGGGTCCAGTCCACGACCAACGAGGTGATGAGCGTAGCCATGCCAGCGGTACACATGGCACAGCCGCCGATGGGCTTGGTGATCTTATCGCTGGTCTTTGTTTCCAGCCACAGCAGGAAGTTGTACCACGGGGTGAACCAAATGGGCCGCACGTCGGCAAAGACCACGGCAACGAAGGCAATGGCTACGGGCAGCAGCCACACCAATGGGTTGAGCAAAGCGTTCAACATGGCATGTTCTCAGCTTGTAGTTTCTCTTCACAACCGGGCATCAACCCGAACTCTGTTTCGGTATCAATGGCGAAGGCGTCGAATGGGTAGTGCAGGTACTTCGACCGGTCGTCATTGAAGGTGTAGCGGCTGAACACATCGGGGCCACGCGAAACACCTCCCGTTACCTTGTGGCGGATGCCTTTGAACAGTTCCGTCGCGTAGCTGTTCCGGTGGTTCTTTTCGATGGCTGACAACAGGTTCATGGAGGCGAGCGAACCGCAGTCGCATCCGCCTCCCAAGCGCTTGCAGTTCATCCACACCACGATGCGCAGCTTGGCGACGTAGCGTACACCGGGGATCCGGTCATTCACACGGCTTGGCAAGGCATCGCCTTCGATGAACAGGACCGACCGGTACTTGTCATCCGGAACGAGGTCGGTGATGGTCTGGGGATCGCAGTCCGTGGATGTCACATTGCACGACACCGGAATGGTCACGCGCTTCTTGCCTTCTGGAATCGAAGTAGAGCGTGTGAGGCCCGCGTACTTGTCCAACCACGGCAGGTCAGCGGCCTCGATCCGGTCCAGTAGCAGTTGTGCGATCAGCGCGTTCATTGGAAGATGGTGGCTAGGTCTTCAGAAAGCCCCGCGTTGGCGATGCGTGTAACGGTCTTCATCTCACCCGCCGATGGGTTGAGGAAGCCCGGACGGGTCTTGTTGTTGCCTTCGATCTTCTTGCGCGTGGTCTCATCACGGGCCACGAAGGACACCTTGGCCCGCCCACCGTTCACCTGCTTTTGTAGGTCGCCTTTCTCGAAGGCCGTGGTGATGCTGGCGAGCATCTGCGTGGATAGTTGAAAGTTGACGTGGCCTACATCGCGCCCCAACTTCTGCTTGCGCTTCTTGTAGCTGGGCGTGTAGTCCTCGAAGGATGACCCCTGCGCGTTCTTTCCGGTCTCCACCAAGCGCACATCCACCAAGGCAATAGCGGCGTTCGCCCCCTGCTCGGTGTGCTTCAATATCAACCCGTCCACCTTTTCAATGGCCTCGTCGAATTGTGCGACAAGTTCGTCAAGTGATCCAGCGGGCATCAGCGTTGAATTGTTCGGGCGTGCATGTGGCTATCGTCCTTGCATGTGAAGCAGTCTGAGTATAGGTTCATGCCCGATCGGGGGTTGCCCTCTTCAGGGTCCGACGTGAGCACCTGAACTATGAACTCCACGACCTGCTGAACGTCCTTGATCAGCGCGACCCTTGTCAGTTCCAGTTCGTCACCTCCCGCAATGGCTTCGCGTACCACCCTCGTCGAATTGGTGATCTGGGCGATGACATCCAAGGCGCTGAACAGTTGAACGCCCACGGCGAAGGACATCTGTACCTCGTCCTGTTCGTAGTTCGGTTCGCCCGAGCACATCACCGTATTGCCATCGCATTGGAAGTCGATGTCAAGGGCAAGACCTTGGGTCTCGTTGGTATGGGTCCAGTTCTCGCGGTTCGACAGGTCGGCTCCGTAGGTGCCTCCGGCCATGGCCCACGCGGTCCAGTTCTGGCCATCGTTCACCACCGCGCTTTCGTAATACGCGTGCTCAATAATCCACTTGGGCTTTCCCGAGCATCCGCATGATGCGACCTTCCAGTCAAGGGCGGTCTGTCCGCTGCTGGGCTGGAAGAGGAACCACAGGCGTTGGTTCTCCGGAAGGAACTCCCCTAGATCGACCTCGATGTTCTCGATATCCGTCCACACCAACTTGTTCTGGGTGGCAACTATCGTTCGTGTGGCCAACAGGTTGTCGTTGGCATCGTAGACCAACACGTTGACGGTCCCCGTGAACTTGAAGGCCCCTCCGATCTTGCGGATAATGGCCCGGCCTCCCACATGGTTGGCGAACTTCACATCCAAGCCATGGTATTCGCTTTCGAGCTTGACCGTCTTGGTGCCTTTCTCCTTTCCGATAACCGACCGACCGACTGGACGCTTGGCCTTGGTAACGGCCATGACGCCACGAACGACCTCCGATTTCATCCGGCGAAGACCGGCTTCCCGTGCTCTGGTCAGGATATCCCAGCCGTCCTCCGAACATTCAGCGGCAGCGAAGACCTTCTTGATGTTGAGGCCCGTGGTCTCGTCCAAGAACACACCCGACGCGCTGCTATCGTAACCAACGGGCGGCGTACCATAGCACTGGCAATCCGTCCGGCTCAGTCCGATAACGTTCTCAAAGCAGACGTTGGTCAGGCTCATGGTTTCTCGTTCATCCCTCGCCGGGCCGGGAGCGTGTTACGGCACGCCCCCGGTTTACCGGCTCAGGGTGTTGTTAGGCGCAGCCGAATTGCAGGATACCGGTGCGGCTGTTGTTGCAACGGGTTGGTGCCAAGTGGATGGCACCCTTGAAGAACAATTGACCGGTCCATACCGTGTCGCCGTTCACGCAGCTCTGTTGCATGATCAGGTCATAGAACACGCCCGGCAGGTTGTCGCTCTCCACAGCGGAAAGCACCTGTTCATTGCCAGCGGCCACTCGCTTCTTGCCAGCGCCGTATGGCTTGTAGTAAGCCTTGTGAGCAAAGCCCACAACGTCGGGGTGTACTAAGAACGCGGCCTTGCGGCTCAACACGCTTTCGGTCACGAACATGTCGGAGAACACCTTTCCGAGCAGGCGGGTCTTGCGAACCGCGCTTTGGCCCTCTGGGGTATTGCTCTCCGTCTCGATCTTCACCAAAGCCTGCTCCATGAGGCCGCCGAGCAACAGGCTCATCTTCGGCATCTTGTTGCGCTGACGGGTCACGGCGAAGTAGGGGAACAGGTCGGCGTTCCATGCTGGTGCGGGGATCGTGGTATTGCCATCGCCGCCAACCGTGTATGGCGAGCCGTTCAGGTTCACGCCGCTGTTGGCATCGAGGAAGGACACCACCGCCTCGGAAAGCAGTTCATCCATGACCTTTTTCTCGGCCACGAGGTTCAGCGCCATTTCCTGCTCCCAGCTTACGGTATCACCGAGTTGGCGATACTTCAGTTCGGTGAGCTTGAAACCGGGCGACCGCTTGCAGATGTTCAGGTCGTAGTCGGCACAGTTCGTACCGGCCTCCACGCCATCGATATCGCAGGTCTCGGCGATATTGCAATCCGTCGGAGCTTCCACGCCGCACTTATCCATGAAGATGATCTTCACGGTCTTGTCCTTGGCGGGATCTTCGAGGTCAGTGAAACGCGCTGTCTGGATCTCCCGGATCATCTGGATCGGGGCCACGTCAGCAACGTAGTCGGGGTTTGGTGAAAGCGGATTGAACAAGTCCTCGGACCTGCGCTTCACCTCTTGGATAAGGGCGCAATCGAAATTGCCTGGCGTTTGTGCGCTCATGGCTGTTGGGGTTGTTGGGTTGAACTACCCCGCCACTTGTCGCTATACGAGGTCTTTTGCTAGCTCGTCGAGCTGTTCGTTCGCTGCTTTGCGATCTGCGTATGGCAGGCCGCTCGTAGTGATCGCATGTCGCTGCTTGGCAAGCTCGTCGCGGTTGGCGGGCTTTTGCAGCTTGACCGTACCCTTGTTCAATGTCCCGTTCAACGGATTTCCAAGGCTCCCCTTCTTATCGCTTACAGGTACGTCGAACGTCGAACGGATCGCGTTCTCCAAGAACTGCTTGCGGGTTACGGGAATGCCGGTGGATGTCTCCACGCGCTTGCCTTCTTTGTCGATGACATAGACCGATTCCCCATCAGTTTCGTAGGTGTGGGATTCGATGTCCATGTCGATCACCTTCATCAGGCGTCGTGCTTTTTCGGGGTCTTCCGGAAGTATGGGCTGGATGGCCTTCACTAGGTCATCGCGCTCTCTTACGGCTTCGGCAATGGTGCGGTCGCGCTGCTCTTTCGCGTCTCGCTCGGTCCACTTCTTCTCCCATTCCTGTTCCTTGGCCGTCACCTTGCCATTGCTTTCGCGCTCCAGTTTCACGTAGAGCGGGTGTGCTTTGACTTTGGCATCGTCCAATTCAGGTCCGGTAGCAGGAACCTTCAAAGAGGCCAGATGCTCTTGCACTTTGGCAAAGGCTTCCGGGCTTTCTCCGGTCATGTCTCCGAGTTCAACACCTTCGTTCTTCAGGAAATCCTCCCACTTCTTGGCTCCCTCCTTTTTGCCGCGCATACGCTGCTCTTCTCGGTCCTTTGCGACCTTGGCTTTTTCAGCCTGAACAACTTCGCTCCGCTTCTGGAGAATGACATCAAGTGATCCTTCCTTCAGATCTTCCGCTTCGTAGAGTGCGGCAACCTCCTGATCGGTGAAGCTCAGGGCCTTCACCAATACCCCGTTGAGAACGTCTTTCAGTTCAGCCATTGTTATTGCCACCCTTTGGGGCAGTGGCTTTCCCCTTATTGGTCGTGCGCTCCACTACTTCGGGAACGCGCGGTTTATCTTTGATGACCACCTTTGGTAGTGATCGGTCAGGATTGGTAGCCAGTACGGTGAAGCACTTCTTCTGTGCCGGGGACATCGCGTCAAACTCTTCCTGAGTTGGCGCGTACTCCTTTCCAGTGAGCCGGTTCTTGATCGTTACCGTGGGCATCACTTCTTGCCTTTGGCGCTCTTTGCGGGAGCGGGTTTCGGTGATACTACGGGCGCAGTGGCGGGCGCTTCTTGGACTTCAGGAAGAATGTCCGCGTCTTCCGCTGG
>ERZ869921.1424-NODE-1424-length-10056-cov-6.619038_pt1 | contig 10056 bp, 13 predicted proteins | sample MGYA00579310_ERZ869921 | MGnify/ENA primary metagenome ERZ869921 (study PRJEB32216, sample SAMN09231816) | wastewater metagenome | place: USA: Maryland | collected 2016-06-21 | study: EMG produced TPA metagenomics assembly of the PRJNA472060 data set (Reclaimed...
TCTTGACTAATGGTATAAGCACCCTCATAACCTCCATTTTCTGTAAACAAATCAGTTTCATTGTCCAAAAAAACACGGTGTATGTAAACACTTGAAACGGTTTCGGGTGCTGTTATTGCCATAGCCGTACGAACATAACCAGCTAATGTTTCAGCACCCGTTTTTGTTACCGCTACCGATTTGACTTCGATACGATAAACATCATATCCACTCTGTGAATCACTTGTCGGATTTGTTTGCATGGAAATCTTTTCCCATACAATAAAAGGAAACGCCGTTCCTTTCGGTACAAAGTCAGGTTCTATTTTTGTTCCAACTAAAGAAGCAACATTCGAGGACCTATGTATTAACGTGTAAATTGCTCCACTAACTGACATTATTTTTTAACTTATCTTGCCTTTGTATTTCTTCAATTTGTTTTATCAATTCATCGGTCCAAATTTCGGACGGATTAGTTGCTCCTTTTTTATCGAAACTTAATTCGATTAACTCCTCTGGCTTTACGTCTTTTCTTAACTGCTTACCGCTTATGTTTAGTATTGCAGCCGTTTGCCACCTTGTCCTTGCCCACTCGCTTTCCTCGCGTTCTACCTTGTCCTTTTGATAGCCTTTTAATCTAATAAAAAACCATCTTGGGAAACAATTTAAGAACTCATTTTCGGATAAATTTAACCGCCCATATGCAATCTCTTCTAAGTCCTCAAATGTTAAGGGCTTATCTTCGTCGCTTTTTTTTTGCCTACTTCCGCTTGCTCACTTGTAAAAAATGCCGCAAACTGATTTGAAAACAAAACAAAACATTGTATAACCTCGTCAAAGTTTGATAGCAACATCATTGTTTCATTCAAATCTTTGGTGTAAGGTTTTTCAGCTAACACACCCCCTGCATAAAGTCCATGATGTGCAATTAATCCCATCGGCTCAAGTATTTCAGAAAGTGCATCCATTGTGTCGCCCGCTTCCATACCTTGCAATCCTGTTACATTATCCGCTAATTGCTTAAAGTCGGTTGCCCCTAAACCTTTTTTAATACGGGAAATTGAAAGCATATTGTATGCAATCGGGTAATCTTTGCCGCCTATTTTTATTTTTTCAATCATAATATTATGCGTTTGTACCTGTTCTTATTGATTTAGTCATGGTAAATGATACCGAAAATGTAACTTTGTCATACATCGGAGCCGCTTCTGAAAGTGAATCAATGTAAACATCTGCCTGGTAATACTTATCACCGCTTACGGGTGTACCACTTGAATGTGAATTTAATCTCAAAGTTAATTTTGTACCGTTCAAATAGGCTAACCACAACTGATCCCAATTATGTTCGGTGCTTCCTTCATCCCATACTACAATTCCTTCTGCAGAAAATTTGCCACTTTTTAAACCTGACAATGCAACTGCCCATCCTGAACTATCGTCTGTTGTTACATCAATCATATTGGTGCTTAAATCCATTCCTTTAGAAGTGATATAGGCAAGTTTATCATTTGTGTTGAACAAGCGAACAAATTGAGGAAAAGTTGTTACCGTTGTAGTTAAATCTATTGCAGCACCTCCAGCGGTTAATGATAGTTGAAAAGTGTCTGTTGTTCCTGTAATAACATAGTATTCAGAATCGGTCGCAATTTCTTCACAATTACCGCGATAAACACACTTTAATTTGTTGCCGTCAATATACCCATGACCCACTATTGTAATTACATTAGTAGTCGTGTTTACTATTGTTGCTGTTTGGGTGCTTTCGTCATTGACAAACAATGCCAATAAACTACCGTTAAAAAATCCTGTTGTTGCCATTATGAATTAATTACTCTTGTTACTGCTCCTGTGATTGTGAATGAACATGAAAAAGTTACTTTGTCATACATCGGAGCTGCTTCGCTTAGGCTATCAATACGGCAATCCGCTTGATAATAATAATCTCCTACAATTGGAGTGCCTGAAACGTGCGAATTGAAACGAATTGTAAATTTAGTTCCTGCATCGTAACCAGCATATAGTTGGTCCCAATTCTGGTCTGATGAACCCTCATCCCATACCACAATCCCTTCCGCTGAAAACTTTGCAGACTTTAATCCAGCTAAGGCAACTGCCCAACCTGCACTATCGTCCGAAGTAACATCTATCATATTTGTTGATAGGTCCATACCTTTAGAGGTAAGGAAAGCCATTTTCTCATATGTTCCACCATCATTGATGAAAAGCGATAATAACGAGCCGTTAAAAAATCCTGTTGTTGCTGCCATTTTATTTAGTTTTTAATCCTTGTTTTTTAATTAATTTATCAGCTAATTTATTAAGCCCTGCAATAGCTGCGGTTGCAACGGCGTTCCCATGTTCATCAAATGCTTTTTGCATCCATTTACGAGGCTCTACTTTTCCTGTACTTTTCCCTTTGTGTGGCATAAAGAAGCCCGGACCTTTGAATTTTTCAAAGTTGTTTTTCCTACTCGTTATCCCGTCAATCAAATCCTTCTTCATCTCACGTTGCATAGTTCCCTTTTCAAGTAAACTCATGTGGTAACCCTTTGAACCACCGTATGTCCTTGCGCCAATTAAAACCTTAGCTTGATTATCTCTTATACCTTTGGTTTTACTCCTCTCAATGAACCCGATTGAATCCCTTAAATTACCCGTGTGAATTGGTATGTTTGATTTGATACCCGATACCATTTCTTCACTTGCTTTCCTTACAACGGGATATAATTCTTTACCTGTAAAAACTACTTTTTTTAGTTTCTCACTTGTTTCCTTCATCCCGACGAAACCCATTTCAATAAAACTTCCGCTTCTTAGTTTCATGTGTTTCGTGTTACTTTTAAAATTACATTGCCATAATACGCTTCGCTATCGTCTATTTCGCGAATATTAAACTCTTGTCCAGCAGCGTTCAAAACCTTATCAGACATTGCAGGTTTTAACAAAGTTGTTTTAACAATTCGACCTCTGTAAACTTCAACAACATCCTCTTCAATCCTATCAATGTTTATCGCTTCATTACCGCTTTGCCTTACCCTTTGGAATGAACCCGTATAATATGCAGAACCCGCATAAGTTACAACGGTTGAACCATTTGCATCCTTAGTCTGCACCTGCCTGTAAAAAGCTAAACGGGTTTTCATTACACCAGCCCTCATAATTGTGTAGAATGTCTTAAAGGGTCTAACATAAATTTAATACCTAAAGGCAACTCGGTTGATATTATACCTGTTACAACCGCTTCACGATTATTGTACAAATGTCCACATAGCATTAATGCCGCCCCTATTAATTGTTGAGGAATTACCGCCGCTGTGGCATATCCTACCGTTGCAATCAATTTTACAGCGTTTAAATAATCTGATGTGTAATCCGGATCGGTTATAAACTTAACCCGTGCATCTTTTGTTAAATCAGTTGTATAATTTGCACTCGAATAAACGGTGTAAGAATCCGTACTAACTTTAGTTGATATTGAAGTGATTGCAGTAATAGGAAAATGAGGTAACTTTAAAATTGAATTTTGTGGCAATTCATCCCAATACATAGTCAATGTTGACGGCCTTAATACACAACCCGTGTAATTTTCAACCTGCTCACAAGCACTTGCCCACAATGAAGCGACTAACGTGGCATCAAATGTAGTATCGTCCGTGCGCAAAAACTGCGACATCAATACGTCATTTGTTATCAAACTAATGTAGGTAGTTGAACCTACAACCGTTATGTCGCTTTTTATTGCCATTACTCCGCGCCTTCGCTATTTGTTGGAATTACGTACTTACTTTTTTTGGTTGTTGCCTTAATTGCTTTTTCAACTTTTTCGACATTGATTGCAGCGGTTTCAATTACTGCTTCTTTTGCGGTTTCAACTTCTACCACACCGACCAATTCAGCCCTGCCAATTGCAATTAACTTATCAGCTATTTTAGCATCAACTTCAATCACATCGCCTACTAATGCACTTAACCAAAATGGATTGCAGCAAACGCCGCCTGTTATAATTACTTTTTTCATATTTATATTGCTTCTAAACTTGCCCAAACTGAAACTTTAAAAGTCCCCGTTCCATTTACGAAACGAGGCTCTGATGGATAGATATGAACGATTAGGAAGTAATTGCCACGTCCGCTGCAAAAGATTCTGCATGACGAACACCGCAATCCCACCATGAGTGGATAACGATTTCAGTAAGAGCTTCTTTGCTCTTAACTTCTACGTTTCTTTGTAAGTTGATTGCTCCGAATTGACCTATAATGAAATCACTCCAATTACCGAAAATCAAAGCTGATGCAGAACCACCGATTACACGGCTAACAGAGTTGGTAGCGTATGCAGGGTATCCGTCAATAGTGTTGTCATTTGCCCAAACTTTCAAACCGGTAGAAGAAAACTCTTCTTTTGATTTTAAGAATTTGCGAACTAATGTGTTTGTGATCCAACCTAAGTTACCTGTCATAGCGTTGCCCGCTGCAACTTTTTCTTCGATTTCAAGACAAACCGCATAAGTAACGGCTGCTGTTCCTACTGAACCGATACCACTTGTTGCAAGTAGTCCGGTCATTTCGCCTGATATACCTGCCCCGTGTATAAGTTGACGTTGCAACTCAACAAGTGTAGCCATGTATAAATCGTTTTCGGTCAAAGCTAACAAATCAGGTGTAGCCTGAATGATTGCTTGGTTTGAAACGTCTGTAAACGCTGTGATACGTTTTGGTGAAAGTGTTACTTCGTCAACGGTTGGAGTAGTTTCGGTTGAAGTTGTGTTTTCTGCTGCTGCTGCTACTGCTGCACCTGCTGTCTTTCTTGGGATAGAAATGATTGAGGTTAAACCTGTCAACATTTGTGCGCCCATGTTCATCATAACAAGGTCGTTTCTAAGTGCATCAATGAAAGATAGTTTTTCAGTTGCTACATACTTAGCACCAACGGTAGAACCGCCTGCGGTAACATCACGATATTGTTTGCCTCTTTTTGCGATTGTCCAAAAATCCAAAGGAATGTTAATACCACCCATTGAACCCTGACCATTTGAGCGCCTTGATGCTTCTTCGTGCATCTCACGAACTGCACCATCTAACGGGCCGCCATTTACTACACTTCTCAATACTTTTGAAAAGTCGAACATCTTTTCTTTTTCGCGTTGCTCACTTTCGTTTGAAATTGAAAGGTTTGCAGGTGGAACGTAAGATGGTGATTTCTCAACTTCTCTTTTTTCTGCTTCGATTTTCTCGAATCTTAAAATGTCTGCTTTTACAACTTCCAATTCTTTAAGAAGTTCATCAGACTTTGTGCGTTGCTCTTCTCCGAAGATTTCAACATTAGATAGGGCTGTTAATTCTTCGTTGATAGCGCCCAATCTTTCACGAAGTTCTTTTACTTTTTTCATTTTTATTTTGTTAGTTGTAGTTTTATTTTAAATTGCTGTCTTAACTGCTCACTTTTTTCTTTTGCGGCTGCTTCGTCTGCTTTGTCCTTTTCTGCCTTAATTGTTTCTAAACCCCTTGCACCTACCGTTGTATCTGCATAAGCTGGATATGTAACGGGGCTAACGTCATATAGTTGTCTAACTACTTCAATAGTTCTTAAAGATGTTTGCTCGCCCTCTTTTGGGTTTGTCCAACTTTCACGATCAATCGTAAAAGCGAATGAACTTTGGCTAACATCGCCACGCTTTATTTTTTCCATAACCCTAACATGGTCGGGGTCATTCTCATTGTACAAAGCCCTGTACTTCAATCCAACTTCATCTACTGAAATTTCACAAGTGCCGGATTGGGTTCGACCTAAAATAACGTGGCTGTCATGATTGAATAAACAACGTACATCATCATTTAAAACTTCTGAAAATGCACCTGGCGCAATAATTTCTCTGAAATAACCTAAATCAGTTTCTTGGTTGAACTTCGCTGCATAGCCCTCAAAATATTGTTTACCGTCCTCACTTGCTCTAAATTCAAGTGGAACGCTAAAAAACCGCCTTTCAGCGTTTGGTATATTGTTTATATAATCCGTTTTCATGCCTGTATTTTTGTTTGATTTGCCATATCTTGACCGATTAAAACGCTTATTTTAGCATCATAAAAATCATCAAATTTTGACAATGGTATTAAATTCGCGTCGGTGAAATAGGTTTTGCCTACTCCATCTGGCAAACTATTCATATCTTCTTTTTCGCGTATATCGTCTGCATTAAACACACCCATTCTGTATAAAGCCCCGTAAAATGCCGCCCTTGTTGTGGAATCCGCACGCATCAAAGCGTTAAAATTGTGTTTTAAATAACGTCCTGAACGCTTTTCAACCTCTGTATAAAGTTTTATGGTGTATTCCTGCTCCTGACAAATTGCATGAGCCATTAAAGTACCATTGTAAAAACTTATGTATTCGGTTTCTGAATTAGTGTAACTTGAATCGCTTGCATCTGATAGCATATATTTAGGCACACCATAAATGCGACTTGCCTCTGAAATCCCATAAGCGCGAACCTCTGAGAATTGTGTTTCACTTGGATTTGCTGAAATAGTGTGCAGCATTAACCCGTTATCCATCAATGCAAACCCGTTATTAGACGCTGCAAAAGATTCTCTTAAACTTTCTTGCAATGCTTTTCGTGAAACTTCTCCTAATGCAGATGGTGTAGTTGCATAAAATGCAGGTTTGCCACCGTTTTGAAAATAATCTAACCCGTACTTTTCAGCGTTTAATGATATACCCAAACTCTGTGCGTGCTGTACTAATGGGCTAATTCCCCAAATACCATTATTAGAATTGTATCTAATATGTACAACATCGTAAACGGTAGGATAATAAATATCAGTACCTTGTTTAACGGTGTAAACATAGCGGCCTTCTACAAATCTTGGTTCAGTTACGTTTTCGGGCAATATTGGAATAAGTCCGATAGCCTTACCGCTTTTATCCTTTTCAATAAAGGCAACCCCGTTGCCATAACGAACCGCCCAAAGTGTTAACAAACGTCTAAATGTGTAGTTTGTCATTCCGGCAATAGGCTCACGAAGTAACATTGTGATATTGCTATCTGTTACCTCTTCCTTACCTCCCGAAACTTTGCGATAATCTTTTAACGGCATTGTTGCAATACCATCAGCAATTATACTTTGCGCCCTTGCGATTGCAGTTAATGTACTTGCTGTTTTTGGATTGCTGGATATTGCACCACCTTGACTAAAGGTAATTCCTAAAGTTGATGCTAATTGTTCACTCCAATGATTTAGAGTTGAACGTAATTCTTGATCATTGATTGCCGTGTTTTCAGATTTTGAAAACGGGTTTAATCTTTGAATAAAAGATTTTTTGGCAGTTTGCACGGGTGTAAAATTACCTATGCAATAATTTATGATAGTTAAATTTGATTAACTAAAAAATAAATTTGCTTTTTTCAATATCTTTTTATTCGCGCTTTATTTCGTTTTTAACGAATGATAGCGTTTTTTGGTATGTTTATACCTTTTTAAAAAGATAATTCTATTAGTTGAAAATCAATAAGTTACAAACAGAAAATATTAAACTATATTTTACAAATGTAAAGTTTATTTTATCTTATTTCGGTGAATTGACAAACGTACTTTAAAATTTTCGTATGACGTATATCTAAAATCCCCGTGAAAATCAAAGTGGATATCCTCAATCGCTTCATAACATAGCTTCCCATTTTTGTGTTTCCCTAAATCGTTTTCGTACATTTGGATAAATCCGGCGTTTGAACCTACTTTGTTTTTTAGTTCCAAATTAGTCAACCTTTGTTCGTGGTCCTCAAGTATTTTTTCTATGCTCATATTATTGTTATTGTTGGTATGTTGTTATTCTTAATTGTTGAAATCCCAACGGCTGTAATCATTGCCGCAATTAAATCAATCTTTTCTGTACTTCTTTTTTTGTTCGGCTTCTTATTTCCCGCCGCATCAATATCCATCATCACGTTTCCCATTTGCCAACGTGCAACAGGATTGCCCCCGTGTATTAATTTAGCATCGCCAGTTAACGCTTCAACAGAACAAACGGCGGTGTTCTGTGATTTGTAACCTTGTCCGAATCCCTCTACTTTATACCCTAATTCAAACAAATCATTGCCTAATTGTGAACTATTCCACCTATCCAATCCCACCATTTGAACATTAGCCCACTCGGATAAGTCCTGTAAATCCTTTATAATTACCTTGTAATCCGTCGCGCTACCACTTGTTAAGGTCAAAAAACCCTCCCGCGACCATAAATGATAGTTGTGAAATTGCGCCCGTGTGCCTGTGTATAGTGTTTTTTCGGGTAAATACGTGTAAAATAATACAGCCCGCTCATCATTTTCATCAGGTTCAAACACTACCACCATTGCAGTAGTATCTTCTACACTTGCCAAATCCAAACCAATCCAACATTTTTTACCCTTTAATTTCTCTTTGTCAATTGGTTTGTTTCCTTCCATCCAGCGGTCATCAGTTATCCATCGGGTAGCGGAATCAGTCCAAACGTTTAAATCAAGTCGTAAAAAAGTATTGAGGTTTGCAGGATTATTCACCGCTTGATTAAATTGCTTTTGCATATACTCAAACGATTTTGAAACTCCTAAGTTTGGGTTTGCTTTGTACCATGATTGCGGATCGTGCCAATCGTCTAATTCATCAATAGAATAAATTGCACCGAATAAACTATCGTCAATTAACGAACCCTCTAAAACTCTTGTAACAAGTTCATGATGTTCGTAACAAATAGAAGTCCTGTTGCTCCCGGCAGTTGTGATTGCATAGATTAAAGGTTGAACCCTTGCAGATGTTGCCGTTTCCAAAAGGTCCATTATATCCCGTGTTGCATGGGCGTGCAATTCGTCAACCGTTGCACAATGAATATTTAAACCGTCCATTGATTTGGTATCAGAACTAAGGCAATGGAAAAACCCCGCCCCATCTTTTTCAATGATTGAGTGGGCAAAAACTTTTAAACTTTCCTGCAATTCGCTTGAAGCCTTCACCATATTTTGCGCTTCCCTAAAAACTATTCGCGCCTGCTCTTTTTTTGTGGCAGCGGCATAGATTTGCGCCCCTCGTTCACCGTCCATTGTATAGGTTAGTAAGGCAGCACCAGCGGCTTCTGTACTCTTCCCGTTTTTTCTCGGTATCTCTACATAAGATTTTTTAAACCTACGCCCGCCCGTGTCATCTCGCATCCAACCAAACAAAACCCATATCCGGAAAGCCTGGAATGGTTCTAAAACAAAGTTAGTACCCGCCCATTTCCCCTGTGAATGGTATAAAATGCTCTCAAAAAAGTCTATTGATACACTTGCTTGTTCAACATCAAAGTACAATCCACGTTCAAAACCGTTTTTTAAGTCGTTTAAATGACGTTGCACCATCAATTTAGTTAATCGGTTTGCAAGTATTTTACCACTCAACACCCCATCAATGTAATTATCTATCCTTTTTTGGTGTGAAATCACTACTTTTTTATGGTGTTAAAATGCGTTTTGTCCGTCGTGCGGATACCAATGTTTTCGGGCTTCTTCTATTTTTCATGCTACATTACTTTTTTAGCATCAATCCTACCTTTTAAAATTGCCATTTTGCTCTCTTGTTTTTTTGGTTTTACTACATTCATCTTACCCCGTGCATTTGCAGTAAACCCGTATTCACGAGCCATTGCAGTTGCATTTTTATAAGCAGTCGAAGCCGCAACCGTTAAAGGATGCAAAGCACTTTGCCCCATGTGATTTAAAACCGTTGCGCCCTCGTCTTTAATTTGTTTCTTGTAATTGTAGTACGTTTCCATTTCCATACAATACATTTCAATCAAACTTTCATCAACCGTATCACACATTTGATGCTCGGTTAAAAATTTCCATATCTTATTCCACTCATTCGCGCCACGTTCATCTAAGGTTTCGGGAACGTCAGGAATGTCAGAAATTGGATTTAAAGGCTCAATTTCGTTTTTATTCGCCCTTGTTACGTTCAATGACCCTTTTTGTCGTTTTATTGCAGTAGGTAGTGTCATAATGCGTTTATTTTACTATTTATTTCAATGAGGTTGAACAATTCAAAATTGTAATCATGTGTGAGCTTC
>ERZ869921.1425-NODE-1425-length-10047-cov-5.274620_pt1 | contig 10047 bp, 15 predicted proteins | sample MGYA00579310_ERZ869921 | MGnify/ENA primary metagenome ERZ869921 (study PRJEB32216, sample SAMN09231816) | wastewater metagenome | place: USA: Maryland | collected 2016-06-21 | study: EMG produced TPA metagenomics assembly of the PRJNA472060 data set (Reclaimed...
GCCCACCAAACGCGAATGTTTCCCGATGCGGGAACCTTAACATCAGTCATTATGCAGCCACCTCATAGTTCCAGTTAACAAAGTCGTTGTTCAAGAAGGCTTGGTTAATACGAACGTTCTCGCCACTGGCAGCAACTTCGGTTCCGATGTCAGTCTTGACACCAACCATCTTGATGCGGTCACCAATAGCAAATGTTGTGTCGCTGTCCTGACCAACGCGCAAGATTGCAATGTACTCAACGTCAGGCCATGCGAGCAAGTCGAATGCCAAGTTGAAAACACCAGTAGCAGAAACGTCAGCGTCACGGAAAGCTTCCATTGCAACTGTCGGGTTGTAGAATGTTGGCGTTGAGATTCCAGCCTTCGAGCAGAATGTCAACGAGTCATCAGTGTCAGAGTCACCAAGCGTGAACTCTGTTCCGTCTTCGTTCAGTGCGCAGGTGATGTTGTGAACAAGGTCAGTGTTGTTCAGTTCATCTGCGGTCGGAGCAGTGCGGTCTGCAAAAGCTTCCGGGTGAGCGAGAAGGAATGTAACATTCTCACGATAAAGTCGTGTGTTTGCCATTAGATTTCTTCCTCAATTTCGGGGTCAATTTCAATTGTTTCTTCGGCATAAGCTTCAGCTTCGAAAACGTTGTTGGTTTTCTTGTTGCGCTTCTCAGCCTTTTCCTGCTTTGTTCCGGGCTTGTAAAGCTCGGCAACATAAGGCTTAGCGTCAGCATCTACAACTTCAAGAACATCCTTAAATTTAGGGTGCTGAAGAAGCTTAGGAGAAACATCGGCAATCTGCCCAGAGATAGTATTTCGTGCAAGTACCATAGTTCTATTCTACCTTACTTTTAGGGTGTAATATATGAGCCAACATCTTCGGCGTTAACGTTGAAACGAAGACGCGCGCTGCTCACATAAAGGTGCGGTTTACCATTGTTGTTCTCTACAACCCAAGTTCCAGTTGCGCCCTCTGGCGACAAGGGTGTTGAGTTTTGTGGCTTCCAGCCAATAAGTTTGTCAACGATAACATTGGATGCTATCCGAGCTTGACGCGCGTTAGGGGCAACAATTGAAACATCAACCACCGAATAGTATTCGTCAAAGCGCGCACCAACAAATGAACCACCAGTCGGGGAGTTTCGCAAACCATCCCATGACAAAACAATGTATGGTTTAACTTTGTTGCTTTCTTTCAGGATGGTTTCATCATCCATAATGTAGTCGTCGTAAACTTCGTATCCAGAAAATTCTTGACGAACGTAAGCCGTTATATCATCCTGAATAGCGACCAGATTTAAGCCACTCATTTCCTTCGACCCAATCTTCTAGAAATATTCTTTTTTGTTTGCTCGATAACAGATGGAACCTTATCAAGCATTTGCTGGCGTGCATTCCTTAGAGCAAACATGCCCTCAGTTTGCCTTGGTTGTGATGGTTTAAAACGCCAAAACTTTGGAGCATTAGGGCCAGAAGACCTTTTCCCGATGCCAACAAAACGCCACTTATTTACAAAACCATTTTCTTGAAAGAAGAAATATGGCAAAACATTTTTAAGCCAACCGACCTGCGCAGTTATTTGCTTTGGCCCAATATTAACCCTGCTTGAAACAGAGTTATACATTTTCCCAGTTCTAATTCGACCACGAGAACCAAGCCCAAGACTTGCCCTGAAGTCAGAGAATGGTGTTCCGCTTTCCCTGATGGTTCTTCGCATCTCAACTTCACCGATAGTGGCAAGCCTTTTAAGGGAAGTCTTCAATTCATATTCAGTTATTTTTTCAATTTTCTTGACCGTGTTATTAAAGTTATTCAAATTAACTTTAATGCTAGCAGGCTTAGCCATTAGTCAAGCACCAAATCAAAATCAATGCCCTGAGTTTCCTCATGGTTCACAGGGGTCACAAGGGTTGCTGTGCCGAAGTCTGAAGCCCCATCGTAATACTGTGTAATATAAAGCCCACTAGAGGCAACAACCGCAACTGGAACGCTAGCGTCAGCGGGAAGTTCATAGTTGCCAAGAACATCAGTTGTAGTTTCATAATCCATCAACCACAAATTGTTTTCGTGATGGAACGAGCGCACAGTAACACCAGAGATAGGCGAGCCGTCAGAAGAAACATTACCTGCAATGCCAGACCAAGTTGAATTAGCGACCGACTTCACATCAACTTCAGCTTCAATTGTTCTCAACCAAGCATAAGAAGAATTAACTGAAGAGGTCACAACAAAAAGCAACTGCTCAAGCTCTGTATCATTACCGCCATCGGTCACAATAATTTGCAAGCCTTTACGGATAAAAGGAGCTTCGCCACCAAGAGGAATTTGCAAACGAATTTTACGAACACCATTTTCTGAGAAACCAACCTCAGAAAGAATTTCACTTCTCAAGTGTTGAATCCGCGCAGGCCCAGACCAAAGAACAGTGCCTGAACCACCTGAAACATATTCGTTAGTCCAAGCATCCCAAGAAGCATCTTCAGTGTTTGGGTCAATGATTTGGATTGAACCATTCATCCAAGGCAAAGCAGTCTTAGCCATTTCAGCGCCCATCGCGGTGAAGTCTACGCCGTTGTTAAAGACTCCCACGTTAATTCCACCAAGAGTTATCCGCATCCTCTTCCGAGAACGGAACAATTTCAAAAGCGTCAGAACTTTCAGAAGCCACAACTTCTGCGCGCAACTGTTGAGCAATCTTACGCAACGACTCGGCAATAGCGTCACCGCGCACGGAAAGGTCATCAGAAGTCCACGACTTCAACAACAACGCCTGCGAAGCCGCAATAGTTTCTAGACACCGCGCAGCAGCAAGCTTAGGGTTGTTGTCGTACAAACCAAGTACAGCATCAAGCTCGTCGTCGCTGAAATAAAGGTAATCACCGTAACCGCCAGAAACATTTGTGGGGTCAGTGTCACCAAGTAAAACTCTTACGCGCCCAACATTAGAAGTCAAATCGACCGGCGCAACACCTGAATTAGCCATACAATAAGTTTACCAGTAAAGGAGCGACCCCCACGCCGGAGGCAAAACATCTCAACGGCATGGGGGTCAGCGTGGTGGGATTGGAGGAGGAACCACGCAATTCAATTGTACTTTAATTATTTCTTCTTTTTACGGTTAGCCCAATCGCCACCGGGTTCAATGCCATCGCTCAAAGAAATGGCGACCATCTGCTTGATAGCCATATCTTTAGTTTCCTGACAGTTCAGGGTCGAACCGTCATCCTTGACAACGGCCCATCCACTCTTGCAATCTTCGGCATCATTACGAATATAGTAAGGCATGTGATAATCCTAGCATAAGAAAACCCCCTCCGAAGAGGGGGCTTCCTTAATGTGTTGGTGATTAGTTGCCAGCACCAGTCGAGTAAACGAATCCGTCGTTCGTAACGTTGATAGCCTCAACGATGTGACGAACGCGAGTCTGAATGTCATCCTCGTCGAACGAACCTTCACGAACTGGAACCTCGCCACCAGCCAGCGACATGTGACCGCTGTCCTTGATGGAGATGAGTGGTGTACGCTCACCCGAGAGGAAGACCTCCCAGAACTGTGGGCGAACTGTTGTCTCAGGAACAACGAACCACCAGTTGTCTGTACCCGAACCGGAAACGGTGTCCAGTGTGGGGAACTCAATTGGGCGGAACGGACCAGTTGTAACGTTGGCGTTAATGGTGTAAACACCGTTACCGTCAGTGCGCTCGATGGTCTGGATGCTCATCAGGTTGTTAACAGTTGTTGCAAGACCCGAGCCGTAGATGAGCTTGTAGGTCGAAGCACCAATTGGGTTACCGTTAACGCGAGCGTCACGCGACTGAGCAAGAGCCTCGTCAAGTGTCGTAAGCGAAAGAGCGTCGTTCGATGTGAGCTGCTTGCCAGTGAAGGCCGAACCAACAGCAGCGCCGGTGGTTACGAACAACTTAGCGAGAGCGATGTCTTCCTGCTTGGCAGCGTACTGAGCGAAAGCCTCAGTGAAGCGACCGAGGATGTCGAAGTCACCCGTGCGACGCAGCGACTCCCATGACAGGCGAGCGCGAACACCGCGCTTCTTGTCGATGGACTTGTCTGTCTGCTGTGTGGTGAAGCTGACTGCTGGGTACTCGTCGTACTCGCCAACGACCGGAAGGCCACCAGCAATGTACTCTTCGCCGTTACCGGCCTTGAGCGACGAGGGGTCAATCTGGAAGTCACCGAAGCGGATTGTTCCAAAGTCGTTGACCGTGTACTCGTTAGCAATCTGGTTCCAGACAACCGGCTGTGCGGCGTACTGTGCAAGGAACATAACGTTAATTGCAGGCTGGAGCAGAGTAGGAATGTCGCTGGAGGAGATGCCTTCTTGAAGCATGACCTTGGCGCGAACATCGCCAGCAAGAGCCTCGGAAAGAAGCTTGGTAGCTTCAATCTGGCGCTTGGTTGCGCACTCTTCAATTCGAGCGATTTCGCGCTCTACGAGCTGAATGTTAGCCATAGTATTTACACCGTGCCTTAGTTGTTGATTCGAACTTGGATGGTCTGCGTACCCGTGGTCGAACCCTTGGGAGCGTAAGCGTATCCAACAAACTTGTTGCTGGTAGCTGTAGCTGTGAGGGCGTTACCATATGTTGCTCCCGAAGCAAGGTACAGGGGAGCGCCAACGGTGATAGCAGCTGTGTCAGTGGTCGTGCCAGTGAAGACACCCTTGTGACGGAGAGTAGCGTAGTACAGTGTGTCAGTTGCGAGCTTAGCCGATGTTTCAGCAACACCAACAATACCCGTTGCACTTGTGCTGGCGCTTACGCCACCGAGAACAACGAAGTTACCTGCGACAACAGCAGAGTTAACTGCGTAGTCAAGGCTATCCGCGTTCTTGAAAACTTCATTGAGAGCCATTATTAGTTACCAACCTTCATGTTGAGGATTCCACGGAGGCTAGGCTTTGTTGCCTCAGTGTGTGTTACGAGTGTCTCCTCGATGGCAACGGCAGCAGCCGTCTCCTTCAGGTGAGACTTAACCGACTCAACAAAGCTCTTCTGAGCTTCGATGGAGTCGTTCAGGTTTGCACCGTTGCGCAGCGACTCATAGACAGCCTTACGGGAAACTTCGGGGAGGTTGGCAGCAACCATAGCTTCTGCAACAGTTTCCGAAACAGCAGCAACATCCACTGTCTCTTCAGTCTCCTCGGGGTCACCAGCAGGCGCAAGAGCCTCAGCAACGGCAGCAGCGATGAGGGCAGGAAGCCCTGCAATCTGCTCGCTCAGTTCCTTGATTTCCATATCTGAGATTCCTTCTTCTGTAGTGTTTCGGGTTTCTGCCATGAAAGCAGCGCCCTTGGTTCCACGCTTAGATTCTCCAAGCGCAGAAACTTTAGTCAAAGCAGAAATAGGAGCGCCCATCAACATTTGTGTTGGTTGCCACTCACCATTGTCGAAGTCCCAAACACGCATCAGCGCGACCGGGTTTTCTTCTGTTGCTTCAATCTGAAGGGGGTCGCCTTCAAATGGAAACACTCCGCTGGTCATAACGTATGAAACCTGCCCGTAAAGGATGTCTTCACCGTATGTCCATTTAACTAAATCTTTTTCGACAAGTTCGCCGGGTTCAGCTTCTTTAACTCGCGCGACCGCAGCCTCGTAAAGTTTTTCAGCCAAACCACTTCCGGGGCGACCTGCGTAGGATACAAGGTCCACACTGTTCTGTGTGTGCGGAACGAGAGACTCAACAACAATGTTGCCTTCGTCGTCGCGTGAACCTTCACCCATTGCGTAGATTGACAAACCCGTGTAAGGTGCGACAGCTTCTACGAACTCTTTCCAATGAGGCATGACATGTAGGTTACCTACAAGGCCAACGCCCTCCTCATAATGCGCGTCTTCTGCGAGAACACCCATCAGGTTCTTTGGGCTGCGAATCTCGCCCTCGGAAACGGGGTGGTCAACATAGGAGTGCGTGCCTTTAGGGAACGCCTTAGCGCCATGCTCTTTCAGCATGGATTCGCTGTAGATTCCTGAAGAACCTCTACCGGGCGTGATAAGGACTGCACGCCAAGTGTTGCCAACCTTGACAGGTGCAATGGCAGACTCTGTAAATAGCGTAGTCATATTATCTATACTACCAGAGAATTAAACCTATTTCCTACTGAGGGTCGTTTTGAATGTCTCTCAGCGTGTTGTCACTGTTGCTCAAATCACCAACACCAGCGCCAGAGTTGCCTTGCGATGTTGCGACGTTTGTCATGTTGCCTGTAATGTCAGCGCCGGGTGTCGTGTTTGCCCCTTGACCCATCATCGAGTTTTCATTGTTTGGGATAAGAACGCCGTCAGGGATTTCGCCTGTAACTTCAATGGCAAGTTCTTCAGCGTAAGCGTCACGGATAACAGCAGGCTCGAACAGGCCGGTCATCCAAGCCTGACCGAGCGACTGAACGTTACGGTACGACGGGTCAACAATAATCTTGTTGAACTTAACTGAAGGGAACGGAACGCCCATAACTTTGAGCACGCGGGTGAAGAACGACTCCCAGTTTCCTTGGCGACCGTAAGCGGCATTCAAAGTTGACTGGTCCAAAACCTGCGACCCGGCAGCATTGTTTGCTGTACCCGACAGGAGTGCGTCAACAGAAACTTCCATTGCAGTTGCAGCCATTGCAGCCAACGGGCGACCCGTGCCAAGGTCCACAGCGTTGTTGCGTGGCATGGCAGAAAGTTCAACATCAGAACCTGTCACCGCAGTGGAAGCAACCTGACGATTGTTCAAAAGTTTAGCGGAAGCATTCGAAACTCCCTTAGAAGTTTTCGACTTAACCTGCCACGCAATCGAAGACAAAGCCTTGAGAAGCTTCGAGCCATCCTTCAAGTATTCGGAGTAAGCCCAAGCCCACGGCAAAGCTGGCAGACAGTCAGGTAAACCCCAAGGTGAACCTGTGTCATTGTTTTCACGGTGGTCAACCACAACAAAGTTGCGGTCAACACGAACACCACTAATCGAAGCGACAGGGTTGTTTGTGTAATCCATCGGATACCAAACTTTAACAATCTCAGTCTTCTGGTTTCCTGACGCATCCACAGACACGACGCGCGTGTACTCGCGCAGAATGTACTTCAGAATGTCTGTGTCATCACCGTCAGTAGTCCAACCAATGATTTCCTCAATGGGGATGCGACCCCACTGCTTCTTGTTCTTGTCGTATCGGGCAAAGAAATTACCGGAGGTAAAAAGAATTTTTTCATTCTTCTTACATGCCTCTTCACTGAACAGAATCTGCTGGTTGATAGGGTCTTCGACCAAAGCTTCGTAGCGTGGAGGCAACGGCTTGTTGTTTGAAGACATTTTAAACCCGCGACCGAAGACGTATGACGCGCGCAACGACGCACCACGCTTCAAAAGCGGGTTGCTATTCATCTGTTTCCGTGCGTTACGGGAAACAACTTTCACGTCTTCAAGTCGAACTCCATCCTCATTCAACTGGTTTACAGGCGACCAACCCACATCATCAAACTCCAAAGTCGCCCGAGCCATAGCCGAATACGATTCGGCAAGCATCTGATTCTCCCTCATCAGAGAATCAATCTCTTCTAAAAGTCCAGAATCTTTGTGAGAACCACGCAAATTTTTTGAAATATATCCAGAATTTTCCATAAAACAATCTTACCAGTAGTTATCGGCGTAGAAAGAATGCTCAACTTCGGGCGCATTCCACTCCACAACCTCACCCGGTTGCGGTCCAAACACGTCACCAAACTCGATAACAGAAAGAATCGCAGCATCCAAAGAGTCAGGGGAAGACAACCCGGTCTTCTTCATCTCATCCTTAGAGGTAATCTGTACCGCACCTTTCGCACTGAACTTGTACGTTTGGTTAATCAATTCGTCACGCAAACCTGTGTCAGCGAAATCCAAATCCACTTTGCCGTCAGCCATCAACTGGCGCAAAGTATCATAATGCCATGCACGGGCGTTAAACCAACGCATATTATCTGGTGAAGCGTTAGAACCGGCAATCGCACCCACATCGTATACTGCGTCACGGAACTCCTCCAGTGTGACCAGTGCGTCAACGACACCACCACCCACACCGTTAACGTCAACGTTCACAAGTTTCGCACCGATACGTTGCGCAGCCGTGTGAACTTTACGCGCCGTAGTAATAAGGTCAGTTTTCGACCACGCGCCACCATCCTCCGTGCCATCCTCATACAAACGCACACGACCGCCACGGTTCACATACATTCGGTTCTCATCCGAACCAAACCGTGCAATGTCAACCCCAATCACCGGGGCAATACTGTCATCCTCCACAATATCCAACTCGTACGCACGGTCAATGACCTCCTGCGAGAAGAACGTGTTATCCGCCTCATCAGGGAACTCACCCAAAACTTTAGCCTTATACCGTGCCGAGTCCTCACCCCACGCGCGCTGCTTATGTTCAACCCACTCAACCGAAGTCAAACTATTTAGAAGATTATTCTGCTGCGCCTCGTTATCGTAAACATGTTCACCCGTAAAGGTTGGCAAATCAAACGCACTAATAGTATGCAACGACCAGTCCTGCGACAAATGCGGGTCCGTAAAAATCCTATGAAACTCTGTGCCACGACGGTCAGGGTTACCAATCGCCAAAATCCGCGAGTCCGAACCTGTCGCCACCGCCTCCGCAGCAGTGAACATGTCGGCAGGCAAACCGCCAGCCTCATCCAAAAACACCATCGTTCGAAGTTTACGAGTACCCTGAAACGACGAAACAATATCACGGTCAGACGGGCGCTTACCAAACACCAAAAACTCGGAACCCTGCTCCCCATCCAACTTCCACGCCAACGTCTCCGTAATACGACCCGGCAACGAAACCCCATTACCAAACGCCACACCCTTATTAACCTTCAAATACGCAAAAATAACTTTCTCAATCTGCGACAAAGTAGGCGCAGAAACAATGCACAAAGTATCCGCAGGGTCAGACACCGCCACCTGCCAAGTAATCAAATCCGCCACAACCGCAGACTTACCACAACCATTCGCAGACTTCACCGCAATACGAGGCGACCCCAAAAAGTCCTGAACAATCTCCTCCTGCTTCGAATACCACCGCTTACCCAACACATCCGACAACCACGCCTGCGGGTCCGTCGTATACAACCGCTTCCGGCTACGCTCCCTCAAATCCCCAATCGCACCCTCAACAATGTCACTCAGAGACGACATGCGAATCCAACTCCCGAACCGCCAACCTCAAACCATCAGCAACCCACGCATCCACATGCTCCGGCTCAGGCAACTCCTCCACACTCTTAATCCGCTCAACCACATGCGACAACGCCTTATCAAAAGCCTTACCAAACATGCGGGCCTGCGCAGCCGTAATCTCATTAATATCAGCCTCAACAAGTTTACGCCGCGAATCCAAACGCTCACCCACAAGCTTCAAAGTACGCAACGCCACAGAAGCAGTCGCCGCAAAATCCTTCGCATCCCCAGACGAACGCACAGCATCCATCACCAAATCCTTCAACTCAGAAACCTCCTCCAGAAGAAGGCGCTCCTGCTGACGGTCCGACAACCAATCCCGCGACTCCAACAAATACGAAATGCGCTCAGCCACAAACCGTGCATCCAACCCAGTAGCATCAGCAATCTCCTGCGGCGACTTACGAGCCATCGCCAACAACTTCACATCAACCGCCGAACGCTCAACCTCAGACATGCAAACCCTCCGCCACCCACGCATCAACCGCACGGTCAATCAAATCCACAGCAGCCAACCCCGCCTCAGCCTCAAAAAACAAAACATGCGAACCATCCACAATCGCACGCCACACAGTCGAACCCTCAAACAGCTGCAACTCCAAAACATGAGTCACACCAAAAAAATTAAAAAAAATACCAGAAGCCATCAGCCCAAAGCCTCAGACAACTCACCCTCAAGCCGGTCAACCTCAGCCCACAAAACCTGCTCCTGCAAATCATCCCACACGCCCCCCCTATACAACAAAAAAAGCTTCCACTCAACCTCACGCAAAGCCCGACGCAAAACAATAACCGTATCCATACCAAAACCCTACCACACCTAAACCAAAAATCTAA
>ERZ869921.1426-NODE-1426-length-10044-cov-46.071178_pt1 | contig 10044 bp, 12 predicted proteins | sample MGYA00579310_ERZ869921 | MGnify/ENA primary metagenome ERZ869921 (study PRJEB32216, sample SAMN09231816) | wastewater metagenome | place: USA: Maryland | collected 2016-06-21 | study: EMG produced TPA metagenomics assembly of the PRJNA472060 data set (Reclaimed...
GTAATCGTTGAAGTGGCCGAATAGTCAACCCATGCCGCCGTGTCCTGCTTCTTTGCCACAAGAGTAGCAAGCGAATCCCGTACTTTGTTCAGTGAATAACCGGTAACGTAATTACTCACCGCACGCCCCGAATCGGCTACATCCTTTTTTAAAAGCAGCGCATTATACAGATCCGTTTGCGCATCCAAATCACCGGTAATCGTTCCCCACTCCGGAGCAGATGAACCTGTACTGTCCTTTATTTTGTAAACTGTTGATCCAATCTGAAAAAATATACTATCCTTACCGGGAACCCGGAAAATAGTATTCACCCACTTATTCGCTGTATCGATCGATGCACCGGCAATAGAATCCCTCATCAAATCAATCAAATCCTTAAAAGTTGCTTTATACTGCGTATTAGGCGCACGAAGGGCAGGAAAGTAATCTGTAGCACTCACGCTGTCAAATGTAGGCAGCATGGCATAATTAATACGCTGCGCGCTCACAGATGTACTTATACAAACCAATATGATAAAAAAATATCTCATTAATAATAAATTATCGTTGCAATCTCACCGGCATTGAAAGGAACTGACCATGTTGTATCTCCTGTGGCCTGGTTAATCACCACCTGCTTATCCGTTGCTGTTCCTGTTGTCTTTACCACAAACTGAACCCCGTCTTTAAACGCAGCGAAAACAGTTTTACCAATTAATCCGATATTGGTGAATGTCGTTTCATCCCCAATTCCTGTGTAATTTATAACCTGTATGCTATCGTTGTCCACCGGTGCTGTTGAATTTATATTTGTGTCAATCCTTACGCATCTGATAATCTCAAACGCTTTGAATCCTTCGCTGTCAATACCAACTGAATTTACCCTGAATAACCGCCCCTCATACTCAATCAAATCATTGCTTTTCGTTGGCCTGTCCTTTTCAAACCTGATAATAAACCTTTGGTCATACTCCCATACCTGCTGCTGTAACGTACTTGATGAAGTACCAAACCTTTCGTTTGCCTGCGCCCATTTATTCCATGATCCTGTCTGCACACTAACCAATCCGCCAAAATCATTTTTGACCGTGCTGTATCTTCTTATCGTTATGCGCCTGTTTAACTTATACACGCTGCAATGGTTTTAATAACATCATGGCAATAGGGCCGATGTTATCTACTCCCTGCGCCCGGTTATCGTACAAATAAAAAATAGCATTCAATAAAGCCATTTTTAGCTTCTTTGGCAACTCCGAATACCCACTTACATAAGTGATTGAAATACTTTCATCCTTTGGACTTATCAGTCGAATAAAGCTGTTACCTGATGTTTCGTACTCATCGGATGAAAGTATCTCATCAAATACTTTTACCTCTTTTATTTCAGTAACAGGACCATAAGGCAATAACTGACCACCATTGCAGTTGCTCATGATAACAACCTTTTCCTGCTCAATGAATCCGATGTTTACAAATGATTCGCACATTTCACGGGCAGCTGTGATTAACTCTTCAATCAAATCATCATCGGTTGAAATATCAATTTTGCAAAAGTCCTTTGCTTCGGTAAGTGTTACCGGCTCAACAGGAGCAGAACTGCCCTCAACTATCTGAATATCTGTTATTGAATTGTATGTTACCATAACTTTAGAAAAAAACCCCACCCAAACGGATGGGGCTTCCCTTAATCCTGAATATGAATATGAACAATGCCTTAAGAAGCGTTACCCAAATCAGCGTAAATAGCTGAATTAAGTAACATCAGGTTGATTTCTTCCAAACACTCAATCCTTGCAGTGATTAAGTTCTTTTGAACGTTGTCACTGTCTTGCTCGAAAAATTCAACCATCAAAGATTCCGCTTCAACTCTTTCCAGGTAATCCCTGTCAAAAATCAGAATCTTATCATCAGTAACCCAATCAACAGGCACAATCGGTGTGCCGCTGATGGCCATTGATCCGTCAACGTTTGTCAACACACCACCCGAACCGGAATAATAACCGTTGGTGTAAGTGAGTTTGTTCAAACGCGCCAGTTGTTTATGGCTTACCAAACCAACAGAAGCAGCAAACTTCGCTGTCCTTTGATTTGCGATGTAATCAATGATTTGCTTTACATCATCAGTTTCCGCTGTGGTTGTTGAACCGGTGGCAGCACCTGAAACTGTTGCAAAGAAAGTGGCGTTCTCACCATTTGCACCGCTGTAAAACTCCCTTAACAGAAGACGTGGAAGTGTTGATTGCATCCACGGTAACGCTTTGTTCATTTGCTTTGAGTAGCGAACGAAACCGGCAATGTATTTGTTAACGGTCTTAACCTCGCTGAAATCGTAATCAATCTGTCCTTTTGCTGATCCTTCAGTTTGAACGGCTACACCGCCCTCACCTGCTGATTCACGGTATTGCACCGAAACAAGCGTCCCGGAGCTTTGTGTAGGAATCAGATCACGGAAGTTTACCAATGTTGAAGGCAGGATGGCCTGACGTGGATTGTAAGAAGCAACTGAATCACCGGTTAAGTTAGTGGCCAATGTCATGTTACCAACTGTTTTCAGGTCCAATTCGGCTTTAAAACCGTTTCCTTTACGTACCTGGCCGATTGCTGCTGCGTTCTTTTCAACCATTTCAGCAAATGCCGATGCAAATGTTTTCGGTTTTGCATCAAAATGCTTTTCATCGAATTTCTTTTGGAACTCATCAAAAGCCTTTACGGTTGTTTCAACGTCTGATTTCAACTGCTCAATATCCACGCCTTCAGGCAGTGTTTTAATTTGAGCCAGCTTCAGGTCGATGTTTTTGGTAAGGTTCTCGACTGCTTCCTTTGCGCTTTCAACGCTGTATTTTTTTGACTGCTCCTGCAAGTCTGTTTTCATGGCCTCTAATTCGACCAACAATTCTTTCTTATCCATCGTTTAATTATTTTAATGTTTTTCTGAATGATTGTATTGCTTCGATTAAATCCGGTTCAGTAGTAACAACTGGCTGAATGGCCTTTAAATCAATGATGTATTGTGATAGCTGCTTTGAATGCAGCAGTAACATTTCGATTGTTTCGTCGGTCGCGTCGGTATTCTTACAGAACTTTTCAATGGCTTTCTGCTGCTCGACAATCTTATCTACGTCAAATTCGGCCTTTAGTCCTGTTAACGGGGTTAATGGATTCGCTCCCCATGCAGTCAATGAAGAACCCTCATAAAGTTTGATCTCTGTGATTTCAGTAATATCAGCATTGTCTTTTAACTGGTTTTTCTTCACAGAAATAAAACCGATTGAATGCTCCGAAATCAAACCACTTTCAACCATTTTAATGAAGTCAACACCTAAAGCATGTTTACCGATTTGACTTTCATAGGCAAGGCCGTTACCGTCCTCAATAAGTGATTTAATCACTCCTAACGGTTGCGATGGGTTGTGATTCATCAGGTGTTTAATCCTGCTGAAATTCTCCTTTATGGTCTTTGTAAATGCTCCTTTGCGGATAATATCACCATCGCTGTCTACATTGTCGAACTTTGAGAAATATCCGGTAACAATGCCCTGCTTCGCGTCTGCATCCTTAAATGCAGCACCATCGCTAAAACTTTTATACGAAAAGATTTTATCCACGGAATAAAATTACCTTTTACATAGCCTTTATTTTTGCTACATTTGTATAAAATTGTAAATATGAATTTTTACGGAAAATCAGTAAGAATAAGTAATGATGTTCATCAGCAAATGATTGAACACCTAACCGAAGCCGTTAAAATTGGAAAGTGGGTAGAAAATGCGATTAAAGAAAAGATTGAAAGGGATACAAACAAAGGAAACCCGATATTTGAAAGGTTTTACGATAGACTGGAAACTAAGAACGGATAAGCCTACCACTTGCATCCCTCTTTGCCTCAAATGCAACAGTGCAACGACAATTAACAACTTCACTTGCCGGTACTGCTAAATTGTTCGGCTGCTTTCTGGCACCCGGCTGCATCATTTCCGCATCAGGTAATTTGAAAGGCGTATCAATATCTATTTCAGTTCCATCAATATCTCTGTGGTTGTGCCTTGTACGTGCATCTTTTACAGCTATCCATACCTTATTCCATTTCGCTTTGCTTTGACGTACGTAAATCATTGAAGCACCATTTGCAGCCGTTACCGTTTCAGTCCTTGCTATTCTCCTTGCCCTCATTGCGCTAAATTCAGGATGCACTAAAAGTTTCTTAACTATTTCATCAAAAGATAAACCCAATGGCAAAGAATCAGAAAGAACTTTAGCAATCACCTCACGGCTGTATCGTGTCATTAATTCAGCATCATTCAATAAATCAATACCGAAATACTCACGCATCAAATTGATAATATCCTCATTGAAACCCATCGGCAAACGTGCCTTTGTGATTGTTTTACCCCTTATGTCTTTTCGTATCTCATTTGCCCATAACGGGCCAACTTTTGAGTAAAGTTCTTTTAGTGCCGTGTAGATGGGATATGCAGGAATTAACATAGGGTCTTTACTTTTCTCAAATGCCCTTACCTGCTGCTGTAATGCCTTTTTAAACAACTTTGTAAACGTCAACTCATGCCTTTGCTGAAAGCGATTCCACTTTCTCCAAAACTGCATATTTTCGTTTGGTGTCATTTGATTGATATGCTTATCCCAAGTCCTCCAAGGCGTGAGGCCAATTCTTTTTTTACCTCCGACCTTTTCCATTCGTTCTGCTGCTTCTTACGTGGGCAGTCAGGTGTCGGCAATTCCTGCAAAAGAATCATGTTTACTTTTTTCTCGCAAATACTCGCTATTTCAATAACGCTTTTACTCATTCGGATTCATTGGTAAAGTAACATCAGGAGGGGCAGCACTGAAATCTGAAATAGGCTGATAGCCTGATTTTATGTATGGCAAATCCATCAGCGGATCGTCGTACCTTTCAAATCCGAATGCTTCCATTACATCGTTAGGGATTATTACCGGCATGGCCGAATAAACAGAAGCCTTTGCATTCATGTCTTCCTGTAATTCAGCAACATCACTCAAATCAAATTCCACCCTCTTTGTATAGTTGGCGGATATTTCTTCATCGTTATTTAATTGGTCTTGTACGATTTTCAAGGTAGGCAAAATGGCATTGGTGTAAAGTTGTTTGCTCATTTCGTTTACATTGCTTTCCGTACTTGATGAATCGTTATTGAAAAGAATAGATGAAATAGAAAAGGCATTACATATCTTTTGGAAGTCTATTTTTTGAAGTTCTGCAACATCCAAATCAGCCAATGGTAACCCTAACTGAATGTATCCCATTTCCCCAACAGCGTTGTAAGGTGCGCCCTTGTTGGATGAATTATTGAAAAACTCCTGCATCCGCTTTTGCCGTAACCCGAAAGCCTCCACATCAAAGTTTTCTGATTTTTCGTAAACAATCCCAGGCACACCACCGTTCTGCATCTGACTTACTGAAGCATCCATTCCGGCTTTTAATCTTGTTAACCGATGCGTTAACGCTTGTACCGGTCCGAATCCGCGCCACTTTGTATAGTAATCATTTGACGGGTTGAAGTACTTAAAATGAATAACCTCTTCAGGTAAAAGTTTCAATTCAAACCCCTGCTGAAAGTCCTGATAAATATACCCCAAAACACGAGTAGGGAAACCGGTAGAAAGCACCACACTCATGTTTGACGGGTGAAGGAAAGTCAAATCGTAAACACCACGATTAATACCTGCACCCAAACGATTCTTATACGCAAAACATTCACCTGTGCCATAAAGGAAGGTGAATAGTTCCACCCTTTTTTGAGTAGATAAATTCCTGATGAGTTTCGACAGCGGATCTGTAGCAGGTAGTTCCTCATCTGTTGCGATATTATCGCAATACATCGGAATCATTGCGGATGTGTTGGCTAATCTCTTTACAACTGAATAGATATCATCTACCGTTTGGTAGGCTACAATGTCCTTCCATACCTGATATGTTGGGAAAATCTGCTGACCGATGTTAACAGCCTGTGCAATGGTTGAATTTACCTGATACGCCTTAGCCTGTGAACGGACCTTATCAAGTCCGAAAATCTTACTGAATATGCTCATGCAATGAACTGTTTAACTTGTTTTAAATCGAAAATTTCACGCATCATAAACATATCCAATAAATCAGGACTTTCACCGTTTAACTTTACTTTCATTTCATCCTTACCAATAATCCTTAGCTTTCCATCCATGTCAACCTTTGCCCGTTTAATGGCCTTTCGTTCATACATGAACCGTTGCCTTACTGTCATTGTCGCATCATACATCTTGTTGGCACAGCGTTCATTAATCTTCATTTCGCCCCGGTTAACCTTATCTCCTGAACGGTAATAGCATTGAGTTTTAAGGTTCTGATAGTTTTCCTTTATCAGTTTGTTACTTGCATTGTCCTTCACTTCAATAGGCGAAGCCCCTCCGTTAAATGGTATTGCGCCACGTATAAAACCATCAACGTAACTGCCAACACCATCCGAATCATAGCAAATATAACGATTTTCTACTGAATAATATTTGGCAACTTCACTTATCAAATCAATCACCTGTTTTCCGTCAGACTTATCCATCACCTCAATATCCATCAACTCATTTCCTTCCCAATACCCGACCACAAGTTTGTTGCTGCCCTTCATGGCAATATCAGCTGTTATATACTTGCCTTTTTTGTTTACATCTTTGATATTCTCAAACAGCCCCAGGAATGCAGCGTAATCGTAAACATCCAAAGGTGACGCGCTCATCTTCCAATTACCTTCCAACAGCTGCCGCCTTGTGTCCTCATCCTGTGAAAGTAGGTTACCGGGATAAGATGGATCATTCTTTAACCCTTCTTTATTGTCGTAAATTGAACCCGATACAAAAGTGATTGATTTAATAAAATCATTTGCACTTAACCCACTTTGCTCAATCAATGGCTCTAAAATATGCCAAGCCTTTTCCTTTACCTCATCGTAGCTGTCACCCCATATGTAATCAGAGCCGTATTTGATAAAGTACCGTATTACTCCCCTCCTTTCTAAAATAGGGAATCCCGTTTCGGGATCAATCCACCATTCAACCAACTTTGCAACCCAACTTTCCGGATCAGGGTTGCATGTTGCCCTAACGTAAGGCTTAATGCCGCAATTTGACCGGTTACGTGATAGCAGGTAAAAAAACATTGATTCAGTGAAGTGGGTAAGTTCATCAAAACCTAAAAATGGTATCTGTGCGCCCTGCCAGTCATATTTGTTTTTCTCGTACTCCAAATGCCGAAAAGAAACCTTTGAGCCGTTTGGCCATGTCCAATCTAATGAACTTTCACGGGGTTCACCCCCTGCACCTAAATACAGGCTCATTGAAGTATCCCACAAGCCGCCTTCATTCCTTATCTGCACACTTGTACGCCTGAATATCACAGCCCCGTATCCTTCATAAGTAATCCCCCTTACAGCATCCAAAAGCAAAGCAAACGTTTTACCAACAAATGCCGCTGCACCACCGATAACAATATCAGCCTTGCTGCTTAAAGCTATTTGCTGATACCCTTCCTGTGGCTGAATATACTTTACTTTAGTTCCGCCCATTTATCTTGCAGATATTTATACTCTGTTTCCGTAAAATTTCCTTGTTTTCGACTTGTAGATCCATTCCAATACCTTTGGCCAACTAAAGGCTTTGTGATTATTTTAGGAAGACCGTATTTGTTGAATAGCCGCCAGTAAAATTCGCAATCCAATAAAGTCTTTAGGTTTGTATCAAACTCAAAAGAAACAAGATTAAATCCAATCACAGAAGGCATCCCGATTGTATTCCTGCCTTTGATTATATCATCCGTGTAAACAGGTTTGACTTCTTTGCCTTTTATCCCTCTTTCATCCAATCTTAAAGAATGGCACACAGCCCATCCGCCACCATCCAAAGCCTTGCTAAATTCGTTTGCCATTTCATCGGACAGGCATAAATCATCCTGGTACATGATTTTTATCAGGTCATGGCTTGCCTTACTGATTGCGTAGTTTGTATTTGCAGAAATCCCTTTAACCGGGTTGTGGTAGTATTTTACCGGATAGTTCTTGCAGATGGTCTTTATCGTATCGTTATCGCTGTTATCGCTTACGATTATCTCATGGTTACCCTTTAATCCTTTGAGGCTGTCCAATAACTTTGTTATCATCTTATCCCCTTTTCCGTACTGCTCGAATACAGGTATGCAGATAGAGACAGGTTTAACGGTATCCGGGTATGGCACAAGATTAAGCCATTCTTTTTTATTTACTGCGAAATTTTCATAGGTCAAATCTTTTCCTTCAATACGAAAAGGCTGCTGATTTCCACGCTGAATAACTCCAACACCGTAATCAACATCATAAACCTTCATTGACAAATTTTCGTATAAACGGTACTCAATCCATGCACGCCACACATCACCCGTCCATTCGCCCTGTATGCGTGGAACTTGCTGCATCTCCTTTGTGGTCGGGTTGCAGTCATGAACAACTATTGATCCGCCTGCATTTAAAGCATTCAGGCTGTTATGGATGTCTTTACTTACCTGTTCATAGTGATGCAGCCCATCAATGAAGATAATATCAAACTTTTCTTTGTTCTGTGCAAAGAAGTCATCGCTTGTCAATGCAAAGGTCGCCCCAACTGATTTATTGGGGTCAACCCCTACCTTTTTTTTGCACTTTATCTTATCAAAGTTCCACGCCTTGTTGTAAACTCCGATTTCAAGATAGGACTGATAGCCGTTGTCCTTTATTAGTTGGTTGATAATATCCCACCTCATTTTAAATGTTTTGTAACTGTTAGGTAATCGTTTTTGTAGAATCCATTAAAGTCAAAGGCCGATATTTTCATATCGTGAACCTTTGCCCAATAGCTGAAGCTGCACTGGTCAAACATGGCATAATCACATTCATGACTAAACCACCACCCACCAAAGTTTGTAAACTTTTGACCTGTACGGTAAGCAAAGCAGCCGCACCAATAAAGTGGCAAATCATCCCCAACTATCAAACGCTCTGACTTTAGCTTTTCAGGATCATATCTGCTCTTTAAATATTCATTACCTTGCTCAATCTGTGATATGATGTAATCGTACTCCTGACCGGTTGTTTTCCTGAAAGGATGATTGGAAATTGCAATGTCATTGTCTGCCAACTTTTCAACCATCATTCGGGCAAATCCGGGATTGGTAATTGTTACGTTACCGTCAATCCAAATAACAACCTCATACCCATTCCCATAATTAAGGCCTCCCATTTTAATAAATTTCCCAATCTTTCTATTATCAGTTTTTCCGGCAAAATCCATCTCCACTACAAAATCGCATTCAATATCCTGTTCAACATGCTGCTTCGGACTGTCGAAGTTGCCAATATTAGCCGATAAGATTAATACTTTCATTTCTCAAATTTGCTTTTGGTGGGGAATATCCTTTCAAGTACATGCAAGTTATTGCAACTTTCTGTAGTACTGAAATATAGCCGTTTAATTTCGCCAGGTATCGTGTTATACTTTCCATCCTCATAAAATTCACCGGTAAGGCCATTGGAATAGGCATAGGATGTCTTAAAGCAGTACCCGTTATGAATCGACCAATCAAGGTTAATATTCTCAATACCGGCCAAATCCATCATCATTGGGCAATGGGTATCGTAGTTGAAAATATCCTCCCCAAAAATATCCATCGTGTTGACCATCATTCGACCGTAAGTGCCGTTCCTATTCCTTTGCTTCAGGCAATCATTCATTTTCCCTTTATGGTGTAGTCCCCAATAAGGAGCAAGGACAAAATGATCGTCATTGCAAAAAAGGAAAGGGCTGCCAAGTAGCTTTGCCCCTGCTTTGGTCTTATCATGGATGTTTGTCTCTTTGAATAGCGGGTTATAATCAGGAAACGGGATATGTTCACCTGTAAACCAATCAGGCTTGCCTCCTACCAATACCACCCTTTCAGGGTTGAACCACCGTTCAAATGAACGTATGGCATACTTTAACTCGAAAAAATTACGCTGATTTATCAGCGGAATCACAACGTCCATTGTCGGGCAGTTTGATTATTTGGATAGTTTCTAT
>ERZ869921.1427-NODE-1427-length-10044-cov-12.259786_pt1 | contig 10044 bp, 24 predicted proteins | sample MGYA00579310_ERZ869921 | MGnify/ENA primary metagenome ERZ869921 (study PRJEB32216, sample SAMN09231816) | wastewater metagenome | place: USA: Maryland | collected 2016-06-21 | study: EMG produced TPA metagenomics assembly of the PRJNA472060 data set (Reclaimed...
GCTTCGCTTTACGGCACGTCTCTTGCCGGATTTATTTGGTTTTTCTGTTTCGCGTTGACCAAGTTGACGTTTGTATTTTTTTGCCATAAGTCCTCATTTAACAAAAAAAATAGTCTCCATTTAACGGTAGAGACCAACCCGCCCTGTGTTTGCAGCATGCCACAGTGAGGCACCCGAATGACACTCAAATGATCCTGGTGGAATCACAAGCGTCCGCTACGTATCACAGTTTGCTCTGAAACCGTAAACAAAAGTCAAGCCTCCGTTGTGGTGACCACGCAAGGCTTTCTGCGCTTCGAAAAGATTGGGCTAGGGGGTTCTACATCCGCGCTATAGTAGCTCAGAGAGCATAGCTTGTTCCAATCTACAGGTCAGTTTGTTGAACGAATAACACCAGGAGACGCACCAGCGGCCGACTCGCTTTATTGGGATAATATGTTATAGGGTAATCAATCCATCATATTATACACAGCTCGTGTTATTAAGTTATTCATTCATTGAAAAGCATAAGTCCTGGAACAGTTCTGTCAGTTTTATGCTAGCACGCAACTTATGCTTTTCAATGAATGAACAAGATTAAAGGTCTTGTCATTCACTTTAATAATAGTCTTGAAGGGTGGGGTGGAATTCAAGTTAACTATTATTAAAATAATTTTGGTATAGGCAGGAGTCGAACCTGCATTCAGAGCCCTTCAGATAACCAGCTTAACAGGCTCATCACATCGCACTCGCAGTTTGAGCCGGTTTTATGTTCGTGTTCACCATCCACGACGCTATACCAAACTTTATCAACTCGCTAATCGGTGAGACTTTATATCTTGTTTTCGGGTGATTTGCAAGAGCAAATCTTTAGCAAGCCCTTCATTGATTTCTGATCGGCACGGCAAAACAATTACTCTTTTACCGTTTGACCAAGTCTCATGCTTTGTTCTTCGAACAAATTCGAAGCCATTCTCTTTTAACTTTTGTTCAATCTCTCGCTTCTTCATTTCAATCACGCCTTTATCGAGATATCAATTCTCTTCCAAGACTTCTTCTTCGACGTAATTGAACATTAGCATTACCACTTCTTCGTGTGTCTTGCAAGCTTTATATTGCTTTGCGAATTCACTTGCCTCTTTTTTGTATCCGTTATATTTCAAACATTCAGTTACTAGATCTTTAAGTTGATCAGGAGTCGCACCAGGATTCATGATAATGACTTTTGGTTTGACAAAATTATCTAGCATTTTAAAATCCTACAAAATGTACGCAATGGATTTTTATGGTAAATCCATTTGACGTACGGCTGAGACAAATGAAAAGCTGGAGATCTAATGCATTGCTCTAATTTTTAAGGTTAAGCATAACGCAAGCGTGCAAATAGATTTTATGTGGATGAGCTTCTTCCACAACCAACTTCTTCTGAATTATTCTATTATAAAGGAACTGCTGACTTCTAAGGATACAATATCAGGCGTAGACAATACTGTCAATAGCTTTAATTGCACGGGATTTAAAATCACTGGCAGCTCCAAACCAAACGCTGCTCAAGATTTTATCCTTGGCTCCTGAATCGCTCTTGCTGCCTTGACTGTCACGTGCGCCACGTACGATCATGTGGTGGTCTGCAAACTCTGTGCAAGCGTTATACAAGCCCCAGGCGGTGCCTTCCCATGGCTTGTTCCCCATGCCTGTCACAGTCAAGTCCCTCACCTTATCCATCATGTTGAGTGTGCGAGTGGACACCAAGTCAAGCTTTTGGTTTTCTTCAAGATCAAACAAGCGACGAAGAGTTGCTTCCCTTTGTTTGTCTGTAATTTTTGTGTTGGCCATAAGCTGAACCTTATTATCAAATTCATTATAGAAATTGATTGAGGCTTTCATTGTCCGCTCGGCTTCTTCGAGTTTATTGATGGCGTTCTTTGTATGACGAATCTTGACGCCATTGTATCGCTCACCTTGCAAAGCAGCAATCAAAGTATTCTGACATACAACACGTGTTGGCGTGAAGAAGGCAGACAGATTCATTGTGCCATCAAAGGCAGTACAAAGAAGAAGATACTTCTCGATAAGATCATTCGTACCTTTGATTCGAATGTCTGCGCCAGAAAGCTTTGCGAGAATCCAAATCCGTCGCCCTTCATCTAGCAATCCAGCGGTATGAATCCGAGCCTGATTAGCTCCAAGGATAACGTCAAAGAATTCGAACATGCGAGATGGCTGCAATTCGCTCTTGGCAAATTGTTCTCCAACCACCCCGACAACTCGGTTATCAACTTCGCGAACCATTGCATATGAACCTTCAACCTTAGTGAATAGTCCGTCACCAAGACTAGCAATCAATGGCTTGGCATTAACGTTTGAACCAATTCGTTTATCTGCCTCCATTGCTGCTTTGGTTGTTACGCCAACATTATCGCCGAGATAGATTCCAAGCCCATGCCATGGTTGAGCTTGAGTGTAGATCATTGTTTCCACATTATGTGCCATTTTTATTTTCCTTTTTAATTACAAATTGAATTGCTTCTTTTGCCAACATCCAACGCTTTTGTGCTTCTCTTACTTCAATAGCAGAATAAAGAATCTGTGCAATACTATCGCTTACTTCATGGACTACACCTTGCCAATCTTTACCAATCATATTGTTTGATTGTTGTTCTAATTCATTTGCCTTTGATTCGCAAGACTGAATCTTCGCTTCTATTGCTTCAAGAATATTATTTAGTTTATCTCGATCGGTCATTTTCGTTTTTTCTGTGTTTCTTTTTCGCAGTCAGTACATCGAAACGCCCATCCAGTACCATGTTCACAACCAATTACTATCGAGTTTTCCAATTCAACTGGAGGTGTTGGGCGCAAAGCCGTAGAGCTATGAGCTTTGGTTTGCTTGCTTATTTCACAACCAATCAATTCAGCGATTTGTTCAGGATACATTTCGGTTGCAAAAGCCATTCCAGATTCTTCGGCAACTTTAATGATTCCATTTGCTCCACGTGCACGCAACTCCGCTGGTGGCTTGCCCATATAAACAATATGATCTGGATTAATAAATATCCAATCATTACTATAAGCTAATTTGATTTGAATTAATTTTTTCATGATGGCGGACTTCCTAATTGGAAGTCACAGTCTTTATGATAATAGTCGCCATCTTTAAGATAGACAACAATAGCGCCAGTTACATCACATCGATTACATTCATTGAGTGAGTAAACGCTAAACTCGTTTGGCTTATGACGATTTGGAACGAGACTATATGTCCGTCCTCTATGCATCATTTTCTTTAATTGAATTGTATTTTTTTTCATGTTGCCTTGAATTTATTTTTGGTTGCTATCAACGTAGGCACATATCTTACTGTGATTTGATTAGATTTCCAATCTGGGTTGTGCTCAAGAAAACAATCAGTCGCTTCAAATGAATCATCTGCCATAACAATAGCAAGGTTAGGTCCGTCAATTGATTCATCTGCGACTTGATATTTTTCAGCGTCAATAATAAGAAAGGGCTTTGTCATTGAGTTGTCCTCGATAAATGAAACAAAAGGAAAATAATCTAACGCATTGAAATCATTAGTGATTCGCTAAATTTGATAGGATTTTTGAAACAAGAAGTGAAACAAAATTAATCGTTGTGAACAAAGCGTGTACCGGCTTTGAAGTATTCGTCCCACTTCCAATGGTAATCGGTTAGTCCTGGGATATCTTTGCCAATGTGAGAAACATTAAATGAACAACCTTTATATTTCTCTGAAAGATTCTTCGCTACTTCGTCTGCTTCTTCGTGAGTGTCAAACCAATCGTTGAATTCAGCTTTCTCTGAAGAGATATAACCTTTAACAAAATAAAACCTATTGCTATTCGAAGCCGTCATTCCTGGAAACAATGAAATCATTGAAGCTTCAACTTGAATCGAAGTATCATCAGTGAAGTAAAACGTCCAAAGATTTATTGAATCACAATAAAGTCTTTTAATTGTTTTACCTTCAAAGAAGTTTCGTGTTTGAATTTCTTTTTCTTTTGACATAATTCAAACCCTTTAATGAAACATTGGTTGTTGATCGGAATTATATGCGTCTAATTGCAATTGAAAGAATTCTTTGACAAGAAGCCATTTGGCTTTTTCTTCAAGTGCAGTAATAGAGTTCTTAATGCTTAACGCAAGACGTTGATTAGCTTGCGGCTCAATGTCCCAATCAAGCTTTTCAATTTCTAAATGTTGAGTTTGACATTCAAGATGAAAAGCTTCACACTCAGCGATTTTACCATTAACGAAAGAGATGGTTGATTGAAGCTTATCTTTAAGATTCATGTAACTTGTCTACCTTCTTTAATTTGTTTGATTTGTCTTTTAATTTTTTTCAACACAAAGGAGGGAACTCTTGGTGTTTGTGCGACATACAATTGAACGTTGGTCTTTGTGTCGCGCCATACTTCATGCTTGTTTCGCCGAACCAATTCATAACCATTGTCTTTTAGAAGCCGATGTATGTCTGTCATGCCGCCTACATTTTCATACCACGCGAAGCGATGTCAATCGTTGTCTGCTGTGCTGCTAATCGTGAGAACCTACACACTTACCAAAATGCTCAGGACACCTAAAGGAAACCTTACACACGCAAAAAACAGGGAAAGCTTTATTGCAACAAATAAATCCGGCGTAATCTTTTCGCCATGAAGTAATGTCGTTCGATTCAGCTTTTGCTGATAAAGTTTTCGCTTCTTCTTTTTCGTGTTCGTTTCGTAAAACGAATCTTGAATAAGCGTGAGCGTCTTCGTTATCATTGAAGCGGTAAAGCGTGTTACCTACACATACGAGATATTTTAATGCACCTTTCCATGGCGCTTCAATGATAACGAATGACATTCTCTATTTACTCCTTGTGAAGTTTACGCACAACATTCGCAACATAACCGTCAAGCGCATAGGCAACGATAGCCTCAGCCTCTGATCCGTCTTGCTTGGCAAGACCAACGAGAAGCTTGGCAAAACTGGCACTCTCTTGCGTTGGATTAAATGACGCACGCAGCTTGGTGACGTCAAGGGGCAGCTCCATTTGCTTCTTGGCTTCCTTGGGGCTGGCAATGCTCCACGCGCCACCCTTCTCTTTTTCTGCGTTGGCGTGGTTGCCACAATAGAATTTGCCATCAACAACATGAAGGCCACGGAAAGAACAACGATTGGCAGTTGCAGTTGTAGCTGAGCATTTATGATTAAGAGTCATGGTGATATTCCTTTGTATGTTTGTTGAAAACTATTTACACAATTGATTCTTGAGGCACATTAGATTAGATGTTATTTCACATTGTCTGATTGCTTCCTTACAGTTTTTAGGAACTTGATAGTCTCTGACAAGAACGCCAGCACCAATCATTAACATAATAATAACAATAAAAGTAAATAGAGATCTCATTCTTCCTCGGTGCGTTCACAGGGTGAAACGTTGTGTGCTATAACCAATTCGACTAGAATTTGTACAGCCTCTTTATGAGTTAGCGTCTGATCGTGTCCGAAAGGATTCATTAGACGGTTATCAGGGATATGTCTTATACCAAGGATATGACCAATTTCGTGAACTAATGTTGTATATAGTTGGTATTCAAATTCATTAGATTGTAATTTTGAATGGAAAAAAATTACTTTGTTTCGATATGTTCCAAACGCTTCACTATCTCTTTCTACATTTAGATAGGAGTCAATCTGAAGTGGAATATCATTTTGAATTACAGGAATGTATTTCCTGCCAGCTCTATCAGAACTAAAAATAATGCAATGAAGGGCAACGTTAATATCTTCTTGAACAGCCAAAATGTTAGCTGCAAGCATATGATTGTGATTGTCACCCAATAATTGGATTACTTGGCTTGGATCTTTTGGTTGAGCAAAAGCAGTTGCACAAGGTTCTTCGTTTGCTCGGCAATCTAAAAGCAAGATTGCAAACACTAAACTCAATACTCTATTCATTTTCTTTGATGGTTTGTTTTTGTTTGCGACGATAAGATTTATTGATTCGCTTCTTTTGTTCAGAGCGTGGATGATTGATGTTGCATTGAATGCATTTCAATCCACCAATACAATGATGCTTCTTGTTTGATTTATATTCTTGATTTTGATTTGCCATGATAATAAATAATATGCGGAATGGAATCGAGAAGAGGACAACAACCATAAGTGTTCTCTCACCATCTACCTAATCTCATTGATTTTGTTTCTTAGAATCAAGAAGGGCAAACGGCGTATACCCATCGAAGTCATACCATGGCCATTTCATAACGCCGTATATCAGCTATGGTTCCAAGCTTCGCTTCTGATTCAATCGCTTCCATGAAGTAATGGCCTCCTATTAATAGCCAACTTTAAGCGCACTTAAAGTCCCAGGTTTCAATCCTAGATTAGTTTCTCCACTAACAAAATCAAGCCTCACTACGGTTTGCAGAGAGGTTATATACAAGATATAATCCAATCAATTACACGTAATTTACTTTCATTGTTATGTTATTTACTCATCCCAATAATTTCAAAAACTATCATTGATATTGGTACCTTGACTGGCTACATGTGCCCAGTTGCCCGCAATTTATTATTTAAAGCTTAACCTAAATCTTTAAGCGGTTGCGCTTTCTTCCGTCGTTGGAACTGGCGTGGTCGTAGCAACCAAAGAAGATGCGCCATTCAATTTATTTTGAAGGTTCGTGATTTGACGTTGCAAACGAGCACGTTCCTTTTCCTCTGAAACCTTCTTGTTATAGCCTTCCACATCAACACCAGCAAAGCCCAAGCCCTTCTCGGTGACACTAACGCCACCTACGCGACCACGATTGGCCTTCAAGTAACCAAAGTCCACAGCCACAGCTTGTGCCGCTTCGTATGAAAGCTCTTCACAATCGACGTTCGGAAAAGCCTTGACAACGCTCTTCGCAATTTTCACAACAACTTCAGATTCAATACCACTATTTGCTTTTGCCATTTTAATTATCCTCTTTTATATTTTAATGTCTAGGCTCACTGCCTAACTCACTCAACAGACTATATCAGACCACAAATAAATTGCAACTGCTTTAGTTGTTTTTATTGTACTTCAACGTAACTCATTGCAAGCTGAAGGACTTGATCGTAGCTCTCAGCAGCAAAGGCTTTCAAAGAAAACTCTTTGGCTTTATCTGGATAGCCTGCTCTACGAATTGTTTTAGAGACATGACCAATAATGCTATAGACATTGCCATCGATATTGGTCAGTGAACATTCTGGTTTCTTGTAGGCGAAATTCATTTCAAATTAATTCCTTTATATTAACTAGAACAAAAAAGGGGCTCATAATGAGCCCCTTTTTTCAGACATTCTTTTTATCGAACGACGCTTACCGAACGGTTATTGCAGAGGCATGATGAATGCTGGTCTGCAAAATTTCTGCCCTCTGTTTCCGAGCATTGGCGCGAGCATCTTTCAGTTCTTGTTCGTGCTTCAAAGCCTCTTGTGCTTGTGCGTTGCGATAAGATTGAACGCTAATCCCAACGAAAATCAAACCTGCATCAGTTGGCTCCCAACCACCACCACGTCCACGTTTGCCATGAATCAATCCCAATTGTTTCGACAAATCAATCAGAAGATCTGATTCGAAAATCATTTTTGTGGCGAACTGCATTTGAAGAGCACTTTGAACTTTGGTGGCAATCTTAACAACGGTAGCTTGTGATGTCATAATATATACTCCTGAACGTTACTTCTTTTTTTTGTATGTGTTTATTATCTTTATTAATTTAATCCGTTTATCTAGTTTTTATTTAAATCTTTTTAGTAAACTTTCATATACATTATCTCCTTGGTTAATAATCGCACGGACACAAACCGCCCTCACCACTCATTAAATAGAGAGTAAGAGAAGACACCGCGACTGTCAACAGGAAGTTCTGTATTTGATGTAACTTTTTCAAAAACTACTTTGACAGCAGCGACTTACGATAGACGGTTTTTTGTTCTCAGAACGAAATTAATGACTTCGCGTTGTGCGAGAGTGCCAATTTTTCTTCCGGCATGCTCGATTGCCATTGAAGCGATCTCAGCCACATCACGCGATTGATACTGACCGAACGTATGAGCAAAGAAGTATTCAGAGACGATGTCTTGACGACGTTTGGCACGCTGCAAAGAAGCACGTCCAACCCTCACGGCATCACCGCGAGTTGCACGCACCTTGAGGGTAAGACCAAGCGAAAGGGCTTCAATAACAGCGTTCTGCGCTTCTGTTGTCGTCATGGGTGGGTAGCGTCCTCTGTGCCGTGATTGGCCACCAGACACTACACCGTAAAAACTTCTATGCAAGCAAATGGGACAAAAAAGTTGCCCCTATTTTCCACAAGTGTAGGATAACGCGACAAGACTAATGTAGTCAAGGGTAATCCAATGCACCACGTCATATTTTTGACGCAATGCACAGCAGTCCGGCTAGGTCTTATCGAATTTCCACTGCATACAAACACCACCAAGATTGACTCCGATAAGCCAACCTCTATATCCTTTTCTCCAACAAGCATCAATTACGTATTGCTTGCATTTTTCCTCAGTAGTGTCACCCATTGGACTTCCTGAGTTAGTGTATTCATTTTTCTCATTATAAATAAACCAAAAATATTGAATTTTATTCATTATGATTTAATTCTGGCGGAAGTCCACAACACAAGCTTTAAGCTCGGTTTCAAGGTCGCGACCTTCTTTAAGAGCCGTCACGCCTCGCTTAAAGATCTTGCCGATGTCCATGATGTTCACTTGAACACCACTAGCTATTTTGTACCACATTTGCTCAACTTCTTTTTCCATCTTCTTTTCAGTCATTTGTTTTGCCATATAGTATTTATCCTCTTGTTTGGAATAGCAATCAGAACAGTAACCGTTTCGACCACAACGCCTATCACATTCACTGCAACGTATGTCAGGATCAACTTGTCTTGGCATATTTTTTATAATCCAGATCTTCTTTTTCTTTTCGGTATTCAGTTGGATCTTCGCCATTTCGCCAAGCTCTATACAATCGCAAAGTACAAAGCTCAGGTGAATAACCAGCAGCATAAAGCCATTCACGAAGAATCAATCCTTCGTTATTCGTTTCAGGTTTTCTTTTACCAATCATCATATAGTTAATCAACTCCTGTTTTAATAATACCAACAGTTAAATTAAAACCATCTTGTTTAAGAAGAGTCTTTGCAGCTTCAAGATGATTCATTGCAATAGCACGATTACCAATTGCTTCTTCAACAACAAAATCGCGAAGACACGTAGCGACGTTAGCGGCAGCAGATCCAAGCCATGCTTCTAGAATTTTATTCGCTTCATCGTTTGAACTCTTTTGCCATTCTTTTTCTGAAGTCAAAGACTTCATATGAGTCAAAAGCAATTCTTCAATCTTAAAAGCTAACCGAGCTGCATCCATATCTAAACTCCTTTACTTATTTGTTACCAAAGATAATCTTGAACACGTGTTTCTGAAGCTCTCTAAACTCATCATAACCATACTCATTGATGATTCGTTCGCGAACATTATTGTAGAACGATTTGCCATTCGTATATATCGTTGTGGGAGAAAGCAAAGCATTCTTTAGCTCTTCAATAAGAATCAAATTGTTTTGGATACTCTTTTGATTCACGAGAATGCCTTTCTAGAAACTCTAAGAAGAATGAAGCCGCCACACAAAACAAACTTAAGTAAATCATTGCTGCATAAAAGCCGTGGTGATAACTAAAGCCGTTCATTTGGTTTGTGCTAAGCCTTTTCAATCAGCGAATTAATTACGTAAGTATCTGGGTAATGCTGTACAAGATTTAGGATTGCTTCACCCATTATCTTATATTCTTTTCGAAGCGCCTGAGCTTTCAAAATCATTTGAGCAAGAGAATTAAGATTTTCTGTATTGTCAAGAAGTTGTTGACGAACAACATTTCTTGCTTTTGCGTGAGCACCATGAAAATCTTTTTCTTCAAATGTTGCTGGATTATATTTATCTGTTGGCGCACCTAGATAAAAATGAACCGCCTCATTGTAATTAGACTTCCATATCCTGATTGTCATC
>ERZ869921.1428-NODE-1428-length-10044-cov-3.972269_pt1 | contig 10044 bp, 17 predicted proteins | sample MGYA00579310_ERZ869921 | MGnify/ENA primary metagenome ERZ869921 (study PRJEB32216, sample SAMN09231816) | wastewater metagenome | place: USA: Maryland | collected 2016-06-21 | study: EMG produced TPA metagenomics assembly of the PRJNA472060 data set (Reclaimed...
AGGCTTAACCACAGAAGAAAAAAAAAAACTAATAATTGAGAGCCTTTAATATTGCAGCCATAAAACAAGCAACCAATTAACTAAACAACAATAAACCATTTTAAACCTTTATAACAAATGAAAACAACAACTTTAACAGCGGTATTTACTCACTTTGATAATTCAAGTAATTGGGTGCATGGGATATGTGGGGAATATAATTTTGATGCAAAATTGTTTGATGATGGGAGCCAATTTGGTATTAACAATGGGAGAGTAAGCAAATTATCTATTGCGAAGTACAACGGCTCTCCCGATGTTAATTATGATCGTGGATGGGATCTCCACGTTTTGCCAATGCTAAGATTAGGAGATAAAGAAGGGTTTGATAAATGTGTTAACATTGATGGAGTGAAAGAATTAGAATCCAAAGCCAAAGAAGCACTACAAGCAAACCCTAATAAATAACATATTAAAACCCCTAATTATGCAAAAGATTGTATTCATATTAAAGATTGTGGTAATAGTGGCCTATTGCTGCTCATGCTCACCAAAAGCCATTACAGGCGAAATAACGGACGTTTCCGGGAGGGTGGTAGAATGTAAGGGCAACCGATTTTTGCTCCTTAAATCAGCCCCTATGCCCTCACAAGGCCAAACAGCTACCTTTACCCCTGTAAGGAATAAAAAAGATAGGCGCATTAACTGTAAACTTATTAAATAACCTTAAAACATACACAAAATGGGAACACGTAATTTAACAATGGTAATTAGCAACGGCAAAACTAAAGTTGCTCAATACGGTCAATGGGATGGTTATCCTTCAGGACAAGGGGAAACTATTCTAAACTTCTTTAAAAAGGCTGACCTGAAAAAATTTAAACAAAAGGTAGATACATTGCCAAAATGGGTAACTCAAAAACAGTTAACTAAAATGTGGGCTGATGTAGGACACGATACAAAAACAAGCGGCGGTTGGGTAAGTTGTGATATTGCAGATAAATTCAAAGCTAATAATCCACAATTAGACCGTGATATGGCAGCAGAAGTATTGGAATTTATTTACAATTCAGATAAGCCGGTATTGTTAAAAGATGATAGCGAATTTATAAAAGATGGATTGTTTTGTGAATGGGCGTATGTAATTGACCTTGACAAAAATACATTGGAAGTAAAGGGAGGCAAAGAAAAAACCTATTCCCTGCTTAAACTACCAACTGTAAAAAAGATGGAAAAGGATTGCGAAGATAACGATTAACTAACCATAAAAACCTAAAACTATGTATGTATTAATGACTTCCCCCGTAAACTCCTTGCCTACAGTGGTAAGCATGGCCTCTCAAACCTATGTTGACTTAACCTTTGCAGGCTATAAAGTAATGGCACAAGGGAGTAAGAAAAACATAGAACGTAAATACGAAGAAGAATTAGAGAACTTCGTAGATGAACTGGAAATGAATGACAACAACGATTGATTAACCTTAAAAAATAAAAGATGAAAAAAGCTACTCGAATATTAGCTGTTATTTCAATAGCGTATTTAGCTGTAATGGTAATATGCTTATGTGCATGGGGAGTTATATATCGCCCTGAACCAAAAGCGCCTATTCCATACGCATTTTCCTATGCGCTGGTATTGCTTGTATTTATTTGGGTATTGTTAGGGATATATACCCTTATCAAATACTTCAGACAAGTTAAAGCATTTATCATTGAATTTATAAACGAATAAAAAACTTAAAACAATGGACACAACAGACCACGTTAAAAATGCCATCAGGTCGCATACAAACGATTTTCTAAGCGGCAAATACCCATTCCTTCACATGACCCCGGATAATGAGAAAACCTATGTAGAGGGCTATTTATCCGGCTTATCCAAAGGGATAGATATTGCAAAGGGAATAATCAATGAAGCCCCTACCGTATTCCTTCAGGAAGAAAAGAAAGAACCAGAATATTAACCAACTAAAACCCCCACTAACTATGCCACTCATTATTATTATTGCCTGTGTTGTTTCTCTTTTATTTGTAGGATGTAATTGGAGAAATAGCCATAAAGGATTAAGATAGGTTCATTGTTGTTTTTAAGGGTTAAATGCCGGGAAGTAATAGTACCGGCATTTTTTATTGAATCGAATTATAAATATTTTATGAAGCATACCTAAACTTAAATCCTTTTGTGTGAGCGCTTTTTTTATTCAGGACTTTCCATATTGCAGCTTGATCTAAACCAAGTTGTCTTGCCACATCATTTTGTCCGTACATTATTTTTTCTTCCCCGTCCGGGAATATAACAACCATTTTAGTAGCTAACATACTATCTTCCCCTTTAGGCTGTTTTTTACCTAAGTATTTAATTGCGTGCAATTCATTTTCGCTTTGGGTTGACCATTCTAAATTCATATAACTATTATCCCACTTTTTACCATTCTTATGATTAATAAATGGTTTATTATCAGGATTTGGCACAAATAAATGACCCACTAGCCTATGTACCCGGCAATTTTTTTGCTTCCCATCAAAATATATAGAAACTATTATGTACCCGTCTTTATCACGCCTTGTGGATAATTGTATTCTTTTCTTTACTCTTACTTGCCCGTTTGAACAGTAAACCGTTCTTTGAATGGCGAATATTTCTCCCTTATTAGAAATTTCGTAAAAATCACCTACCGGGGCTAATTTATGTGTAGATTGCATCGTAAAAATGATTTGTTGTTATTTCAAATTTACGAAAAAAGCGGCATAATTGTCGCTTTTTTATATTAAATTATTATATATATCAATGTATCGCCAAACCTCCTTGCTATAATCGTGATTATGCGTATATGTGTCAACGTCAACCCCTTTCTTTATAGCCTTATACACTCGCCCTTCCCCACAATTATAAGCGGCAACTATTGCATTTAATGGTACATTGGGTAGTTTGGACGTTAGGTATTTTCTTTTGCCTTCTAATACGCTAATAGCCTTCATGCAGCATTTATACGGGTCTTGCCAATCTCCTGACTTAACAAAGTCCGGGAAACTACCAATATCTATTTGCCAAAAGCCAAAACCGTGATAGGATTTTTCTTTCTCTCCCGGACGCTGCCCATAATCTCCCTTCATTAATTCACATACTACCATAAAAGGCTTTGTATGGTTACGGGCTATTAAAAAATTAACCTCTCTCATTGCCATAGCTGCTAACAAATCTGTGGTATATTGTACTGGCCCACTATCAGTAATTGCTTTATCTATTATTGGAGATAGGTTTGTTTTAATCCATTGCAAAATTTGCTTCTCAGTCATTAATCTTTCTTTTCTGGTAACTTGTAATCAAATTTAAGCGGGGGCTTTCTATCCTTTTTACGGGGTAGAAATAAACGGATAAATGATTTTATGTAGTTCCATAATTTCAAAAACGGGCCAATGGTTTTATGAGAGATATAGAGCCGGTTTGATTGGAGTAATAGGAAACAACAACCTGAAAGCCCCTTGTATTTTTATAAGATAAGCCACCACCTACGGCCAACTTTAAATTCTTATTGCTAAAGTCATTCATACCAGATACGACTAATGATATTTCCCTCTTAGGTTCTATCTTCTTAACATATTTTTCAAGTGCTGCACTATTGGCTAAACAGGTATCGGTTACTTTTTTAAGACGGTTATAAATTTCATCCTTTGCTGCTAAATATGCTTTCTGGTCTTTTATGGTTCCTGATAAACTTATTAATGACTTCTTAGCCTGTTCTATTGTTCTATTTGTTTGTGCTTCATAGTTACCATAAGCGTCTTGATATTTTTTTACTATCCCCTTGCAGGTATCGGGTACTATTTCCTGTTGTAAGCGTTCATTTATTACCGATAGTTCTGCATTTTGATTTGCAAGTTTTATAAAGTCGCTTTCGTTCTTATAGTTTTCCGCATATTGTTTTTTTAATACTGCATTGAAGCTATCTGTTAAGTGTTTTCTATCCTGCTCAATTAACCTTACAGTATCTTTTAAAACTTTTGTTGTAGTGGTTATCTGTGGTACTGGAGTGGGCGTACACTTATACAAATAAAAAATAACCAGAATTAAAATACCGATTAACAATAAGTATCTCCTATGTACTGCGCTTAATGGTTTCATGGAGTAGGGGGTTTTGGTTCATCATCTTTCGGTGCTGGCGTTCCTCTTACTAATGAAACTACTTGGGCAACAGTTGCCACGCCGCTCATTATTCCAATAAATATCAACAGGCTATGAAGCGTATCAGGGATGTATTGTGGATGAACAACGGCCACTTTAATACATATAAAACAAACAACCGCTGTACATATTACAGCAATAAATCTTTTGTGGCTAATCTTCCCTCCTTCACTTAGCATTGAACTAAAAAAATTATCTTTCATAAAATCAATTTTTATTTTGTGAATTTATCTATATTATCTTCGATATTTTTTGCTGCCTTATCTTCCCCTTTATCGCCACCCCGAATTATTGCATTTATTATGTTTGGCAAAAGCAACCCGGCCACCATTACAATAGACAACTTATATATATCTTCTATCTTTAGTTTGTGTACGATTAAAACAATAGATGTACCCACTAAAAATAATGCAAATTTTTGAGCAAGATTGAACCGGCTTTTCCCAAAAGCAAGTCTGGCGTAATATCCTACCGACATAATTCCCATGCTAACTAATAATTCCTTTATTTTGTCTTCCAACTTTTGCTTTTTTAGTGGTTAAAAGTTTTATTACTCCAATCACTACAAACCCGGCTAAGAAAGTCCAAAATCTTATCTTACCCATAAATGCCAAAATACTTATTCCGTACATACTTACTATTTCAAACACCTTACCAAACAAGGTGCTTTCCCTATCCGTACATAATTTAAAGTATGTATATAATAATCCTATTGATACAATAACTTGTAACGCTACTTCCGTCTTTGCCATATTGATTTAAGTTTCTCTGTTATAAAAACAACCAATAAAGTATTTCCACTTACAATTATAAGCAACCACATATCCCATTTAGTCCAATTAGTCGGGTCAAGATACAATTCAACGTAGAGATTAACCCCGAATAAAGCCATGCAAAAAGCCGTTGTTACTTTTACCCAAAACTTTTGAGCCATCATATAGAATATAACACTCATTACATATAGGGTACTGGCGGTACAAACGTAGTATAAATTCCCCACCCACGTTCCATCTTTAGGATAATCAGGCCACTTTACCATACATATAGCAAAGCTAAGTGGGATAACAAATGCGGCTATCCCCATTTCAAACTGTTCTATGTTACTATCCTTTTTATCCATGACGGTCATCGGGCCTTCCTACCCTGTGTTCAATCCCTTCAGTTATCGTCAGGTAGGATGCAATACCCATCGCTTCGCTTTCTGTCCATGTTTCCGCTTGGGCTGCTACATCATATTCCAATGGGGTAAGTGTCTTTACCCAAACATCAGTACCTTCTTTAAAAACTCCGTACTCTTTAGCCATTGTTATTCATTTTAAGTTTTAACAATTCAATTCTATTTTTGATTTCAATTTGTCTTGGCCTGTTCATTAATCTTTTCTCCCTGATAATTTTTCCCATCCATAACCTTAACTGCTCCTTTGTTACTTCACCTACTGTTAGGTCTTTTTTCATAATTTTCTTAACGGTGGATTGGGAGCAATTACCCTTCCCTTCACATCTATATTCTTACCATTTACATCTGTTCTCATTAATACTGAATCCATGTTACAATTACTCTTTACATAGGATATTAAAAAGCCTTTTATGGTATATGGTTGTTTAAACAGTTCCCCATACGTTACATACCCACCTTGCGGTATCAAAGATAGATTAAAAGATGGTTCGTTTCTCCATAAAATTGTACCGTCTGCATGACAGTAATTCCATCCATGTGCGGTATCAACTACATGAAAAGTAACAGGCATCTTTATGGTTCCTGTTTCACATTGGGCGTGTACGTTTGTTAAAAACAATAAACTAACTAATATGGTAATAACAAATTTCATCAAATACTATTTTTTAAAACTGAAATATATTGCCCGTTATACCACCCGAAAATCTCTTTCTCAAATTCACGGTCAACTATAAATAAACTCATATCAATATCCGTGAGTATCAATTCTTCAGTATTTGGTAATCTTATTTTCATCAATTTATTATTTGATATTCTACATAACTTCTACCTGAAGCTATGGCTGTTATGGCACTATTACTTATTTCGCTTGCAAATCTTGCTATTACTGTACCATTTGCTGACGGCCTTATGGTTCCTTGAATGATAGCTATATTACCAGTTGCAAGGGATGATGCACTTGCTCCCGACGGGGAATTATACGCTGCTAACCCAGCATTGTTTGTTATTGACGTAGCTGTCAAAGTATATTGGCTCGTATAGGAGATAAATACGGTAGCTGGCCCATTTATACTCCATCTTGACCCCGTTGTGGTAGCTGCTGATGAATACACTATAAAGAACTTAAAGCTGTATGTAGTGTTTGCATTTACCGGAAATGATAACCCAGTAACGTCTGCTATTGTATTTGCTGAAGCGTTATTATTAATAACATCACTTGGTAAAAATACTCTGGATAATCCGCCCCCGCCTGCATAGTTAGGAATATTTAATGTGGCTCCAACCAATGTTGCTACCCCACCAACTCCCGTTGTTGTAAGCGATATATTTGATTGTTTACCATCTATGGTTGTTCTCAATGCTGCTGTGCTGTCATCCAATACACTTTGAGAAACTCCGCCTCCACTTATTTCAGTTCCGTTGTTCAATAACTTACCAACTACATTTAGCGTATCTGTTGTTATTACATATTTTTTTCCTGAAGTTATGAGCGTGTTTAAACTTGTTGCATTGGTATAGCTTTCTGCAATCTTTACATTATTATCGTAGTATTGTAGGTCGGCTGATTTATCAGTACTTCCAAGCATTAACCCGCTGTAATTTGGGTGGACAACATACCCGTTAACGCTATTACCTATATCCCCACCATAAAGCCATCTTGATGAAATACCATATTCCCCCACAAAAGACGCTTTGCTTCTTATCTTACCTGTACTGGCATAAAGGGTGGTTGGGTATAATGCCCTTGTTGTCATATTGCCATTTAGGTTTAAATTATTTTGGTCAATATATCCGGGGGCTTGGTCGCTCTCTACATAATTGCTTGTTGATGTTCCATACTGATTTGCCCCTTCTAAAATAATACTTGATACCGCATAGTATGTTGTAGCTGCGTTGTAATCAAGTACATTGGGATAAGAAAGCCATGCTGTACCAATGTCCTGCCAGTATGTTGCATTGGGTGGCGCAATATTTAAAGTCGTATCTTTTATGCAGGCATAAACTGTGCCACCGCTTTTTACCAATCCTCTTTGATAAGACACTTCAGGACTTCCATTTGATGCCACATGATTATAGGCATAGTTGTTACCCAAGAAAGATTTATCGTATATACCAACTCCGCCATTACTTACTACATCACAATTAGTAAAACTCATTGCATTAGCATCACCACCTTTTATGTATATACCGTGTAAAAGGTTTTGATAGGCATGGCAATCATTAAAGGTTGATGTGTTTGAGTTCCCCGGAATCTCACTTGTAAGGTCATTGGAAATGTATATCCCGCACCCGTCAAAGTAACGCACCCATACCCCATTGAAATCAACGGGAGATTTAACTACTATGCCATGCTTTGATATATTCCATGCTAACGGATTGCTGAATGAATTTGCATCCCCAAGTATTGTTATGTTTGTTAGTTTAGAATATTGAGAGCCGGGGTAGGTAAATGTCAACCCTGTTTTATGTGCTGCAAATCTTATCTTGCTTTCGTTACCTTCCCCAAATATTTCTACGGCTGAATTAACATTGATACTATCGCTTGAATAATATTCCCCTGCTACATAAACCCTTTTCTTAGGGAAGTTTATTGTAGCTGAATTAATGGAAGCGATAATTGCTGAACGGCTATCCGAACCATCTGTCTTTGCCCCAAACCAACGTATATCTATATAATCAACATCAGCTTGCCTTATCCATTTATCTCCATTGGCATCTTGAAATATCATCCCGTTATCAACTAAGTTGCCCCCTGAATATCTTGCAAATACACCGCCACGTATAGTATCAGTTACTATAATAGAATTATTTCTAAATGTTGTGCAGGTTGCAATAGAATCTACTTTTGAAACTGTTGTGGTTGACCATGTAAACCCGGAATTAGAATAAACAAAATTTTGTCCCGGCTGCTGTTGGCAAAAACAAGCCAAAGGAATAAAAAGTATCACCAATAATTTCATTAATTGTTTTTTAGTTTTCTTACCTCTTTTTTTAGATTATCTATTTCTGCTTGTTGCTTATCATTTAATTCCTTTAACTGCTTAATGCTATTAATCGCAGCCGCCAGAATTGCTCTATCCTGAATAGATTTGTGTCCATCGTGATTTACTCCTATTGCATTTTCTCCCAATGCTGCTTCTATATTTTGGGCTGCAAATCCTATGTAATTATTAATAGAATCTAGTTTTGTTTCAGGCTTCCACTTGTAAACTATTGGATTAATTTTCATTACCTGATTTAGCCCTATTTCATATTGTCCTTGTACGTTTTTTAATCGGAGGTCTGATACGCTGGTAATATTACCGGAAGCGTCGGCGGTTAATGCGCCTGCTCCAAGATATCCTAATCTCAATGCACCTGCTGAACTGAACTGCATTGCCGGAGCGGTAAAACTATTGTTTACATAAAAAATAATTCCTTTGCCTGCATCGGTAAAAAAATTAAAGTTACTTGCATCGGTATAAAATTCACCTATCCTATTATTGTTGTCTACGAAGTCAAGAACACCATGAGTAGAGATGCCCCCAAATACTGCTCCGGTATATCCTGAGTATGTGTTATATTTATCCCCACCGTATATCATTGTTGCGGCTGCAACAGACCCCGTACTATAAAATGAACCGCCCAATGTTAAAGCTCCGGATGTCTGCGTTAGGGTTGTGTTACCATTATTCCAATTAATAATCCCTCCGCTTGCTAAAAATAAATCACTAAATTGCTTTGATGTGCTACCTAATGCAGCACCATCATCTGTTCCCGGAAGTAATGATGTATTAATGGCTACACTTGCAAGGTTTGACAGGGCGGTATTTGCGCCTGCTGTTACTGTATTAGAAAGCACACCCGATGATAAACTTAACCCAGTTCCTATTGTTATATACCCTACTTGACCTTGCGATGCTCCTTGTTTCCACCCAAGTAAAGTGTTTTGGGTAGATAAATTTGTAAGTGTGTCTATATACAATTTACCAACTCCGGGGCGAAAGGAAATAGAATCTCCTTGTAAAGCTACGTGATTTACTGCATCAAAATCAATATCAGTAGCAGTTACGCCAAATGTTACAAAATCAGTAAAATCTAATGTAAACCCAGTACCAAAAACTTCATTATTTTGATTTAGCGTACTACCACTTGTTAGTGTTTGTTGCCATGTAGGAGTAGTTGCTGCTCCTCCCCCTCCAAACCAATACCCATAGCCCCACTCCTTAGTTGAAGGATTAAACGTCATTACCTTATTTGCTGTTGTATCACTTACTACTTGATTAAAGGTTAGACCTGCTGCGGGAAGGGTTATTCTTTGAGTATTATTTGTCCAGAATCCAATTCCGTTTGCAGCCGTTGTACCAAAGAAACCATTAAGGCTTGCATCTGTTGGGATATTGGTATTAAGCCTTGTACTCCATGCTGCCACACTTGTTGTATCTGCTCCCGGTATCAACTGAACCCATTTATTAAGAGTATAAGCCCTATACCAAATAGCTGGTGGGGTAGTTGTCCAAATTAAAAATCCGTTGTAATTTTTTCCGTATGTTAATGCGGCTGATGCAGCGGTTGTATCTGCAAATGTAAACGGTATCAATCCACCTTGCACTGCTCCGTAATTAGGATTTTTAACCAAAGTTGTTGGCCCTCCTAAATTTTGAGTTATCGGGTACTGCCCATACCCTAAATAACATATTAAAATAAGCCCTATGGTAATTAATAT
>ERZ869921.1429-NODE-1429-length-10032-cov-9.348201_pt1 | contig 10032 bp, 16 predicted proteins | sample MGYA00579310_ERZ869921 | MGnify/ENA primary metagenome ERZ869921 (study PRJEB32216, sample SAMN09231816) | wastewater metagenome | place: USA: Maryland | collected 2016-06-21 | study: EMG produced TPA metagenomics assembly of the PRJNA472060 data set (Reclaimed...
TGTTGCGCATGCCGAAAAAAGAGTCAAGTGAAGTGCTGAACGAGGTCAAGTCCATTGCCTTTGATGGCGCCAAGTTTGGTCTGCATTTGACCCTTGGACTTCAGCGCGCAACCTGGGAGAACATCGATACCAACTTGCGCTCGCAGATGGGACGCATTGTGTATTCGCTCGAGAGCGCCGGCGATAGCCGAATCGCTTTGGGTGAAGATGGTGCAGAGCGTTTGCCTTTGCAGTTCAACTTCCTGACCCGCATGACGGACGATGCTGCCATTCGGCGCGGTGTGGGCTTTACGCTTCAGGATGTAGAGATCGAAGCCTTCTTACAGAGCCGACCCGTGGCGCAGAATGAGCCGCTGGCGTGGATCGATGCGGAGGCGCAACCGGTGGAAGACGATGAGTCGACGCCCGTTACGCCCGAAACGCAAGCGGCTCATCTACAGGCGGCGTACAAAGTGGCTGACGATGATTTCAAGATCACGGAAGTGTATTTGAGGAAGTGTAGCGAGCGCAAGCCATTTAGCCTGCGCAGTATTGAGAGCGAAGTCTTCAAGTCAACGGGCGGCGCGGCGCATGATGCTGTAAAGGCAGCCATTGCACGACTCGAAGCCATCGACCCGGAGCAGGTTGCCGACGCACTGAAAGAGAAGTTCGCGGCATGGAAGCAGGAAGGCGCTACTACTACACAGGGCGCTACTTCCCCCGAAAATGGCGCGTTTTTGCCCGATTCTGCCCCGGTAGCAGGGTAGTAGTAGTAGAGACTGGAGAAAAAACATGAAGGAAATATATTTTGATATTTTTTGGTTGACGCTTGTTTTTGCAGTTTCAGACGGAAGTGATGGCTGGTTATGGCGATCTGAATTTGAATTACCTAAGACCCGTTATATGCAAACTGACTTGATATCACTGCGTATTGTCAAAAGCCGCTTAGGCTGGGTCGGCGTTGAGTTCATATTCTTTATTTTTGCCGTCATGATTAAGTTTGATCTTCTTGAATGGAACGTTACTCACAGAGGTGGTAAGCAATGACAGAGAATAAAACTGAACGAACTAGATTTGACCTTAGGCGTTGGTTGATCGTGTATGGCGCTGCTGCCTTTCAGGCGTACCACACGGGCAGAGCCTTCCATGTGTATGACCCTGAAGGCTGGCACTTCGCCAATGTGAATATTGGCGGGTTGATATTGGGCGCGATCGTGAACTTGGTCATTGCGCAGGCGGCTTTGAAATTGCCGAGCATGTCGGCGACTTTCAGCTCGTTGAAGGAATTGCTGCCGAAAGCCTCGAAGAAAGCCGACAAGAAAGAAATGCTGGCGCGCTCGCGGGCGTTGAAGAAGATGACGCTTGCCAGGGTTCAAAATTTCTATAGCCAGTTTGGTTTTTATAGCCTGCTTTCAATCTCTGCATTGATGGTCGCGCCGGCTCTCTATATTTTGTGGAGTGCGCGATTGGACTTCCCGTGGTGGTTTGTGATGGTCATGGCGGGAGTTGGGGCGGTGGCTCCAGATCTGGCGATTACGGTCGGAGGGTTCATTTCGGGTGGGGAGGAGCAATCGCACTCTGTAGCACCTGCGAAGGCTTCGGCGGACTCCGACACGGATGCGCCCGCACCTGCGAAGGGTACGAATCGCACTCCGAAGAAGTCCGAAGTGCCTGCGCCGGAAATGCGAGCGTGCGACCTCGGATGCGGAATTTCTTATCGTTGGCCGCAAGGTAAAGGTGGTCACATGAAGGAACACCATCCTGAGTTGTGTGTAGTGAAAGGGATGCCGGCAGGTACTGTAATTCGGCTGAAAGAACAATCAAAAACAAATTAGGAGAATAAGACAATGAGCAGCGACAACAATGATATTTCTATTACTACTCAGAAAATGGCTTCTTTGCCAGATGTGCCGGATGTGGTGCCGGTACTCGAAGAGCATGAGCCCGTGGATCCGAAGCTGGTTGTACAGCCAGCCGTGCCGGCTCAGAAAAAGGTTCGAAGTGTGCCGACGGGAAAGTATGGGCGCGTGGCTTGCCTGGGTGGATGTGGGACGATGGTGATCCCTTCAATGGGGGAATGCCGTAAGTGCCGCAAAGCCCGCCTGCGCAATGGGTTGAAGCATATTTTGAAGGTAGAGAAGGTGCCGGCGTAACGGTAAAGAAAGTAGTGAAGTTATGAGCCAATTACTTGAAAGCATTAAGCAAACTGCTAAGCGTAAAAACTATAGCAGGCGAACAGCTGATAAATACGCTGAATGGGCGCGCAGTTTTATTCTCTTCCACAAAAAGCGCCATCCTCGCGAAATGGGCAGAACTGAGATCGAGCAGTATTTGTCTTATCTGGCAAATCAGTGTAACTTGAGCGCGTCTTCAAGAAACCAATGCTATTACGCTCTTAAGTTTATGTACACCCAAGTGCTTAATGTGTCTTTTGACGATATTCAGGGATTGGCTGCGAAAGAGTCGAAGCGGTTGCCGACTGTGCTGAACCGTGAAGATGTGCGCAAGGTTCTTGATTGTGTTGACGGTGAGCCTTTCAACCTGATGGCGCGTTTGATGTACGGTGCAGGGCTGCGGTTGGCTGAGTGTCAGGCGTTACGCTTCAAGGACGTTGAATTTTCCACGAATGTCATCACTGTCCGTGCTGGAAAAGGCGACAAGGATCGAACGGTTCCACTTCCGAGGACGCTGGTCAAGCCGTTGATGGACCAGATGGCGATTGCTCGCCGACTACATGAGATTGATATCCAAAAAGGAATGCCCGGCGTTTACGTTCCAGACGCCTTGGATCGCAAATATCCAAACATCGGTTCTGAGCTTGGTTGGTTCTGGGTATTCCCTGCGCAGAATTACAGCACTGACCCTGAAACGGAAATACGCCGACGCCATCACCAACACGAGTCTGAAATCCAGAGAGCCGTACGTGCTGCTGGAATAAAGGCAGGCATACTCGCCAGGGTCAGTCCGCATGTGTTGCGGCATTCGTTTGCCACTCATTTGCTTTGGGCTGGATACGACGTCCGCACCGTGCAGGAACTTATGGGGCACAAAGACCTGAAGACTACGATGGTGTATCTCCACATTCTGAACCCTGGAAGTTGGGCAGGCGTGGAAAGTCCGCTGGATAAGATGTCAGCGGAGAGTCTTATTGGTCAGTAGACTGATAAGGATAGTTAGACCCCTTCGTGAAGGCATAGGTAATGGCACTAAACGATTTTGTCCGCACTCCAAGATATGTTACTGAAGCACTGCTTGAAAACGAAAGTTTTGACGGCACGATATTAGAGCCTTGTTGTGGTGATGGTGCTATCTCGAAGGTACTGCAGGCAAGCGGGTATCAGGTCACTTCGTCAGATAAATTTGATTATGGTTTTGGTTCACAGAAAGATTTATTCTATATCCAAGAGCATTGTGAAAACGCTATTACTAACCCACCTTTCACGCATCAGCAAAAAGTAAAGCGTCACCTGTTATCTATCACAAACAAAAAACTAGCCTTGCTCTGGTATGTAAAAAATCTCGGTAACGAAATGGAAACCAAGTCATCCAGAAACTTGAAGGCAGTCTATATTTTCGATAAAAGAATTGAATGGGTTGAAGCAAAACTAGGTTGGCTTTTCGCCTGGTATGTTTGGGAAAAGGGGTATGAAGGCGATGTTACGATCCGCAGAATAAAGCGGGGTCTAACAAAACATGCAGCGGACAGTTGGGATTCGTCCCGCGTCCAAGCAGTTTTCTCGCCCGAAGTTTTATCCGCTAAGGTAGTTGAGCAAACGCCCGCCCAACTGCCGCTAATGTAAGCCGTTCGGCGGCAACCTTATGAAAATACTCAATCTCTACGCAGGTATTGGCGGCAATCGCAAACTCTGGAAAGATGTTCAGGTTACAGCAATTGAATATGACCAAAGCATAGCGGATATTTACAAAGACATGTATCCGCAAGATACGGTTATTTGCGATGACGCTCATGCCTATCTTCCGAAGCATTACCAAGAATTTGATTTTATTTGGTCAAGTCCGCCATGTCCTACACATAGCCAGTACCGCTACAATGTCGGAGTTTTAGCAAAAGGTTTTGACGCTGTATATCCAGATATGACACTTTACCAAGAGATTATTTTTATTCAGCATCATTTCTCTGGTAAGTGGGTGGTTGAAAATGTCGAAAGTTATTATGAGCCACTAATCAAGCCTATGAAGGTAACACGTCATTTCTTTTGGGCGAATTTCTATATACCAGAGATAAAACTTGAATCGCCTAAAATCCGATCAGAAGGTATTGAATATCTACAAAAGCATTTAGGTATTGATATGTCGAAATACAATCACCCAGAGAAGCGGCGCATGTTGCGAAACTGTGTAAATCCTGAATTGGGGTTACATGTATTGCAATCAAGCCGCCGAACACCGCATGCACCTGACCAGCCTTCGGCTACGGGCGGGCAAGCGTCACTGTTCAATCTGGAAGTCCTGCAAGACGTGAACCGTTTAGGCACGGCTGGCAGGTAATGCAAACCGTTAGGTGCTAATATGCAAAGCAAAAGTTTTTCAGAATCGAAAACAGAAGATATAAAAGGTTTTGTTTGTGTGTGTGGCTTGTATTTTGAGTTTCCACCGCAAATTCTTTGGGACGGCGGATTATTTTATCCATATAAATGTTCATGCGGGTGCGAATATTTGTTGTATTTGCGTGTGGCGCACCTAACATCGCGTACACTGGACGCTGCGCCTGTGGGCGTGGCTGAAAAATAAAGTTGGTTTAGGCTTGCGCCAGTAACGCAAACCGTTGGAAGGCTAAGAAATGTATCGTGTGATATTGGCAGACCCCCCGTGGGAATACTCGTTTCCGAACACTCGCAGAATAAGCGCGGGCGAAGCGGGCGATGATTACAAGCGCATGAAAACCGCTGATATTTGCGCCTTGCCAGTAAAGCATATAACGGCAGATGATAGCGTTCTTATTTTATGGGCTATTTGGAATCAATTAGAGCCAGCCTTGCAAGTCATGAACGCATGGGGCTTCAATATGGTTACTGGCTTTCCGTGGATAAAAGCCTATCATCCGCCCGCCGTTGATATGTTCGGAGAGTTGCAATATAAGCCAGTTTGGGGGATGGGAATGTGGGTTCGCGGTTGCAGTGAGCCTATATTGATCGGTAAGCGTGGAAATGCTATGCCACCCGAAACACAGTGGCTTGGCTTATTGGCTGAAAGGTTGGAGCATAGTCGCAAGCCTGAAAGCATTTATCACTATGCTGAAAGTTTGCCAGCCCCACGCCTTGAAATGTTCGCCCGTCGCCAGCGTGCTGGTTGGGATGTGTTCGGAAATCAAGTGGAAGGTTCTATACGCCTTCCAACACAGCGTGCAGCGGACGCGATAGAGCCGCGCCGCTAACGCAAACCGTTACGGAAGTAATGATGGCTGATTATTTTGTCTCTCCCAGCTTTCTGGATTTTTGCGCTGAGCATAATTCGTGCATGGGTCTTTCGAGTGAAACCAAAGTAAAGACCGCCAGGGCGATTATTGATTTTTGCGGCAAGCTGTGGGTGTGTACTTCTTCGATTTCGCGCGGCTCCATTAATTTACAAGCAACCCTTTGCGAGTGCGTGCCGGCAGGTCTCTACCGTGGACCCGCGTACGATGAGGACTCGAATTATTACGAAGGATTGCACTTCACATGCAGTCACTTCATGTCGCTGCGCTGGAGCGAGCCGCAAGCGTATGTCATCACGGGGCGCAAGATCAATATCAAGATTTCAGACCCGCATGAGAAAAATTTGTATAAGGCGATGAGGTAAAAATGGAAAAAGAATCCGTATTCTATTGGCACTGGCAAAATCTGAACGATGGTGCTCGGTCGAGATCTTTGGAGCAGCTTTGGCGGAACGGGCGCGCCTGGTTCAACTTCAGGAAATTTGGGGCGATACGAATTGAATGGAGCATCTTTGGACGTTCTTCGACCGCGCTTTCCTTTTCGTTTGCGGGTGAGGAAGATGACTTGCAATTTCATGTAGGGTTCTACCGGCTGTTTTCGATCTGGCTGACGTTTTCCGATGTGCCAATCTTGCGCCGGCTCTTTAAAGACATCCGATCTTTTCATGGATACGGAACAGGTGTTCGATTTTTCGATTATGCCGTTTGGCTTGACTTGTGCATGAATGATGCGTGGGGGAGCCGGCAGATCAATTGGATCAACCGCTTTTCTGGTATCGGTGGATGGGCTGGGATGACCTACAAAGACCATAATCACTGGCATGGGATTCAGGTCAATATCCATTATTTGGATATCTTGCTTGGGCGCGAACATCATTCGGAAAGAAATATTAATGCGCCGGTCGAATGCGTGCTTGAACTACACCCGGATACAACCTGGCTTGGTCGCGTTTACAAACTCAACATCCAGATGAAGGAACACTCCTGGAAGCGCCCGCGTTGGTTTGTGACTGAAAAGCGGATCCGCGCTCGCGTACAGTGCAATCCGCCGATTCCAATCCCTGGGAAAGGCGAGAACTCTTACGATTTGGAAGACGACGCGTTGCATGGTGGCACATTTAATGCCATTACTCCAGAAGAAGCCGTTCAAGCTGTAAAGCGATCGGTGATTGAAGAGCGAGAGAAGTACGGTCTTCCTGATGATATCGAAGCGAGTTTGGAGAAGTTTGTTCACAATAACATTGAGGTGACGTAAATATGAATATTTTTTTCAAGTACGTTTTGGGCGAAGTGCTGCACGTCGCCAATGCGTACCCACCCATCTTTTATAAGTCCGATTTTTACACGTTGAAGGAAAAGCTGTTGAAGCGCTTCGGTGAGACAGACGGCTTAGACGTTCAACACATTGTAAAGGTGTGTTATGACTGCGACGGTCTTGGGTATCACCTGGTCGGCGTAATGAACTTGGGGCAGCCGACGACCCTGAAAAAGAAGTGCGTCCGTTGCACGGATGGAGTCTATACCCAATTCTGGGTGGAGCTGCTCCGCTATCGCCTAGGTAAGCATCTCTTTTATAGCCCTCAGAAAAGATATTATGCAGCCCCGGAATTCGAGCTTGAACGCCCAATGATCAAAGGGTACGTGGAGCACCGGCGCTATCCATGTCATTTATCGTACGAGGCGTTTTTGTGGCTGTTCCTTGTGTTTGATGTCAAGCAGTTCTTTTCTATCCTTGGTCGCTTTGGTGTAGGTGGTCGCACCTTTACTCCGTTGGTATGGCTCTCCAGCTTTATTTTTCGCGTACGTCGTTTCAGGAAGTTTGGTTGGGCGACCGATGTGTACATGAGGATCCTCAGGCGTTGGACTGACTTTCGTCAGAGCCGTTGCCGGCATGAATTTCCTATAGGAAATTACAACTTCGATGAATGCGCAAAGTGCGGGATTAGTCGTTGGGTAGTTATGGCGCCCGACTCTCCTGACGAGTTCCCATTTTAGGAGAATGATATGAATAAAACCTATGGACTTTTGATGAGCGGCGAGATGATTTGTGCGTATAGCGAGCTTCTCAAGTCTGAAACGCGGCGCACGCGTGGCTTGGATGTGGTGAACAAGTCGCCTGATGACTGGCAATTTAATGGAATTCACAAAGACAAAGGTCGCATAGTTGCGGTGTTTCAGAACAAATCTGGTGAGGGTGCTTTGGTGCGACCGCCCTATGGGTACATTGGAGATACACTCTGGTTTAAAGAGACCTGGAAGATGTACGAGCGAGAGGGGGATGGGCGGGATTTCCTGCACTATCGTGCCGACAACGCCAAGGTAGACCCGGACTGGTGGACTAAAGACGATTGGACGAGACCAGATCCGATTTGGCACAAAAAGAACGTATTTGAAAAATGGCAATCCTCAATGTATATGCCGAAATTATGCGCTAGATTTAAGGATATTCCCATTTTGGATGTATCTATTGAAAGGCTGCAAGATATTACGTTTAATGGCGCTTACGCAGAGGGGTGTCCACTTGGTAGGGCATTAGACCCTATTGGATGGTATCGCGATTTATGGGATCGGTTGAACGGGGAAACCATGCCGTGGCTCAAGAATCAATTTGTGTGGGTGTATAAGTTTCCGAAATACGAAGGGAGCAAGGCATGAAACTTGAAGATGCAACGACAATCGCTGAGGCGTTTGTGGATTGGCTGTCAGACGAATGTGAAGGCGATCCGCTGGAAGGAGAGCCGATGATCGAGATTGCCGGCGGCATTCGACGCCAAAATGCAGACGTGCATGATTTGGATATTGTGGCGAAGCCGGTCTTGAAAGCCCCGCCCCTGGTGTTTGGTCAAAAGCCGTACACGACGTTCTTTGAGCAAACCCTGGCGCAGCTTCAGGCGGACGGCTATCTTCTGGGCGCACTTGCCAATGGACCCAAGAAAAAGAAATACGAGGTTGCGGTGCAGCGGTTCGGGCTCGAGCCGGGAACTGATCCGTTTTACGTAGAGTTCAACCTGGTCACGCCGCCGGCGCAGTTTGGCGTGTTGCTGATGATCCGCACGGGACCGAACTCGGAAGAGAATAGCTTCTCCAAATGGATTGTCACGCCGCGTGCGCGGGGTGGGGCATTGCCAGATGGATACCGAGTCAAGCATGGTGCGGTGTGGCTGGCTGAGCAGATCGATGAAAAGGACGAGCCGTTACGCGGGGAACGCCCGCTGGAGATGCCGACGGAAGGGGCGTTCTTCAAGTTCCTGGGCATGGAATACGTCCGCCCGGCAGAGCGGAGGGCGAAGTGGAAGAGGTCGTAATGAAGGTCACTGAAGCACATATTCAAGCCGTCCTTATGGGCTGGGTGATGGAAGTCAGGAAACATGACGCTTTCGTTCCCAACAGTAATCAGTTCTTCACGTGGGAGGCAGATCTTCTTTCTGTTACAAGTGCTGGCTTAATCCATGAATTCGAAGTAAAGATATCAATGCAGGACTATCGAAGAGACGCGCAAAAGAGAAAGCATCAGAGAATGGATTTAGGCTTCTCGCCTGCTTATTTTTGGTATGTTACTTTTGGGTTTGAGATAGAGCCGCCAGAAAATGCTGGCTGGATATTGGTAGAGTATAAAAAGCCTAAAGACGGAAAAACCAAAGGCTGGAAGTTGATTGTCAAGAAAGAAGCACCCAGAAGAAATAACAAGAAGATGGATGATAGGAAGGGGAGGCAGCTCGCCAGACTTCTTTCATGGCGCTTGTATCATGCATACGATCGCCAGTACCTGAAAAAAGAGTTGGATGGGTGATTTTCTTTTATCATTCACTATAAGAAACATTATATTGAATGATTGCTTTCGATAATTATTGTTACCGAAACCATGAATAACACGATCTATGACCGTTTGGACAGTGCTACTACCGAGCAACTGCTTCATTTAAGAGAATATTTTTCAGGCAGGATTGAGCGACGCGAGAAGACTCCGCGCTTTGATTATCACGGTAAGTGTTTGATCCGTTGTACGCAGATTTTAGAGAAGCGCGGCGTTTTGCCGACCACGTCCCCCACTTTGTCGGTGACGGTAGTAGCACGAAAGGAATAGCAATGACTGAAACCGAATTGAGCCCGAGGCAGCGCCTCGTGATGCAGTGCCTGGTTGACGGGCTGTCCTTCAAGATGATCGCCGACAAGCTCGGGATGCAAAGCGGAACCGCCAAAAAACACGCTATGCGCGCCAGGGAGAAAGTCGGGGCAAAGTCGCTGTATCAGTGCATTGCGATTCTGGTTGCGCGCGGTGTGATCGTGCCGGCTGAAATAAACGACGTGAATAACAAGGAGATTGGAGACCATGATTAAGCCTGTCCTCTTTTAGATACCTTGCGTATAGTTATTTCAATCTCCATAATGGGTGGAAAGGAGATCTTTTTATGTTTGCTCACCCCTCGTCCACTGATCAATTCACCTGGCAAGACGCCTTCAAGATTTTGCTTGCCGTCATGACTTTTGGTTTTGGCTGGTTCGCCGACAACCAATTGACCATGATTGCATTCGCTGCCGTCCTCATCGTTTGGGTGCTTGGCAGAGTCGCCAAGTACACGGAACGCTTCAAATGGCTTGCAGGCAAAGCACCCTTGACC
>ERZ869921.1430-NODE-1430-length-10025-cov-5.004213_pt1 | contig 10025 bp, 13 predicted proteins | sample MGYA00579310_ERZ869921 | MGnify/ENA primary metagenome ERZ869921 (study PRJEB32216, sample SAMN09231816) | wastewater metagenome | place: USA: Maryland | collected 2016-06-21 | study: EMG produced TPA metagenomics assembly of the PRJNA472060 data set (Reclaimed...
CCTTTAGGAAGTGAGATGATTACCCTTTTATTAGCCAGCTTTTTAAGCTTTCTTAGGACTCTGAGTGGCTCGTCTAGGTGTTCCAATACTTCGGTGCAGATAACTGTGTCGTATTTCCCTTCTGGGGTTTGTTTAGTGATGTCGCACTGAAAGCCATTGAATCCGAGAGTTTCTTTTACGAAGTCCACAGCGTCCTGTGAAATGTCACAGACAGTCACGTCCCCTTTCAGGTACTTTGTGTGATGTCCGCTTCCACATCCGATGTCGAGGATAGTTCCGATAGTTAGATCCCCGAGGTTCTTTAATTCGTGAGAATCATTGAAATAGTTTTCTTTTCTTCGGAAATCGCTTGACCAGTAGTCTTTCCAGTATTCAGGGGTGTTGATGTTTTTTTCCTTAATCCGTTCCATTTTCTTCTTTTACCTTTCGTTTAAAATAGGCTGGATATTTTTTCTTCTGGCCGTCAGTAGTGTCCATGTGGTTAATAACAAGGTCTTCGATATATCCGACTTGACCACCCATAGCCTTGAACCATCCGTTTAGGTGTTCGTCTTGACCCTTAGCCTTCGGGAGTTTTTCATCGTACTTGTACAGTCGATAGCACTCTGCCGGTACAGGCTGGAAGATTCCACCAATAATATTCGTGATTCCAATTTGATGCCCTCCGATAGGTTGCATAGCAATTCTTGGTACCGGGTGGTTTAATCCCTCAACTTTCGGAGAGAGCATAAACTTAATGAAGAAAGGCGGTATATGCTGATAGATGTCTACAATTTCCTTTAATACGTCAGAGGAAACGATTTCGCAGTCGTTATCCATCTTGATAATCAGGTCGTAATCTTTTTTGAGGATTGTTTCCAACGCTCGGTTACACCCTGCTGAGATACCTTTGTTTTCCTTATTCATCGCGAGGACAATTAAGTCCTTTTGTTTTCGTAGCCATTCTTGCGTCCCGTCAGTTGACCCATTGTCAATGACATAGTGGTCATATGGATACCCTGCTTTTTCCTTGAGTGATTTAAAGGAACGCTTGGTGTATTCAAGACGGTCTCGCGTAAGAGTGAAGATTGCTATTTTCATAGGTTGTGTTTCTTTTTAAGGATTTCTAAGGCTTCTTCGTAAGTGGTCTCTTTGTTGCCAAATGAGATGCCAGGCTTGATTGAAGTAGTAAAGGTAATAGCTCCACAGTGGACACCTTTCTTTCCGTGTTCGAGCATAGTTAGCCATGCGTCCCAGTCTTGAAGGCGTTTAATGTCAGGGTCAAAGCCAGTGAAGGCTTCTCTTCTTACCAAGGCCATAGTTGATACGATGTTTCCTTTTTGCCAATCTCTTAGCCTCTCAGGAGTCCATTCTTCGGTACAGGCGAGCTTTTTCTTACCGTTTAGCTCCCAAGCATAGGCTCCATATGAATAGTCACAATCAGGGTTGTCTTCTAATGCTTTGACGAGCTTTTTAACTGCAAAAGTGTTCCATTTAAGGTCGTTGTCTGAGAAAAGGACATATTCAGAAGTTGCTTTAAGCCAGCCACGGTTTCGGAGGACGTTTGCGCCTTCGTTGAGCATATCTTTGATACGGATATACTTGAGGTTCTTGTAACTTTGCTTTTGTAGGCTGTTAAAAGACTCTTCGTCAGACTCTCCGTTGCGTCTCGTGATGATCACTGTGACTTCTGGTTCTGGTTTATTCAGGTCTTTGATGATTTCTTCGTAGAGTGGAAGTACATCTTTGACTTGATACTGCTTTAAGACATTTTCTTTGGCCTTTTTACCTACTTTTTGGCGTAATTCCTTGCTTTCTATTAGATTTGAAAGGTATTCAATCCAATCAGAGGTACTTTTAGCTAAGAATCCATCCTCTCCATGAGTAATTGACACAGAATAAGGGTGGACATCAGAGCAAACCATTGGAACTTCGCACATTGCACCTTCCATCCATTTGATATTTGACTTCCCTCTGTTAAACTCATCGTCTATAAGAGGAGCGACCATAATATCCATACCGAGAGAGGCGATAAACTTTGGAAATTCTTTGTATCCATTAGTTCCAAAGACCATTTTTTGGTTTCCTTTGACGTTATCGAATACCGGAGACTGCCAGCCTATGTGATAGAACTCAACTTGTGGGTACTTTTTGAGGATTTCTTTAAGGACTGGAAGGAGAACGGGAGCGTCTTGCTCATGAGTTGGGCCGTTTACCCAGCCAATCTTGACCTTTTTCCCGTTGTTTTTCTTAATAGGCACTTCCCAGATAGCAGGGTCAATGGCGTTTGGTACAACATACACCTTACTATTGAAAGCACTCATATATTCCTTTAAGGGTTCAGTTGAGCAGGTAATGGCGTCAGCCTCGGTAAAGAGGTACTGAAAGGCTCTATATGCCTCTGAGTCGGGACTTGTATCCTTGTAAGCGTAGTTATGGGGGTGAACTTCAAAGACGTTATCGTCAATGTCCACAACAAGCTTGGCTCCGGTTACGTCCCTAGCTGCTAAAAGGTGATAAATGGCGTGAAAAGAATCTATATACTTTACAAACCACACCTTTCCCATGTCTCGCATTTTCTGTGCGATTTCGACACGGTCTTTTCCTCCTAAGTCATATCGTCCGATAGTATTCACTCCTTCCATCTTGGAAAGAGGGTTGATAATTCGGTACCAGCCGATTGCTCCGTATTTACCTTCTGCACCTTTGCGGTTCCAGTCAGTCCACATTCCTAAAGCTCTATTCTTCGTCATAGTTTGGATTGAATCGTTGCTTAGCTCCTTCTTCTCGAAGCTCTAAGAACCAATTAGTAAGATTAATGAGATACCAGTAATACCGAGCCTTTGCGAGTAGCTCGTGATAAGACGGGTGCATCATATTCAAACCTTGTGGTCTGTGCTTTTCGATAGGAAAGGAATACATCCGAGCTGGGATTGTGAAGAGGTGAAAGCCTTTATATGAGACGCTTCTTATTTCCTCACTTCCTTTAAGCTGGATAACCTTGTACCCGAAACGCTTGATGTAGTTTTCAAACCTTTCGCTTGTACTGGTCATAGCTTTATCCACACATCGTTAATGTCTACGAGGACAAACCTTTTTTTCCCGACTGTTACATCGAGAATCCCAAGGCGGTTAAAGATAACCTTGTCGCCTTTTTTTAGGTCTGGTGCATTAGAAAGGATTACTTCTGCTTCTCCGACTACACTTGTATTTGGTTCAGCTTTTTTTCCTTTAGGTGTCTTGATTTCTTTCTCTTGTAAAAGAACGTTCGTATTGCCTACGAGTTTCATATTTTTGTAGAGTTATAGAGTTAAAGAGGATTGCTTCCTCAATTTAGGGGGATTCTTGAGGTAGTCCCCCTAAACAATCCGTATTAGACTGAGTAAGTCTTTACGTTAACTACCCAGTTATGGTTCAAGATAGTACCAGCGAAAGCAGGGATTTTCCATGCCAAGGTTGAGTACATATCCAATGGGTTTGAAGTGTCGTTAGCACCTGAAGTCTTCATAGAGACTCCGGCACCAGCGCCATTCAGATCCACCATAGCTGCACAGCCTTTTCCAGCGATGAAACTTGAGTACACGTTTGAGTATGTACCGTCGATTTCTTCGTTGTTTGTTTCGAAAACGATTACGCCACCGAGACGACCGATTTCACCCTTTTTGATGTCTTCAGGAGTCTTGTATTGGTTAGCGGTTACGAAGTTACCTTGGTTACTGTCTCCCTGGAGGTCATATACTGCACCTACATTGAGAACACCACGGTAAAATCCGTCTTCGAACTTAGGAGCTTTGTTGCGCTTCAAAGTCTTTACAGCCTTGCGGAGTTCTACAACACTCATGGTGTCGGTAGAAGCAATCGCAGAAGCGTGAGCCTTTGAGTTAGCAAGCTGAACTGTAGTGGTGTCATCGAGGATATCTCGGAGGAGAGTATCGATAGTTTCACCAGCTGCCTGTCCCATAACTTCCACACGCTCTTTGAGTCCCTTGTCGATAGTCGTGTTGCTGAAGAGAGAAGAGATTTTCTCCCAGTCACCATACTCGGCAATCGTTGCTGAGACGTTAACAGAGCTTGTTGAGATAGCTGATGGGGTTACGCCTTCTGAAAGAGCGGTTGTAGCCACTGCACGAGGGGTCTGACGAGTGAAGAAAATCACTTTACCAGAGTTTTTCGGGAGGGTCTTTTTTGTGAAGAGAACATCATAAGTCATGTTCTGCTCTGCTCGTTCCAAGAAAACGTCATCGTAGTAAGTTGACAATTCAGGGCTGTTAAAGCCATTGGTAGTCAATGTTAGTACGTCTGTCATAAGTTTTTAATCTGCTAGAGTCCGCTCATTGTTTCAAAGGCTTTGATACGTTCAGCTCTAGGTAAGTCCTGGAGTGCTTCATATCCTTTTTTGCCTTGTGGAGCGGTTCTTGTCGCAGTTGCTTGTGTTTGCTTTTTCGTTTCTATTTTCTTGTAAGCGTCCTGCTGTCCCTGCGCTCTAGCGGCTCCAAAGAACTTATTTGCAATGTCTTCGTAGCTAAGCTCTTCACGGACACGTCCGTTGTAGAGATTTAGACCAAGCTCTAAGATTTCGTCACGATGAGGTGCATACTCTGGGTTTTCCTTTAGGAATCCGTCAAGTTGCTTTTCCTCGTTCTGATAAGCTAATTGGGCTTTCAGTTCCTCCACTTCCTGCAAGGCATAGCCTGCTGGGTCATTTTGGTATCGTGCCTGTCTCTCTGCCTGTTCTTGGGCTTCTATGGTCGCTCGGAGTTGTTCTGGAGTGACACCAAACTTTTCCTCGATTAGGTTAACAACTTCAGCTTTTCGGCTGTAATTCTTTTCCATCTCTTGGTAGGATTTGTAAATGTCCTCCGGAGTCTTGTCCTTGAACTTCTCTTCAGACTGCCAGGGGTATTGAGGTGCTTGTCCTTCTTCTGCCGGTTCGTTTGCGCTAACAACTTCTGCGGTTTCCAAAGGCTGGGTCTCAACTGTCGTGGCATTGTCCTGAGAGGAGGTAGCGCCCTCCGCCCCTACGGGTGCTTCGATATTTGTTGGATTATCCATATTTAAATAGATTGTGAATGTACGATCCGTTCGATTTATCCGGAAAGGAGTCCTATCCGACCTACATAGGCTCAGTAATCAGGGGTATGCATCGCCCTGACTGCTGAAACTACGCTAAATGTTTCAGTTCTTCTGTTTTTATTTTTATATCTTCGTGGATACTGTTGAGGATTTTGAAAAACTCTTTTACACCTTGTTTCCTTCCTTTTACTGTTGCGAGTTCTCTAAGTGATTCACAGTCATACGCGTCCTTTTGTTTGTCTTCATATTCTCGAAGAGGTTTGACTATATGATTCTGGAAAGCTTCCTGCTCAATGTAGAAAGCGAGTTCCTGAAGCTCTTTAAGTTCTCGTTCGGTTGTTTGTAGAGTGTCCGACATATCTATACTTGTTGTGCTAATCCTGCTTGAGTTTCAGCTCCGACCATTTGAGGTTGAGGTGCTTGACCCATTGCCATAGCCTGTTGCTGTTCCATGATTGGATTCTCTTCGGCTATCAGTTCATCTATATTTGGGATTCCTTGGAGTTCGAGGATTCTTCGCCCAAAGGCTCTTTTTTCTTTGTCAGTAAGGAAGTTCTGCATGAGGTTGAACATATCCACCTGTCTTTTAGCTTCGAGGTTTTTGTTCTTAGCTACGTTTGTTTCCCCCTTAATCTTGATATTGTATTTAATGTTTTTCCCTTCTTGGACAATTACCTGGTAGATAGCCTCTCGCATTTCTTGTGGGAAGATACGGAGGATAGGAGCCTCTACGCTTTGGAGGTTTTCAAGCTCCATTTTAAGAATCATCTCTGCTACGTCTGCGAGTGCGTGTTTGAATCTACGCTGGATAAGCTCAAAACGATTTGATGTGTTAGCCTGTGCTATTTCATCTTGTCCAAGGGTGTCGTTAGAAGTTCCTCCCTGTACAAGGTCGTTAGCTCCTGAAGCTCGTTTGTGTTCGTCATCAAGCTTAGAAAGGATTTGGATAGCTCCTTCCTTTACATCTGGAAAGAGAAGTGGCTGAATAAGGTCTCCTAGTGAGCCTTCGCCTTTAACCTTGATTCCTCCCGCTGGTTTAGCTACGAGTTGCTTTGGGTCTACGTTTGTACCCTCCTTAAAGAGGAACATTGGGTTATTTCCGAGCTTTACATTCGTGACAGTCTGGTTCCACATCTTGTAATGAAGACGACCAAGACCGATAGTGTTTTGTCCTACTCCCATACCATTGAAACGGTTAGGGATAGTATTGGGTTCGTGGTTAAGCTTTACAGCGTTAATGAATCCGTATTTATTAGGAGTCTGACGCAAGGCTTTTCCGTTAGCGATTGTAAGTATTTCGTCATCGTCTACGAGTTCATAGATTTCAACCATTCCTTCGGTGGCTTTTTTCTGTCCTGAAGCAAGGTCAATCCCTGATAGGGCAGAAGAGTTTTTGGTGTTTTGTTCGTTGCTTTGGGCTTCAAGTTTCTCTCGGTTGAGTTTTCCGTCTTCTCCTACGAAGTCATACATTGGATTCTCCTTGACCTCTTCAAGTGGAAGGACTGAACGGAAGATAAGGCATGGCTGGTCTTTGACATCAGCAATGAGTGGGTTGTAGTACACATCGAGGATATTTGGGACATCTAGATCAGGCTCGTCCATTGTGACCTGCTCGTATGTCTGCTCTCCTTCTGTGACTTCTTCAGTATTAAAACGCCAAATAACCTTCATGAGTGAGGTTCCAAAGGTAACTGACTGATGTACCCATGATTCAATCTTTTCGTAAGCGTTAGGGATAGACTGCTGAATACGGTAGTTGACCATCTGTTCAAAGATTTTAGCCATATCCTTGTCTTCTTCTCCTACGCCTTCTATTTCGATTTCAGGCTCTCCAGAAAACACAAAAGGCTTCACATAAGCAATTTCAGTGCGAAGCTTTGGGAGTGATTCTTTGGTCTCATACGGGGTGTCTTGGACAGAGTCCATCTTCCCCATATAGACGTTGTAGATGTCTGTAAACTCTTTGCGAACATCCTCTGTGGCTTGCTCGTAAGATGATAAAAGCTTAGTGACTTTTTCAACCACTTGCTTTTCTGATTTCTTTTCTTCTTCTTTGTATTCGTCCATTTTAGTCTTTGTAATATGTACCGTATGTGGCAAAATAAGGGTCTTCTGGGTCTTCCTCGTGAGGCTTATAGCTCTCTAAGGCGTATCTGATAGCGTCTAGTGAGTGGTCAAAGCCTGGCTCTGGTACGTTGATAATCTTTCCTTCTTTATCTGTGTCCCAAAGGTAGTTTCGATATTCTTTTAATATGTTGAGGCTTCGCTTAGTAACCGAGATTCTTTGGTCTTGTACATACTGAATCCCTTGATTGACTGATCCTTGGCCTTTGTTTGCTCCGAGGATAGTGATTCCGTAGCTTCTTATTTCATCAATGCTCTTAGGCTCTGCACTATCAGCGATAACTAATGCCTTGGGTTGGTTATTTAAAATGTCAGCTATCTGTTTGTTTGAGAGTCCTTTTTGAAAAGTAATCTCATCTAAGATGAACCCTCCGTTGTATTTATAAATGGCTACTATGGCCGTTGGGTCGTTAGAGTACCCAAAGTCCATTCCGTAGCGTTCTAGTCTTGCCTCGTGAGGTATTTCATCAACGATTGCCCAGTCCTTGTAAATCTTTCCTTCGACTTCTCCGAGCTGTCCCAGGCCGTATACAGTCCACCAGCCTTTATTCTTCTTACGCTGTTCAATAGCTTTGACGATTGATTCATCAAGAGCTTCGTTGTCTTTGTAAGTGAGGATAATATGGTCTACATCATCACGGACTCCTAAAACGTCTGTATAAAACCAAAACTCGTTAGAAGGGTTCCAGTCGAGGATAAAAAACTCCTTTGTACGGACTTCAAGCTGGTTAAAGGCCTCTAGGCTGTTGTTGTTTGCTTCGTTCATGAAACAACGGTCACGCCTTGCTCCTCGTAACTTGTCTCCGTTATCTGTTGAAAAGAACTCTATTTGGCTCCCTGTCTCGAATGTGTATATCGAATCGGTAGAGTTCCAAAGAGAATCTTTCCAATACCCGTGAGCCTGCATGATGTTTTTAAAGTCACGCAACGCTCCACGCTTTAGATGTGGGATACTTTCTGCTACGACAGAGGTCAAAGTCTTTTGCTTGTCGCTTTGGGCTAAATGTATAAGGTACAAAAGGATCGAGATTGTTTTACTTGCACTCGTCCCTCCTTGTATAGCTCTAATCCTCTTCTTGAGGTTCGCTATTCTCTTCAATGCTGTTGTCGATGAATACATTGTGTAGAATTGGTGTTGGTAGTTCCTTACCGTCTTTTCCTGTTAATTCAGTTCTTTCGCTGTAACCTTCATTCTTTCCTTGAGTCTTTGCCACAAACTTTGCTACATCTACTGCAAGGCGTTCATCTTCACTATCTAAAGCGGTTTCTAATCGTATTTCTGCCTTTTGTAGCATTCTTTTTCTTCGCCCTATATTCTCCGATAGCCAGTTAGGCATGAGAGCCATTATGTTATCTGCGTAATCTTGGCTATATCCAGCCTTTAATGCGCTTTGAAGAGCGTTCCCGAATGTTTCGGATTTCGGGTCGTTGTAGTTCGTTAAAAAAGCAATTTGTTTTGGGTTGAGTTCTTCCATATTCTGAGAAGGAGAAGCATTAGTGGGGTTGACTTCTCCTTAGTCCACGAGCGGCGTTTCCCCGGATCGTGACGCATTGTTTCCCCTTCTCAAGATATAAAAAAAGAGCCGCAGCCCATTTAAGGGTTACGACTCGGTGATTCTGTTGAGTGTGGATTTATTTCAATCTTATTGTATATTTAAGGTAGCACAAAAAAGAAATATTGTCAAACGAGATTTAAACTTTTTCTTTATACCATTCCCCTTCTTTTAAATAAATCCAATCTTCTCCGTGTTTTTTCATAGCCTAAAATCCGTCTTTCCACCATTTGTACATTCCTTCGTGTACTATTCTTATGAAATTCTTTTTTCCTACTTTAAGTATCTTTCCGTGGTATTCTGGGCCAAGTTGTGTTTTAGGGTCTGTTATTTTAGTCCAGTTCATAAAAGTATTGTCTTATCCTTTTCTCTTTCAGTTACTCCAATGATTACCTTTTGAGACTCGTGATCTATTGTAAGAGAGATATTGATTGAAGCCTTCCCCTCTCCCCAGTCCCTGTCTTCGAGTCCGTTTGATACTTTCTGAATGATTTGGTCTTTCTTTTTATCTTCCATAGCTCTTATATATGGTTATTTGCTCAAAAATTGCCCTTTCCTGACGTTTTTGTTTACTTAGTATACATATTAACCTTCATAGTGTTAAATCTTTCTTAGAAGTCATTTTTTAAGGTCGTTGGTTGATCCTTTGCTGTTTCGTCTAGGTACATCTTCATAGCCTGGTCTTTTATTCTCCTTAGCTTTCTAGCTCCTGGTGCAGATAAGGCTCTCATCTGGTCTGGGTGGAATCCACATACAAAGCAACTTTCTCCGTTAACACTTATTGTGGCCTTGCAACTTTTCGATTGATCATCAAACTCTTTAAGTATTTCTTGTATCATAGGATTGTTTAATGATGTACTGAGGTCTGAGAGGCAGGACTCGAACCTACACTAAACGTTAGCTTGTTAGAGGATCGCCTGACGCAGATTAAGTGGATTTGCACCACACCTCAAGTTCTGACCATTTGAACTACTCTCAGATTTCAATACACCATGTTTTTTGTTAATTGATTGAGAAAGCAAGTAGTATACAGGTTACTGCTAGGGTTAGTAAAATTGTATCTATTTTGTCCATACTCTCTTTATTGGTTAATAAATTACCATAGGTACAGTGAATGTTACTGACGCTCCACAAGACGGACAGGTGTGTTGATACGTTCCAGGGCTTCTCACGATGTGGGTAGCTGGGTTATGGTCTTGGCTCATGCACACTTTTGGAGGCTCTGATATTTTTACTGTTGGCATACTCTTTATTGGTTTGATTGGTTAGACTGACTCAAAAAATCGCTAAAATCCT
>ERZ869921.1432-NODE-1432-length-10009-cov-5.385674_pt1 | contig 10009 bp, 25 predicted proteins | sample MGYA00579310_ERZ869921 | MGnify/ENA primary metagenome ERZ869921 (study PRJEB32216, sample SAMN09231816) | wastewater metagenome | place: USA: Maryland | collected 2016-06-21 | study: EMG produced TPA metagenomics assembly of the PRJNA472060 data set (Reclaimed...
GGCGGTCCTCGCGGCGGTGACGAAGCTGCTCGCCGACCTGGCGTTGATGGAGCCGGCCCCGCCCGTGCCGCAGCAGATGCCCCGTACCCGGCCCGACCCGGCGCCGATGGAGATGGCGTCGTGACCCGCGAGCGAATCACCGCCGTGTGCGTCGTGGTCGCGGCGGCGTTCGGCGTGGCCGTTCTGCTGCCCCTGGTAGCGTGGGTGAGGTTCGCCCGGACCCCGTGAGGAGTGCCCCGTGAGGTTCCGCCGCAAGCCGCCCGAGTTCGACGCCGAGCAGTACCACGAGGGGCGGGCGCCGCCCGAGGGCGTGACGATGTCCGACCACTCGACGGACCCGCCGACGCCGGCGTTCGTAGTTACCGCGACCGGCCGGCGGGTGACTGTCGCGGACGGCGATTGGGTCGTCAGTGACGCCGGCGGCTACGACGTGATTCCGGCCGCAGTCATGCCGACGATCGCTGACCCGGTGGAGCCGTGACCGCCGACCAGATGGTGTACCTGACGCTGTGGGCGCTGTTCGTTCTCGCCCTCCTGGCGGACATCCTGTTCGCCGGCGGGTCGCGCCGGCGGCGCTGACCGTACCCGTTCGCCCTGTCCCTGTTCCGAGAGGCTACCCGATGCGTCTGCTGATCCTGTCCGCCGCCCTCGCCCTCACCGCGGCCCCGGCCGACGCCGGCCCCATCCGCGACCGGCTCCGCGCCCGCTTCGCCCCGTCGCCGTGCGCGGCCGGCCAGTGCTCGCCGCAGGTGGCGTTCAAAAGTGTCCCGACGGCATCGGCGCCCGCCCCGCTGGTAGGCGGGTGCTACGGCGGGAAGTGTGTGATTCGGTAGTCGGCGGTTGCGTAGAATGCGGTGCCCCGGAAGTGCTGGTAACACCCCGGGGCACCTAAACACACCGACCCGGATGAGGGGAAGGCATGTCTGTGAGCCATTCTACGAACCGTCCCGTGTACGAAGGCGCCCCGCCCGCGGTCGAGCGGTCGCCCCGGGCGCGGGTCGCCGCTGTGCTGGCCCTCCACGCACTCGGCGGGTTGGACGCCGGCTCCCCCGACTACCGGTGGTTCGGTCCGCAGCTCGGCTGGGAGGCTGAGCACGACTGTGCCCGCCGAGTGGCGCTCGCCGCGCGGGGTGCGGCTGACCTGCCCGACTGGCTCCCGCCGCCCGCGTGGTTCGCGGCGGAAGCTGCGGCGTACACCACCGCGGCCGGCCGCTGGCGCCGGCAGGCGGAGGTGTACCGCGAGAGGATTCCGTGGGAGATCGACCGGGAGGAGTCGCTACACGCCTGGGCGCGGCACTTCGACGCGGTCGCCGACGCCCACGCGGAACACGCCTGCCGGCTCGCCCGGTGGGCGGGCGGGTCGTGGTAGTGCCCGCGGGCGGTGGTGCTGGTGGAGGTGCGCGCGTGGCTCGGCCGCGAGCGATGGGAGGCCCGCGAATGGCCGGAGTGATTCAGGCCGCGTGGTACTGCCTGCGGATGCTGCTGTCTCCGTGGGCGGGCCGGTGGAAGTGACGCGGCCCGGGTCGATCGACCCGGGCTGTATGCGTTGAGGGGAGGGGGCCTGGCTCTCAACGCACGTTGTAGGACTCGACAGAATCCATCTCGTCCAGGATGGCCGTCACTGCCGCCGCGTTGTCGCAGTCGAGGCATGTGACCCCGGTGCCGTCGCTGTTTGCCCTGTCCACGCTCGGCACCACGTTCCCCCGTCGATCCCGTCGAGGCCGGTCTCGCCGAAACGGCCGGTGTAGTACACGTTGATTCACGTCGTCATCTCAGGTCTCCGGTTCGGGGTTCGGATTCGCGTCGCTCGATCAAGCCCCGCCGCGTGTTGCTCGCACCGCGGACCGGGGAGGTGGTGGCTACCAGCGGTAGTTGATCCCGTTGCTCCCGACGATCTCGCCGGTATCCCGGCCGCCGTCGATGATCTCGCCCTCGATCTCCTCGCGGATGTTCGCCGGGATGTCGCCCGCGGCGACGTTCCGCCAGCAGTGCCCGACCCCGCTCATGTCCTCCTGCACCTGCGTGCCACACACCAGCGTCTCGGTCGTCGTCTTGCTCATCGTCGTCTCCGGTTCGGGGTTCGCGTCTCGTCCTCACCACACACTCTTTATACGCTACTCGATATTCGATATCAACCCGGTTGGTCACTTTTCGAGAAAGTATTTTCCGAGTAGCGTATACTGCCCGGGGAGGGCTGAAATGGGCAAGGTCAGCAGGTCGGCGCGCCAAACTACCCGCGAGGTCGTGTCGTGGTTCGGCCCGGCGGTCCGGGCCGAGCGGGAGCGGCAGGGCATGACCGGCGGGGAATTGGCGACAGCGGCCGGCACCACCCAGGCCGCGGTGTCAGAGGTCGAGCACGGGGTGCGTTCGGTGTCGCTCGCCGTGGCCGTGCGGATCGTGGACGCGCTCGGCGTCACGCTCGACTCCCTCCGGGCTCACGAGTAACCCCGCACCACACACCGCGGACAGTACGCCTCGTGCCGCCCGTCCGCGTGCGACACCACCCGCCACCCGAGCCGCGCCGCGTCCGCGAGCAACCGCAGCACGTCGGGGGCCGGCCACTCCGGGCACGGGTTGCCGCGCCGGCAGCGGGCGCACGGGAGCCACCAGCGGCCGGCGCCGTTGCTGCGGAGGTCGGGGAGGGTCATGGGCGGGCTCCGGTGGGGTGGATGCCACCTGTTCCGGCGCGGGATCGGAGTTCGACGCGGAATCCGTCAGTTCCGCGGCATGGCGAAGCCGTAACACACGCCCTTCGGCAGCAGTCTCGCGGCGAGTTCGGCTAACCCCGTTTCCGACTTGGCTTCGATGATGGCGTGCGTCATGCGGCGTGCGTTCCAGCCCGTGTCTAGACACACGCGGTTCCACGCCGCCCCGCGGGCTCGCCACTGCCGCGGGGTTAGGTCGTCGGGCCGGTCGGTGTTGTTCCAATACCGGTAATCTTCGGCCGCGACCGGGTTGTAGTCGAAGCCCCAGCACTCGCCGTAGCCGATGATGTAGAACCACCCGCGGTCGTACCACACGTTGAGCGATGCGTCGATGTCGGTGAACGTCCGCTGCGGCTGCCGGGACGCTTCGACGCAGTTTTCCAGCACCATCCGCACGCGAGTCACCTTGTCCTTGCGGAGCTGTGACCAGCCCCACGGGTCGGTCCCGGGCTTGATGATGGTCCGTATCTCGCGGTTCACGTCCTTCTGGAACAGCCTCCCGGCCTGTTCCTTGACGACGCCGACCGCGTAGTTCTCCGCGTGGCTGTGGAGTTCGGCGAGAACTCTGTCGAACGCCTTCGCCCGGCACCGCCAGGCCGTGTAAATCTTGGTGCTCATCTCGCATTCCCTCTTGTGGTCCGCCCGCCGCCCGGACTTCGACGCGGAATCCGTCAGTCTGCCGGTACTATCGCCCGCAGCCCCGCGAGGCGCCGGCCGTGGGCGACTGCCGCGGTTGAGAGGGCCGCGTATGCCTCGTCGCGGGTGGGGAAAGCAATGTGCTGGTTGATTGGCGGGCCGCCGGCGATCATTACCCGCTCCGGGCACAGGGCGGCCATCGCGTCGAACACCTCGTCCGGCAGGTTGCCGAGGTCGTTGCCCTCGGCGCCGGGCTCCCACCTGCGGCCCGCCCACGACGACGCCCGCCACCAAGCATGAGACTCGGGGCCGTCCGGGTCGGCCAGGTCAACCCACGGCTCCACATCCGAGATGCGGACGGCCGTCACCGGGTGCGACCGAAACAAATCGGCGGCGATTCCCGGGGTGCGGCCGGTGCCGGGACAGACGCCCCGCGGGTTGTCCTCATCGGAAGGCCCGTATTCGCCGCCGCAGTCGGGGCACGGTTCGCTTTGCTCGTACCTGTCGCCGTCCACCAGGCCGGTCCCGCCGCAGTTGTCGCACACCCCGCCCACCAACGCAGCCAGCGGTAGCCGCACCTCGTCCACGAACCCGCGGCGGACGACGAACCGCCAACCCTCTGTGGCGTGAATTTCCATGTCGTCGCCGGTTGACCGCCAATTCCCCGGCACATTTGCCCACCAGCCAGCGGGGCCGCTGCTCTGGAATAGATCTCGCTCGCGTCGCCGCAATTCCTTTCGCTTAGCGTCCCGGTCGGCCACGCGGGCGCGAGCCTCGGGGAAGCACTGCGGGAGCAAGATATCGCGGCTCTCGTTTCGCTCCAACCGACTCATCCTCGGAAGGCGTTCGGCTAGAACCGCTTCGGCGACACGGACAAACGGTTCGTCTGGGAGTCTCGCTAACTCACACTGCACGCGGATGAACTCTGCCCGCGCCATTGCTTCGGGCGTCATCAGGTCATCGAGTGCGTCCGCGCACACCAGCCGCGGCGTGTCGTCGTCGGGGCGGTCGAGTACGGCCGCGTAGAGCGCGTCGAGGTCGGTCAAGCGTCACCCTCTGCGGCTAGTAGCCCCCGCACCCGCTCAATCTCGGCGTCCGCGTGCGGCGTGCCGCCGGCGTTCATTTCGAGATACCACTGGAGCACCGCCGCCCGCGTCGGCAGTGTGTTGATGTTTAGCTTCATCGTGTTCGTGAGGCGGATGCTGTCGGTGAACTCGCTCCGCAAACTGCCGAACACGCGGAACTCGTCGGCGAGCCACCGGCGGAACGCTGTCACCCGCTGGAGCCCGTCCACGATTACAAAGTCCGAGTACCCACCCGACCGGTTCCGGCCTTGCCAGTGAGGATCGTTCAGGTAGACCACCCGCCCGGTCTTGCCGCCGCGCAAGAAGAACTCCACGAACGCGATTTGCTGGGCCTCGGTCCAGACGTGGCCGCGCTGGAAGTCGGGGCAGAGTTGGAGGCGGTTGCTGGCGACGTTCTCATCCACGAACGCGACAAGGCGGTCTGGCGTGAAGTCGCACTCCCACTGCCCGGCCTCGGTCAGTTGCGGGATGTCCCGAAACCGGCGGATCGGTGTTGCCATGCCCATCACTCACCCCCTACCCGGCGTTCGTCCCGTTTCAGCCACGCCGACACGATCGGCTCGGCGACCTGCCACGCGGCGGCGAGGAGCGAGAGGAGGGCGTCCACGTCAGGCGATCCCGGGGGTGGCGTGCGGCACGCGCGGGCAGACCCAATACCCGCCCCGCCCGTCGCACTCGGAACACGGCCGCTCGTCACCGGGGTCGCAGTTGATCGGGTCGTCGTCGTACTCGTCCACGAACCCGTCGTCGCACTCCGGGCACGTTTCCCACTCCATGCCGGCGCCGCACAGGTGACACGTCGGCTCAAGGTCCGGCGGGTCGTCGTATTCCGGGGGCCGCTCCCACCCGTTCGCGTCGTTGCCGGGGTTCATTTGCTCGCCTCCCGCAGTACCGCCCGCACCCGGTCCACCAGTTCGGAGGGCAGGTCGTCCCACCCCGCTTCGTACCCGGCCCACAAGTCCCGGAGTGCCCGCAGCACTTCCACCGCGAGACACGGGTCTTCCTGCGCCCGCCGAGCGAATGACCCGGGGGAGCCGAAGGCCACTACCGTGATGTGGTTCACTGGACCACCCCCGGGATCGACCGCAGCCGGTCCCGGCACGACCGGAACACGCCCTCATCACCCCAGACGGACGCCAACCCGTCGAGCTGCGACAGCGTGATTCGCACGAGGGCGAGGGCGTCGGCGTGTTGCTCTGCCAGACTCGGTTCGCCGTCGGCCCCGTCGCCCTCCTGGGCCGCGTGGATTTCCTTCTGCGCGAGGTCCGCGAACCACTCCTGGTCGATCGTGCAGACCGGCACGTCATGCCCCGGGGGGAACCGGGTCAGGATGTAGTTGCAGCACCCCGCCGCTATCCGGCGGGCCGTCGGTCCGATCACCAGCATGGTTCGCCCCTACCTCAGTGATAACCGCTTGCATGTGCCGCCAGAGACAACGCCAATCCGCCTCGGTCCAGTCCCGGCCGTCGCGGGGCAGGCCGTTCTCGTCGTACCGCCCCGCCGCCCGCTTCCCGGCCACGCTACGCCCTCCCCTTCGCCCCGAACCGATCGGCCAGCAACTCGGCCAACACCTGCGCGTGACACACCACGGGCGAGCCGTCGCCAGCCGTGGCCTCCACGCACCAGCACCCGAGCGGCTTGGCCCCGCCCTCCGTTCGGTCCCAGGTCACCCGGAGGACGTAGGCGAACGCCTCCGGGTCGTCGGCCTCGACCCGCTTCAGGTGTTCGCGGTACGCGGCGACCGCGTCGAACCCGGGCCGGGGCTTGTACGGGTTACCCCACCCGGAGTTCGGCCACCCGGCGAACTGCCGGCCGACGTACACGACGCCGGCGCGGGCCTCGCCCCGCAGTCCCTTCACGTTCACGACGCGGATCATTTGCCACCCCTCAGCCCGATAACCACCGCCAGAATCGCGGGCACGACCAGGAGCAACCCGACGACCAGGTGTTCTGGGTCGAACCGCCCCTTGCCCCACGGGGCCGGCGTGCCGTCGTCGTAGTGCCACCACGCCACGCTACACCCTCCTCCCGAGTCCTCCCGAGTCCGCCCGCCGCCGTCAGCCCCACCGCGACCGCGTACGCTCGCACCTACCCCGCTCACTTCACCCGCAAACTCACGCCCCGCGGCAGCAGCTCCGCGAACGCCAACTCCGCCCCCGCCTCCAGCGCCTTCCGCACCGCCGGCCGGTCGATCTCCACCACCGTCCGCACGTACTCCGCGGGGAGCGCCGCCGGGTCGGTCCCGGGCTTGATTTCGAGCGGCTGCACGCCGCCGTTGCGCTGGACCGATACGACACGGCCGGAGGCGGTGGTGACCTTGTGCTGGCCGGTGGCCTCCAGGTGCCGCAGCAGCTTCGTCTCCAGGTACTTCGCGCGGCTCTCGCGGGCCTTCCGCTTCGCGGCCCACTGCTCCTCCTCGGCCTTCGCGGCGGCCGCCTCCATCTGGATCTGCCGAATCCAGTGGACGTACCCGTCGAGCTTCGCGGCCTCCTCGCCGGCGATCGCGTCGAGCCAGGCCGTGACGGCCGGCTCCATCTCGCCGAGCCGGGACAGGTCGCCTTCGATGTCGTCGAGGAGGTCGTTCAACTGGGCGAGGTCGGCGGTGATTTCGTAGAGGGGTCGCATGCGGGACTCCGTGCGTGGGGCGTGGGTCGTTGTGTGGATCGGCCTAGCGTTCGTACTGCTTGGGGGCCAGCGCCCGCAGCCGCGGCTCCGTCTCCACCAGGAGCGGGTCGATCACGGCGCGGACCAGTTCGTCCTCGGCGTCGGTCAGCTGGCCGACGAGCCCGGCGAGTGCCTCCATGTCGCGCAACACCCGCCGGGCGCGGGCCTCCACCGCAGCGATCCGACCGGCATCGGCGGGCGTGTCCTTCTCGCCCCGCGTCTTGGCCGCCGCCACGCCGTTCGTCGGCACGTCGGCCGGCCGCCACACCAGCCCGCAGCCGTGGCAGAGGTGGCTCTTGTGCGGCGGGTTCGTCCAGCCGGTCGCCGGCTCGGGGGCGTCAACGTGGACCAGTCCGCAACGGGGGCACGGCAGCACCACGTCGAGCGGAGCCGGACCGGTATCGCCCTTCACCGCCCGGTTCGCCGCGTCGTAGTACCGCTTCAGCGCGGCCCCGATTGGCGTGCCGTACCCCCAGTCGCCCGGGGCACCGAACGCCTGGGACACCTCCAGGGGCGTGCGGCCCTTCACGAGTCGCGCGACCACCCGCCACAGCTCGGCGGCGTCGCGCACAGCCTGTTCGGGCGCCGTCACCGTGTCGTCGCCCGTCGTCAGGTCGAGGAGTTTCCGCGACTCCCGGGCCAGCGTGTCGATCAGGTCGGCCTCCATCGTATCAGCCCTCCCGTGTGAGCCCGGGGCCGTCCGCCCCGGGCGTAGTTCGTGCGCCCGCACCTCACCCCACCCGCCTTACCCCCACCCAATGCCGCCCCCGCCGCGACTCCGCCCGCCGCGACCTCCGATCCCGCCGCCACCGCCGCCGGAGCCGCGTCAGCAGCAGCTCGGCCGCGACGGCGAGGAGGATCGAGGAGAGCCAGGACCAGGCCCACTGGAGGGCGGCGAGGAGGAGGGCGAGGGCGGCGGCGATCATGGGGTGGTTCCTCCGGTGGGCGAGGTGCCGGTCGCCTTCGCCACCGCGGTGCGGGCGGCGTCGAGTGCCGGGCCGTGCTCCTCCAAGATGCCGTCCCCGTGACCGGCCTCGGTGAGCCACGCGGCCGTCACCGCTTGCAGCGCCGCCAGCAGGTCCGGCGCGGCGGCGATCAGCCGGGCGTTCGCCTCGTCCTCGCCGTCGCGGGTCGCGTAGTGGATACCGGCCACGTCGCCGGCGCCCTCGCACGTCTCGATGGCGATGATCGGATGCGCAAAATCGTCGGTCGCCTCCTGCCACCGCGACTGCCACGGCCCCGGAGTGTGCTGTTGCTTCGCTTGCTCGCTCACGTTCGCCTCCTCAGAGTGAATGCCTCGCCCGCAGCTGCCACCCCCGCCACCACCCGCTGATCCGCCCCGCCGCCAGCGTCGAGAGCACGGCGAGCAGGGCGTGAGTCGCGCCGTCCATGTCGGGGGTCCTCCCGGGGTGTCACGCTGCCTTCTCGGGCTGAGCGATGGCTCTCGCTTTCGTGGTCAGTCGGAACTCGTACCCGTCCGGCTTGTCGGTGTAACCGGTGACGGTGCCGGCCCGTTCGATCAGCTTCCGACGCCGCAGGCTGGCGAGGCCGGAGCCGGGCGGGACGCGCCACCGCAGGTTGCCGATGATGAAGTCGAACCCGATCCAGTCGCACGGCCGGGTGTCGCCGCGGCCGAAGTGGTACAGCCGGCGGACGACGCGGTAGACGTGGCAGCCCCGGAGCAGCCGCCACACCCAGAGCAGTTCGCCGCGGCGCCAGCGGCCGGCGGGCTTCACGGCGGCGCAGGTCGAGCACAGCCGCGGGCCAACCCAGCGGCACGGCTCGCCGCTGAACCGGATGCACGGCTCGCAGTAGTCGTCGGTGCAGGCACACACGCGGCAGGATCGGGGCATGTCGTCGCTCCTCTGGGGCCGGTCGCCCGGGTGTCACTCCACCGTGTCGATCAGCAGCGCCTCGTCGCCGTCCTCGGTGAACCCGAACCGCACCATGTCGGGCGTCACCGCCGTCTCGAAGTCCTCGTCGTCCACGATCACGGGCAGGTCGCCGCCGTGGTCGTCGCGGATAGCCGTCAGTCGGTCGATCAGGGCATCCAGCGTCATCGTCGGGTTCCTCCGGTGAAGGCCCGGGGACGCGCGTCCCCGGGCCTGGTGTCGCGGGTCAGCCCTGCCACACCCGCCGCGCCGCCGGGCTGCGCGTCAGCCGGGCGTACAGCTCGGCGTACCGCGGGCCGGTCACGCCCCGGCGCCGCTGCCACGCCCGCCAGCGGGTGTACACGGTGTCGATCAGGTCCATGGTCGTCGTCCTCGTCTGGGGTGTCGGGTCGGTCGCCCACGCCGGCTCGGCCTGGTCCGCCGGGGCCTCGTCGCTGCTCACGTCCGCGTCGGGGTTCGCCAGCTCGGCGTCGAGCCAGCCGTTCTCGAGCAGCGCCCGGAGCGTATCGACGTGCTTGCACGCACCCCACCGCTGGTGCCCGCGGCAGCAGCAGCGGTGATCCTGCCCGTTCCGCGAGACGAACACGTCGTAGCTCTCCGCCGTCGCGTCGCTCCCCGGCGAGCCGACCACCTTCGCCAGCCGCACCGCCCGGCCGTCCCAGCGCGTCGGGTACTCGACCACCAGGTACTCGCACGCGCACCCGCGGTCGCCCTGGATGCACACCAGGCCCGTCCCGGGCCGCTGCCCCGGGGTGAAGCGGATCGCCCCGGGCTTGGCCTTCCCGCGGGCGGGGAGGACTTCGGTCAGCGTCGGGCGGCGGCGTGGGAGCGTGGCGGGCATGGGCGGGGTCTCGGGATGGGTTGACGGCTTTCGTTCTGTGTGTATACTATATGCACGGTATCTTTCCCCCGTCAACCCCTACTTGCGGATTTTGTGTGTATGACTAACACACGGGACATGGGCCGAAAGAAGAAGGGCCGGGAGCGGGTGCAGATCACGCTTCCGCCGGGCATGGCGGATGAGTTG
>ERZ869921.1433-NODE-1433-length-10009-cov-3.813341_pt1 | contig 10009 bp, 12 predicted proteins | sample MGYA00579310_ERZ869921 | MGnify/ENA primary metagenome ERZ869921 (study PRJEB32216, sample SAMN09231816) | wastewater metagenome | place: USA: Maryland | collected 2016-06-21 | study: EMG produced TPA metagenomics assembly of the PRJNA472060 data set (Reclaimed...
CTAATTTGACCCGTTCTAGATTTTGATAATTTTAATTTTGATTCAATCGACATAGGTTTACCTTTGTTATATGGTACAGTTCCAATTTTAAACCAAGTCCTTTTCAATTTTTCAATGGTATTTAATGTTGCATCTCTGCCTTTTCTTCTAGGAATACCATATTTATAAAATAAAAGCCGAATAGGTTTAGTACTTTTGAAACCATATTTCAGAGCAATATCCGTATAAGATAATTTCTTAACCCAATATAGGTCTTCCAATTCTTCTTTAGGGATATTTGCCATTTGTATTTATACAAAAGTAAAACGACATGTGATGACAGGATCATGACCAGTTGTGCCTGCAGTAATGTCTGAAGGTACAAATGCTGATAACAAGAACCTAAGTTGATTACCTGCATCAATTGCTGAACTTGCAGTTTGGAAGAATGTGTCTCCCTCTAACTTGTAAGTGTCAGTCGTAGTTATCTGCGTCTTCCATCCAGCAGCAATAGAACCTGCTCCTGCGCCTGTAGCTACGTTGCTTGATGTAATATGTCCCCTAAGTAAACATTCAGCTACAAGGGTTGTTCCTGCAAGTAATTCTTTAGCTGTAGTTGCGTGTGCTGAAGTGTCCCAAGCAGTTAAGACTGGGGCTGTTGAAGTTGGATTAGTTGAGAATGTAATTGCAAACACGTTAGTGTTAGTTGCTGCACTTATGTCTTGTTCATACAATGATGCTTGAACACCAGATGCAAATGGACTGTCTCCAACCCACATTTCTTCAGGGAACTTAGTAGAACTTGCTGGTGCTGTAACAGGATCAAGAACTGATGCTGTAGTGTCAGGACCTGCAAAGTAGATAACTTTACTACCTGTGATTTCAGTTCCCCAAACTGGTGAACCTTCAGTGCCTGTGTTAATGTACCAATTTAATGTTGGACTAGCCATTGTGATGTTTCCTCATTTAATCTGGATTGTTTTCAGTTATCTTCTGTCTCATTCAATTGAATATTTGTGAGTATAAAATTGAAGAAGTAATTTACTTCTTCTTAACCTGTTTCGGAACTTCAACGACTTCAGGAACTTCTTCCTTAACGTCATTAACTTCCTTGAACTTAGCGTGTGGGAATTGTGCAATTATCTCAGCATCAGATAATGATACTTTTGAACACTCAAACCATTTACCGCCAGCGTAATATTTACCTTGAAGTCTACCTTCAAATCTCTTATTCTCGTCTAACATGAACATTTTTGTTTTCATCTTTCAGTCACCTTTCAGTTTTGTATTTGATATTGAAAAAATAATAAAAAAGGGGAAATTAATCCCCTGAGTTAAGCTTATGGAGCTGTAATGTTGTAGATCAATACTTGTGTATTGAACTTCTTCATTATGAAAGTTCCGTATGTCTTGAAGAATCCACCTTCAACATCGCTTCTTTGTGATGCATCTGCGCCCATGATTGGAACGTGTTTTGCATCAATGCCTTTCAAGATACCCATTTTGATATTGTCCATATCTAATAGATACATCGAGTTGTCAGCATGTGAAGCTGTCTTTGTTGGTGAAGACCAAGTGATACCGTTCTTGTCCATGAATCTTGAACCTAGGATAGGGATTCTCTTGTATGTTGACAATGTGAATCCACCTTCTACTTCAAGTGATGGAGCTACGAATTGCTGTTTACCTTGCAATAGTGCATTGATTGCATCATGCATTGCATACGAGCAAAGGAATAGTCTTTTAGCTGCTCTTGCGCCTTGTGTGTTAGATACTCTGATTGAAGCGTCTAATGCGTCAAGGGAAATGTCAGCTGTTAAACCTGAACCTGCTGCTGCAACTAGTGAAACGTCAAGTTCGTCTCTTGCGCCAGTTCTTGCTACTCCGTAGATTGTGTCTGTATCGCCGAAGGTTGCATTTGAACCCATCAACTGTAATAGACCTAGGAAAGCGTTTGCATATCCGTATGCTGAAGTGTCAGTTCCACATAATATGGACTTCTCTTCTAGCAATTTCAATGCTGAAAGTGCATCCTTTGATTCGTCTTCAAGTGCATTGTAATATGAAGCTGAGCCAGCCATCATTAGGCCTGTTACTTCGTAATCTGCCCTGAATGATTTAGCTACTGCATACAACTGTGTCTTGTTTGATGGATAAGGAGTTCCTGTTGCTCCATCGCCATAGAAAGCTGCCTTTTCTGTTGAACCAAGGTTTGTCTTGATATTCCAGACGTGTGCTAGCTGATCCATAGGTATTCGTGATACCATTGGTGAGAATTCTACTTCTCTATTGATAAAGTCAACCATGATTTTATCAATCATCTTATTAATTTCTGCTCCACCTGCTCCTGAACCTAGAACACCTGTCGTGTTCGTGGTTGTTGCAAGTGCCGTTCTTACTTCCATTAATGGATTTCTCATTTTAAACGTCACCTTACTTTTTAGTTCTTTCTGCCACTATGTCTGACTTTTCCTTAGCCAATAATTTTCTGGTTTCAGGAGGATAACTGTCAAGTGTGCTGAACTGACCTTGGATTTCAATTAATTCACCCAAAGACAATTTCTTAGCATTCTCAGAGATAGTATTAATCAATGCATCTTCATCAACTACAGCAGTTCCTGCAGCGTGATTAGAGACTACGCCTTTAGCAGTAGGCCTTGAAGCAACTGCACGTAACTCTTCCATTTCTTTCTGAAGAGCAGCCATTTGCTGTTTCTGTGCTTCCTTCTCAGCGTTCAACTTATTGTCGTATTCTCGTTGCTTGATCTCGGCAAGTGCATTATCCCTTGCCTGTAATTCTAATTTAAGTTTAGAGATTTCATCTTCAAACTTAGTGTTGTCCAGTCGTGTATTTTCAGTCATTGTGTCTTCACCTGTCTCTTTAACTAAAGCCATGCTACGAGTAAATACTTCAGTGATATCTGAACCAGTTACTGCAGCACCACTAGTGTAACTTATCCCGAAAAAGTCTACACCGTCTATCATATCAACTACTTGACCGCCAATGTTCTGCACCTTTAATGCAGTTGGTAAGAAGTTAATACTTAAGCCGTCAATAAACTTATTCTGGAAGCTACCCCAGATGGCTTCAAAATATTTCTTATGATCAGGAGATAATTCTTTGAAGAATGGATTTAGTTTAGTTTCTACAAACAAACCTTTTTCGTCAATGTTAAAGTCAGATACTTTAGCAATAGAGACTTCTTTTCCTTTAAGCATACTCTCAATTTCTCTAACTTCATCAGTAAAGTTAAGGCCTGCTTTCTTACTCTTTTCTATCATATCTAAGAGTAAACTTCTAATGTTCATATTAAGTGCAGTCTCATGTTCTACATCAATGAAAACCTTCTTAGACTTCATCTGGTGTCTCATTGATTCAATGGCACGATTAGTGAACAAGGATTTTAATGGTCTTTGGTTACCTTTCTTGTCTACCATGACCTTGTATGTGTGAATAGCATCAGGAACACAAGCGTAACCTCTAATTACATATTCAGGTTCACCTTTCTCAGTTACTAGTTCCCTGATTTCAAGTTGGTTAATGGTTATTCTTTCACTCATTTTCGTTTACTCTTTCTTGCAGTGCTAAGTGCTATTGCAACAGCCTGCTTTTGTGGCTTTCCATGTGCCATTTCAGTTTTGATATTTTTACTAATTGCTTTCTTGCTTGAACTTTTGATAAGTGGCATTTTATATCACCCAATGTTTTGCTGATTCTGGAAGTTCAATACTTCTCTGGGCAAGTTGTGCTTTCTCTAACTTCTTACCACCTTCTGCAGAAACGCCAGACTTGTCAAGGTTGTTAGTTACACTATCAACTTTACCGTCCATACGTTTTCTACTCTGGAATCCCTTTTCGTCTTTCTTACCAACAGTTGCTGATTGTCCAGGAATAATTCCAGCTTCTTCAGGAGTCATTATGTGCGACTCAGGAGCTAACTGGAACCCTTTATTCTTTAAATAATCAACAACAGTATCAGAATCAAAACCCATATCTTTCAGTTGCCTTGCAGCTTCTAAGATTAGTTTCTCGTCTCTTAACGAAATTGGATTGAACTTAAACGTAACATCACCAAGACCTAGTTTAGGCATTAGTTGTTTATTAATTGCAGATGCAATTTTAGATTGTAATTTCTTTATCCTAGTTTCAAATGGAATAGTCATAGTTTCTGAACTTGACCTATTTGAACCGTCAGTAATACCTAACCATACAGGAGGTATTCTAGTTATCATCATTACATCTTGTCTAAGTCTATCAAGGACCTCAACAAGACCTGAATCAAACGTAACCTGTAACATCTTAGCATCAGATTCGCCAAGTGCGACAAGGTCGATATTAGGATTAGATTTAGCTTTTAACAAGTTCTGAATGAACAGTTTTCTTTGTTCAGTTGATGCTTGTTTTAATGTCCACATTATCTTAGGTGGAACATTTTTGAATATAGATTGTAAATATTGGTTACCGTACATCATTGTAGCATAAGATTTCGATGCAGGCTCGAATGGGCTGTAAGAGTTAACTCTTGACCCTATCCATTTCATTCTGAAATAAATTACTTCATCAACACTAAAATCAATAACGTCCTTAGCAGTGCCATGCGGCATTTGCTGATAACCTGTTATTTCTCCATGCTCGTCATACACTAATTTCATTTCAGTTGATTCTAATGGCCAGAGTTCAGAAGGCTTATTACCAGCCATTCTAACTTCCATGAAAGCATCACCGAAGATTAATGCTGAGTATAAGACGTTATCAATAACCTGGTCGAAGTCAAGAACATTATCAAACATATTGAAAGCCATATCTCTCTGACGTTCACTTTTACAAACAAAATCGTATCCGTTATACGTCGCTAAATCTACTGTCAAATCAAGTGCAGTAGATAAAACTGGATCATACCTAAACATATCAAGAACTACATCTAAATCTGGATTTAAGTCGTGAACATCGTTAGGAGTTGGAGCATAATCTTTAACAATACCTGCAGATGCACGTATGTCCATAAGATTATCAGTTATCAGTTTCATTGTTTATTGTTTCTTGATTAAATGTTGATTCTTTGAACATTTCAAGTTTTCAGCAGTGAAAGGCATTACCACATTCTTTGCACCAAGCTTGTCCATGACATCTGCCATGTTATCGCCTTTACGTATGGTGACTAACTCTTTCTTGCCGATGATTTTCTTAATCTCTACATTTCGTGAAGGTTGATTAGACATTGTGCATACACCTTTAGACCGTAACCTTAGCTACGAAAACTCTTGATCCGACTTGCCAAGATACGACTTTATCAGTAGCACCAGCAGCTAATGCTTCAAGAGCAGCTTTTGCTGCAACTACATCGCTACCATTGAACTGTTTGACTGTTGCTGTTACCATTCAAATCACCTTTAGTTCTCAACGAACTTTTCATATAATGAAATATGATTCTTGTTAAGCTTGTTACTTTCACTTAACTTCTTCAGTTGTTCTGAACATATTGACCTTGCCTTATCAGGAAGAACAAACTCTTTCTCTTCTTGACCTTTAGCGTTCCAGGTTAGTTGACCGTCCTTTTCTATAAGCTCGAACTCTTTAAATTCATCAGCAGTTATACCAACTGACGATTTCAAGTCTCGTATGACTTTCAATGTTACAAAGTTACCTTCTTCAGGCAATATTTGCAATAACGCTAACCTTTCCAATAAGTTCAGTTTCATTCTGTCATTCACCTTGTTTTTAATAATTAATAAAAATAAAAAATTAAACTAGCTTATACGCCAGTTACTATTGGTATGTATCCGTATAACGCACCGTTCAAGTAAACTCTTAGGCCAGCTTTACCAGATAATGCAGTTTTATCAGTGTCAATTAATTTACCACTGCCTGCTGTTAAACCTACGAAGTTAATGAACGAAACGTTATCGTCAATGTTACCAACTGCAGTTCCATTTCCACCTAATGAAAGGCGCATGAAACTTGTAGTGCCAACACCAATGTCAGAACCTGCGACACTTCCGTATACTTCTAGGTTAAGTGCAGTTAATGTGCTAGAGTATGTTGCATTAGCAAGCATAACTTGTGCATCGACACCTGCTCCGAAACCTGAGACTGAACCTGCATCAGCAAGATCAATTGAAATGTGAGCTCCTCTTGCAGTTGCTACTGCTGCACTGATTTTGGTGAATGATCTTAGTGATTCTCCACTAACGCCAATTCCAGCCAAATCATGTCTCATGTACAAGCATCGTGAATCGCCAGATGTTGCAGTAGATTGTGTCCTGAACTCTACGAACATTTTATCTGCAGCTGCAGTTGTTGCAGGAGATACTGATGTTCCAGCACCCATGAAGATACCACTTGCAGAAACTGCGCCACCAGAGTTAGCAAAGTTAATGCCTTTTGCACCAGCGTCAATTGTTACTGCACCAGAAATGTCAGTTGCACCGTCTAAGTTAATCTTAGTTGATGCTGTGATTGTTACAGTAGGACCAACTACGTCAAGGACATTAGCACCTGAAGAGTTAACGTACTGTGTTGCAGCTCTGAAGATAACTTTATCAGATGTTGCGAATGTTAAAGAATCAGCAGTTATATCGCCAAATGTAAAAGCAGTAGGAATTGTTATGCTTTCTGTTACTGTAAGATTTTGTACCTTAAGGTCCCAAAGACCTGTCCATCCGAATCGTGCCATGTGTGATTACACCTGTACTAGTAATATCGTTGTTCTGACAATCAAAAGATAAAAACTATATGTCTGTCATATATCTAATCTAATATATATGTTACAGACATATATAAAACTATTGGTCTTACAACAACTCCTCAGCCGATACAACAACCTTTTGACCTTTCTTGACATCTACACCTAGCTTAACCAATTCAGCGTAATCTCGGTCAATCTTAGCTGCTGCACGATCATTCTGTATCTTCATCTTCTCGATTTCAGCATTAATCTTTTCAGTAGTATCTTCCAAGTAAGCTTTAACAACTTCTTTCTGTAACACTATCCATTCAGCTGATTTCTCAAACTCGAAGGTAGGTTGGCATGGCTGTAATCCTTTTAACTTAATAGCTACAGCTCTAGTTTCGTGATCTAAGTTTCGTTTATACTTAGCAAGTAATCTAATATTGCCAGCAATTGCGTCAAGTGCAGAGTTATACTCGACAATGTAATTCTTTGCAGTCTCAGTAAACTTCTTGTTACTGTTCTTTACTACTTCTCTAGCTTTTTCATTTCTGTCCATTCGTTTCACCTTTGTTTCACTCTTTTATCTTCTTCATATAACCCATCCAAATCATATCTTCTCGTGGGTTAAACGGAACATTACTATTCATCATATCTTCAGGTTCAGCAGAGACTAACTCAGAATCAAATGAGTTACCTTCTACTCTAAGGAACGGAATACAAGACATTAAGAAAGAATCTGCCCTATCGTCATGTCCACCAGTAGGTTTACAGATTTTAACATTAATGGCTAACTTTATCTCTTGTAACTGTTTAAGTTCAGTGATAAGTTCAGGAATACGTGGCATAATGACTCTGCCACTATTCAATGCTTGTCTAAGTTGATAATATCCACGATTACGTTCACCTGATGCTTGGTCAGACCTGAAGTTGAAAGGTTCAACGTCGTATCCTCTATTAACCAAATGTTGGTTAATACTATTCCCTTGTGGACAATCATCAGGGATTATCTTAACAATATTGAAACGTAACGCTAAATCGTCAATGTCTTTCACAATCAAGTTATCGTCAGAACTAAGTGGGTATGCGTACTGGAACAAAGGACGAATTACGCCTTTCTCACAAGTGCTGATAGTAAGGACGCTGTGACAAATAGTTAAGCCGTAATCTATTCCTAGAACACAATCAGTAGTTTTCCATTCTACTTCTTGTGTCAAGTTATCGTTAATGCATGCATCTACCTTAGCACTGTCAAAGAAAGCTTCGTTATCAACAGTAAACATAGCTTCATACTCTTGCTGGAAACTTCGAATGTTACCGTTAATGGACGCTAACGCTTTCTGTTTATTCAAGTCAGTAACACGTTCAGTATCTTCACAGCTAGTGTAAGGAAACCAGAAACGTTTATACTCGTGACTAGATTGTACGTCTTCAGGATCAAACGTTTCGTAAAAGAAACCACTCTGGCCTTTAGGCGTACTAGTGATAATAATTCTTTTTCCAGTGCTTGAAGTAGTAGGTTCAATAGATTCTTTGAACACTTCTTTATCAACAAAGGCACCTTCGTCAATTATCAACAAATCTAAAGTCTCTCCTCTTGCTGCATCAGTAGGCGGGAAACATTTAATGAATGAACCGTCAATGAAACTAATATGTTTCTTGGTATTAGTGTCCTCAGTGCTTATCTTCGAGGTAAAGAACTTCTCAACGTTCCAGGCTTTCTTAAGCCATACGTCACCAATAAGCATAAGTTTCTTGATTTCTGCCATTAACTTCTTAGCCTGTTCGTCAGAAGCAGAGACTATACCAACTTTAGTATTCTTACCAACGCCACTAGGGTAACAGTTGTAGGATGCTGCCCATAAAGCTAACACTGCAACGGCTATGCTCTTACCGATTTGTCTAGAACTGCACACAATTATCTTCTTAGTACCATGCTTAACTTCCCGATACATCATATGCTGGAAGTAGTATGGTCTAAGGCCCAGTTGATGAAACATGAAGTAAGAGGGGTCGGTTCGTACTTTACTATACTTGACAACATTCCCTACGGGAGGTACACAAATACTATCCAGCTCCTCTCTTACTTCGTCAGTGATCTGAGTGTATTTCATCAAAAACTCAACTCAAAGAAATTAACATTTCTTAACTGGTTTCTTTCCTGCCATCATTGGAGGAACTTTGCCCTTTGGAGCAACCTTAACTACTTTCTTTGCCATTTGTAAATTCACCTACTCTTCTTTTTTATCATCAGACACTGTTTTATACGCAGCATCGTTAATAACCACGAAATCGTTTTCAGGAGCCTTATTGTAGTTATGGTCAACAGTAACGTGTTTGTGCTCACCGTACTTTATCTTCGCTAAATGTTTGCTCAAGTCAAGTAACATGCTCAAGTACATTTTGTACTCCTTATGTTCAACGACACTTTCACCTTGAGCATTCAATTTAGCTCTATACCCATCAAGGTCCATCTTCATCTTTGTAGCTTCATTAAAAAGAAATTGGCCTATGTCACCTAGTTCTTTCCTCTCATTAACCAACATGTCCCAACGTAATTGACATCCTAACTTGTTATCCTGGTCATAAGCGTGACAAGTCCACTTGTATGGACATTGGACACAACCTTTCATACCCAGTAACGTCTTAGATCGACCACCATTAGTAACGTTACTACCACGTTTAACAGGATCGTCTATTCGAGCAAGAAGTTTAGTATTAACGTCAGTGTTGTCAGTCATATAAGTCTACAATATGTATGTTATAATGGCTATATAAAGGTTACTATCAAGGCACAAGTTAAGCATATACATAGGCATTGGTTAGGACCAATGCCGAGATTACGTTGAACAATAAAGGCATTCACATAAACAAGAAAAGGCATTGAGCGTCAATGCCCTGATTATATTCAACTGTAGAGGTTCTCACCTAATTAACTGTCCTGTGTGTTTGGTGCCGTCTTTGGGTTCCTGAAGTTGGGGCATAAGTTTCTACTTATGCCTTTATTTAGAATAGAGTTTAAACTAGAATAATCTACCCTGAAACACAGCGTCAGGGCAATGGTCTTAACCATTGCCTTGCGTGGCTATTGTTCCAATAGCCTCGTGGGGCATTGCCTACGGGCAATGCCGTTAATTATGTCCTACACCATAACGAGTTCAACGTAATAAACCTACCATAAAGTGATAGTGGTTTATTGGACGGAATGAACGATAGTTCATTAGAATACGAAAACACTGCGTGTTTTCTCTTCTCTTCTTGTTTATGTAGGTTATTTACGTCAGGGCTTACGATCCTTCGTAAGCCTTTTATGTATGATTACTATTCTTAAGAAGTCTCTGCAATAGTCTTAACTATTGCAT
>ERZ869921.1434-NODE-1434-length-10003-cov-3.396462_pt1 | contig 10003 bp, 18 predicted proteins | sample MGYA00579310_ERZ869921 | MGnify/ENA primary metagenome ERZ869921 (study PRJEB32216, sample SAMN09231816) | wastewater metagenome | place: USA: Maryland | collected 2016-06-21 | study: EMG produced TPA metagenomics assembly of the PRJNA472060 data set (Reclaimed...
TATCGAGCCTTGTGGTATTTGCCGCCTCAGACAAAATTTTTGGGACTAGACAAGTTATTGTTCAAGCTCAAAAGGAGGTCAGCAAACTACATCCAAAAGTAGATTATTTACTTAATTGTAAATTTAAGATTGATGCCACCGGAGAAAAATATGGATGTTGGATAACTGGTGATGCTTATTATAAAAATAATACCACAAGCGGAAATACAGATACTATTAACGATAATTAGTATAGGAATTATATATGGAATATGTACAATGTAAACTAGTAAAAGGCAATATCGAACAGACTTCTTGGATTCCAAAAAAGTTTGCTATAGTTGGCAAAGGTCTCAAACTAAAAGACGAGTATGATAACTGGTCTTATGGTTGGAGAGTGAAAGCTGCGTTTGGAGAAGTTGATGAAAAACATATTCCAGACTGGCGTAAGGCTATTCGCGGCCATAGAAAATCAACCGGCGATTCGACGCCCAAGGTAGAAAATGATTAATAAGTATATAGCTGTTTATGAAGATGAATATAGCAACTTTGTTAGTTGTGAAATAGTGATTGGTTTTCAACCGTTTCAATCGGCTTTTGATAAAGATATGATAGAAAATGAAGTCAAGTTCTTACAAAAGAAAGGATTGTATCAACAACCTGTATTAGATACGGGTTTATTTGTTTGTGATGGCAATAATTGGTTATTATCTATTATGACTATCCAAGAATGGTTCACAAAATACGCGACAGGTGTCAAAGAAACCAGAGACGACGTTGACCTTAAAATTAAAAATCAATATATTGGCCAATAAAGGAGAATACAAATGTTTACTATTAGACTGTCAAACGGTAAGGAAGCTAGCTTTGAGAAAGCTTCCGAACTTGCTGATTGGTATCAAAAAGAAAAAAGAGCAAATCTTTCATCAGAAAAAGCACGTAAGAAAGAACAACCAAAGAAGGAGAAATCTGAATAAATGTATACTTATCAAGAAGCATTAGAAGCTTCGGTAGAATATTTTGAAGGCGATGAACTAGCTGGAAAAACATTCGTAGATAAATACGCATTGAGAAACAAAGATAATGAATTGATGGAGAAAACTCCAGCAGATATGCATAAAAGATTGGCAAAAGAATTTGCTAGAATTGAAAAGAAAAAGTTCAAAAACCCAATGAGCGAAAACGAAATATTCGACTTATTGGATAAATTTAAGTATATTATCCCGCAGGGCGGACCTATGAGCGGTATCGGCGATACTGAAAGGTTCGTTTCACTTTCCAATTGTGTGGTGGCAGATTCACCAGAAGATAGTTATGGCGGTATTTTACACACCGACCAACAATTGGTACAGTTATCAAAACGTAGATGCGGCGTCGGGATTGATATTACCAATATTAGACCAAGAGATACTATCGTCACAAATTCATCTAGAACCTCAACCGGCATAGTTCCCTTTATGGAACGATACTCTAATTCTATTAGAGAGGTTGGTCAAGGTGGTCGTCGTGGCGCTCTTATGATTACATGCGACGTTTTACATCCACAGATAGAAGACTTTATTACATCAAAAATGGATGATGTAAGTGTAACAGGTGCTAATATTTCTGTTAAATTAAGAGATGTCTTTTTAAGAGCGGTTAAAGCAAAAGAAAAATATACCAAACAGTGGCCGGTTGGTAGTGAATCACCACAAATCGTGCAAGAAGCAAACGCTAGAGATTTATGGAAACAAATTATTCATTGTGCTTGGTCTAGGGCGGAACCCGGATTATTATTTTGGGATACTATCCTAAGAGAATGTCCGGCAAACGTGTATAGCAGATATAGTCCAATCTCAACAAATCCCTGCCAACCAGCTAACGCTTGGGTTTTGACAAAAAATGGATTAACAACGTTTGGTGACATTGTTATAGGAGACGAGATATGGTCGGAATCTGGCTGGACTAAAGTGGTCAACAAATGGTCTACCGGTCAAAAACAAACGTACAAATATAAAACCACCGCTGGTATCTTTTATGGCACAGAAAACCATAAAATTGTAGAAAACGGACAAAAGGTAGAAGTAAAAAACGCCACACAACTAGATATTATTCTAGGTCCAGAACTACAAAAAATAGACCTTTCAAAACACCTACAAACGATTGTTGATGGTATGGTGATTGGAGACGGTAGCTATAAGGATGGTGTATACCCTCTACTATATATAGGTCAGGACGATAATGATTATTTCACATCTGATATCAAACCATATATAGAATACCAGTTTGATGGAGATGCGTATAAAATAAAAACAACCATTAAACCAGAAGAATTACCATACACATATGAAAGGTTTGTACCCAAACGGTTTATTACCGGGAGTGATGGAGAAAAACTAGCGTTTTTACGAGGACTATATTCTGCTAACGGTTCTGTATGTGATAATAGAATTACCCTAAAAGCGGCTTCAAAACAAATTATTGAAGACGTACAACTGATGTTGAGTTCTGTGGGTATTCGTTCGTACTATACAACCAACAGACCCAAAATAGTAAAGTTTAGCAATGGTAATTATCAATGTAAAGAAAGTTATGATTTAAACATATCTATAGATAGACATAAGTTTGTCAATCTTATTGGTTTTATACAGCATTACAAAAATAATAAAATCAAAATTGTTAAATCTTACAAACCGGTTAAATCAACATTTGATATTAACTATATTGAAGATTGCGGTATACAAGAAGTGTTTGATATTACCGTAGATAATCCAAGTCACACCTACTGGACCGGATGTGTTAATGTTTCAAATTGTTCGGAAATTCCACTCCCAGCCCTTGATAGTTGCAGACTTCTTGTTTTGAATCTACTATCTTATGTGGACAATCCATTTACTAAACAAGCTGTATTTAATTACGAATTGTTTAAGAAACACGCTAAGATTGCTCAACGATTGATGGATAATATTGTTGATTTGGAAGCGGAAGCTATTCTTAGAATCATCGGAAAGATTAAAAGCGACCCTGAATCTGACGATATTAAACGCGAAGAATTAACAATGTGGCAACGCATGTATGATATCTGCGTAGAAGGCCGAAGAACTGGTACTGGTGTGACTGCGGTAGGAGATACGTTAGCCGCACTAGGTATAAAGTATGGGTCAACCAAAAGTATAGACACTGTTGACGAAATATACAAACAACTAAAATTGTCTTGTTATGCTTCTTCGGTAGACATGGCCAAAGAATTGGGTCCATTTAAGGGGTATTATGCTAAACTAGAGGCTGAAAACTCCTTCATTATTAGATTGAAAGAGGAAAGCCCAGAACTATACAAAGATATGGTGAAGTACGGTAGAAGAAACGTAGCTTTATTGACTACGGCCCCAACCGGAACAGTTAGCATTATGACCCGCACCACTTCTGGTATTGAACCACTATTCTTAATGAGCTATACTAGAAGAAAGAAAGGAAACCCCGGAGATAAAGACTTTAGGGCTGACTTTATTGACAAACTAGGTGATGCTTGGCAAGAATTCAAGGTTTATCATCCAACACTAACTCAGTGGATGAAAATCACCGGTAAAACCAATGAAGAAGAATCCCCTTGGTATGGTTGTTGTGCGGCAGATTTAAACTGGAAAAACAGAGTAAAACTACAGGCGGCGGCACAAAGGCATATCGACCACGCTATTAGTTCAACAATAAATCTTCCTAACGACGTAACAGAAGAACAAGTAGCGGAAATTTATGAATTTGCTTGGGAAACCGGTATCATCAAAGGTATTACTGTTTATCGTGATGGTTGTAGAACCGGCGTATTAATCTCAAATAAAGAGGAAAAGAAATCCAAATTATCTAAGACAAACGCTCCACCAAGACCAAAAACCCTACCTTGTGACGTTCATCATCTTACTGTTAAAGGCATCAGATATTTCGCTATTATCGGCTTGATGGAAAATGAACCATACGAGGTATTTATTGGCCGAAACTGTAATTCGGAAGGAGATTCCTTAATATCTAAGGGTATTACTACTGGTTTGCTTGAAAAAGTCAAGCGTGGACACTATACTCTAGTAGATGGCGACGGAAAACTGATTCACGAAATCATTTCTGCTAACTGTGAAGAACACGAAGAAATGCTTGCTCGTATGACATCAACAGCTTTAAGACATGGTTCCGATATTAGCTTTGTTGTTCATCAGTTAGAGAAAACCAGAGGCGATATGCAGAGTTTTAGTAAGGTAATTGCTCGTACTCTCAAGAAATATATTCCTGATGGTACAGAAGTAAAAGGTGAAACATGTCAAAACTGTGGTGGTAAGTTAGTCAGAATTGAAGGGTGTCAAAGTTGCCAGTCATGTGGGTGGAGTAAATGTTAAATATATCGTTTGATACGGAAGAGGCTCTTATGAGAGCATCAGTAATTCAGATGGCTCTCTTTGAAGAAAAAGAGAGATATAGCCGCGAAAAGAAAGAACATCAAACCCCAGAATGGGTTAAAGAAAGAATAAAAACAATCTTTAGTCATGAGCATTATAAGGAATAAAAAATGGATACTATAAGTGTAGCGTTGTTAACTACCAAATTAACAGAGTTATCGTCGATATATCAAGTTGTAGATATTGCCAGCGAAGTAATTCAAAATACAAACTTTTTATTATGGTCCGGGTCTCCACATTCAAGTTTACACCATTATGGTAAACACGGATTGTTAATACATACCTATGAGGTAGTACGATTATGTATGGATAGTGCAGCAACTCTAGGACTACAAAAAGAGATTGACTTAAAATGGATGTTTTTAGCGGCCTTATATCATGATATTGGTAAACTAGATGACTATAGACCTATTAATGATGAAATGACAGAATGGGAATCTACAGACCATAAAAAGAAGATATATCATATCGTTAAATCATATGAAGTTTGGAACAGAATGGCTGAAAAACACAGAATTTCTCGTAAAGACGCCGACGAAGTTTCTCATGCTATTTTAGCACATCACGGTAGGTTAGAATGGAAAAGTCCTGTAGAACCACAAACTAAGATGGCTTGGATATTACATTTGTGTGACAATATGAGTGCGAGGGTGTGTGATAATTATGGTAGATAGAATAGTAACAAAAACAGACCCAAAAACCGGGGCAAGAACGATTTACGTCAATGATAACATTATCTATAAAGAAGATGTAAACGCCTTACTCTCAAAGCAAGAATTATCAGAAATTAAGAATATCATGAAATCTTTAGAAAAGATGATGAACACCACTATAACGTACAACGATACTAAACGTGGCGTGGTTGTGGATTTTTATCTACTAAATGGTGGGGTTCCTGACGAAGAATTCGATATTAGTTTTGATTTCGAGATAAGCGATATCACCAAAAAATCTAAATATTTAGATTGGATTGAGACAGACTATTTATTGGATGCGTATATGGCAGAATGGGTACAAGACGCACCAGAATACAAAAAATGGAAAAAAGAGCTTGATAAATTAACGGCCCAAATTAACAAATATCCGAGTCATATTGTACAAGAAATTTGTAGAAGGTTTAATCAATTATAATGATTAGAGGACTAAATTCAAACAGTCTTGTTTGTGATGATTATGTCGAGCATGATGTAAATTTAGTACAAACAATAATAGAAAGCTTTAGTAAAGTAAGAGGAATAATGAAACTAAAAGTAAAACGTTTATCACCAACATCAAAATTACCAACTAAGGCCCACGACACCGATGCCGGATGGGATTTGTATGCAGATATAACACATCCTGTTACTATTCCGACTAATGGTTTAGCGACTATTGATACCGGTATCGCAATGGCTATCCCAAAAGGATATTGTGGACAAATATGGGATAGGTCATCATACGGAGTTAATGGTACAACCAAACTAGCTGGTGTGATAGATTGTAGCTATCGAGCATCTGTAAAAGTAGTATTGTATTCTTTCCGTGGGAAAGTAATTAATCCGGGAGATAAATTTGCTCAGATATTAATATTACCAGTACCAGAAGTAGAGATAGAGGAAGTTGAGAACTTAGATGACACAGAACGAGGAGAAGGAGGATTTGGAAGCTCGGGAAGATGAGCTAATACTTGATAGTGAAGAATGGTTTTATCTACAAGCATGTAGACTGTTATCTAATGGTGGACATGTTCGACCGGTCAAGTTTCCAGAAATATCTCAAGAAATATATACCGTGATATATCCAACTGTAATTAGAACCTATTACTATGAATCACAAGACCAAATTGAATACAAATTATCTCTTATTGAAGAGGAGAAACGTGAGCCATGAGAAACTGCTTAGTATTGAATTCAGACTACACCCCAATTGATATTGTAAACTGGCAAAGAGCTTTTTTAATGATTTTTGGAGACGGTAAAAACGCGTATCCTATTGAATATCATGGATTTACAATTAAAGATAGTGCTGGCCGTATTCACCCATTGCCATCTATAATTGTATTGAAGAGATATGTCAACAATAACAATAAGTCAACCTACTGCAAATATACACGCGTTAACGTTTTTACAAGAGACGATTTTAAGTGTATGTATTGCGGTAATAGGTTTAAGCCAGATGACCTAACTATAGACCACGTCATTCCTTTGTCTAGGTACAAAAAGTTGGGTTATAAAGGTCATCCAAATGGTATGGATAATGTTGTAGCGGCTTGTTACAAATGTAATGTGAAGAAAGGGAATCACACATGCGAAGAATGTAATATGCATCCTATTAAAAAACCTCGTCGTATTACCAAACGAGAAGCTTTGGTAAACAAACTACGCAACATGAAAATTCCTCAAGAATGGGAAAGCTATATAAACGATGTCAACTAAGAAGACTAGAGGCCACAAAACCGATAAAACTAGAAGAACATACCACACAACAAACAACGTAAATGAACGTAGAAAACATACCCCGCCAGCAAACAAAGATTTACTTGACTTGAAACGCGAGTTTTCGCCAAGAACAAAAAATCAAAGTGAAGTTGTTAGGAGTATGGTTGAGAACGATATTACGATAGTGACCGGTCCAGCCGGATGTGGTAAGTCTGCTATCGCTATAGGATTAGCCTTAACTCATCTGCGTGATAAAAAAATAGATAAGATTATCATAACTAGACCAACTATAGAAGCGTCTCCAAAAGGTAATGGGTTTTTACCCGGCGACCTAATGGATAAGATGGCGCCATACCTCATTCCTCTTTTTGAACTAATTAAAGAGTATATCGGTAAAGAAAAACTAGAATATCTAATCAAAAACGAAATAATCGAAATCGCTCCGTTTGAGTACATGCGTGGTCGAAATATTAACGAGTGAACCTATCTAATCGCAGATGAATGTCAAAACTGTACAATGGAACAGCTAAAAATGGTGATGACAAGATTGTGCGATGGTGCTAAGATTTTTATTCTCGGTGACACAGACCAGACAGATTTAAACTATACTAGGTTTAAAAGCGGTCTACAGGAGTGTGTAGCAAAGTTAGAAGATAAAGTTGACGGAGTAGGTGTTTGTTATTTAGATAAATCAGATATTCAAAGAAACCCAATTATTGGTCAAATTTTGGAGGTATTAGCGTGAAGGTAGCTATTGTAGGAGCTAAAACAGCAACAAAAGAACAAATTTTAGAAGCTATTCAAGCATCAACATTTAAAATTGATAGTTTTATCACTGCAGAAGGTAGTGAAATTGATAATATTATTAATGAATATGCACAATCTAAACAACTTAAAGTAGCGTCTTATGGAATCAATTGGAACGATTTGTCTGGTGATAATGTTAGTATTGCTATAAATAAATGGGATAAACCATACAATAAAAATGCACCAGCCAACCGGACAGCAGATATTGTAAATGACTGTGACGCGATGATTATTATTGATGATAATGAGATTGAAGCCAATCAATGTAAGCGCAAGATTGAGTCTAGTGGAAAACCGTCATATATTTATTCCCTTATTAGAAAATCGTTTGGAGGAATGAAGGCGAACGCGGAGGGTTATATTTATGAATTCTAACCATCTGCCGATGGTAACAGAGGAGGTAGTATGAATACATACGAATATCGCTGTAATAACTGCAAACATGAATTTGAAGCACAACAACACTTCAAAGACAAACCACTTAAAAAGTGTCCAGAATGTAAGAAAAATAAACTAGAGCGATTAATCTCTTCGCCGTCAGTCATTAATATGGGTCCAAAAACCTTGGGTACAATGGCTGAAAAGAAAACCGCTAAGATGGGAAAATACGCTAGAGAAAAACTAGAGCATGATGCCGCCGAACGTAGAGAGATAGCGGATAACGAAATACAAAGACAAGCCGAAAAAATGGGTGGTAAACCATTAAGGCCGAAGAAAAAGGATACACCTTGGTATCGTAAAAATAGTAAGACCACCTTGAAAAAAATCGCAAAGATGACAGACAAACAGAAAAAAGATTATATAGAAACAGGAAAAACCTCATGAGTACAAACCTAAATCCGCACAGAGCGGTGATTGTGATGAGAATAGAAGTGAGCGATGTTCTACCAACTGGAGAGTCTACAAACAATCCAGTAGATGAAGCTATTCTAAAAGAGTACGGCATTAACAAGCAAATGTTGGTTCTAGTAGAAGGTTTTGATATGGATAACTGTTTACAAAAACTCAGAATGAAAATAGACGAATTCAAGAAAGTGTAATATGACAGAGCCGTTCTATACAGAAAACAACCAAATAGAAACAAATATCAATGTGGTTATTGGATTGCACAACAAGGAATACTACCCATTAGTATGTTCACATTGTGATAAAGAATTAATAGAAGTGTTCGTTACTGAACCAACAGAGAAAACTAAGGTTTTTACCACCAACTGTCCAGCTTGCGGAGACAAGTCATTTGGTAAAAAAATCACAGGAAAATACATTTTTATGGTCAAACCGGACTTTGTTCTTCTAGATATAGAAGAGGATGAAGATAAAGTAAATTTCAAAATAGGAGAACCAAAGTGAAAACTATAGTAATTTATGCAAAAGATGGAAGCGAACTAGAAGAGGATTCTAAAGAGTCTGTAGCTAAGTCGCTTGTAAACGATGAAACCAAGAAGAAACTATTCTATGTCAAGTTTTTTCGTGGTACACCACTAAATGTCACCGACGCAGCCTACTTTAGAAATAGAGTAAACGCTAAATATCGCTTAGTTAATGAGAAGGCGTTTAACTATTACATGAAGTACATCACAGGGAAAGGCGAGTCATTTCTCAGAGAAACAGAAAGAGCATTATCATGAGTCTAAACAAAAGTCAAGCTGAATATATCGAAAAATACAGAACGACTCTTTCACCAAAACAACTAGCCAAAGATTGTGGTACAACAGCAGCGCTTGTCACAGCAGAACTAAAACGACTAGATGCTGACAAGCCAATCGTACCAGAAGTGAAAGAAGAGAATAAAATCAAACCAAGAAAAGATACCCAGTTTATGAAAACTATCGCTAAAAACAAACAGTCATTGGTTATGACTGAAGGTGGAGCGAATATGGGTGATGATTTCCGCGTAAACAAGAAGAAGAAAAAGAAAAATCTATCTTGTGTTCATAAACCACTCGGAGAATAATAATGACTGAATTGTGTTTTGAACCTGACGACTATATCCGCGAAATATACGAAACTGACCCAAGGTGGGAGGTCAGATTATCAGATGGTCGTACTGTGTATCAAGATGATAAAAGAGGTAATGCTTATTCAAGCACTTGGTTACGACTCCGAGATTTTCTTGAAAAAAATCCAGAAATCACAATTAAAGACATGATAATTGGGTTCCGCGACAATATAGTATCTGTAGGGGTCGATGCCGATGGGTACTTTTTTGTCAAGTCCGCTTTTGGCTCACCAAACCCAGAACATAAGACTTTTGACATGTGGGTAATCGGAACATACCAAAATGGAATATTGCGTACAAAGCGTTATCTTGTACCAGAAATGATATTAGTTGAAGAAGAAATTAGAGACCCGTTGAAAGCAGGAGAGTGTTTAATATGT
>ERZ869921.1435-NODE-1435-length-10002-cov-3.653262_pt1 | contig 10002 bp, 11 predicted proteins | sample MGYA00579310_ERZ869921 | MGnify/ENA primary metagenome ERZ869921 (study PRJEB32216, sample SAMN09231816) | wastewater metagenome | place: USA: Maryland | collected 2016-06-21 | study: EMG produced TPA metagenomics assembly of the PRJNA472060 data set (Reclaimed...
CGGTCAATACAACACCCGACAAACGCTGAAGAATCAGGCGTCGAATACGGGCGTGCAACGCTCGCTGTTCGGTGCGCTGAAGGGGCAAGGCCAGTACGATGCATCGAAGCGGCTCGCTCCGATCGGGCAGCGGTTCGACGACGCCAACGCAAACGCGCGGCAGGCGTTGCAGGTTCAGGCCGCCAATGAAGACTACGGGACCGGGATGCTCGGTCGTACTCTCCAAAATATGAACATCAACAACTCTCCGTCGATTCCTTTGGCGATGGAGAACACGCGACTCGACAACTTCCAGCGGATGCAAAGCGGTCCGCTCGGTCAGCTTTTCTCGGGGTGGTACTAATGAACTATTCTGGCAACACGTTCAATCCGGCGATGGTCGGCTCGCCGACGATCTACGATGCGATGATCGCAATGAACGGCGGTGTCGCGCCGCTTCAGCCCGCGAATACGGCGGCCCCGCAAGCTGCGCCGCAAGCTGCGCCACAGGCCGCGCCGCAAGGTCTAGTTCGTTCGGTGAACGCCGACCTCGGTCGGACTCCCGATGCGTACTACCACAACCCCGCGAACTTCGCGAACGATCGGATGCAAGGGATCGCCCTGGATCGCCGCGACGCCAACGCTGACCGCGTTCGTCGCCTGAGTGACCAAGGGCTCGGCATGGACGAGGTCGAGCGGATGATGTACCCGGAGCGATTCGGAGACCTGCGCGCGCAAGCGGCGCAGTCCGTCGCCGATCGCCGCGGGAGCGGGACTGCTTTCAACGAAGCACAGGGTCGCGTGAGCGCCGACGCTCGGGCGCTCAAGCTGATGCGGATGGCGGGCTCGCAGGGGCAGACGCTTCCGTTCGCGCTGGCCTATCAGATGGCGCAGACCTCGATGCCGACGACGTCTGATTCGACAGCCGGCAATCCCTCGCTGCCGGCGGTCGACATCACTCGCATGGCCGGGCTCGGGCCGGCTGCGGCTGCGGCGGCCGGTCAGACGCAGATCGGGCTCGGGCAGAACGAGAATGTCTCGGGTCGCAATCAGATGGACTTCGCCAACGAGCAGGGCCGGCAAGGTCTCGCGCGTGACGCGATGGGCAGCTCGAACCAGATGGCGATGCTGGAGATGCTGCGAAAGGTACTCGGCGACCAGCACACGCAACGCAATGAGAATCGCGTTCTCGACGACACGCTCGGCGATCCGTCGCAGAAGGCTCGGGCTGAGGCGAACGCTTACTTGAATTCGCCGTTGGCGCAGCAGGACGCACAGTCGCTCGATCCACAGGCTCGTGAGTATTACAACTCGATGCGTCGCAGGGCGATGGGTGGTGTCTCCGCTCCGGGACAGGCCGCGCAACCGGCGTCTTCAGGGGCCGGATCGAATTACGGCGTCGGAGAATACAGCTCGGGTGGCGGGCAGTTGACGACGCAGGATTTAGTTCGGCAAAGAGAGCAACTCCTACTCTCTGACCCGCAGGCTTTGGCGAAACACCTCTCGTCGTTCGCCGATCCGATGGAGCAGTTGCGCGAGCGAGCGAGGCTAAACTACGATAATGGCCGTGGGACCGATCCATCGGTGTTCAGTCTCGTCAAGAAGTTGCTGGAGCAAGATAATCCCAACCTTCACGTAGGTCCGGACTGGATGACGACCGACAATAACCGAGCCGACGCGGCTGCTAAATGGGCGGAGCAGCGATACGGAATCCCCTCGGCCGTCTCGCGACCTCACTACTACTCGTACTTCGATAACTAACCAATGCCCGAACTCGCACAACTCGCGAACCTCGGTCTCGATCCCAACCTGCTCCGTCTCTTAGCCAAGCGGCAGGAGGCGGAGCAGGCTCGTTTGCAGCCTGAGCAACAGGTCGTCAGCGAAGCCCCCGCGCAGATCGAAACGGTCGCACAGATTCCAACATTCACGCCGGAAGAGCGCGAGTCCCTGCTTAGTTCCGTGGGGCGTAAGAGCCTTAACGGACTTCAGTGGCTCGGCGAGTCGCTCGACAAGCCTGGGCGTGCCGTGCGCGGCCTACTGAGCGGAATCCTCGGCGGCGGCTGGGAAGACCTCAATGAGGTCGCCGACATCATCCCGTTCTCGGACACGCTCGGACTCACGACTCCCGAGGACGATGTCTGGGGGCGCGATCTGTTGGAACGTGTCGGTCTGCCGGCGAATACTCCGGGGCTCGACGCGGGCGATGTCGCCGGCGTGGCGCTGGAGATCGCGATTGACCCGTTCAACCTCATCACGCTCGGCGGTGCGCCGGTGGCGTCGAAGATGCTGAAGGAAGGCGCTGCCTCGGCCAAGGCGATCACGCCGGCCGCTAAGATCGCGGAGATCGCGTCCGGCGCTCGTCCGCTCGTGTCATTCCACACGCCGGCGTTCGGCATTCCATTACCGTCAAAGATTCCGTTCACGGACATCCCGCTACCCTACCTCTCGCTGCCGGTCAAGGAACTCGGTCAGTACGGGACTGGCGAGGGTGCCGCCAAAGTCTACGAGGCGCTCAACTACGGGAAGTATTCGCCGAACCCATACGTCCGCAAGCTATTCTCGTCGATCCCCGAGGTGACCGCGGCTCCGATCAAAGACCAGAAGCTCGCCGACATGCACTTCGAGACGAAGGTCGCCGCGAAGGACAAGGTCGCGCAGGAAGCGATCGAGATGTTCGGCCGCGAGGCGAAGGTCGCCGGTCAGTTCGGCGGGCTCGTCGACAAGACGTTCTTCAGGCAGGACGGAGGTCGTGCTGCGCTCATCGCCGACGCCGTGAAAGAGGTCTCGGCGACGAGCCAGGAAGTCGCGTTGATGGTCAAGAGTAAGTTCGGCGACGCCCCGGACTGGGCGAAGATCAAGGCCGACAGGAAGCAACTCGCCGAAGCGGAGCGGCTCTACGCGCAGATCACGACGAACCAGAAGCAATACGGGCAGCTCGCAGATGACTTGAAGACTCGGCATGAGGAACTCCTCGCGAGCGTCTTCGAGGGGGCGAATTCCCCGGACCCGCTGCACGCGAAGTGGTTCGACGATTCCCTGCGCACGATGGTAGAAGACAAGAGTGAGTTCGGTCTCGCGAGCGTCATCGAACGGATGAAGGCCGGCGGTCTCAATCCGTCCGTTGAAGGCTTCGACGAAGCGGCGCAAGCGATGCACTCGCTGGTCGACGAGATGCGGGTCATGTACCCGAAGCACTTAAAGGAACTGAATGAACTGGGGGTCGACGTCCCGACGCTCAATGACTACTTCGCGAACTATTCACATCGTCGCTCCGGATATAAGGAAGGGAGCGCCGCCGCTAACTACATCCAGAATCGGTTCGCGAAGAAGATCAGTGCGCCGTTCATGATGATCCGCGATTCGATCTATCGCCACTTCCCAGGCGGCACGGCGAAGCTCAACGACGCGACGCGGAATCCGCTCTTCAATAAGCACACGGCGTCGAAGGCGTGGGAGCAGGTCTCCGACGTCCACGCGCCGGACTTGTCGACTGCGCCGCAACCGGGGAGCTACCTGGAGGGCGTCTGGAATACGGCGAAGCAGGAGGGGATCGTTTACCCGACGCTGCGAGGCTACGCGCAGGAGGTCATGCAGGAAGCGGCGCAAGCGAGCGCCGAGATGATCGCGAGGAAGAAGACGATCAGCAACCTCGCATCGCAAGTTCTTGGTGGAGACTGGCGTAAGCTCGTCAATAAGGTCGTCGCTGCGAACTCCGACTACACGACGCTCGGCGGGTTCGACGAGGTCGCGCAGATGGCGGCGGATCGATTCCCCGGCATGTCGTCGGATATGCTATGGGAAGAACTCAAGTCCCACGGCAAGAGCGCGAAGGTCGTGAAGACCCAGGAGCAAGTCGCGGCCGAGGCGTTGCAGCGGTATCGAGCGGCTGAGGCGGCAAACTCGGCGACCGGAGAAGCCGACGACTTCTTTGATGTCGCGAAAGACCCGACCGCCTATCCCAACCCGGCGTTCGGTGGTGCGAAGCTGAAGTGGACTCGCGATAATGCGGCGTTTCTGCTGGCGAAGCAGTACGACCTGCCGGCGTGGTGGAACTACGACAAGATTCTGCGCGCGAAGGTCGCCGAGGGTGTCTTGAAAGACCCGGCCCTTGAGGAGCTGGCGAAGAACGCCGACCTCTCGGACGAAGTGTTCAAGCAGGAGTGGTGGAAATACCAGAAGGCGAAAGAGACCGGAATGCCGCCTGAGAATCAATGGGCGACGCAGTCGGCCGATGCTGACGATTTCACGATCAACGCTAAGGCGATCAACCCCGACCTCAACGCGATCCCGATCCTTTCGCAGGGCGATCTGCACGACCTCGTGAACCGGCTGTACCACATGCCGAAGGAAGTCCTCGACCAAGGACTGTTCAATCGCGGCACCGTGACGGACGCCGTGGACTACATGCTCCAGGCGAGCAAGGTGAAGACCGGCGTCGCGACGATGCGCTCGATGCTGAGGCAGAAGGGGATCGTTCGCGACACTGCTGAAGCGGGCGGAGTCCCACTTCAGCAGTTCTGGAAGGAGACCGGGCTCACCGACCAAGGTCTCGCCTCGTTCGCCAAGGAACTGTGGGGAGACCTGAAGCCCGAGGAGTTAACGAAGAAACTCTCGACCGCTCACATCGACACGGACATCGCGTCGTCGCTCGGACGGTACGTCGAGGCGTTCCGCGACCCGGAGGGGGTTTCGGAGATTATGAAGTGGGTCGACGCGGGTAACTCCCTTTGGAAGGGAACGATGACTGTTCCTTACCCGGCCTTTCATACTCGCAACCGGCTCTCCGGGCTGTGGGCGAACTGGGCGGTCGGAATCTTCAGTAGCGATGGCGAGAAGTACGCCAACGATCTTTTCCACGGCAAGCTAAACACCTCTGAGGCCGAGGAATTCCTGCGCGAGATCAAGGTCTACGATGTCGCCAAACGAGGTGCTAACGCAGACAATCAGGCGATGGATAAGCTGGCGCAGTACCAAGGGATCGGCGATGACGTCACGCCGACCGGTGGCCTATTGCGACACGTCTTCAATCCGTTCGGCGAGCTGGTGCAAGATACTCGCGAGGCGTTTAAGGCCGGCGGGATCAAAGGGGCGGCGAAGCAGTTGTTTAAGGGCGGGACGCGGGCGGATGGTTCGACCGCCACGGACATCAACCCATTCGGGATGAAGGGGGCGCTCGACCCGCTCGGCAAGGCAGGTCGAGCTAACCAACTCGACGACTTCGGCCAGCCGCTCAAGGGTGCTGCTCTCGGGACGGCGCAGCAGACGACGAACGCCGTTTATAAAGCGGGGATCAACGCGAACGAGTACGTCGAGTGGATGAACCGTGTCGGCCCTTACATGGCGATGCGGAAGAACGGCTGGCCGCCTGCACTGGCGGCGCGGAAGGTCAAGCAGGTGCAGTTCGATTACCGAGAACTTTCTCCCCTGGAGCGCCGAATTTTTCGCCGGGTAATCCCGTTTTATAGCTTCATGAGGAAGAACTTCGAGCAGCAATCGCGACTACTGATGTCCAATCCGGGCGGTCGGACGGCACAGGCGATCCGTATCGAGAACAATGCGGCCCGCGAAGGAAAAGGCAAGGAGGGTTATGTCCCGAAGTACCTCGCCGAGTCGTTCGCATTCCGCCTTCCCGGTGGCAATGAGAGCGAGGCGAAGTATTTCAGTCAGTCGGGTCTTCTCCCGTTCGAGGAAGCGTTCAACCGCTTCTCGTTCGACGATGGACTCAACCCCTTGAACATGCAGCGGACGGGTGAGAAATTCCTTGCACAGTCCCATCCACTCATTCAAGGCCCAATGGAATATATTTCCGGCAAGCAATTATGGAGTGGTCGATCGCTTGATGATCTCTACCAGAGCCCGACGAGCGATCAAGATGTCAATCTCCTGCTCTCGAAGTTGCCGACGTCGCGGTTGACAGGGACGATCGGCGGGATTTTCGACGACCGTAAAAATATCGTCGAGAAGGCGTTTAACCTTGCGGTCGGCGGTGCTAAGATCACCGACGTTAACCCGGCGAAGCAACGCTCGCTGGAGATTCGCGACATCCTGGAGCAGACGCTCTCGGCCGATCCGGACATCGCGAAGTATACCGGACTCTACGCGAACGACATGAAGTCGCTGGTGGAACGATATAATGCAGGCGACCAAGAGGCCGCCCGCATGTTGAAGTTCTACCAGAACATCGCCGCGGAACTGCGGGCGATTAAGAAGGCGGAGCAGCCCGTCCCGGCCGGTTAAGGCCGGGACGGGCTGAGGCTCGCTAGGATTCTTCAGTGTCTTCATAGTCGTCTGGGTTTCTCGTCCCGAGCGGCCCGCCCCACATAGGAGTCGTGAACTGCTCTCCGATTCCACCCTCCACTTTTCCGACCAGGGCCTCGTCGGCGAGCCAGTGCGTTCGGCGGCACTGGCATTCTTCGTCGGTCTCAGGCTCATCGACGTGCGCGTACTTTCGATTCTCTAAGCGAATTTGAGTAAGCGCCTCCTCAGAGGATAAGCACCTCTTAATCAGCGAGAGCATCTGCTCCGCTTCCGGCGGCGGCTCTTGCCGCAGGACTCCGCGCAGGACTCGGATCGCCTCCGAAGTCTCCTTGTAGAGTGTCTCAACATCGAGGTCTCGGTCGGCTTCTGTCAGTTCGATCTTCATGAAATGCTTTCTTCCTTAGCAATCCAGCCGGCGACATACGGGGTCCACAAGAACTCCCAGTCGTCGTACTCGTTATCATCGGGGTGATTCCCGCTGGCGTGTTCATCGCAGTATACCTTGAAGGCGATGAAGGCTTCGTGGGAACGGGCTTGTGCTTCGGTCATGTCCATATCGCGACGACGAGGTCGCTCTCCGGGAATTTAGAAAGATAGGCTCGGACGGCGCGGTTTTTTTCTGATCGACAGGCAGGTCGATTGAGTGCTGCCTTTAGCGAATCGACTCGATAGCACACGATAGGATCTCCGTAAGCGTCGGTCAAGTCGACCGCTCCGTAAGTGACCGTGTCGTTGGAATGCTCGTGCGAATAGTAGCACGTCATATTCTTCGGGACAGGGTACTTCGGAGCGACGTGAAGTCGATCCCGAATTCCGCCGGCTCGGTCGCACTCTAGGAGCGTGTGACCGTAAGGCCATTCGCCGCCGATGTCGACTGGAACTAGGTATAATCCGAGACTCATTGCGGCCTCAAGTAGTAGCTGCCTTGTTGATAGCATTGGTAATTATATACTTGACTCATCACGCTAACCGTCTATGATTGGTTTGTGGGCAGGTAATTTACAGGAGACGGATATGAGAACGCTGATGATTGCTTGCACGTTCTGGTTTTGGCGAAGGCTAATCGTGCGAGGGCTTTCACAGGCGAGAGACGAGGGGGTTATCAGTGGTAGCCAATTCGAGATGCTCGATCGGGCGTTTAACGGAGAGCACATATGGGATCGCGATTAGGCGTTCTTGCCCCATGCAAGCACTGCCATAGATTCCTCGGTATCGCCACCGACTTAAAACGCATCCGCGAAAAGCTGCCAGGAGGAATCGTGTATCGAATTGTTTGCACTGAATGCGGCACTAAGTCGGTGTAATGATCCTTGCCGTCCTCGCCGCGGACGCCGATCGAGAAGATGATCTTGATCTTCTCGTGGGTCTCCTCGCTGAACGGACCTTCGTCATTGTAGCAGAGGTACGGCGTTCCGTTCTGGTTGACGATCATCGCCAAGAGTCTCCGTTCTTCCAGTCCATGAGGTGATCGAATAGCTTATCGCTGATCGTGATGGGCTGTTGCTTTTCGATCATCTCGTCGATCAACGCCTGGAGAATCTCGACGGCGAGGTCGCGCTTCTTTTCGTAGGCGGTGTTTAGTTTTTTGAGCGACTCCCAGTTTTCGTCGGCGATCACGGCCACCTCATTTCCGAGCCGGTCACGAAGTCGATGGCTTGCAGTCGTTCGGCTAGGTTCGACGGCTGATACCCGATCTGCGGCTCGACGCGGACGTCGTCCTTGGCGAATCTCGCGTAGCTCGGCTGGGTCTTCAGCCACTCGCGCAGGACGTTGATGACCTCGGCGGCCGGGATCGTGAGGCATTCCCGTTCGGTCTTAACGACTTTCACTCGTCTTCCTCCCAGTATTTAATGGCGTGGTTGTAGTCGTAGCACATGCGGCTCGACGGTTCTTCGGAACCGGAGATTAGATCGTGTGGTGTTTGTCCGTGGCCTTCGGGCCATCGTAGACCGTAGGCTCGCTCAGTTGCTTGAGCATAGAGCGGAGGCGCGTAGAGAGCGATGGCGGCGACGGCTTCTTCGTAGGTCGTGATTCTTCGGACTTCCACATCTCCCGGTGGATTCTCTCGTCGATACTGAGACGCGGCGTTCGGATCGGTGGACGCCATCGCTCCAACTCCGAGTCCATCATGACTATCGAGTAGCTGTTCCGGACTTGAACTGGGATCGCGACGGTGTCCAGTAGGCATACTTCACCTCGATGACTACTTGAATACTCTCTCGTGAAACGGAAGTCGACGACATGCGGGCCTCGGCCGAGCAGCTCGCGGGCGACGGTCTCGCCTAGCTCTCGGAGGTTGTAGCTGACGTCGTGAGTGAGATGCTCTTCGATGTACCGGGAGTCCCCTGACATCTCCGCATCTCGTCGCTCGCGATCCGAGAGCAACTGCGAGATCGCGAACCGCTGCTTATTGCGGTCGAGCGGAGGTCGCTCCTTGGCGAGAACGTCGAGTGGTGTCGGCTTCATTAGTCTTTTCCCCGACCTCTCTTGTTCGGCAGGTTGCGGCCTCGGCGTCGCTGGGCGTCCTTCATCTTCCCGAACCCGACGTCCCGCCGGCGATCCTCTTCTTGCTCGTCGATCAGATCGGACAACTTCACGTTCCCGTCGATCACCTCGGGTTGACCGGCCTCCTCGACGCGGTCGGCGATGTCGCCTTCGTAGTCGATGTCGCAGCGCCGCACGGTCGACGGCTCGTTATGGTCATGATCCGGTCGGATGTCAATGAACTCGCTTGCGCACAAGTCGCAGACTTGTACGCCCTCCCGAAACCACGTAGGCTCGCCGCATTTCCAGCAGTCAAGAAGCCGCAGGAGGTAATCGGCTCCGCAGAGCGTGACGACCTTCGTGCGTGTCGGAGTATCCATACGAGATTTAATCTTCCTTGTGTCGATCTACGATGGCGAGGGCATCGATGGTGGATTGGAGTCGGTGAACTCCGACCATGTAGAGGGGATCGTCGGTGATCTGCTTAGCGGTGAGCTGGGAGCGGAGGGTTGAGAGCGTAGCCCAGGTGTTTTTCAACTTTGCCAACTCGGCATTGAAGGTCTTGGATTGCGTCGGGTTGAGCATCGGCGGCGTCCTCCTTGGCTTGGTATTCGCGGATCGTGGCGGCTTGCACGGAGTTGCGGGCATTGGTGGCGGAGAGTTGCTGTTTAAGGTCTTCGATATTGCCGAACTGCTTGACATTGCGAACCCTAAAGAGGTTCATGTCGTCCCTCAGTTTATCGATCGTCTTCCTGTTTATCGCTGCCGCAGCCATGATCTCGCCGAGGCTCGCCGTCTCCTTGAGTCCGAGGGACTTGCCGATGGCGATGAGGGCTTCGTATTGCGACTGATTCTGTTTGCCGAGGTCTTTAGTGGCGAGCGCGGCTTTCAGTTCGGCGATTTGTTCGTCGCGTTCGGCGATGGCTAAGCGGAGTTTGAAGCCCTCCTCAGAGAAGTTGTCGATGACCTTTCCTCGCTTCTTGATCTGCTCAGCCTGATTCGCATTGGCCGCCTTGAAGTCGATGATTTCGGCGTGGAGTTTCTCGACTTGCAGAGTGAGATTCTTCTCGTTGTTCGCCATATTTCGGATGCACGCGATGAACGCCGCCGACCCCACGTCCGATGCCGGGCCGTAGCCTGCGGCGGAGCGGATCGCCATGAGTTCGCGCTCGCGGTCGGCGAGGGAGTTGCAGGTCGAGTGCCAGTGACGCTCGAAGCGTGCGCCGTATTTCAGGGCCTTCTCCATCTCGACTTCGTGGTCGGTGCTTTCCTTGCACTTCA